>Ga0182030_10009255_pt1 | contig 20192 bp, 23 predicted proteins | sample 812S3MmetaG_FD_121299 | JGI IMG/M metagenome (GOLD analysis project Ga0182030, IMG submission 121299) | Permafrost microbial communities from Stordalen Mire, Sweden - 812S3M metaG (Illumina Assembly) | ecosystem: Environmental > Terrestrial > Soil > Wetlands > Permafrost | place: Sweden... | reverse complement strand
TACGGCGGAGATCAACTACACCGCGCACGCCGTGACCGCGACCATCGAGACGGCCGGTTCCGGCTCGGCGCTCGCTGCCGACTACACCTGGAGTGGCGACGGCACATCTTCATCGTGGTCAGAAGGAGCCAACTGGCTCGGCGATGTGGCACCCAGCAACGGGGCATCCATAGAAACGCTGTCCTTCCCGGTGCGTCCCGCTGCGACCAGCTCTAAAAGCGACGTGGCCGGATTGAGCGTCAATGCGCTGCGAGTCGATGACAGCCACGGCTACGGGATTGGGGGAGAACCGTTTACGCTCGGCAGTGGTGGTCTGTCAGTCAGTGCGTCCGAAGGGCATGAAGCCCAGCTCATCCTCTCTACTCCGATCACGCTCGGCGGCGACCAGGCTTGGACTATCTCGGGACCGCCTGTGCGGCTGGGTGCAGGAGTGGTGGGTCAGGACGTCGGTTTCTATGGCGTTCTCGCTGGCGAAAGCTCCAACCTCACGATCAACCTGAGCGGTGAAATGGCACTGGTGCTCGGCATTGATGTGCCAGAAGCTCCGGTGCTTGATGACGAGCTGGGCACTATCACGGTCAATGGTGAAGAAGAAGGCAATGACCTCGTGATCGCGGCAGCGAAACTCAATGCCAGTGATGGTCATAGTCTGCTGCTGCATCACGTTCACTACGAAGGGAGCACAGCGACCGGCCCGATTGTTGCGAACGAAGCAGCGCTCACGTTGTCTGGCGACTCCATCGGGCCAGTGACGGCCACCAGCTCCCGCATCTACCCGGAAGGTTCGCTCAGCTTGCCGAGCCTGTCGCTTGACGCTGCCAGCACGCTCGGGCTGGAAATCACGGCGCAAGGGTCAGTAGCAGGTACAGATTACGACCAGCTCACCTCAACTGGCAGCATCAGCCTCGGCGGGGCGCAGCTTCAACTCAGCAAGCCATATGAAGGCGAAGGTTGCGCACTGCCGTCACCTGTCGGACAGGTCTATACGCTCGTGTCCACCAGTGGCAGTCTGAGCGGCACGTTCGGCAATGCACCGAACGGAAGCACACTGGTGGCGTACTGCTTCGCCGCCGAACTCTTTGGTGGCGTCAATCGGGCGTATCCCTTCCGCGTCAATTACAACACTGGCGGATCGCCCAAGACCGTCACGGCCACGGCTCTGCCAGCCGTGCCGCTGGCCTATGCCGAAGAACCACAACCGCCAAGTATCAGCGGCTCTGCGGTTGAAGGTCAGAATCTCACGCTCACGCACGGCGGCTGGGCGAACGACCCGAGCAGCTACTCCGATCAGTGGGAGCGCTGCAACAGCGCGGGCGCAAGCTGTGCATCCATAGCCGGCGCGGCAGGATCGACGTACATGCCCACATCGGCTGACGTTGGCTCGACCATTCGTGTCCAAGAGATCGCCAGCAATAGCGAAGGTAGTAGTAGTCCGGTGCTGTCGAGCGCGACAGCAGTTGTGCAGGTGGCCCCATCAGCGGGAGGCAGCGCGGGCAGCAGCTCAACGAGCACAAGCACCAGCACGACGACGAGCACGGGGTCAGGTGGCGGAGCGAGCACCGTTGCCACCATCAGCAGCGCGCAGATTGCAGCGTCGCTTGGGGCGCAGCTCGTCCATTCGGGCAAGTCCGCCACGATCGGGGCTCTGCTCAAGCACGGTGGGCTTGCCATGCGGTTCACGGCGCTAGAGGCGGGAACACTCGTGGTGGGGTGGTACGAGCTACCGGCAGGAGCCAAGCCCGCCAAGCACAGCGCAGCCAAACTGGTGCTCGTCGCATCAGGTCAGATGACGTTCGCAGTGGCAGGAACGGGAACGATCAAGGTCAAGTTGACGGCTGAGGGCAAGAAGCTGCTCAAGCACACGAAGCAGTTGCGGTTGACTGCCAAGGGTGCGTTTACGGCAATGGGCGGCACATTGGGATCAGCTACTCGTGCTGTGGTAGTCCGAAACTAGTTTGCTGATACTTGCCCGGCCTCGAGTCTCGGCCGAGCACTCTACCGGCGGCATCGAGAATGCCGAGCGCTGCTTCGTATAAAAGCGTGGCTTCGCCGTAGTTGCCGCTGCCAAGTTCTGCCGGCTCGTCGCCATTCATGCGGAGCCATCGCCGCCAGGAATCGATGAGCTTATCTTCACGAGGTGGCAAGCCAGCTCGCCAGCCGTCAAGGTCACTACGATTGAATCCCCACCGCAGCCGATCCCGCAACACAGTTCGATCATTAGCCCCAAACGGCACCACAGCAGTCACCATCAACATTCCGGCATGCAGCTTGAACCGTTGCTCGGCTGAGGTTGGGGCCAGCAAGGCATAGCGGTCTCCGAGCGTGTGTCGGCACGCCTCTTCTAATTTCAGCGTGCGTCGTAGCGCCTCAATCTCAATGACTTCATTCGGGCGCATGGTGCGATCCCAGCTCTCTTCGAGGCTCATCCGAGTGCTGTCAGCATGGAGCCCAATCCAGCGAAATGCACTCTCAACTACAGGCGCTATGCGTCCTCCTGCTTCGGTGCTACAAGTCTCGTCCGCTGCCATCCTTGCTTACTCCTATTAACGTCACTATTAAACCACACTATACTGCTGGTAGCAAGCGCATTGGTTGCTGAATTGAGATAGTGCTCAATATATTTCGGCAGGGGCACGTCGTCAACCGTCGCCTCGATGACATCAAAGTAATATCTCTCCAGCAGCCCATAGTACTCGAACAACTTGCCGTACTCCAGCGACCGGTTCACACCAACTGCGCTCTTGACGATACCGAGGATGGTTGCACTCTTGGCCGCGATTATCTCGACGCTGCTCGTCTCGCTGGTATCACCCACGGGAACATTTGCATCGAACCAGGGGGTCCAGACACGCTGGAATAGATTCACGAGGTGAAGCGCCTGGTCATCACTAACCGTTTCGCCGGACTGCATCGATGATGCGTAGTGACCGAGATCGACTCGCTCGACGGCACGCAGTGGACCCAACTGGTCGATCGTATTCATCATAAACCAGAGCGTTCGCTGCTGGGACAGCGACAAGTATGCCGTCTTCCATTGGGGAAAGCTAGCTTCAAGCGAGCGGCGCTCGTGCTCAAGGTAGCCGATGGCCATATACAGGTGAGACGAGAAGAAACCTGGTTCTTCAATCGGTTGCGTTGGGTTACGGTGTGAGTCGGTGCCCTCCCGTTTGAGCAGGGCATCAGTTCTGTATATAAAGGCGCACGCAAGGGCCGCGTAGTGCAGATTGGCGGCTGCGCCGGTGAGTCCATGAAAGACATGAACGACATCCTCCGGTAGTCCACGGGCTGCAGGCGGGAGGTTCGGCGGGAGCACCGAATTGTCCCACTCTGCCCCAAGATATGTCACGATCCATTCGAGCGGTTTGTACCGAGTGTCCCCAAACGTTTCGTCGCTTATTCCCTCTTCGACCAGTCTTTGCTTTCTTACGCCTACTCGCTTGCCGATAAACGGTTCGGTCGTACACAAGACGGCCTCCGCAATTCGCCGTTCGGTCGAGTCATCAATGCGGCCGATTGCCTCAAGAATGGCTGCCTCAGCAGCTCTGGCGCGGTCAAGATCAGTCGCGTCGGCCGCGACCCGGCGATTGACCTCGGGGCAGTGCAGCAGCGTTTCGTATCCCAACAGTTTTTTAGGCGTAAGCGACTTCTCGTTGCGTCCGATCAGGCCCAGAACCTTATAGAGCGGGTCGTTGGCGAGCCATTCAGGGACCGGCATCGTGCGGCCCCCTAGTTTGCCCCCTCTTTCGCCTCCAAAACTGGCCCCTGGTTTTTGCTGACTGGTTCATTGACTCTATGGCGACGGCAGGCCCGGCTCAGCGAGCCCGTAGCTCACGCTGACCTTTGCGGCTCAGACCGAAGACTACCCAACAAAGGAGCCGCATGAACGCTCGACAGACACGCATACAGATATGCGATCCCACCGAAGCTGCTTCTGGCCGAGGTGATCCCCGATGACCCCGCCCCGTGACTTGGACGCCGTCTGTTCTGGCTGCTTCTTGTATGAGCAGACAGGAGGCACCTGCCCAATGGCGCAGGATGCCTACGGCCCGGACGGCGTTGAGGCCCAGCATCGAGCCGACGTCCTGCACGACGCAGTAATCCAGGACGCTCAGACCGCCGTTGCCCTGGGCGAGCTTGTCCGGCTGGAGTCGGGGCGTCCCGGCTTCGCCGTTCTGCTGCTCCCCGGCTCGGTTGCCGAGCCGATCCCCAACGACTCCCGGAAGGAGCCTATTCATGTCCTTGCTCCCCGTACCGTCCAATAACGAGACAGGGTTGACGACCCGCCAGGTGGCGAAGGCCAGGCGAGCGCAGAGTAGCGCCGAGTTGACGGTCTTTCGTCATTCCCTCCAGATCCGCGTACAAGCAGAAGAAGATCGGCTCGACAGTCAAGCCCTCGGCGACGCTTCCCGTGCGGCGCTCGACGAGGAGATCGATCTTCTCGATTATGGCCTGGGTCGTGCCGGACGCTCGGCCGCCAAGGTCGAGCTGGTTGCGCGTCACGTACAGCGCATGGCGAACATCAACGACCGCCGGATCAGCCGGCGTTTTGACAGGTGATCGCTCATGCTGACGCTCGTCCTTGCCCTGTTGATTGGCGTGGTCGGTGGAGCGGTAGCAGGCGGCTTGGTGAGCTTGCGTCTGCTCCAGCGCGTTCGTTCCGCATCCCGGCACGAACCGCTTGATCCCGAGGTCGAGCAGCAGATCAACTACGCCGCGAATGAGTGGGCGACGGCGCACGGTCACCCGGCAGCCGCGCCGCTGGTGGCCGGCAAGCTGCGTTTGGCCTATGTCTTGACTCGACGGAAGAAAGGTCGCCGTCGGCGGTGGTCCCGGTGATCTGGCTCATTGTCGGGGTGGTGCTGGTAGTTGTGGTCGCGTTGATCGTTGGCTGCTTCGACTCGTCGTCCGGGGCGATGACCGATCGGGCGACGGTGGATCTGCACGCCATCCGGCGGCGTCAGGAAGTCTCACGATTCAAGGTGGAAGTGAAGCGCGATGCTGCCGCGATGCGTCGTCAGCTCCGCGAAGAACTGCGCGAGCCAGATCACCAGGAAAGGCGACCGTGAATCACAACGGCCAGTCGTCGTGGGAGCGCCTGCTTTGGCGGCTCATCGCGGCCGTCATTGGGCTTGAGCTGTTGGCCAGTGTTCTGCCGCGGTTGCTGGTGTCGCTTGTGGTGCTGGCTGTTGTCGTTGGTCTGCTGCGTCTCATTTGGTGGTACACGCAGTTGTAACGATTCACCATTAACGGCTGTTGGTTTTACAGGGTGTAGTGCGGGTTTCACGCTGTCTGTAAACAAAAATGTTGTTGACATATTTCACATTCTGTTGCATGATGATTTGTGACGTCGCGTCACAAGCTAATTAAGTGAAGGGAGGTGTGAGCGATGGGACAGCGTAAGCAACGCAATATCAAGATCCGTGAGGATCGGTTGAGCAAGTTGGATGGGACCAAGATGGAGGTCGCTATTTGGCTGCTGGCTAAGGGGAAGGTTGAGGATCGCACCAAGCGCTCACAGCCTGCCCCGCCAACGGGCGATGGGGTGAATATCCCTTCGGCTGATGATGTAGATGAGGGCGAGAAGCCTGATACGCAGGGGGTCGCGTGATGATTGCGCCGGCGATCCTCAGCGGTCTGGTGCTGGTGCTCGGCGGGGCGGCGCTTTCGGCGCTGCTCGTCGGTCGCAGACGGCGGGTCGTTATGGAGGCGGTCGAGCTGCGCTTCGGGCCGGATGTCAGCGAGGGCGCGGTGTGGGGCGTGCTCGGTTCTATCTCGGGGTTGCCGACGCGCACGCAGGTGGTGTTGGAGCTGGTCGGTGACGCCGATGGTATTCGTCACTATCTGCGGGCTGAGCCGGCCACGATCGAGATCCTGCGCGCCCACCTGCGCGGTTTGCTGCCGGGTGTGCGTCTGGAGCCGGTAGAGCTGGACACGCCGAGCGCGTGGCGAGCGGCGGTGCGGCTGCGCTGGGGTGATCGTCACCCGCTGCTGCGCAGCGATCGGAATGGCGAGACGGCGGCGGCGCTGCTTGGAGCCTTGTCTGGTTTGCGGGCTGGCGAGCAGGTGATGGTGCGCTGGACGTTGCAGCCGCAGCGTGGCCCGTATCGGTATGAGCGTCAGTCTCGCTCGCAGGCGAGGCGTGATGGGCTGCTGGCGCGGCTGTGGCCGGAGCAGCCGATCGACTCGGCGCATCTCCCGGCTTTGCGGTCTAAGTACAGCGGGCCGGTGTTGGCTGGCCGCGCGGTGGTCGCTGTTGCTGCTGCCAGCGATGGACGGAGCATGAACCTTCTGACGCGGGTGGTGCCGGTGTTTCGAGCGCGGACGGGGCTGCGTGGGCAACCTGTGGTTCGGTATTGCCGCTCGGCCCGTGTGCAGCGGTTCGTGGAGCGAGTGCCGCGTGGCAGGGGCAGTCGGTTCTCGCCGGCCGAGCTGGTCGGTCTGGTGGGCTGGCCGATCGATGCGCCACGGGTGCCGGGTCTGGTGCTTGGTGTGGCTCCGCAGCTCATGCCTTCGGCGCGGATTCCGCGGACGGGCGGCCGACTGTGGGGCTACTCCACCTGGCCGGGCATGGAGACGCGAGCGCTACGCCAGCCGGTGGTCGGTGGCCTGTCGCACAGTCTTATTTGCAGTCCCTCCGGTGGCGGGAAGTCGGTGTTGCTGGCTTCGCTCGTCGCCCAGGACCTGCGGGCTGGCCGTGGTTGCTTGGTGCTCGACGGGAAGGGCGATCTCGCTGAGGAGATCCTGCGGCTGATCCCCGAGTCTCGGCGAAACGACGTAATTGTGCTTGATCCTGCTCGTCCGGGTCCGGTGCCGGGACTCAGGGTGTTCGGGGGCGGTGACCCGGAGCTGGCCGGCGATCTGGTGCTCGGCATGTTCCGCTCGATCTTCATCGACTCGTGGGGAGTGCGCTCGGATAAATGGCTGCGAGCGGGGCTGGTGACGCTGGCCTATGACCGCTCGGCCACGCTCGCCGATCTGCCGTTCTTGTTCTCATCGGACGTGTTTCGCAGACGCCTGACAGGACGATTGCAGGACCCGCTCTTGAAAGCGACGTGGGCGCAGTTCGAGGCGCTCAGCCCGGAAGGTCGCGCCCAGCAGCTCGGGTCGCCGCTGAACAAGGTCAACGAGCTGGTCGGCCGGCGGGTGGTGCGCTCGGTGCTAGCGCAGCAAGCGCCGAAGTGGGACATGCGCGAGGTGCTGAGCCGTGGGCAGGTGGTGGTCGTCTCGCTGTCGCCGGGGTTGATCGGCTCGCCGGCCTCGAGGTTGCTCGCCGCCCTGATTATCAACGAACTGTTCCAGAGCGTGCAGGCCCGCTCGCAGGTCCCGGCTGACAAGCGTCGCCCGTTCTACGTCTACGTCGATGAGCCGAAGGTGTTCACGGATATCCCGGTGCCGCTGGACTCGCTGTTTGAGCTGGCCCGTGGCCTCGGTGTCGGCCTGACGCTTGCCGCGCAAAGTCTCACCCAGCTACCGACTGATCTGGCTCAGGCGGCGCTCACCAACGCATCGACGCTTGTTGCGTTCCGGCAGAACCATGATGACGCAAGACTGCTGGCGCGGGAGCTTCCCGACGTCAGCCCGGAGGAGCTGCAAGCACTCGGACGCTTTGAGGTCGCGGCGCGGATCGGGCTTGGTCCCGGTGACGTCAGTCAGCCGGTCACGGGCCGCACGGTGCCGCTGGCCGAGCCGTTCAGCGACCCCGAGGCGGTGCGCCGGGAATCGGCCGCTCGCTATGGCAGCGACCCCGCGGAGGTCGACGCGGCGCTGCTGGAGCGCCACGGTCTGAGCGACCAGGCTGCGGCGAATCTTGAGGACGACGAGGCGCCGCTGCGTCGTCGCCGGAGGCAGGCACCGTGAGCCCTCGTCTGCTGGTTGGTGGTGCGCCGGTCGCTGCGCCGCTCGCATCGAGTCGGAAGCACCGAGCGCCCTTGTGGGATGCGGGCTTTCGGCGAATAACGCCGGGGGCTCTTTCCCTTCTGTTGTGTGTGTTGTTGTCCTTGCCTGGGGGGCGGGCGTGAGCCGCGTCAGCGTGGGCCGGCTGGTGGCCGTGGCCGATGGGCTGTCGCTCCGTGATAGGCAGATCGTGGAGACGGTCGCTCGCCTCACCTTGGTCAGTGGTGGGCAGCTCATCTATCTATTTTTTTATAATATTTCTAATACTTCAACTCGTGCCCGTCGCGCTCGTCGCATCCTCGGCCGGCTGGTTGAGCAGCGCGTTCTCGACCGTTTGGAGCGACGCCGTGGTGGGGTCGGTGGTGGTTCCTCGACATGGGTGTATGCCCTCGGCCCAGCGGGGCGGCGGATGCTGGCCTATTGGGCTGGTGAGGGGCTGCCGCGCTCGCGTGGCGCTTATGAGCCGAGCACGTCGTGGACAGCGCACACGCTCGCGGTCAGCGACTTGTATGTGCGGCTGCTCGAAGCTGAACGGGCTGGTCGGGTGGAGCTGCTGGCCTTTGACGCGGAGCCGGCTTGCTGGCGGCGGTTTGCGCGGCTCGGTGGTGCGGCCGGGGTGCTCAAGCCCGATGCCTACATTCGCCTCGGTGTCGGCGAGTTCGAGGATTCCTTTTTCGCTGAGGTGGACCTGGGCTCGGAGCGCCGGGGCCAGTTGACCCGCCAGCACCACGCCTACCGCGAGTATTTCCGCTCCGGCGTGGAGCAGACCAAGACGGGGGTGTTCCCCGCTGTGCTGTGGATCGTGCCCGATGCACAACGGCTGGCGCTGTTCGATGACATCCAACGGCGGCTACCTGAGCAGGCCCGGCGACTATTCACCGTCGCAAGCGCCGAGCGGGCGCTGGTGGCGCTCTGCGGCGAGTCGGCTGATGCCACCGCGACGGGAGCAGCATCGTGAGCTCGGCCACCAGCAGGCCGGTGATGTATGGCGACGGGTCGCGCTGGCTGCTGCTGCACGCCGACTGCTTGGCGCTACTGCCAGAGCTGCCCGAGAACTCGGTCGAGGCGATTGTTACCGACCCGCCGTATGGGATTGGCTTCGCCGGCGAGGCGTGGGACGGCGGCTCGCTGACCGATGCAGAGACGTTCCAGCGCTGGACGACGAGTTGGGCGACCGAGGCGCTGCGGGTACTCAAGCCCGGTGGCTGGCTGGCGGCGTTTGGAAACCCGCGCACCACTCACCGGCTGGTCGCCGGGGTCGAGGACGCCGGGTTTGAGGTGCGCGACCAGCTGCTCTGGCTCTACGCCAACGGCGTCCCGAAATCCCACCACCGCGCCGATGGACTCGGCAGCGCCCTGAAACCAGCCTACGAGCCGGTGCTGCTGGCCCGCAAACCGATCGCGGGAACGCTCGACGCGAGCCTCACAGCACACGGCACCGGTGCGCTCCAGATCGATGCGGCTCGTGTCCCGCGCCGAGACGGCGGACAAGGATTCTGGCCGGCGAATGTCGCCCTCACGCACGGTCCACACTGCCGGCAGGGGCGCTGCCAGCCGGACTGTCCCGTGGCGCTGGTCGATGCCGAGCCTCGTCCGGGCCGGGAGATCAGTCGCCTGTTCTACACGCCGAAGGCCAGTCGCGGGGAGCGCGAGGCCGGCTGTGAGGCGCTGGCGCTGCGGGAGGTGCCGATCTACCCGCGCGGGGGAGGATCAATGCGGCTGGTGCGTAACACCCACCCGACGGTCAAGCCGCTCGCGCTGATGCGCTGGATTACGCGGCTGCTGTGCCCGCCCGGTGGCACGGTGCTCGACCCGTTCGCCGGCAGTGGCTCCACGGGCGCGGCCTGCGCGCTCGAGGGTCGGCGGTTTATCGGGATCGAACGCGACGAGCGGTACGTGCCTGTCGCTTGCGCGCGCATCGAGCACTGGTCCGGGGAGGCTGGGAAATGAGACAAACGCTGGCGCTGGATGGCTGCCCGGCGTGCATGACGACCACGGTGAAAACCGAGTGCGTCCTCACGCATGCCGAAACCCCATCCAATCCAACAAAGGAGATGCCTGGCGATGACCAAGGCACAACAGGTCTACGAGAAGGTCGAGGCGATGGTTGCCACGGGCGAGGTTAAGAAGGCTGATGCCTTCAAGACGCTCGCGGAGGAGTACGACCAGCCGGTCGACAGCCTGCGCGGCGCCTACTACCAGCACAAGCGCGTGCTGGACAACGGCGGCACTCCCCCCACAAGTAGTGGCGGGACTCGTCGCACGAGAAGGCGGGAGACCACCAGCGATACAGCAGTCGAGTCAGCAATCGCGACGCTACGCCGAGCGATTGACAGCATCGATGCTGAGATCGAAATCGCCAAAGAACGAGCCACGGAGGCTCAGGCCGAGTACGAGGCGATGCAGGCCAGCGCCGATGAGCGCAAGTCCGCCATCGAAGGGAAGATCGCGCTGCTAGAGCAAGCGTCCTAGCCGAGGAGGCTACTCGAAAGACAGCATGGGGTAACGGGTGGCTCAAATCCAAATCAATTGATTTGAGCCACCCACACCTACCACCACACAAAGGTAAGGAAATATAATAAAGGAGAACGCGCTAATGGTTATATGGCGTCACGGTGATATTAAGAGAAACAGTTAACATTCGTCACATTAAGTATTACAATGGAGGTAGTAAACAGGGATGACACATGACAGAGGCACAAGCACGGGAACTCGGACGACTGTTCAAGCAGGCACGCCGCAAAAAGAAACTATCGCTGCGCGCCGTGGACGAGTTGAGCGGCACGACCTACGGCTGGCTCACTCGCCTGGAGCAGGGACGAATGATGGCACCAGCGCCGAGCAAGTTGACGAAAGTCGCCGAGGTGCTCGGGATTCCACCGGAGCGGATCGACCTGATCACCCGCGGGCAGGTATCGCGCGACCTACCACCGATCCGCACCTATTTTCGAGCGAAGTACCAGCTCACCCCAGAGGAAATCCGACAGATCGAAGAGCTGTTCGATCAGATTCGACGCGACCGCCCAGACCCCAGCGAAGGAATCGCCGACTAATGCACCTCGCACGGGTGGGTGCGAGGGGGCCACAGACGACCCGCTTGGTTAAGCGCTTGCGCGCCCTCAGCCCGGCATGGTCAATATCCCGCCGCGAGGCACGCTGGATCGCCGAACAGCAGGCGAAACTCCTGCTCACCGAAGCAGGCATAACCGCTCCGCCGGTCCCTGAGCGAATCGTCAGCGACCTCGCTGGCGTGAACATCTACCCACTGGCACAGATGCCCGTCAAAGGACTCCTGGGCGCCAGCAAACCGAGCGGTCGCGGCGGCGACATCCTGATCGACAGTAGCCTGCCGCTGGCCGAGCGGCGCGTGACGCTCCTGCACGAACTGAAACACATCATCGACGGTGGTCATACCACCAAACTGCGTCAACTCGGCAGCCAAAACACAGGCGAAGCGCTCTGCACCGACTTCGCGCTGAGCGTACTAATGCCCGCGCCGTGGCTCCGCGCTGACTGGCAAGCCGGACATCACGACCTAGCCACGCTGGCTGAGCGCTATCAAGTGCCCGCCGAGGCCGTCTCACACCGACTCCACACACTCGGACTGCGTCAACACCCCAAACGACGGCTGCTTCGCTCGTACTGCCAATGGCAGCCGCACAGCAAAGACAGACACACGCTCAATAGCAAAGGTAACCAAACGAAAAGGAGGGAACACCCATGAGCGCAAGTGAAACCAATCAACGCAGCGCCGTGCTGTACCTACGCGTCGCATCCGCTGGTAGGCAGGATCAACGCGACGGTATAGCTCTGCAACGCGTAGCCTGCACGCGCGAGGCCAAACGGCTCGGCGCTGTCATAATGGCCGAGTTCGTCGACGTCGGAGGGAGCGCACGATGACCCTGACGCTTCCCATGCAGCGACAAGCCGACGACGCCGCTGCGGTGTCGGCTCTCAAGCGCGCCGTAATCTACTTGCGCGTGTCCTCGGCCGCGCAGGTCAACACCGACTATGACCCGGAGGGCCTGTCGATCCCCGCACAGCGCGAGGCGTGTAAGCGCTTTGCCGAGCGGCACGGCGCGGTCGTGGTCCGCGAGTACGTCGAGCCGGGTGTCTCAGGTGGTTCGCTGCTCAAGCGCGTGGCCTTCCGGCGGATGATCGATGAGATCGCTGAGCAGCGCGATGTCGATCTGGTGATCGTGTGGTCCGTTTCGAGGTGGGCCAGGAACCAGGAGGACCATTGGGTCGCTCGCGGCCTGGTCACGAAAGCTGGCGCGAAGCTCCTGTCGGTCAAGGAGCCGATCGGCGAGGAAACCTCGCACGGCATCCTGCTGGAGGGCGTGATGGCGGCCACCGCAGCCGCGCGGCGGATCGAGATTTCCGAGGAGGTCAAGCGCGGCATCAAACGCAAGATCGAGGTTGGCGGTACCAGCGGCGTGGCACCAATTGGCTACCTGAACGTCCGCGAGCCGCTGCCCCACGGCGGCGAGGTGCGCACCGTAATCATCGACCCGGAGCGCGGGAAGATCATCGTGTGGGCGTTTGAGACCTACGCCACCGGCCTCTACAGCCTCTCGGACATCACGACCCTGCTTGAGGCCCGTGGTCTGTACACCCGCCCGACTCGGCGGCGTGGTCCGAGCCCGCTCGGGCTCTCTCAAGTCCACAGGCTGCTGAGCAACCCTTACTACGCGGGGTTCGTCAAGCACAACGGCCACGTCTACCAGGGCCGGCATGAGGCACTCGTCGGCCAGGAGCTGTTCGACAAGGTCCAGGCCGTGCTTGTCGCGCACCGGCACTCTGGGGAGCGTGATCGCAAGCACCAGCACTACCTCAAGGGCACGATCCGTTGCGGCACCTGCGGCAGCCAACTCGTCTACTCCCGCAACAACGGCAACGGCGGCGTCTACGAGTACTTCGTCTGCCCCAAGAACCAGCGCGGGCAGTGCCCGCAGGGCTACCAGCCCGTCGACCTCGTAGAAGCCGAGATCGAGAAGCACTACGCTGGCGTGCCGTTCAGCGAGGCTGAACGCGAACAGATCCGCGAGGCGATCACCACGGACCTCAGCGACAAGGTCGCCACCGCCCAGCACGAGATCGAGCGCTGCCAGGCCGTGCTTGAGGAAGTCAAGGAGCAGGAGCGAAAGCTCCTGCACATGCACTACGAAGAGCGCATCAGCGGCGAGCTCTTCGACGACGAGCAGGCCCGCATACGTGAGCGCCGCCAAGACGCCGAAGGACTCATTGCCCGCCTGAGCGTCCGCTACGAAGACATCGCCGCCACCCTTGAGCTAGCGCTCGAGATCCTCAGCGAAGACCTGCACGAGCTATACCGACGCGGCGACGAGAGCATCCGCCGGCTCATCAACCAGGCCATCTTCAACGCCCTGTTCGTCTGCGACGAAACGATCAGCGAGGCCGAGCTTGCCGAGCCATTCGCTACCCTGCGCGCCGCCATACGCGGCCTGCCCGCCAGCACCGGACCCCGGCCAGAACGCCGCAAGCGGCGTCAGCGCTGCCCAGCCAACGAAAAAGGCCCCGACCCCTGCCGGGACGGGGCGCCTTTCCGTGCTGGTTCGATTAGCGAACATTTGGTGCGCCCGAGTGGACTCGAACCACCACGGGGAAAACTCCCCACAAGGCCCTCAACCTGAAGCGGGCGGTGTAGATGCGTCCGTGGGCGTCCAGATCGTCCATTCTGTCCAGATTCTGGACGCATAGGACGCATCTGGAGGGGGGGATGTTCTCAAAGTGTTCTCACGGGAGGGGTCAATAGCGGGCTGGGGCGTGAGATAGTCGGGCGTATGCTCTACGGTCTGGGCATGACTGAGACCGAGGTCATCGCGGAGATCGGGCGTCGGCTGGCTGCTGCTGTGCCGGTTGGCTCGCAGGTCGTGTTGTTTGGGTCGCGGGCGACGGGTTTGGCTGATGAGGGTTCCGACTATGACGTGCTCGTGATCGAGCCTTCCGTCGAGAATCACGTTGAGGAGTCGGTGAGGCTGCGTGGGGAGTTGGACGACCTTCGCAGCCCGATCGATGTGATCGTGTTCGCGGAGGATGTTGCGCGTCGACGGGCGGCTGTCCGTGGCACGGTTGTCGATCGTGCGCTGCGCGAGGGACGGGTGCTTGCCCACACCTGAGCAGATGGAGGTGGCGCGTCTGCTGCTTGAGAAGGCCGCGGGTGATCTGTCCGCGCTGAAGGCATTGGCCGACGATGAGAACCAGGCGGACCATGTGGTAGGGCTGCTTGCGCAGCAGACGGTGGAGAAGTCGCTCAAGGCTGCGCTCGCGATCTGCGGGGTCGAGATCCCGAGAACTCACGACATTGGGTATCTCACGCGCCTCTGTGCTGAGCACCGCCTGATGCCGGACGACTTGGCTGCGTCGCAGTGGCTCACGCCGTGGGCCGGCGGCTGGCGTTACGACATTGAGGGTGTGCAGCTGGATCGAGTGCTTGCCGTCAGTGTCGCTGAGACTGCGCACGCGTGGAGCAGGACGCTCCTCGGCATTTCCTGATCCTCATCAGAACGCAGCTCGCGTTGTGGCACCATGCGCCCGAGTGGACTCGAACCACCACGGGGAAAACTCCCCACAAGGCCCTCAACCTCGTCGTGAAAGTGTAGATACGTCAGCCAGCGTTCAGATCGTCCTTTCTGTCCCAGTTTCGGGATGCATAGGACGCATAGGACGATATGGATGTTGCCACGGTGTTGCCACTGGACTGAGCAGCCGAGGCGTTTGAATTGCGCGACTCCACGCGGCGGGACAGTCTGCCGGCACCCGCAGCCCGTCGCTGGGCTGGGTGCGAAGCGTTAGGCGAGCGGGTTGCGTGCTACCGCGTTGGCTGACAGCTTGAACTCCGCCCAGACGTCCTCAGCGGGGTGGCCGTTGTGTGCGGCGAACCGCTTGAGGAAGTCCCACGGCTCCTCGTGCTGCCGGTTTGCTGCGTTGAGCCGCCACACCTGTGCCCGTTCTGGCGTTGTGCGCTGGCATATACCTGCGAGGTAGGCAAAGAGCAGGCCGGAGGCCTTGACCGGGTTGTGGCCGGAAGCGACGGCGACCACGAGCGTGAGCTTCGTCTGGATGAGCGCCGCGAGCTCAGGGCCTTGCGAGAGCATGCTGCTGTCGGTCGTGATCAGCCCATCCCAGGGGTCGGGGTGATGGTGCAGCGCAAGCAACAGCTCCCAGTCGTCGAGCGTCGACATGCGCGGGTCGATGCGATCGAGTGGCACGAGTTGCGCGTCGGCTTGAAAGTCCGAGAGGACACTGACGATCGGCTGTGGGAAGTTCTTATCGAGGGCGAACAGGCGCGACATATGCGCGCGCTTTCATGCTGCGAGGGCGTGTCGCAGGTTCTGCGCGAGCTGTCGCTCTAGGTCGAGCGCGTCGTCGATCGCGGCTGTGTCGACGTCGGGGTATAGCTGGTAGATCTTGGCTTGCACGAGTCCGCCGTCGGCGAGCGCGCCGAGCGCTTGGGACTCAAGGCGAGTGTGGACGACATGTGGAGAGCCGCCGAGCTTGCCAGGCACGATCCGTAGTCGCGGGCGGGGTACGCTCAGGTTCGGGCCGTGGAGTCCCTCGTGTGAGGCGAACGGTGCGAGCAGGTCGAGCATATCTGGGTCGATGATGCTCTGGCCTCCTGGGCGTTGCGCTGCGCCGTCCTGCTCGATCACGATCCCACCCGATCGGTCGACCGCGACGCTGGGCGTGTCATCCTCGCTCCAGAGATCGAGTTTGAGTTCGGCGATCTCGCGCAGGGCGCGGCGGACGGCCTTCATCGCTGTACGGGGTATCTCACGTCCTGTCGAGTCCTGCTTGGTCTGGCGCAGCCAGTAGATCGTGCGCAGCGCCATCAGGTCGCCGTAGGACCAGAGCTTCACGCGCTCAGGGGAGACGCTGGGCACGAGGATCTCCTGCCTTGCCCAGTAGTGAACAGTCGACTTCGGCACGCCGGACAGGGCGGCGGCGCGCTCGGCCGTATATGCACCTCGAGCTTCCATGAGATGCAGTATCGCGATTGCTTCGGACTGCGTCCAGGCATCTCGACCTATCTGTTCGCGGGCGGTCGCGCGCAACCACCAAGTCTCGGCTCTGTCCGACGGGCGCGATAAAAGCAGTGGATGAACGACGCGGAGTTCGAGCAGGCCGTACGCAAGCTGCGATTGGACGGATATACTCCGAAGGGGATCGCCCGCGCTCTTGGCGTACGTCCTGCTGTGGTGGCGCCGCTGGTGCGGCTGATTGGGGCCGAGCGGACGACAACGGATATAGAGCGTGAGCTGGTGGGGTGTTGGGTGAGTCCTGGCTGGCGTGCTGGGCTGATGGTGTCTGGTGATCCTGGGTGGCCGGACGGCGAGACGATGGAGCCGGAGACCGGCGGGTTGGTCGGCGTGCTCGTCGCGCGGGCGGAGCGTAACCAGTGGGTATCGGTGTGCGGCTACCTCTTGGATGTCTACTGTCTGGGTGTTAAGAATGTACTCGGGCCGGAGCGCATGCGCGACCACGAGTTGCCGTCTTTCGCGCGGCACTTTTTCAGCGGATGGGCCCGTGGAGGCGTGCGGGCACCGATCGAGCTTGCACGGGACCTCGTTTTTGGTGCTGTCGAGTTCGCTCGGACGCTGGGGTTCTCGCCTCACGCGGACTTTCAGCCGGCACGCGGGCACCTTGGGGCATGGGAAGGCCCGGGTGCGATCCGGTTTGGCAACGAGGGCAAACCGTTCTACATGCAGGGCCCCTACGACGACCCCGCGGTGGTTCTACGGACGCTCGAAGAATCAGTCGGAGCCGGGAACTTCCATTTCAGCGTGTCCCTCGACGCGCACGACAGGGCAGCGATCGCCTGAGCGGCGTATCGCCTGGAGAGATGGCAGGGCAACTGCTGGGTTGGGCCGGCAAGGATCCAGCACCGCCTTGCACCTCACGCGCAGAGCTGGACGAGGCCATTGTCGCTGAGGAGGCAAGGCTCGCCGAACTCGGGCGGCAGAGCGATGCCGCGCGTCGGAGTCTCGCGGAGCTATACAAGGCGCGTGAGCTGGTCGCGGCCCGCAGCGATGAAGCCGAGTGTGCCACCGGCAAAGCGGCGGCTTGGTCGTCGGAGCGCAAGGTGGCGTTGTTCGCGAGTCTCTTCCGGGGACGCGAGGATGTGTTCCCGCAGCGGTGGGAGAAACCGGGGAAGGGTCGCAGCGGTTGGGCTCCCCGCTGCTCGAACGAGTGGGTCTCTGGAGTGTGCGCCAAGCCACGCGTGAGATGCGGGGAATGCTCACATCAAGCGTTCGTTGCGCCTGTTGAGGCTGAGCTGCGAGCGCATCTGCAGGGCCGGCAGGTGATGGGTGTATATCCGCTGTTGGCAGATGACACGTGCTGGCTTCTTGCCATCGATCTCGACGGCGGCTCGTGGCGTGCTGATGTCGCTGCGCTGCGAGGGGCGTGCGACGAGCTGGGCGTTATACCGGCCGTCGAGCGCTCGCGGTCAGGAGACGGCGCACACATCTGGTTCTTCTTCAGCGCCCCCGTTACGGCTGAGCTGGCCAGGCGCTTCGGGCTGTTGCTGCTGACGAACGCGATGGGGCGCTGCTCTACGCTCAGCATGGAATCCTACGATCGTCTGTTCCCGAGCCAGAACACGCTCCCGACGGGCGGCTTCGGGAATCTGATCGCGCTGCCCCTGCAATACGAGGCTCGCCTGTATGGCAACTCGCTATTTCTCGATGAAACGCTTGAGCCGCACAGCGATCAGTGGTCTTACCTGGAGGCGTTGCCGCGCATCGAGCCGAGCCGCCTGGAGGATCTTGTTGAGCAGGCCGACGCCGCCGGCCGGATTCTTGGTGTTGCCGACGAGTCGATAGATAGCGAGGCGCCGTGGCGTCCGGCTCGGTCGCTGTCCAGCAGACTCGCGGCGGTGGCGATGCCTGATGTCCTCAGCGCGACGCTAGCGCAGCGCTTGTACGTGCACAGCGAGGAAGTGCCCACCGCTTTGCTGGATGCTATGCGCAGGCTCGCCATCTTCTCCAACCCTCTGTTCTTGGAACGCCAGCGGCTTCGGATCTCGACGGCACGCACGCCGCGGGTGATCGCCTGCTTCGAGCAGCAGGGTCAGTTCCTTGTGCTTCCCCGCGGCTGCCTCGCGCCTCTGCAAGAGCTGCTCGACGGAATCGGCGTACGGCTTGATCTGGTCGATGAGCGCACCGACGGCGTCGAGCTCGATGTCCGGTTCACAGGCGAACTGAGTGACACCCAGGCCGAGGCCGCGCGAGGGATGTTCGCGCATGAGCTGGGCGTGCTGTGCGCACCTCCGGGGATCGGCAAGACCGTCATTGCGACACACTTGATCGCTGCTCGCGGCCGCTCGACGCTCGTGATCGTCCACAGCAAGCCGCTCCTTGAGCAATGGATACAGCGGCTGACCCAGTTCCTTGATCTCGATGTCAAGCAGATCGGGATCATCGGTGCGGGCAGGAACAAACCAAAAGGCCATCTGGATATAGCGACCGTGCAGAGCCTGGCACGCCGGGGGCGCCTCCAGGAGCTGCTGGCCGATTACGGACACATCGTGATCGACGAGTGCCACCACGTACCGGCGCTCACCACCGAGCGGGTGCTGCAATCCGCTCCCGCGCGCTACGTGACCGGCCTGACCGCCACCCCTTACAGGCGTGATGGGCATCATCCGATAATCGCGATGCAGTGCGGCCCCATACGCCACGAGATCGACCGGCATGCGTCCCGCTCGGGAGAGAAGCTGAGCCTGCGAATCGTCCGCCGCGAGACGACCTTCGACCCGGAGGTGCTCCCAACCGACGCGGGCATTCAGGAGATCTACGGTGCGCTCGCCACAGACGAGCAGCGCACCGAGTTGATCGCCCAGGACACAATCCAGCTGACCGCTGAAGGACGTTCCCCGATCATCCTCACCGAGCGGCGCGAGCACCTGCAGCAGCTTGCCGATCGCCTACGAGGCCGTATCCCGGTGCTGATCGAACTACACGGCGAAATGAGCCCCCGCGGACGACGGGCCGCCATCGAACAGCTCACCACCACAAGCGCGGACACGGGACGGGTAGTCCTCGCAACCGGCCGCTACATCGGTGAGGGATTCGACGACTCGCGCCTTGACACTCTCCTGCTCGCGATGCCGATCGCCTGGAAGGGCACCGTCGTGCAATACGCAGGGCGCCTGCACCGCCCACACCCCGGCAAGCAAGACGCACTCGTCTACGACTAAGTCGACAACGAGCTGCCAGTCCTGCGCCGCATGTTCGCCAAGCGCCTGAAGACCTACCACGCCCTCGGCTACATACTCAACGAGGCCCAACCCCAGCTGACCTTCTGAGCGGGTCTGGGCTCATCTAGTGGATCTCCCGTAAACGTCGCAGCCTAAGCACCAACGGACCCGAGGGCGTCGGTTGGGGAGGGAGGGGCGGGAGCGAGTGTGTGGGGCACCGTTTCATCGGTGTCTGACGCTTCGGTCGTGGCGATAAATGGCTGCGGTTTGTAGGAACCTTGGTTAGCGTGGGTCGGAGTCGGGGCGCTTGTTCCAAACTGCGGGATTTCGTAGTGTCGGGTGACGTGGTGTGCCGTAGATTGAGGGACGTCGGTCGTAGCAGTCGAGGGGCCAGGTGCGTGTTGGTCCCCGTTTCGGTTGGTGTGTAGCGGAGGGAGCGATCGATGGTGTGGGGTGTGGTGTGTCGTTGACGCGGTGGAGGCGTGGTGTCCGTAGCGGGGAATCCGTGTGGGGGATTTCGGCTGCAGCCTCGATGTGGCGGTGATAGCTGACTCTCAGGCATCGAGTGGGGGTGGGCGGGTCGCTGCCGGCGGTAGCGCTGTTACGGTTCCTGGTCTGTTGACGCCGGCAGAGGTCGCGGTTCGGCTGGGTGTGTCGCGCTCTTGGGTCTATGACGCTGCTCGGGTCGGGCGCATACCGTCGATCAGGATCGGCGGTAGTGATGGTCCGCTTCGTTTCATCCCGGAGGATCTTCTGCGTTGGATCGAGGACGCGCGATGAGCGCTCGGGTGGCCGCTGGGCCGTTCAGTTCGCGACGTCTATGTCTTGTAGTTGGCTCGGGAGGCGCTGCTTCGTGGCGATGCTTGTGGGTCGTGGCTGGTGCCAGGCTGGGTTGGTGGTGATCAGGTGGTCCTTGACTGCTGTGTTGAGGCATGTAGAGAGGGTGGTGAGTGTTTTGTCGAGGGTCGTGGGCGCGAGGTCGCCTGCTTGGACGGCCTTTGCCATGTGGTCAACGAGCGCTCGAACGTGTCGTGCGTGGAGTCGATCGAGTGTGATCGACTCTAGTACTGGCAAGAGT
>Ga0182030_10009254_pt1 | contig 20193 bp, 12 predicted proteins | sample 812S3MmetaG_FD_121299 | JGI IMG/M metagenome (GOLD analysis project Ga0182030, IMG submission 121299) | Permafrost microbial communities from Stordalen Mire, Sweden - 812S3M metaG (Illumina Assembly) | ecosystem: Environmental > Terrestrial > Soil > Wetlands > Permafrost | place: Sweden... | reverse complement strand
GCGTTGATTCTTCACCACCACGGGGCCGTGATTGCCCGGACCGGGATCGACGGCGGTAAAAGATCCGGATTTTCCGTTCAGTTCCGGATCGGCCGATACCGTTGTGAAAGACCATGCTCCCGCGGTGTCCGGCATGAAGCGGACCTTCCAGGTGCGATCGCCGTCGTAAAAGCCGTCGACCGTGACATCTTTCCCCTGCGAACGGAAGCGGCCCTGAACGGTTACGTCCGTGAAGGGATTGTCATAAGTTCGCCGCGATTGCAGGGTAATCTCCTGGACGCCCCACCGCTCAACCCGTGGGGCGAAAAACGGAGCGTCATCGGGAGCTGCAAAGACGCAAGCGGCGGACAGGCCCGCCATCAGGAGACAGTGACATTTGAGAACCATTCAGAGATACCTCCATACGGAAAAGGCGGCCGGCGTTGTCAGACCGGGAGCCATGAGCCGATCATCCGACTCATCCGCGCTCGGAGCGGTTGCCGCGCGCCGGCGTTCCTATTGGAGAATAATCGCATATTCCCTGCGTGGCCTCAGGCGGAACTTCCAGACGCCGTCGGATTCCGCCGATCTGACAGCCTGGCCTCCGGACTGGACCCGCGCGAACTCGCCCGCGACCCCGGGACGCGGCGTGCCCGTAACCGCTTTGCCGCCCTTCCAGGATAAGCCCACTTCCATGTTGACGCGTGGCGCGATCAAATACGACGAAAAGCGCAGTCTGGTGCGCGTGGCTCCCCATCCTCTGGCGCCCCAAAGAAGAACGCGAATGCTGGCAAAACCAGCTAGAATCGGGTAACTTGGTCCGTAATCGACCGTGATCGCGCCGCGACTGTTCTCATGAGCAATGAGGAGGCATATTTGAATCGCAGAGGCTTTATAAGGAAAAGCGCCATCGCCGCTGGGTTGGCGGGTTCTGTGAAGACGCCGCCGGCGTTGGCGCAAGGCGAAGGTCGTTCCCGACAGACAGCCGGCGTCCCACCGGCCGACAACCGATCCGCCGATTATCTTCGCCGCGTGCGCCAGGATGACCTTCTGCCGAAGCCGCCGGCGATCCGGGATGCGAGCGGGATGGAAGCGCGGATCTCGCCCATGCCGCTGGCGGAACGTGTCCAGCGCAAGATCGTGCCGCGGCGCGGCTTTTGCAGCATCTCGCCCGCCAGCGATGCGCTTCTCCTCTCCGGCAACGGGGCGATGAGTATCGAGACGGCGGGCGACCCCTACTCGGAGCAGATCGCCTTCCGCCACGAAAGCCTGTTCACGCCGCATAGGAGGCCCTTCGAGGCGCCTCAGATCGCAAGTATCTTCCCGCAGGTGCGGCAACTGCTGCTGAACGGAAAATACCACGAAGCCGCGAGACTCGGTTACGACGAATGGCACAAGACCGCCATCAGCGGCGGCATGGGCATGGGCGGTGGGGCGGGATTCTCAATGCGCCTGGAGTATCCCAAGACTGCGTCGGCGAAGAACTATCTCCGAACGGTGGATTTCGAAAGCACCGAGTTGAAGGTTCACTGGACGGATGAGCGCGGCGAATGGGTTCGTCAGCTCTTCGCGTCCCGGCCCGACAACGTCGTGGTTCAGTGGCTTACCGCTCCGCAAGGACAGCCGCTGAACGTCCGGATCACCATGGCAAGGTCGGCAGGGGGCGGCCGCGGCGGAGGAATAGCGGGCGGAGGGGGAGGCGCGCCGACCGGCTCCGCGGGAGGGCCAGGAGGAGCCGCCGGGCAGGCGCCCGGACCGGGCAATGCCCAGCAGGACTTCAACGAGCAGCGGCTGATCTTCAAAGGCGTTTTCGATCCCTCGGTGAACAACAGCGGCTACGCCGGAGTGACCCGCGTGGTCCGCAACGGCGGCACGGCCCGAATGGACGGCGACACGGTCGTAATCGAGAATGCGTCGTCCGTGATGCTGCTTACGCGCATCGAACAGCTTCTCGATTACAGCGAGGCGCAGGTGGAGGCCGTGCGGAGTGCCGTGGAAGCGCTCACGCCGGACTACGCGGCGTTGCTCGAGCGGGCCCGCAAGGTCCAGTCCGAGATGCTGAACCGCGTGGCGGTGGATTTCGGCGGGGCGGCGCAACACGGCATGTCCTCGGAGGAACTTCTGTCCGATCAACGGTCGAGCCCGGGCTATTCGCCGGCGTTCCTCGAGAAGTTGTTCGAGATGTGCCGCTATTGGTTCATCCTGACCAGCGGCAAGTATTGCACGATGTCGGCCGAGACCAATGCCAATATCAACCTGCAGATTGCGTCTGGTCCGCAGGGCGATCACCGCGAAGGCATGGACGCCTATTTCAACTGGATGGAGAGCCTGTACCCGGACTACCGTACCAACGCGAAGAATATTTACGGCATGCGCGGCGCCCACTATTCCCTCACGCCGACCAAAGACGAGGGTGTCGACAAGATGTACGACCACGCCGGCTCGACCGGGGAGATTTGGCCGCACCCCTACTGGCTTTCAGCCGGAGGCTGGTGCGTGCGCCTGTTCTGGGACCACTACCTTGTCACGGGCGATCTGGATTTCCTCCGGAGGCGCGTGGTTCCGGCTTATCAGGATCTGGCGCTGTTTTACGAGGACTTCCTGACGGTCACCGACAAGAATGGGAACTACATCTTCGTCCCATCCTTCTCTCCGGAGAACAATCCTGGCAACCTGGACCCTTCGTGCATGTTGGCGATCAACTCCAGCATGGACATCGCGGTGTGCCGGGAAGTGCTGGCCAATCTGGTGGAGGCCTGCGAACGGTTGGGCATTGAGGCCGAGAGCGTGCCGAAATGGAAGACGATGCTGGCCAAGTTGCCGCCCTACCTGATGGAGCCGGACGGCGCCCTGAAGGAATGGGCGTGGCCCTCGCTGGCGGAGCGTTACAACCAGCGCCATCTCTCGCATCTCTACGGCGCATGGCCGGGTGACGAGATTGACCCGGATCGCACGCCGCAACTGGCAAAGTCTGCTGTAATCGCCAACCGGCATCGGGTTCCCGAGCGGCTGGCCGCTCACGGTCGCTGCCATCGCGCATTGGTTGGGGCGCGACTCAAAGACAGCTACATGGTGGATACCGAGTTCCGGCAACTGATTGAAGAAGGCAACGTCGGCTCGACGCTCCGGTGCTCTCACGACCCCTATGCCGGGCCCATGCCGGATGCGCAGGGCGGGCTGCAACTGATCATGATCGAAATGCTCGCCTACTCGCGGCCCGGCGTCATCGAGCCGCTTCCGGCGCTACCGCCCTCGCTGGTCAAGGGATCCATCGACGGGATATTGCTTCGTACCTTTGCGAGGCTCGACAAACTGTCCTGGGACATGGATGCACGGACGGTGGAGATGACGATCACCTCGCTCAGAAAGCAGGACGTCACGCTGATTGTGCGGCATGGCATCGAAGCGGTTTCCGCCTCGCCCGGCGTCCTCTCGGCGCAGCCGCAGCCCGGCAAGGCCACCTGCGATCTGCACCTGCCGGAACGAAAACCGGTGGAAGTTCATTTGAAACTCGGGCGGCGCAACCCGATGGATTGGATCCATTGGGTCGCTTGACGACTCGCGTTGAACTTGCCAGGAGACCAAATATGAAACGCAGAGATTTTCTGAGGACAAGCGGGGCCGCCGCCGGCCTGATGGGTTCCCTGGAAGCATCGGCGGCGCTTGCCGCGGCTGAGGACGCCCCTCAACATACATCCCAACAGGGAACAACGCCGCCGGCGGACAATCGGCCGGCTGAGTATCTTCGCCGGGTGCGGAAGGATCCGTTCCTGCCGAACCCACCGGCGACGGCGACCTCGAATGCCATCTCGCCGATGCCGCTGGCCGAACGTATCCGCCGGAAGATCGTGCCGCAACGGGGCTTTTGCAGCACCGCGCCCGGCCCGCTGGTTAGCGACGCTCTCATCTCCGGCAATGGAGCGATGAACATCGAGTTGATGGGAGATCCCTTCGCGGAGCAGATTCTCTTCCACCACGAGAAACTGCTCATGCCGTGGAAGCGGCCCGTGGAGGCGCCGAACGTGGCGGACATTTTCCCGCGGGTGCGGCAATTGGCGCTGGAAGGGAAAACCCGCGACGCCGTGGTGCTCGCCCTTGAGCACATGAACAAGAGCCCAATTCAGCAGGACACCGAGCCGCACCTGACTGTCCCCGCGTTCCTGATGCAACTCGATTCTCCGAAAGCAGCGGCGGTCAAAGACTACGTCCGAACGCTCAATTTCGAGAACGGCGAGATACAGGTCGCCTGGACTGATGAGCACGGCGACTGGCTTCGCCGGACTTTCGCTTCCCTGCCCGACAACGTCATCGTTCATTGGATTACGGCGCCCGCGGGCCAGAAGGTGAACGTCCGAATCTCATTGCAGAAGTCCGCCGAATGGAGCATGCGTTCCGGAATGGACTGGGGCAGCCACGCGGGAATCGGATCCACCGCGCCCGACCGGGCAGCGTTCACTCCGGGAGCCTCGGGATCGCCGCCGAAAGCGACCCCTCCGAAGGGCGCGGAAGCCTGCGAGGTCCGGCAGGACTCGAACGAACAGCGGTTGATTTACAAGTGCCGCTTGGATCCTTCCGTGGACAACAGCGGCCACGCCGGAGTGGTTCGCGTGGTTCGCAACGGCGGCTCGGCCCGCGTGGATCGCGACACGCTGGTTGTCGAGGGTGCATCATCGGTGATGCTTCTGACGCGCATCGAATGGTTCGCGGACTACAGCGAGCAGAAAGTGGATGCCGTGTGGCAGGCCGTGCAACAACTCGCCGCGGATTATCCGGGCTTGCTTGACCGCCACCAGAAAGTTCAGTCGGAAGTCTTCAACCGCGTCACCGTGGATTTCGGCGGCGCCTCGCAATATGGCACGTCTACGGAAGAGCTTCTGGCCGATCAGCGGTCAAGGCCGGACTACTCACCCGCCCTGCTGGAGAAGACCTTCCAAATGGGACGCCACTGGTTTATCGTCACCAGCGGCAAATATCCCAGCATCGCGGCCGAAGTCAATTCGACCATCGACCTGCAGACGGCGGGCGCCGTGCAGGGCAACTTGCGGGAAGGTATGGAGGCCTGGTTCAACTGGATGGAAAGCCTGGCCCCGGATCACCGCGCCAACGCGAAGAACATCTTCGGCATGCGCGGCGCCTGTTATTCCCTGTTTCCGGACAAGGGCATCGGCGTTAGTCACTATTACACAGGCAACACCTCCATCGGAATCTGGCCCTATTGGATTTCCGCCGGAGGCTGGCGTCTGCGCCAGTTCTGGGACCACTATCTGGTCACCGGCGACAAGGAATTCCTTCGCAATCGCGTGGTGCCGGCGTATAAAGAGCTCGCGCTGTTCTACGAAGATTTCCTGACGGTCACGGACAAGAATGGAAACTACATATTCGTCCCATCCATTTCGCCGGAGAACATGCCTGCCAGCACGGACCCATCGGGCCCGACGCTGATCAACGCCACCATAGATATTGCCGTGTGCCGGGAAGCGCTCACCCATTTGATCCAGGCCGCGGAGATACTCGGCGCCGATGCCGACAGCGTCCCGAAATGGAAGGCGATGCTGGCCAAGATGCCGCCTTACATGCTGGAACCGGACGGCACTCTGAAGGAATGGGCCTGGCCCACGCTGCAAGAGCGATACATCCATCGGCATGTCTCTCATCTCTACGGAGTCTGGCCCGGCGACGATATCGATCCCGATCGCACGCCGCATCTGGCTCGAGCCGCCAGCATCGCAGTTCGAAGGCGCACGTTCGATGCGTTAGCGACGGCGGTGGCAGGCGAGACTATGCCTGCCTACGGCCGCTGCCATCGCGCTTTGGTTGGGGCGCGGCTCAAAGACAACGTCATCGTGGACGTCCAACTGCGGCAATTGCTGGAGCAGGGCTATACCAGCGCCTCGCTCCGCTGTGCGCGCGAGCCCTATGGAGTGCCTGTTCCGGATGCGCACGGGGGAATTCCCGCCGTCATCATGGAAATGTTGGCTTACTCGCGTCCTGGCGTGATTGAAGTCCTTCCCGCTCTTCCACCCTCGCTCGTGAAGGGTTCCATTAGCGGCAAGCGGCTCCGTACTTTTGCGAAGCTCGACAAACTAGTCTGGGACATGGAAGCGCGAACCGTGGACCTGACGGTCACCTCGGTGAGAAAGCAGGACGTGACCCTGATCGCGCGGCACGGGATCGAAGCGATCACCGCTCCAGCGGGCGTCCTGGCGGAGCCGCTCCGGACTGGCGCGGCCAACCTCGACGTTCACTTGCAGGAGAACAAGCCGGTGACTTTCCATCTGAAACTGGGCCGCCGCAAGCCGCTCAATTGGGTCAGGCAGGCGGCCCACGCTTGACGTATGAGGTAATTCCGATCGGTCAAGCCGCAGCGCTGTGACGGCGAAGCCTCTTCAGCCTCCCCGTCTGGCATCCGGGCGGCCCGCCCCGATTGGCTAATTCGCTTACTATAAGGGTTCAACGAGGAAGTAGCGAGCCTCGATACTGACAGGAGACTGGAAGTTGAGATTGACTTTATCCGCAATAGCCTTTCTGACGCTGTCAGGGCGGCATGTCGGCCGCGAGGCGATGGAGTAGTCCGCGATGAATCGTAAAGCTGAGGGCATCGACCGCAGGAAGTTCATTGCTGGCGGCGCGGGTTTGCTGGCGGCCGCGAAGCTCGCGTCAGGGCAGCGGAACTCATACGCTGACAGCAATTTCGCGGGCGGCCCGATCCTGGGGCCGTTCCGGCCCAATTGGGAATCCTTGAAGGCTTACCGGTACCCCGATTGGTTTCGCGACGCCAAGTTCGGGATCTGGGCTCATTGGAGCCCGCAGTGCGTCCCCGAGCAGGGAGATTGGTACGCCCGCGGCATGTACGTACAGGGCAACCCCCAATACAGTTACCACGTCAAGACATACGGGCACCCGTCGCAATTCGGCTATAAGGACATCTGCCCTATCTGGCGCGCGGAGAACTGGGATCCGGAAGGGTTGATCCGGCTCTACGCGAAGACCGGCGCCAAGTATTTCGTTGCGCTCGGGAATCACCATGACAACTTCGACTGCTGGAACTCGAAGCATCAGCCGTGGAACTGCGTGAACGTCGGACCGAAGAAGGACATCGTGGGGACCTGGGGAAAGATCGCGCGCGCGCACGGGCTCAGGTTCGGGATCACCTATCACGGCACGCCAGGACGGACATGGCGGGAGTTTATGCCGGTCCGCTACGGCAGCGACAAGGCCGGTCCGCTGAAGGACGTGCCCTACGATGGCGTTCTGACGAAATCCGACGGCAAGGGTAAGTGGTGGGACGGTATGGATCCTCAGGATCTGAATGGACGCCCGCATGACAAGAGCGATCCCTGTCCGGAGTTCGTCGAGAGTTTCATGTTACGAGTTCAGGACGTGATCGATCAGTACAACCCGGACCTCCTCTATTTTGACGACAACTCCGATTGGGACTTCGATCGGGGAGGCGGGGGCGTCTGGCTCGGCATGCCGGAACTCACGCCGCATATCATGGCGTACTACTACAACGCCAGTGTGCGGCGGAACTCTGGTAAGTTGGACGCGGTGTTCAATATTAAGAACGTTCCCGCCGCGGTTCTGAACACACTGGTTCGCGACTTTGAAATGAGCCAGGCGGACGCGATCCAGCCGGATCCGTGGCAAACCGACGCCTGCATCGGAAGCTGGCATTACAATCGCTCGCTCCTGGAAAATCACAGGTATCGAACGCCCCAGGCCATGGTCCAGCTACTCGTAAATGTCGTCAGCAAGAACGGCAATCTGCTGCTGAACATTCCTCTGCCCGGCCATGGCAGGCCGGACGACGACGAATTCGCTTTTCTGGACAAGTTCGGTGCCTGGATGGCGATCAATAACGAGGCGATCTACTCCACCCGGCCGTGGAAGATAGCCGGCGAGGGACCGACCCAGAGTTCCGGCGCCACGCCGTACGGCCGGCTCCCGCAATTCGCTCCGGGCGATATGCGATTTACCACCAAGGGCGACGCGCTTTACGCCACCGCGCTGGCTTGGCCCACGGACGGCAAGCTCGTCATTAAATCGCTCGCTTCGGATTCTCCCAATTACCGTGGCGAGATCGCCAGGATAGGACTGCTCGGTTCGGAGTCCAACCTGGTGTGGTCGCGTAACGCGGACGGCGTTGCAGTCAACTTGCCGGAGAAGCCGCCGTGCGACTTCGCGTATGTATTTAAGATCAACCCGTTGGCTTAAGACCTTTCGCCTCTCCAGGCAAAGGCGGGGCTGCCAATCGTGGTTGTCGCTCGCTTGAAGCGGGTGCGAGTAAGCCAGCAGAAATCCGCGCGCTTCCGGGAAGGCGGCGGCAAGATTGCCCACACCCAGAATGCGGGAGCCGTCACGGAGGAACGAATATGAACCGAGAACATTCTGCGTACTCCCCCTGGCAGGAGCTTTCCGGCTATGAGAACAAGTACCTGCTGCTATTTCGTTCGCTTCACTTTGGGCAATGCTGGCCGATACGTCCGATGATACTTGCTCGTCTACCAGGACCGCGAGGGCTTCCTCAGCGATCAAATCCGGCAGTTGCTCGAAGGCATCTTCCGTCTCCAGAAGCGCTGCACGATGTAGTAGGAACGTGCCGTCCATATCCCGATGGAACTTGTCGAGGATCCTCTTGGAATTTAATCTGACTTTTGCCAGACCGTGCAGTGCAAACGCGGGCAGGATGCCGAGGTGCATCTTGCTGAATTCATCGATGATGCGGTTAGCCAGGTCCTCTTCCTGGACTTCTGCGGACTTAAGGTCAGCACTCCGGCCAACTACACCCGGTTTACCCAAGACTATTATGCGCGTCGCACCGATAGTCAGGGTTAACGAGTTCCCCACCGCGTCGCTTTGCAGCGACACCGCTTTCAGATGCTCGTAAATGGTATTCGCGACACTCTGTAGATTTGGCTTCGTCGTATAACTCGCGCAAAGCCGTACGTGGTGAGGAACGGTATTCTGGCTCTCACTTACGAGATTCGTGATCAGTGGGAGAACATTCGTACCGTCCATGTTATAAAGGTCCCAGTCAAGGATCACGACATCGGCGCGCGCGCACAGCTTAAATAATTCGGACTCCGCATCAGTCCCGAAATCCTCTTTGGGCTCGTAAAGCGCGCAGACCATGCCCTGCTGCGCAAAGCTTTCGAGTAGATGCTTCGGATGATAGGGTGGCTTCTCTTGAGAAGGAGGTGGTGGCGATGTAGTCGCTTCGGGTTGCGAGGTCCGGCTTGCGAACGGCGACTTGAATCTTGGAGCTATTAAAGAACTCTCAACAGGATGACCAGTTCCAGTATCGTAGATCTCATCATCGACGAATACGATGCTGTGAAGATATTCCTTTGCGGACTGCTTAGCGAATTGTTCGAGCGTGATCATTGGGCGAAAGTAATGTTTGGCACCGTTATCTGAAACGTTACGGTCAGGCCGGCGGGCGGGGCTCCAATCGATAGCGTCATGCCTTCAGACTTCAGTGCCTTCGCTGAAATAAATAGGCCCAAGCCGCGGCCATTGGGTTTACGGCTAAATCCTCTCTCGAAGATGTGCTCCCGATCTCGGAATTCAATGTCTGGACCGTTATTGGAGACTAAGAGTGCTCCAGGCATGGCGTCGAGCACGATTCTCCGCGGGCCCTTGATGCTATCGAGCCAAAACACTGCGTTGTCAATCAAGTTGATGATCGCTGGGTACAGAGTAGACGGATAGCATTGAACCTGAGAGGAGAGAAACGCCTCGGTCGGCTCTAGTGAAATTTTGTGACGCTCTAACCGATTCGAGAAGAGGTCCGTGGCGTAGGTCCGAATGCTCTTGCCGCTAATTTGTTGCGCGGTGCGATGCAGCCTTCGCTGCAAAGGAGTAAACAGGTTCAGGTGTCCGTCCAGATGTTCGAAGTTTGCCCGGATCGACTCATACAGCGGTCTGAGCGCGCCTGTCTTCCGGGAGATCTGTCCCAATTCCTGGACACTGCGACGCACGCGCTTGATCGACGCTGCAAACTCATGGTTTATGATTGCCACCGCCAACCCCAACTGGACCATTTCGAAATCTTCATCGGCCTGTTCTTCAAGCGCGAGCATTCGTTCCTCCAGCGCCTCCATAATCTGCGCGGGTTCATCACCATCGGAGCTCCTCAGGTTTTCCGCGAGCGAGGCCAGCATGTCACGCGCTGCGATTAGCGCGTCGCGATGACGCGCCTCGATTTCCGTTAGTTCGTCCTCCCACTTCTGCCGCATCTTTTCAATAACGTCTGGAGCTAGCGCGCTGAGGTCCGTCCTGTTAAGGTCCACCTGGATATTCCGAATTGCTAGATCCAACGCCTCTCTGGCTTTCTCGGTGATACTGAAGACTGTTTGCCTGGTGTCAGCGGCGCTGGCGTTTGCCTGTTTCGACGCCTCGGCCAGTTCTCGCTTTCGTTCCTCAGCCAGTGACTTAATTCGCTCCTCTAGCCGCTTCCGCTGATCGACGTATAACCGGGCTTGCTTGGCGACCCTACCTAGGGTCTCGCTGATTTCCTTCTCGAACCGACCGAAAATGTCAGTATCAAGCCGAAGTTTCTCGACCTGGCAGGCATCCCAGTCTCTTGCCAGGTCCCTCGTCAAGGCAATTCCTGTAGGGCGCCGTCGTGTGTACTTCACTCGAAGTTGGTGTAGTTGTGCCAACGCATCTTGCTCCGCTCTGATCAGCGCGGCCGCGGCCTTGTCGTGGTCTGGTATCTTATTCGCGGCCTCCATCCGCGATTGAGTCAGCTTCCGCAGATTTGATGTCTCCGCCTCAGGAAGGCCGGCGCGGATCTCGTGGCTGAATGATGCAAGAGCGTTCTGAAGGTTCCGCCGCTTTGTCGTCGCGCGCTTTTGCGCCCTGTGAACGCCGGCGCACGTCGGCCTGAGCGCGTTCGAACAACTCAGTGTTCGAACCACCCTTCCGGAAGAATTCGGCCGCTAGCTGGATCAACAGATTCATAAGAATATCGCGAAGGTTGCGATATGCCTCGTTCGCCATTAGAGAGGCTGTTGAACCGGGTGGTGATGGTCGGACCCGGCCTATCCCAGTACATCCGTCCGTAGACGTCGCGAAATATCTCATCGCGTCCCTTATACGCCGGAATCTGTAGGCTGGGATCATTTCGCCAAGATGAGCGGTCTCCCCCTGAGCTCTCCGTCAAGGCAATCCTCTTCAAGTTGTTTCCCGACAAAGCCGCCGCAGTGTGAAGTAAGGGTGTACTATCTCGGTAGCCTGCAGCGATTGGACGGAACCCATTGTTTACGCCAATGAAGGCCTGGACAGTCAGGCTACCCATGGTGGCATTTTATTCGGCCCTTATAAGCCGAAGCCTGATGCCATCGGACGGGCGTGGGCCTGACGCGCTCAGCTTGTGTTTGTGCCGTGGTCTTCACTTGGCGGAATCGCCAAGCAGAGACTCCGGTCGGGGGCCGTCCTGGTCGCGTTGTCCAAGCTTGCCGATCGGGAACGGTAAACTCGTTTGCGCCTGTGGACTCACATATTCGCCTCCCGTAGTCCCACCCATTCGTCAGTTGGCCCGCATGGGATTCATGATCTTCAGACCGGCGAAGTGCTTTTCGTTTTTCGTGACAATGACGCAATCGTTCGCCTCAGCGAATCGCGGCAACGATCCTGTCGAGCGGGCTTCGTGGCCGCCCTTTCGCCGTCCCCTCGGCCATCAGATGGGCCCAAATGAGGCTGGCCCTCTCGTCGAATACCAGCACCCGCCCAGCGAACAGCGCTTGGGGACCGTCGGGGCCCGAAAAAACCAACGTTCCAACCCCCTGCGCTTCTTGCCAGCGGGCTTCTCCAAGATTCCGCGCTGGATCTCAGCGACGGTCAGTGAAGAGATTAACAGATTCTCGTCTGCTTGTTCCGCCATCCATGCGAGCAGAGCTTCCGACGGCACCGGCTTGGTGACATTGCTGATGATATTGGTATCGTGGAGGCTGCGGCTCACAGGTCCAGCTTGCGTCCCCGTGTCACCGGCCGTTTGAGATCCAGATCGGCCCCCACCAAAGGCGATCGGCGTAATGCGTCCAGAATGCCGCCCTTTTTCGGTGGCTCCGCTGCAATGGTGCGGCGGACCGCGGTTCGAATCCGTGCCGCATCAGCGTCGTCGGCGGCCAGGCGCTTGGCCAGCGTGCGGATCAAGTCGCGATCTCCGGCAAGTCCCAGAACCTCGAAGCGAGCCATCCCTCGCTGGCTGAGACGCCTCTAGTAGTTTTTCAGCGCCCGTTTTTGTGGCGTGGTGCTCAAGGGGTCAATTCCTTTCCGTACATCCAGTAATATAGCCGGATTCTCGCCCTGGAGGAGGAGGCGATGTCCATAAAGCTTTCCGGCGAATACTGCCGGCCCGCTAAACTGGCCCTATGGCTCGCAAGGTAAGTGTCGTTATCGAAAAAGACGAACACGGCTTCTATGCATGGTGCCCGGAATTGAAGGGTTGCCAGTCGCAAGGAGGCACGCTCGAAGAAGCGATGGCGAATATCAAGGAGGCCGCGGAGCTCTATCTGGAAACATTACCAGCCGATGAACGTGCTGCGTCGAGCGCGGGATGGGTGACCAGGGGGTCACCCGCGGACCAGGGGGTCCGCCCGGGTCCGCCCCACCAATTGATTCGGAATCCCGGCGGTGGGAAAAGTATGCCGCATTGGGCTGAAGCCCCCACTTGGCTGGCTGCATGGGGTGAATGGCCAAAGCCGAGGGGCGAGTTCTCGCCTGGACAGCTGAAGTATGTCGCAGCTCGGACGCGCGAAGTTTCGTTGGACGGGCGTGAGATGGCGATATCGGATAAGGGACGGGGAAGGTCCGCTCCGTGATGCTGCTGGATCGCGCCAGCTAGCTGGGACGGCCGGTTCTGCGCGGCGCTTCCACGCTAGAATTTCAGTATGGAAATCACCTGGCTTGGACACGGATCCTTCCAATTCCGACTGCCTTCGGGGCAAGTCATTCTGATGGACCCGTGGGTGGACGGCAACCCCGCGTACCCGAAAGCGCACACCATCGACCGCGTCGACACCATCTGCATCTCGCACGGTCATTTCGACCACATTCACGATACTCCGCCGCTGGCCGCGCGCTTTTCGCCGGAAGTGGTGGGGATTTATGAGACGTGCACGTGGCTGGAGTCGAAGGGCGTCAAGAATACGCGCGCGATGAATAAGGGCGGGTCGCAGAAGGTGGGCGATGTCACGGTGACGATGACGCATGCGGTGCATAGCTGCGGCATTTTGGACGACGGCAAGATTATTTATGGCGGCGAGGCGGCGGGGTACGTGATGCACCTGCCCGACGGCCGCGTACTTTATTTTGCGGGCGACACCAACGTGTTCACCGACATGGCGCTCATCGAACAGCTTTACCACCCGGAGCTGGCGTTTTTGCCGATCGGCGATCTGTACACGATGAGTCCGCGGGAGGCCGCGATGGCGTGCCGGTTGCTGAAGGCGAAGAAGGTGGTGCCGATGCATTTCGGGACTTTCCCACCGTTGACTGGGCGGCCGGACGCGTTGAAGAGCTTGATTACGGATCTGGCGACGGAGGTATGGGCGCTGGAGCCTGGCAAGACGGTGGAGTGGTAGGGAAGCTGTCAGCTGCCGGTTAGCCAGATCGCAGGTCGCGGACCGGGATGTTGGAAGCTCGCTGGCAAGATACTTCACCACAGAGCTCCAGAGCCACGGAGAAAAGCCTAAGCGAGGGTCAGACGGACGAGTTGCTTGTCTCCCATAGTTTTGAGCTCACAGAGATGGCGGAGGCCACAAAGAGAAGACTCCTTGCCTGGGGAGACCGGTCGAGTGCGAAGAAGCTCGGCAGGAGTGCCGAGCCGGCAGGCTGAAGCCCGCGCCACGTCGCGAGCTGACAGCTAATTACTCACCCACTTCGCGACGTCGTCGACCACCGATTGGGAGACGTGTTGGCCGGGCTTGCGGTAGTCCGCCGAGGAGCTGCGTCCGGCGCCTTCCACCAGCAGGTGATCGAGCGGCGGATAGCTCTTCATGGTGACGCCCTGCAGGCCCGCGAGGCCGGACTTCCAGGCGGCGAAGTCCTTCATGTTCACCTGGTAATCGCGCTCGCCTTGCAGAATCAGCATGGGAATTTTCAGGAGCTTGGCCTGCCCTGCCGGATCGTACCCTTTCAGGTCGAGCAGGTAGGAGCCCTTCATGCCGAGCAGCGAAGACGTGTTCTCATCTCCCTGCGTCATCTTCTTGATCTTCGCCGCCTGCTCGCGAACAACCGCCATTTGCCGATGCCACTGTTCCAACTGCGGGCCGGTGAGATTCTTCTCCTGCTCCTCATCGATGTAATTGACTTCATCCACGGCCAGATCTTCCAGATGGCGCTCGTTGCCGTTCAGGACAATCATGCCCGCCAGTTTGCCGTCGGCCTCCGCCACGCGGGGCATCAGGTATCCGCCCAGTCCGAAACCGAGAGCGAAAACGCGTCCCTTCTTGACTTCCGGCTGTGCGCGCAGGACTCCGGCGGCTAAGACCGCATCGTCGATGATCTCCGCCTCCGCCGTGTAGTCCTCTTTTTGCGTGGTGGACGGGTAGGCTCTGGTGCGCTTCTCATAGCGCAGCACCACCACTCCGTTCGAGGCCAGCCCCTCGGCGAGATCCTTGAAAACCTTCACCGCACCGTCCTGCTCGTCGCGATCCGCCAGGCCGGCATCGTGGACGAGCACGACGCCGGGGAACGGTCCTGCGCCGCTCGGAACGGTCAACGTCCCGCCGAGCTTCCATTGCGTGCCGATGGTAACCTCACGCTCTTTGAACGAATCGGGCTTGCTGTAGGCGGGATGCTTCCACGGGTCGATACTCGGGACGATCAGACCGATCTGCCCTTCGGCGTTGATGGAGATCTCGAAATTGACGTCCTGGCTGGCGAATTTCACCGGAACGCTGACGATGTTGGTTGGGCCGATGGGGCGCACCGACGGAGTCCCGATGGTCTGCACGGGCCCCCAAGTGTCGGGGACCATCTTGGCGAGCTTGGTGTCCGGGTTGGCGGCCTTTCCCGGCGCGGAGAACATGGGGATCAGTTCGGAATATTTATGTGCCAGCAGCAGGTCCAGCGCCTTGCGGGCAGTGTCCTTGGGATCGGCTGCCGGTTGGGCCAGCAGGAATCCGGCGGACAGAAGGCACAACACACGGCTATACATGACACTTCTATAGTACTGCGGGGCAAGGCTCTTCTTGCAACGTGCGCGTCAGAGCGCGCTCGGGGTGTTGCAACGTGCGCGTCAGAGCGCACTGGGGGTGTTGCAACGTGCGCGTCAGAGCGCACTGGGAGTGATGAAACGCTCGCGTCAGCGCGCTAGGGGTGATAAATGCTCGCGTCAGAGCGCACTGGGAGTGATGAAACGCTCGCGTCAGCGCGCTAGGGGTGATAAAACGCGCTGCCAGCACGCCCTGGTGCGATAAACGCGCCGTCAGGACGCGGGGGGGGGCACATCATGCGCAATGCCGCTATAATTGGGAAGCATTTTTTCGATGGAGGAATGATGGCCGAGTACGCACATCCGGAAGCGCTGGTGAGTACAGAGTGGGTGAACCAACATGGCGTCGATCCAAAGGTTCGCGTGGTCGAGGTCGACGTCGACACGAAGGCATACAACGAAGCTCACGTGCCCGGGGCGATCGCCTGGGCGTGGAATACGCAGCTCTGCGATACGGTCCGCCGCGACATTCTCTCGCAGCAGCAGTTCGAAGCGCTGATGTCAGCTTCTGGCATCGCCGCGGATACCACGCTGGTGATCTATGGGGACAATAACAACTGGTTCGCCGCCTGGGCTTTCTGGCAGGCCAAAATTTACGGCCACAAAGACGTGCGCCTGATGAATGGCGGCCGCAAGAAATGGCTCTCCGAGGGCCGCGACGTTTCGACGGACACGCCTCACGCCGCCGCCGCCGAATATCGTGCGCAGGCCGCGGATCTTTCGCTGCGCGCATTTCTTCCGCAAGTGCAGGAGGCCTCGGCCCGCCATTCCGCGGCGCTGGTGGACGTGCGCAGTCCGCAGGAATTCACGGGCGAGATCCTCGCGCCTGCCGGTTTACCGGAGACGTGCCAGCGCGGTGGACACATACCCGGGGCGCGGAGCATCCCGTGGGGTAGGGCGGCGAACGACGATGGGACGTTCAGGCCGGCCGATGAGTTGCGGGCGTTGTATGGCAAGGAAGGCATCGATGGATCGAAGCCGGTGATCGCCTATTGCCGGATCGGCGAGCGGTCCAGCCACACGTGGTTCGTGCTGAAGTACCTGTTGGGTTTCGACAACGTGACGAATTACGACGGCTCGTGGACGGAGTGGGGCAATCTGGTGGGCGCCCCGGTCGAGCGCGGTGCGGCGGTATGAAGATCGAGGAACACCAGGAGCGGAAGGTGGCGGTGGATGGCTGGGAGGTGAATCTTACCAGCTATCGGCTGGGCGCGGAGTGGCATGCGAAGGCTGACAACGTGTCGCCGGGGGCGACTTTGTGCCGGACAACGGGGGCCTCTCGGGAAGATGCGGAGGAGAAGGCGCTGAAGCGGGCTGAGGAGCTGCTGGATCGTACGAAGCGGCATACGGTGTAGAGTTCTTAGGCGAAAACCTTGTTAGCCGCCGATGAACGCAGATGAACGCCGATAAGAACAGACTCCTGTTATGTTATCTGCGTTCATCGGCGGCTAAAGTGTCTTTTACAAGAAGGACTACTACTATGACAACATCTAATACCAGGATCGTTCGAAGCTCGGGCAATGTATTCGCCGGCCTCGGCATTCCGGATGCCGCTGAAAAGCAGACTAAGGTCCGGTTGGCCGTGGCGATCAATCAGGTCTTGCAGCGGCGCGGGTTATCGCAAGGGAGCGCCGCCAAGGTCCTGGAAATTAACCAACCCAAGGTCTCGGCCCTCTTGCACTATCGGTTGGAAGGGTTCTCGGTGGAGCGCCTGATGCGATTTCTGACAATGCTGAATCAGGATATCGAGATCGTCGTCCGCAATCGTCCTAGAGCTCGCCGTCCGGGGCGGGTCTATGTCACCGCCGCCTGACTTACTAACTCCCACGCGCGCGCCAGGTGCCGATCGGTAGTCTGGAAGTTACCCACCGCCAGATGCATCGTGAACTTACCATTCAAGACCGTACTCGAGAGAAACACATCGCCCGCCGCGTTGACGCGATCGAGAATGCGCCGATTGTCGTCATCGCTGCCTTTGTAGCGGAAATTCACCACCGAGAAATGGACCGGTGCGGCGATCTCGAATCTCCCGTCCGCCTCCAGCTGGCAGGCGAACCATTTGGCCAGGCGCAGATGATCGCGGATCGAGGCGGCCAATCCTTCATGCCCGTACGATCGCATCACCATCCAGAGCTTTAGCGCGCGGAAGCGGCGACCCAGCGGTACTCCGTAGTCCATGAGATTCACCGCTCGAGGATCTGCCGTGCTCACCAGATACTCGGGGATCAGCGAAAAGGCGCGCCGCAATACGTCCGGGCGGCTGGTGTAGAACACGCTGCAATCCATGGGCACATGCAGCCATTTATGGGGATTCATGACCATGGAATCGGCGCGCTCGCAGCCGGCGAACGCCCAGCGGAGTTCCGGCGCGAGGGCGGCGGACCCGGCGTATGCCGCGTCGATGTGCAGCCACAATTTGTAGCGCTCGCAGATGTCGGCGATGGCCGGCACGGGGTCGACGCTGGTGGTCGACGTGGTACCGACCGTCGCGGTGACGAAGCACGGGCGCAGTCCCGCCGCGAGGTCCGCCTGGATGAGCGCTTCGAGCACGTCCGCGCGCATGCGGAATTCCGCGTCGACCGGCACGCGGCGCACATAATCCTGTCCGATTCCCAACGCGATGGCGCCCTTTTCGATGGACGAGTGCGACTGCTCGGAAGTGTAAACCACCAACCCGCGCGAGGTGCCTTTGGTGCGCGATTCCGGATCGGCCAGTTCGCGCGCCCCGGCGATGGCGTGCATGCTGCTGGTGGATGCGGTGTCGAGGATCATGCCGAACCAATCGGCCGGCAGAGCGCTCCATTCGCGCAGCCAGCGCAGCGTCACCTGCTCCAACTCGGTGACCGCGGGCGACGTCTTCCAGAGCATTCCATTGCCGTTGAGCGCGGCCGCCAGCAGCTCGCCGAGGATGCCTTCGGGCGTCCCGGAATTGGCGAAATACGCCAGAAATCCGGGATGATTCCACTGCGTGCAGGCGGGCACGATCAGCCGTTCGAAGTCCGCCAGGATGGTATCCATCGACTCGCCTTGTTCGGGACCGTGCGCCGGCAGCGCGTCGGTCAGCTCTCCCGGCTTCACGGGCGGCAGCACGGGATACCGCTCCACGTGCGTGAGGAACTCGGCGACCCAGTCGATGGCCTGGTGTCCGTATTTGCGAAACTCTTCAGGTGTCATTTATGTACGGCGGTTAGTGAATTCGTACCGTGCCTGCGCCCGTCAATCGCGCGGCCGCATCGGCAGGCACCTTCCAGTTTGCATCAAAACGGCCCTCGGCCACCACTTGCGCGTCGCCGCGGAACAGGACGTAGTCGCCGAGGCTGATCAGCTGGTTAGTGGATTCGTACCGTGCCTGCGGCCGTCAATCGCGCGGCCGCATCGCCAGGCACCTTCCAGTTTGCATCAAAACGGCCCTCGGCCACCACTTGCGTGACATTGCCGCGGAACAAGACGTAGTCGCCGAGGCCGATCAACTCGCGATATTTGGCGGGCAACCAGGGATAGGCGCCGGGCGCCGTTTCATCGGCCCCAGTCCACCAGGGCAGCCCGGAGTTGATGAGCGCGTAATGTTTCCCGATGGGCGCGATGAAGAGCAGCCCATAGTCCGCCGCATCGGGCCGCAGTTCGATGGGCAGGCGGTTGGCGAAGCGTGCAATCATGGCGTTGCTCCCGGCAGTTCCGAAGAGGACGAGATCGGCGGTGTCGAGGTCCTCGGCGGTCACCTGGTTGTCGGGCTTCACCGGGAGGGAGAGCTGCAGATGGGACCGCACGGTGGACCAGTTGGCGGCCGCTTCCGCCACCTTGCGCCGCTCGGCCAACTCCTCGTCGGTCTGCGCGCCGAGAGTCCCATAGACATAAATATGGCGGCCCGCGAGTGCCCGCGCGATGGGACCTTCGGCGCCCGCTCGCTTGCCCGCCGGCGCCACCATCCCCTGGCGCCATCCTTCGGCGGTCTTGCTGAAGGAAAGCGCTGTGCCGCGCTTGATCCGCAATACCGTACCATCGACGGTCACCAGTGCGGGCTGCGCCGCGGGCGCGGTGAGCGTGAAGCCATCGACATTCTTGGCGATCGCCTGCACGTCGCCGTTCGCGGAGCGGCGGGCGTCGATTTCCGCCGGGACTCCCGGGGTGAGCCCGTCGATGCGCACCCAATAGGCCGAGCTGTATCGGTACGATCGCGCCACGAGCCGCACGCGATCCGGCCAGCGATTGCGCCGCAAGGTCGCCAGCCATTCCAACACTCCGGCCTTGGAATAGGCCGTGTCCCAGACGTTATGGCGCGTCGATGGATATTCGGTATAAGCGGCCGGCACCCCGGCATCCAACAATCGCCGCTGCCACGCGCGCGATGAGGCCACGGGAACAATCGCGTCGAGCTCGCCGTGATACAAGCGCACCGGCACATTGAGCAGATTGGCGGCCAGCTCTTCCGACCCCGGCATGCCATCGGGGCACATGGCGGCGACGCCGGCCCACACGTCGGGACGGGTCTCGGCGAGCCAGAGCGCACCGCCGCCGCCCATCGACAGGCCGGTGAGATAGACGCGGTCGGAGTCCACCGGATAGCGGCGCTCCACGTCGGCCAGCACGTCGTAGACATCCTGCTCGGCGATTCCCTGGTAGCCCATTGTGCCCCGGGCCAGCGGGCAGGCGACGATCAGGTCGCGGTCGCGAAGCGTGGGAAACGCCGTGCCTTCGGGGGCGATGCTCCCGCGGCCCACGATTCCCAGCACCTGCGTGAGATTCAAGCGGTGGTTGGAATCCTCGGAGTGCAGGCTGATGAGCACGCCGTACTCTTTGGGGGCGTCGAAGCTCCTGGGAAGGTACAGGGCGTACGGCTGCTGGCTGCCATCCACGGTGGAAGTCACGGTCAGCACGCGCGGGCCGGTTTGCGCGTGCAGCGCCGCAAGCGCAAGCAGCACGGCAACGGCGAGCCGGTTATGCATGCGAGGCCAGTTTCTTGGTGGACGGCAGCCAGCCTTTGAACCAGTCGC
>Ga0182030_10009253_pt1 | contig 20196 bp, 14 predicted proteins | sample 812S3MmetaG_FD_121299 | JGI IMG/M metagenome (GOLD analysis project Ga0182030, IMG submission 121299) | Permafrost microbial communities from Stordalen Mire, Sweden - 812S3M metaG (Illumina Assembly) | ecosystem: Environmental > Terrestrial > Soil > Wetlands > Permafrost | place: Sweden... | reverse complement strand
TACGGCCCTCGGACCTACCTGATAGCTCCAGTCTGCGCCAGACTTCGAAAAAATTCAACCTGTTTGATCGGATTGCCGCTCAAACATGGATACGCTTTTGAAGTTTACAATCGAAACGTGATCTATGCCGACTGAAGACCCTAACACGACCGACACTTCCACCATCCGTAACCTGCGACGCACGGTGCTCCCCAACGGCCTGATCGTCCTGACCGAACGCATGGAGCACCTGCGCTCCGTGGCCATGGGTATCTGGATCAAATCCGGCTCGCGCTACGAGGCGGCGGAGATCAACGGCATCTCGCACTTTGTCGAGCACATGCTCTTCAAAGGCACCAAATCCCGCTCGGCGCAGCATATCGCCCGCGAAATGGACGCCATAGGCGGCAATCTCGATGCCTTTACCGGCAAAGAGACCATCTGCTTCAGCGTCAAGGCGCTTTCGAATCACGTCCCCATCGCGCTCGACGTGCTCAGCGACCTGGTGCTCAACCCAACCTTTGCCGGCCCCGACATTGAACGCGAACGCGGCGTGATCCTCGAAGAGATCAAGATCGACGAAGACAATCCGGACGTGCTGGTGCACGAGATCTTTACCCAGAATTTCTGGAAGGACCAGCCGCTTGGCAAGCCGATTTTGGGAACGACCAAGACCGTCTCCGGCCTGGGACAGACGACGCTTTTCGACTACCACTCGGACCGCTTCCGCGCCGGGAACATGGTTTTCTCGGCGGCAGGAAACCTCGATCACGATCAGTTTGTCGACGCCGTCGCGAATAAATTCTCGACCCTCGCGTCCGGCACCACGGAGATGGCCTTCCAGTCCGCGCAGGTCAGCGCGCCGATCATCTTGCGCAACAAGCGTTCGCTCGAACAGGTGCAAATCTGCCTCGGCGTTCCCTCGCCCAAAATCACCGACGAGAATCGCTACGCCACGCTCATTCTGAACACGGTTCTTGGCGGCGGCATGAGTTCGCGGCTCTTCCAGACGATTCGAGAAGAGCGCGGCATGGCCTACTCCATCTACTCGGACCTGAGCCCTTACAGCGACACCGGCTCGCTCTGCGTCTACGCCGGCACCTCCGCCGACAAGACCCTCGAAATGCTCGATCTGGTGATGGCCGAGTTCTCCGCGCTCAAAGAGACGCTGCTGACAGCCGAAGAGCTGCATCGCGCCAAGGAGCAGGTCAAAGGCAACATCCTGCTAGGCCTCGAAAGCTCCGGCTCACGCATGTCCAACCTGGCTCGGCAGGAGATGTACTTCCAGCACTTCTTTTCCGTCGAAGAAGTACTGGAGCGGCTGGACGCGGTCACGGCGGAACAGGTGCAGGCCATGGCGCAGAAGCTCTTTGTCTCAGAGAGCATTGCAGTGACTCTGCTGGGCCGTCTGGACGGACTGAAGCTGCAGCGTTCGCGACTGGTTTGCTGAGAATCGCGGGACGCAAGCGAAAATAGTCGCCGCCGCGTCTATTGCGCAGCGAGAACTCGTTCCGGGGGCAGTCACCGCGCACTGGACTTCCATTTTGCCCCCGCAGGAGTTACGATTCACTCGTACCGGTTTACCCCGGCGTACCACGGTTTATGGCACAAACATTTGAGGCTTTGGATAATGATGACCACTCCGCTTAAAACTACCCGCCGCCAACGCCCCAACGGCTTTACGCTTATGGAATTGCTGATCGTCATCAGCATCATGCTCATTCTGATGTTGATGGCCATCCCCAACTTCAACAAGATGCGCATCACGGCGCATGAGACTTCCGCCATCAACTCGCTGAAGCAGATCTACACTGCGGAGATCCAGTACCAGACGACCTATCCGCAGAATGGGTTCAGTTGCACCATGCAGGCGCTGGGCGGCGATCCCAAGCAGGGCGCGCCTTCTGCGACTTCGGCGCAGTTGCTCCAAGGCGACCTGCCTGCCGGCATCAAGGACGGCTACACCTTCGCTATCGTCAACTGCTCCAAGGTGACGGTGAACAACGTGGACCAGATCACGGGCTATGAAGTGACGGCGACACCGCAGGCGGTCGGCAAGACCGGCAACCGCGGCTTCTGCATCGATGCCTACAACGAAATCAAAGTCGATCCCCAGGGCGGCACCAACTGCACGCAATCCATCCAGTGAACCCGGTTGCCTCATGGACTAAAGCGGCCCAGCGTGGCCGCTTTCTACGCGTTTGCTGCGTAGCCATCGCCGTGTGCCTTCCATTAGCTTTGTCGCAGGCGCAGAGTGCCGCAGAGTTCGCCAAGCGCGTCGACGACCACTACAACCATCTGCAATCCCTAAGAGCCAGCTTCACCGAGCAGTACGACGGCCTGGGAATGCACCGCAGCGAATCCGGCACAATGCTGTTGCGCAAGCCGGGCCGCATGCGCTGGGACTACTCCAGCACAGCAGGTAAGGTCTTCGTGCTCGACGGTAAGTTCGGGTGGTTCTACGCTCCGGGAGAATCGCAAGTCCAACGCATCCCGGCAAGCCAACTGGACGATCTGCGCTCCCCGCTACGCTTCCTGCTTGGCCACACCAGAATCGAAACCGAATTGGAAGGCTTAACGCTAACACCAGTTGCAGCCGGGGATTTCAGACTTTCAGGCGTCCCGAAAGGCCTGCAGAAGCGCGTCGCCAAACTCTCGCTCACGGTCAAACCGGATGGCTCCATCCAAAACATCGAAATCGAAGAGATTGACGGCGCACAAACTGCCTTTGAGTTCAAAGACGAACAGGCCAATCCAGCAATTCCCGAAAGCAACTTTCGATTTGTGCCACCCGCCGGGATTCCAGTCGTCGACGCGCTTCCGCCGGTCTAAGAGAGGGACCAGGGAATTGAGGTCAGGGTTGGGGAAATCATTTATCTGTAGGCCTGACCGGCAGCGCGACTGGGCAGCACCGTCTTGCTCATCTCGATGATGTGAGGGCGGATTTCATCGAGCGGCGGCGGAGCCTTGTCGTGGCGCAGAGCATGGCGTGCGGCGTGGACCGCATGCCTGCTCACAACTCTCCGCTACGCCTGCCGGCGTGTGAACCTTCTTTCGCCTCAGGGCATCCAACGTATATGACCTTGGCTCCCGACCATCTCTTTTCTGCCTTGACTCAACGTTCCGTCACTTTTCCGAACCGCATCGTGGTCTCGCCGATGTGTCAGTACAGCTATGTCGATGGGCTTTCGAACGATTGGCAGTTTGTGCATCTGGGCAGCCGAGCGGTGGGCGGAGCTGGCACTGTTTTCACCGAGGCGGCCGCTGTCAGCCCTGAGGGACGGATTACACCAGGGGACCTTGGGTTGTGGTCGGACGCTCATATCGCTCCTCTGGCGCGGCTGACGGCCTTCATCAAGTCGCAGGGTGCTGTTCCGGCGATTCAGATTGCTCATGCCGGTCGCAAAGCGAGCATGGATTTGCCGTGGGCGGCGGAATTGAAGGCGGTTCCCGCGAGCGAGGGCGGATGGCAGGCGGTTGGACCCTCTGCCGATAAATTTGCCGAGAGCTACGCAGTACCGGTTGCGCTTGATCGCGCGGGGATGGACAAAGTGGTGGCAGACTTTGCGGCGACCGCGAGACGAGCGGCGGCGGCCGGATTTCTGCTGGCGGAAGTCCATTCGGCTCACGGCTATCTGCTTCACGAGTTCCTCTCGCCGCTTTCGAACAGGCGGACGGATGAGTATGGGGGAAGCTTTGAGAACCGCGTCCGGTTCCCGCTGGAGGTGGTTCGCGCGGTTCGCACCAACTTCCCCGCCGAACTGCCGGTCTGGGTGCGGCTTTCGGTTACCGATTGGGTGGAATCCTCCAGTGACATTCCAACCGGCGGACTTAGCGTCGACGATTCTGTCGCTTTTGCACGGCTTCTGAGGGAGGAAGGGATCGATCTGGTCGATTGCTCTTCCGGTGGCAATGACCCTCGGCAGCAAATTCCGGTGGGCGCGGGCTACCAGGTCGCATTTGCGGAGCGCATCCGTCGTGAGGTTGGAATTCCGACCGGTGCGGTGGGGATGATTACCGCGCCGGAGCAGGCGGATCAGATTATCCGGACCGGGCAGGCGGATGTCGTTCTGCTGGCGCGGGAGTTGCTGCGTCATCCTTATTGGCCGCTCCACGCCGCAGAGGCTCTCCACAAGCCGGGCGTGTGGCCGGTACAGTATGAGCGCGCTGCTCGCGGCAAGGTCGAACGCCGCGCGCCGCTCCCGTTACTTGGGAAGAAGGTTTAGAAATCGAGGTCAGCAATGCCGGTTATTCGCACTTGTCGTCAATGTCAGCAGAAGAACAGGATCTTAGCGAAGCATCTTAGCGACACTGGCCGGTGCGGCGCCTGTAAGGCTGCGCTTCCGCCGCTGGCCGAGCCGCTTGCGGTGGACTCCGCCTTGTTTGATGAGGTTATTCAGAATGCCAAGGTTCCGGTCCTGGTCGACTTCTGGGCAGCGTGGTGCGGTCCATGCCGGACGGCGGCTCCTGAAGTTGCGCTCACTGCGGCTCACATGGCGGGCAAGGCGTTGGTCTTGAAGGTTGACACGGAAGCCAATCCTCAGCTTGCCGCGCGCTTTCAAGTGCAGGGTATTCCTAACTTTGTTGTGCTTTCGGGCGGTCGGACTGTCTTTCAACAGCCGGGGCTGGTGGGCCATATAGAGATGGAGAAGTGGCTGCAATCGGCTCCGGTCGCGTAGATCTGCGGAATGGACTTGCTAGAACGCGAACCGTATCCCAAGCTCAAAGCGCCGAGCGGCTTCGGCCGTGAGCCCCTGTCCAAGGCTCGGGGAAGAGACTACCGTTCCTACTCCTGTCACATTGGTATGGTTCACCAGATTGACTGCACGGGCATTGACGGTGATCGTGCGCGGATGGTCTTTGTCCTTATCGCTCAGATTGAAGGTGCGGCTGAGGTTGGAATAGGTGTGCACGATCATGGGCATGGTACCCAGGTTGCGCGGCACACCGCCGTTGACGGCGTTGGTCGTCATCATCCCGAACGGAGTGCTGTAGACCCCGTCGCCCGCAGCGGACGCATAGGATGGCCGGTCGTTGAATTCGCCGTCCCCGTTGGCATCCGTTCCTGTGGTGATGCTATAAGGCGTGCCGAGGTGCCAGTAAGTCCACGTACCTAACTCGATCTTGTACGGGAGCTTGAATTCGCTCTCCAGGAGCGCGCCGCTCGACTGCCAATCAGGCCGCGCAAACTCACCCTTGAAGCTGTAACTGGACTGCGGCGTTCCGGAATCGGTGTGAAACTTCACGTTCCAGGCGCCCATTTTCAACGTCCAGTGCTTATAACTCTTCTGTTCAATCTCCGCATAGACGACGCTGCCGCGGTTATGGGCTGAGTTTTGGTATTCGAAGATGTTCATGTTAGGAGCGCCGGGGCGCGGGGCTAGTAATGCGGCGGTTGGATTTGGCGGCGTCCCGGTACTGCTTGCGACCAGGGGCGCGTTGATGTTCACCGTCCGGGGATCTCCCCATGCCGAGTACCAGGTAAACCACGCGGATGGATGCCAATGGCGTGGCAGATCGTGCTCCACGCCAAGCGCGAGTTCGCCGACCGGAACCTGCTCGAACGCAGGCCTGAACTGCCAAACGGTATTTACCTCGATCGACCCTGACACCGGCGTCAGCGGGTTGCTGTATTGCGGCGAGTAGACGGTTTCCTGCCGCTGCCGGATGGCGTTGAGACGATAGGCCTGAGCTGCGTCGGTTGGGTAGATGGAATTGTTGAAGATGGCGGCCCTTGCGTGAATCGCCCAGGTAGATTGTTTGTCTGGCGACCAGGCTATGCCCAGCCGCGGGCCAAAGTTGAGATAGGTGCTGGGCGTCGTTTGAAACGAGTAGCGCAATCCTCCCGTCACTGTGAGTCGTGGTAACAACTTCACCGTATCCTGCGCGAACAGGCCCACCCGCCACTGCGCGTAGGGGACGAGCGGTGTGCCTGTGGTCGCCTGGTAGGTGGTGGGCGCGCCGCCCGGCAGAGTCTCAAGCGCCCTCCGATACTGCTCGATTGGGGTAATGGTGATTGTTGCGCCGGTGGGGTTGTTGTTAGCGTCGAGCGCCGGCGCGCTTCCGCCGCCAAAGACGTATGCGCCGTTGAAGGTGTTGGGATCGTAGTCGTGTACGAAGATGCCGAGCGACTGCGCGCCGAACTTCAGTTCATGCTTGCCGTGCGTCAACATTACATCGTCATCGATTTCGAGATCTCGCTCGCGATCGTTCAGGTTCTGCACAGCTGCTCCACCGCCATTGAAGTACCCGGACACCTGCAAGGCAGGAGCCGTCGAGTTCGGCGTGTCTGCGGTACGCTTCCAGGTGTAACCGATCCGCGTTTCATGCAACAGATTGGCGTTGACCGCATACGAGTTATTGAAGCGCAGATCATACTCGGCGACGCGGCTTGCGTAGCCCGCTTGCTCGATCGATTGCCCGCCTACACCCACGTTGCCGAGGCTATTTACATTGGCCTCATAGGAGATGGTGGCGATATCCTTTTCAGTTGCCTGCCAGTCGCTGCGAGCGGAGCCAATCCAGAGCCGCTGCGGTGCAGCTACAGTCGCCTGCTCGGTAACTTGATTCTGGTTCGCATCGAGCGTGAGCGCATTTACCACGTTGAACTCGTCGATGTCGCGCTTCTCCAGCGCAAGCGCAATGCCGCTCTTCTTCGCGATGAGCGGGCCACCCAGTTCAAAGCCGTATCTCTGTTTGCCGGCGGGGGTCGCGGTCACAGAGAACGGGTCCGTCGCGTTGAAGATGCTGTTGCTATCGGTGAAGAACAGCGCACCATGCAGCCGGTCTGAACCGGGCTTGGTTGTAATCTCAATTCTTCCTCCCGAGGAGTTATCGTGCTCATACTCAGGCGCCACTGGGTCGGGATTGACACGAATGGACGCGATGGAACTCTTCGGCGGCATCGCGCTGCCATTCTGAAATCCATTCACGACGACTGTGGCAGATGTGGATGCGCCTCCGCCGGCCGAGGCCAGCAATTGAAGCTGTTGCAGCAGATCGTCCGGGTCGTCTGGAAGCTGCTGAATGTCCTCGGCGGTCAAGGTTTGAGACCCCGCTCCGCGATTTGTATCGAGAGAGGTGGGTGCGTCCGCTGTCACTCTCACTTCGGTTTGCATCTGCGCAATGCTCATGGTCACCGTAATGCGAGCACTGCCGCCTACCTGTGCAGTGGGCGTTGCCGTGGCCGCAGTGAAACCATCTGCCTCCACGTGCAGCGCGGTGTTGCCGGATGGAACGCACGCCAGCACAAACTCGCCGGCCGCGTCTGTGGTGGTTTTCTGGCCATCGGAGGCCTGCACCTGCGCGCCGGGAATCACCGCTCCGGAAGGGTCGGCGACGACACCCTCGATGCGAATGCCACTCGCGCAGGGCTGCTGCGCCAGGGATGCTGCCGGAACCAGCAACCACGCGTACAGAAGTATTCGCTTCCAGGCCATGGGTGTGGTGAATTCCAATGCTCCCCCGATTCTCATACGCCCCCCCTGACATCAATGTCGTCGACGCGCACGGGATCGGCTATCGCTTTGCAGGGGAGTTGCGGAACGATGCAGGGGAAGATACAGATTGAGCAGGGAGTAACATCGAGACCCGATGTGACTTACTTACGAAAGGAGCAATCTCCGACAACTTCCTATCCGCGGCTAACTTCCAGCAAAGCCTGCCAACCGGCTTTGCTCATCTTGAGCCGGTGCCCGTTGGCAAGGAGAACCCAGCCCTCATTACGTCCCTCGCGCAGGATTTCGCGCACGTGGTCGATATTCACGATGGCCGAGCGATGGACACGAATGAACTGCTTTGGGTTCAGGGTGTGGGCGAGTTCCTTGATCGTTTCACGAAGCATCAGATTCCTTGCTCCAATATGCAGACAGCAATAGTAGTCCGCAGCTTCGATCCATTCGATTTCGTCTACCGGAACGAGGGAGTCTTTGCTTCCGTTGGGAACGACAAGCCGCTTCGGATATTCCTGCCGTTCCGGGGCGCCCTCGCCGATCGCTGCCAGCACGGATTTGAGCTGCGCGTCTCTAGTCAGCGCCGTCTGCGATGCGATCCGCTCCTTCACCCGCAAGAGCGCAGACTTTAGCCGTTCCGGCTCAACCGGTTTCGTCAGGTAATCCAGCGCATTCACCTCAAACGCCTGCACGGCGTAGTGGTTATGCGCAGTTACAAAGACAGTTACCGGCATGTTCTTCTGGCCGACCTGCTCGATGATCTCGAATCCGCCGCTTGCAGGCATCTGAATGTCGAGAAAGAGCACGTCATAGCGGTTCTCTCTGAGTGCTGTGATGACTTCTCTCCCATTCCTGCATTCGCCTGCGATCTCGAAGTCCTTGTCCTCAGAGAGCAGGAATCGCAGGCGCTCACGGGCCAACGGTTCGTCATCGGCGATTAGGGCTTTCAACTTCATTCATCCGCGCTCATAGGGGAGAGTAATCTCAACCTCAAAGCCGCCGGTCTCGATCGACTGTGCATTCATATGGTAACTGTCTCGATAGAAATGCACGAGCCGTTCCCTCGTATTCTTGAGTCCAATGCCGTGCCCGTTCTGTCGAGCGGCGCTGAGGTTCCTGCCGGTATCGCGCACCCGCAAGTGCAATTGGTCTCCCACGCGCCGCGCCGAAGCCTCAACGAGTCCCTCGTGTTCGCAGTGCGCAATGCCGTGACGAATCGCGTTCTCGACAATGGGCTGCAGAAGAAAGCAAGGCACCAGGCTATCCAGCGCACCGGGGTCTACCTTGATCTCAATGCGCAGCCGATCGGCAAAACGAACCTGTTCGATAGCCAGGTAATTCTCCACAATCTCCAGCTCTTTGGAGAGCGGAACCTTTTCCGGAGTGGTCCTGGTAAGCGTACTCTTGAGGATCGTGTTCAGATGAGCGAGCATCTCCGCCGCTTCCGCTTGCCGGCCCAGCTCAACCAGGGTGGTGATAGCGTTCAGCGTGTTGAAGAGGAAATGCGGTTCAAGCTGCATCTGCAGTGCTCGCAAGTGCGCCGCAGAAAGCTGCTTCTCGAGTTCCAGAGCCTTGATGGCGTCGCGTTGCGCGCGAATCTGATATTCGCTGAAACCGGTGAGGCCGAAGATGAAGCCGTAGAGAAGAATCTCCATGCCAAACCGGTTGATATTCAACATGCCGGTCCAGATGACGAGAGCGGAGTGGGTTGCGCGCCACGCCGCGTCGGTAAAGCCGAGACTGCCCAGCAACAGTAGATGCGTCACGCCAAGAACGCCGGCCGCGACCATATGCAATGCGATCGCTTGCGGAGTAAAGCGCAAAAGTGAAGGCCGCCGGGGACCGAGTTTCCAGATTGCCCCCGCGATTAAACCCCACCACCACCAAAGTGCGCCACCATAGAGCAGCGACGGCGGATAAAACACCGACCGGCATTCACTGGCCGTGGCAAGCGCCAGCGCCGTCGAAACCGATGCGATGACCACGATTCCGTTGAAGCGGATCTGCGGGCCGAGGGCCTGGACTGGAGTCGAAGCTGAAGTGGTTGAGGGCAGCTCCGCCTGGGAGCCTTCGAATGGCGTTGCCAGAGTGCTCACGGCGCCTCCTGTTCCTGCGTATGAAACTTGACGGGAATGTAGCGGCAACGGAAGAACCGTCGCTCATCCTCGTTATCTTCGGCGGTACGCGCCGTCGAGTCCAGTTGGTCGCAGTGTACATTGTCAAACTTGCAGAGAGCGAGGCTTTTTGTGCGGCGAACACTCTACATCCCGGGTGCGTGGCGCCCTCTTGTCGGTATCTGCGGGGCGCGGAAGTGGCACACGCTCATGCATAATCGATGCGCAAGCCCGCCGGTGCATTCCCTTCGAGATGCAGTTATCACGTCCCGGCATTTCGAGCTATGTCTGCTGATAGAGACGATAAGTTTCGCTGGTAATTTCCGGAAACGGCTTCAGCCGTATCTTGCCTTGGCCGGCAGCGACTTCCCAATCGCTGGAGGAGCCGATCCTCTGCGCCTGCATGAGCTGTTGCTGCGTTATGGTCCTGGAGCCGGGGTCAATGGCAAACAATGCAACTGGCCCATGCAACAGCGCCACCAGCTTCGCATGTTGCGCATCGAGCGGCGTGAGACGGAGCGGCATGTCAATGGAGAACTCGACGCGATCGCCATCCTTCCATTCGCGATCCAACTCAGCCCAGGCTCCAGGCGTGACAACTGCTGCGGCAGCCTTGCCGTTGATACGAATCGCAGTCTGCTTCCCTGCCCACGCCGGCACGCGCAGGGCGATCGTGAATCGCTCGGCACCATCCATCTTCAGATGCAGTGCGGTCTCGCCAGTATTGGGATAACTGGTCTGTTGAGTCATGGTGACCCGCGCGCCGCCTTGGCGCCACGTAACGCGCGACGGCACATAGAGATTCACATACACTCCCTTTGCCGCGCGCAGATACGAACTTATGCCGTAGTCTGCCGTCAATTGCGGAAACGTGCCTGAGCAGCATGGCCACTTCTGCTCGTAATCCACCTTCTTCGCGTCCATGTTGTAGTCGGAGTAGTAGAAGCTCACGCCGTCCGAGCGAATGGGCCGCGCGCCGAGGATGGTGTTGTAGAGAACTGCTTCCATGCTATCCCCATAGGTGCTGTCGCCCGTGACGCGCATCAGATAGCGCGCAATCTTGAAGTGCCCATAGGCTCCGCACGGAGTCTCAAAGCTGCTGTGCGAGCTATGCAGAGTCTTGGCCAACTCGTCGGTCCCCGGCTTGCGGAATCCTTCATCTGGGCCCCATCCACCGGTGGCAAAACTTTGTTCCAGCACAAAGCGGAAGCCGTTTCGGGCGGCATCAAGATGCTTGGCGGAGTTATCCGTGAGATAGGACTGCATGGCCGAGCAGAGCGCGTTGACATGGCTATAGGCATGCTGGCCGGGAAGCACGTTGCGGCCTTCGGAAAGCGGTCCAAAATACGTGTCATCCTGCAGAAATCGTTGCGCAAGCTGACGATAGCGCGGGCCGGCGCCACGCTGATAGCCAAGATAGAAATTCTCAGGCAGCGTGTAGGTCTCATCCCAGGTGAACGAGACGTTCTTGTGAGGACGAGCCGCCAACTCCTCACGGTCGAGCGCCTTCTCCGGCAACCAGGGCAGTACCGCGTCGGTAGCCTTATTCAACACAGCCAGCGCCGTTGGGTCGGCGGCGAACCGATGGGCGTCGATGAGGCCGCAGTTGGTTTTATCGAAGGTGTATGCGGGGATGCAATAGCCGTCATAGAACTTCGTCGTAACGGTTGGCGCGAAGCCTGCCACCAGCCCTTGCACCTTTTGTTGGATGGCCTTGTCGCCCGTAACCGCATAGGCGCGAGCCAGTCCTGAAAGATACTGGCCAAAGCTATGACCCGGGATATAGCCGGTCATGTTCCTGGGAGGGTCGAAATCCGGCGAGGGCGAATACCACCCGCCCATATCTTCGCCCGGCGCGGGCTGCCCGGCCAACTGGCGAAATGGCTTGAGCAAGTTATCGTCGGGAAGATTGAGGAAGAGAGAAACATTGTTATGAAACTGATCGAGCATCGGCCCGTCGAGAAGCTGCACATCCGCGTACGCAAATTGATCGAGTTTTGTCGGGACCAGCGTTGCAGTATCGGAATAGGCAAGATCTGCAATTGGGCTTCCTTTGAGCACTGCTGCTCCCGCAGCCAGAGCCGCTGAACTCTTGAGGAAGTGACGTCGATCATTGCACTGGATGCTCATTTTCCTGGTCTCCATTTTATGCGCGAGCCTGACAATCGATAATAGTCTACGGGATTTGAAATGATTTTGGTTCGTTGCCCCAGGTGCCATCAAACGTGGCTTCAGCCCTGGGTTACTGAATCGCCAAGATAGGCGAAGGAGTTCAGCGCCTCATGCAGTTGTGAGATGCCGAATCCCTTCGCCTGCTATTTCAGCGTTTCCGGCTTAGAAGCTGGCGCGTATGTGCAGTTGCAGACTGCGCGCCGGCAGTTGGTTCGTCGCGTGGCCGAAGTTGCCGTCGGCCATGTTGCCGTCTACCGAAATCAGGTTGCTGCGGTTGAACAGGTTAAAGACTTCGCCCTTCGCTTCGATCTTCATCTTTTCCCCGAAGAACCATGGAACGTTGAAGAACCTTTCAAAGGTGAAGTCGACGTTATTATATCCGGGCTGATCGTAGGTATTGCGGCCGAGATTGCCTTGCGTTCCAAGAGCGGGAGTGGGGAAATCAGCCGCAGTAAATAGCCCCTGTAGATAATCCTTCTTGCCCTTGCCACTCAGATGATTGCCAAAGGTCGGGGTGTTGGGTACGTCGTAATTGGAACCATCGGCGTTATAGTCGCCGCTGGTGCTGGTGATAATGCTGCCCGGAATCCAAACTTGGGCCGAGGTGTAGCACTCCCCCTTCGGATTACCAGCGCACGTCGGGCTAAAACTTCCGCCGTTGTAGACGGAGAGCGGAAGGCCGGTCTGAATGATCCAGACCCCGCCAAACTGCCACCCACCCAGAACGGCTCGTTCCCAAAGGGCCGGATAATGATTGGGCACCATCCACGTTCCATCGGCGGAAAGTTGCTGATGGATGGCGTAGTCGGAGCGCGCGCGCTGGAACTTGAGGTTGCCGTTTTCAATGATGCTGTCGAGGAACTGGCTAGCTTCCCCGCCATCGAGCGAACCTGAGGTGCTGTCCGTATCGATCGCCTTGCCTATGGTGTAGATACCGCGGAGAGCTAGACCGTGGGAGACGCGGCGTTGGACCAAAGCGCTGCCATAGTGGCCAGCGGAATTGGCGTTGGAAGTGGCATAGTTGACATCGCCAAAGTTGGGGTTCAGGCGATTCAATGTCGGCGGCAGAGCGCCCGTCGCATTGTTGCTGAGCAAGTCGCCGTCGAAGCGGTTGATGTCCTGATTGAAGACGGGCAGATGATGGGCGGCCGACCCTGAGTAGTTGATCTCGGCTACCAGATTATTGCCGAACTCCTGCTGAATGCTGAGGGTCCAGTCTTCCACCTGGGTCAGCTTGTAGTTAGGTGAATAGCCGCCCAGGCCGGCTCTCTGTCCAACAATTCCGCCGCTGGAGTTCAGCACGATGTCGTTGGTCGGTACGATTGGGCAATCTTCTGCAAAACCGCTGGGAGCGGAGCATAGCGCGAAGGTTGGCGTTGTGCCCGATTGCCGGTTAAGAGAAGGCGTGAAGAAGTTCGGCAGGTTGCCAGCCGTGATATCGGTGATGTGGATGTAAGGCGGTTGATCGGAGAAGAGCCCGAAGCCGCCGCGTATCGCGGTCTTGCCCTTGCCGAAGACATCCCAGGCAAAGCCGACGCGCGGATTGATGCCCCACGGACTGTGATCCAACACATGCGAAGTCTTGGTGAAACCGGCCACTCCGCCAGCGATCGACCCATTGAAACTGGAGCCGGAGGCGAGAGTGAAGTTCGTCAATTGAGGCGACAGGATAGAAAAGAAGTTCGTCATCACGTCGTAACGCACACCGGCGTTCAGCGTGAAGTTACGCATTAGCTTCCAGTCATCCTGCACATAGACACCTGTATAGAGCGCACGATAGCGGCGTTGGTAGGGGGCTTCTAAATGCGTTTCGAGATTGACTGGCGTGGCACTCTCGGTTAGCGCGGCATCCTGCACAAGGTCGAGAATATTGTTGAAGTTGTAAGTGGGCCGGTCGAACGCGCCTGACTGAGTATCCGCCTCGCGAATATTGAACTGGTCGAAGCCGAATTTGAGCGTATGCGACTTGATCGTTGCTGTCATCACGTCCCGCCAGCCTAGCGTCGACTGGGTAAAGTTACCAGGACCCCAATTGGAGAAGCCCTCCAGACCATTCACGTTCACGAAAGGAATCGCTTCAGAGGCTGTCGGCAGGTCAGCGCCATAGGGACGAATGATGTTCGCGCCTCCTTCGTTGAGCAGGCGAGGCGAGAACGTATGAGTCCAATCCACGTTGACGAAATCCGAACTATTCGCTTGCTGGATGTCCAGATAGGTCCGAGGGTTTGCGCTTTCCGAGGTGTCGTAGGTTCGGATCGAAGTGACGTAAACACGGTCATTCATGCCGATGTAGTAGTCTCCCCGCACATCCCACTGGTAGCCGTTCTTCGGCACGGAATAACTGATATTGGCGACTCCCGCTACGTTCAGAGTGCTCGGCAAACCTGCGGGCACAGTTACTACGCCTGGATTTGCAGCCTCAATCTGCGCAGCAGTTTGAAGTCCTGACGTCGGGAAACTCTGGGGCGGAGCCAGCTTGAGGATCTGTGCTCCTACGGTGCCTGGCAGATTTGTAGAGACCCAGGTGTCGAAGTCCGATGTCTCTACGGTGTACTGGTTGGCGCTGGTCGTGCTGGAGCGAAGCACGTCAATGGCTCCGAAGATGAAGAGCTTGTTCTTGATGATCGGACCGCCGATAGTTGCCCCTGCTTCGTTGCGCTGGAAGGATGGGACAGTAGATTCAAAGTGGGTCAAGCCTGTCAGCGAGTTGTTGGTGAAGTAGTAGTCGAAGGTGCCATGGAAATCGTTTGAGCCGGAGTTGGTGAAGACATCGACCGTGGCGCCGCCATTTCTTCCCTTCTGCGCGTCGAAGTCGTTGGTGCGAATGTCCATCGACTGCACGATCTCAGGATTCGGCGAGATAGATGTACCGCCGCCACGCGACGGGGTATTGGTGTAAGCGCCGTCAATCTCAAATCCGTTCTGCTCTTGTCGCAGGCCTGCGGCGTTGATGTTGATGGCGTATTCGTTGGTGTAGTTGTCGCCCGAGGTTACAGCGCTTCCCGTCATGCCGGGTGTGAGCGCCGACAGGCCGTATACATTCTGGCCAGGTAGCGGAGTCTCCTGCACTGTCTCTTCCGCGATGACCGCGCCGGTGGTGGCCGAGACAGTGTTGATGGTGGCCTGATCGGCGGAGACGGTAATGTCCGTCGACACTGAGCCAATCTCAAGAACCGGCGCCAAGGAGCGGATTTCGCCAACCTGGAGGATTAGGTCCTTCTGATCCCAGGTCTTGAATCCGGCCATCTGGATCTGAACGGAATAGGTGGAGGCGGCGATGCTGTCGATGCGGAAATATCCATCCTGGTTAGTGGTGGCGATTTTTTCCACGCCCAGGCGTATGTCGGTTGCGGTAACTTTTGCTCCGGGGATGGAAGCGCCCGATTGATCTCGAGCCGTGCCTTCAATACCACTCGAGAATTGGGCATACGCGGTGAAACCGCCCAGGCTCATAACGAGCATAAAGAGCGCAGAAAGGCGCACTACAAACTTGACACTGGCCATGCAACATCTCCTGACGATTCGAAAAGCGATTTACCAAATTTCCGCCAAACCTCAGATGGAGCACTCTACGGTGCTGAAATCTGCAAGCGAAGGTTTGAAGCGGAAGCGAATAGAGAACGAGAGAACGTTTCCTGATTGAAGCGCCAGAAGTATGGCCGCGCGGCGATGGGCCTGTCAAGGATTATTTTGAGGCCCTCCCGAAGTCCTGAAATTGCTCAGTATTGGGCTTCTGCCAGCCTCCAATGGAAGGGATGGCATGAGAGAACACTTTCGTCGTATCGTGTTGGGAGCAGGCTGGAACGGGGGGTTCTGCCAAACCGATGAAAACAGCACGACGCAGATTTCTCAAGACTTCGCTGGCATCCCTGGCCGGTTTTACCCTCGACGGGGCCAGGCTGGTCTCGGCGCAGCAGCCGAGCGGCATGGGCGGACGCATCGCCGCAGATCTCGCGATCTATTGGCCGAGCGGCGCGGTCGAGCAATATGCAAGCGTGACATGCGACCGGCTTGTGACGATTCGCGAAGGGCATGGCTTTGTACCCAACCTGGGATGGGCCAAGTGATACGCCTGTTCTCACTCGTTTTCGATGGAAGTCTTCCAGTAACTTGTCGATTGAACCGGATTGAGATACCGCATGACTCGTAACATCAGTTCGATATTGGTTATGATAACCGCCTGTTTGGCCCTCCTAGCACAATCGCCGAAGCGCGGCAGCGTTTCGAATCCCGCCACTGCCTCAAAGGAGTCGATAGTCGCAATCGAAACGCTGATTCGGTCGCAAGCGTATGACGAAGCTTTGCAAAAGGCCCAATTGGCATTGGCCGCGACTCCGAAAGACTATCGCCTATGGACGCTCAAGGGAATCGTGCTGTCTATGCAGGGCAACGACGCGGATGCGCTACGCGCCTTTGACCAGGCGCTGAAAATCTCTCCCAACTATCCGGCGGCGTTGAAGGCGGAAGTGCAGATCTACTCAAAGACACAAGATACTCGTGCGATTCCATTACTGGAACGGATACTCAAGACTGATCCTAACGACGAAACCGCGCACGAGATGCTTGCCTTGCTCTATGGGAAGCAGGGAGATTGCGCGGCGGCCGACGATCAATTTGCCTTGAGCACGGAGACCGTCGCCAAACATCCCAATTCGCTTGAGGCATATGGAAGTTGCCTGGTACAAACGGGACAACCCGAGAAGGCCGTGGCAGTATTCCAACAACTTGTCGCCGCACTTCCGCACCAGGCGTATCCCAAGTACGATCTTGCAGTTGTGCTGGTCGCAACCAAGCAGAATCGCGCCGCGGTCGAAATTCTGGAGCCGCTGTTGGCAATCGAGCCCGCCGACCCTGAAGTGTTGAGTCTGGCCGCAGATGCGTATGAAGCGTCGGGAGATACTCCGAAAGCAGTCGCGCTCTTGCGGCAGGCGATTGTGCTCAATCCGAGAGACACCCCCTATTACACATCCTTCGCCGAGATCTGTCTCGATCATGATTCCTTTCAAGTTGGGATTGATATGATCGATGCGGGGTTGAAGTATATTCAGGATGATCCCTCGCTGTATCTGTCGCGCGGATTGCTCTATGCCCAGATAGCGCAATACGACAAGGCCGAGGCGGACTTCAAGACGGCCGAACGCCTCGACGCGAAACAGAGCATCAGCGCCCTTGCGCTCGACCTTGCAGAGTTGCAGCAGAATAACTCCGAGAGCGCACTCACGCAAATCCGCGCGCAATTGAAGCTACATCCAGAAAGCGCCCCGCTGCATTATCTGCTAGCGAGGCAGTTATCGAACCAGATATCCGATTCTGCAACCGAAGCAAGCGGAAAGGTCTCCGATGAGGTTCTACAATCCGCATTGCAGGCGGTAAGACTGAAGCCGGATATGATCGAGGCCAGGGATTTGTTGGCGAGCATGTATACCGACTCCGGGCAATACAGTCTGGCGATTGAACAATGCCGGCTTGCGCTTCAAACCAACCCCGGCGATCAGACGGCTATCTACCACCTCATCGTCGCGCTACGCCACGCAGGCGGCGTCGAGGAGCGTGCCGAGATTCCGGCGTTAGTCAAGCGCCTTGCTGAATTACAGAAGGTATCTCGACAAGAGGAAACAGATCGCAAGCGATTCAAGCTGGAAGTCCAGGCAGCTCCGCCAAAGCCTTGAATCTAGCCTTAGTTACACGTTCGCTGTGTTGACGGATTCAGCGGCGAGTAACTGTCGTTTGCGTTCGACACCCCAGCGATAGCCCGTTAGGGATCCGGATGCGCCGACCACGCGGTGGCAGGGCACGAGGACGGAGACCCGATTCAATGCGCAAGCGCGGGCTACGGCGCGGGTTGCCTTCGGCATGCCCATCTGAGCCGCAAGGCCACTGTAAGTCCGAGTTTCGCCTTGCGGAATGTCACGGAGCGCCTGCCAGACGCGGAGTTGAAAGGCCGTGCCCCGGAGATCCAGCGGAAGCTCGCAACGGGCAGCGCCGCTCTTCGCGCCAATGGATTGAATCACCGCAGCTACAGTTTCACCTAGCTCCGGGTCCGGATCGATCTTGGCTGCAGGAAACTCGGCGCGCAGGCCAGCTTCGAGTTCAGATTCAGATTCGCCCAGAGCGAGCCAGCAGATGCCCCGCTCGGTGGCGGCGACGATGATCCAGCCCAGATGGTTGGAGGGGCTGGCTGAGGCGACGGATTCGACCGACCGGATAGCGAAGCCTATGATCTCGCCTCGTCCGCCGGCGAGGAAGCGTCCAGGAGTCATCCCGAGTGCCGTCGATTCGTAGGCGCGGCTGGACGATCCATATCCGGCTTCATAAATAGCTTCGGTCACGGTGGCTGCTCCTTCTCGCAGTTCCCTGCGGAGTTTGCTGGCGCGAATGGCTCTTTGATATTGGTTGGGACTCGCTCCCATCGCCTGCTTGAAGAGCCGCTGCGCGGTGAAGGGGCTGATACAGGCAAGCTTGCCTAACTCGGCCAGGCGCACCGGCTGGTCGATGTGGCGCTCAAGATACGCGCACATTTGCTCCACTGCGGATGGGCGCGTGGGCGCTTCGGGCATGCAACGCAGGCAGGCGCGAAAGCCGGCAGAGTGGGCCTCTTCGACGGAGGCGAAAAACCGGGCATGGGCGCGCAAGGGCAGACGGCTCTTGCAATTGGGGCGGCAGAAGACTCCGGTGGTCACCACTCCGTAGAGGAAGCTGGCGCTCGAATCGCGGTCGAGGAGCTGCTGCCACGCTGTGATTTCGTCGATTCTGGATTCGGTGATCATCATGCGATGATCCTCTCTCACATGCGCCTGCGGGAGCTATCCGCATCTTGCTTGCAATTCGAAAAAGCTACACATCCAGCTTTTTCGTCACCAGTTCATTCAAAAGCGCCGGGTTGGCTTGACCTTTTGAAGCACGCATCACCTGGCCGACGAAGAATCCGGCGACGGTCTTCTTACCGCCTTTATACTGCGCAACCTGAGCTGGATTGGCCGCGATCACTTGGTCGATCAGAGCCTCAATGGCGCTGGAATCGGTGATCTGCTGCGGCTTTTCCCGCTCATAAACAGCAGGAAAATCCTCGCCGTTCTCAAAACTGATGTCGAAGAGCTGCTTGAGCTGCTTGGAGCTGATTTTGCCGTCCTCGAGCAGCTCCGCGGCCTGGACGAGGCCAGACAGGGTGATGGGCGACTGCTCCAGCTCGATTCCGGCGGTCTTCAACCGGCCGCCGAGCTCTGAAAGCAGCAGGTTCGCCACGCGCCGTGGGCTGCGGGCCGCGCTCGCCACAGCTTCAAATCGGTCGGCAAACTCGCGCGTCGCGGTCAGCGTCTGCGCGTCCTGCTCCGTGAGATCGTAGGCGGCGATCATGCGTTTGCGACGGGCTTCAGGGAGCTCCGGCATGGTTGCCGCGATCTCCGCCAGCCAATCTTCTGAGACAATCAGCGGCGGTAGATCAGGTTCGGGGAAATAGCGGTAGTCGTGCGCCTGCTCCTTCGAACGCATGGAAAAGGTGCGGCCTTCGGCCTGGTTCCAGAGCCGCGTCTCCTGCTGGATGCGGCCACCAGACTCGACAATCTCGATCTGGCGCTCGATTTCGTATTCAAGAGCGGAGCGGATGTAGCGGAAGCTGTTCACGTTCTTGACTTCCACCTTGGTGCCGAAGACTTTCGAGCCGCGCGGCATCACACTCACGTTGGCGTCGCAGCGCAGTGAGCCTTCCTCCATATTGCAGTCCGACACGCCTGCGAAGAGGAGGATTTCCTTGAGGCGATTGAGGTATTCGTAGGCCTCATCGGGCGTGCGCAGTTCAGGCTCGGAGACGATCTCGACCAGCGGCGTTCCGCAGCGGTTGAGGTCGACGTAGGTGCGCGTGGCGGAGTCGCCGAAGCCATCGTGGATGCTCTTGCCCGCGTCTTCTTCCATGTGCGCGCGGGTGACGCCGATACGCTTGATGCTGCCGTCCGCAGTCGGGATATCGATCCAGCCGTGCTCGGCGATGGGCTTGTCGAACTGCGAGATCTGGTAGCCCTTGGGCGAGTCAGGGTAGAAGTAGTTCTTCCGCGCAAAGATCGAGCGCTCGCGAATCTGGCAATTGATGGCGAGACCGGTCAGCGCGGCAAACTCGACAGCCTTCCGGTTCAGCACGGGCAGCGCACCCGGCAAGCCGAGGCAGACCGGGCAAACGTTGGTATTGGGCGCGGAACCGTAGTGGTTCAGGCAGCCGCAAAAGGCCTTGGTCTCGGTGAGTAGCTGGACGTGGACTTCGAGGCCGATGACTGGCTCGTATTTGGCGAGGATTTCTGGCGGTAGACCGGCGGCAGTTGGCATGGCTAGATACATTTTAGCGCGATCCGATTTCAATCCGGGACTGCCACTCTTGTCCAACACAAGGTGAGCCTGAAGGTCCGCCTTGATTCCAACACGAGGTGAGCCTGAAGGATCGGCGATGCTGAGGATTGAATATCCGTGTGCATTCAGCCGAGAAGTTGAGTTTG
>Ga0182030_10009251_pt1 | contig 20198 bp, 14 predicted proteins | sample 812S3MmetaG_FD_121299 | JGI IMG/M metagenome (GOLD analysis project Ga0182030, IMG submission 121299) | Permafrost microbial communities from Stordalen Mire, Sweden - 812S3M metaG (Illumina Assembly) | ecosystem: Environmental > Terrestrial > Soil > Wetlands > Permafrost | place: Sweden... | reverse complement strand
TGTTTGATTCCCACATTGGAAACGCGCGGCTGAAATGAGTAGAAAGCAAGAAATCTTTGAAGTTGCGGTTCGACAAGAGCCAAATCTTTCATCTCAATTTCATTTGAGATCAATTCGTATGAAATAAATAAAGTGCGCCAGTGTGACTCGCCCCAGATCGACGCAGCCAATCCTTGCGCCTGCAGTGCATATTTATTTGCTTCGCGTGGATATCCCAAATTCCTTTTCACGGAAATCATATCTCCAAGGCAAATCGCCTTGCGCCCATCAGCGTCAGGACCTATTATCTGGCAGAGCTCAACTACTTCCAAGAGTTGGTTTTGAGCAATCTTATAATGGTGCAGATCACGCTGCTTATGAGAGAGCTCCATCAGTTTATCAATTAAGACTTCTGCTGTTTTTGCCTTCTCTTCCGCAGTTTTGCTTGACTTAAAGCGTTGCCGCCACCGAGCCGCCAAAGCCGAAGCATCTTTTAAGAGCCGCTCGTCATTTTGGGCAGAATCTGAAGACCTATTGATATTAAGGGGAACAGATTCAAGAGCGCTCTGCTGTTGTTGCTTCGAGATTAAGAATAGAGCGGCGAGGCCGCAAACCGAAACGAAAGCAAGAAGAAGCAAAACAGGTTTCGCGCGGAAAGCTTGCTTCTCAGCCAAGAGAGAACCGGGCAACGAAAAAGTACAAAACTCCGTGTGCTTGTTTTCAAAAATCCGATCAATCGACTCTCTAAGTTCAAGCGCCGATTGAGGTCTCTGCCTCGGGTCTTTACTGAGACCTTTCTCAACCAGAGCAGCCAGCGCTTGCCCTTCCGCACAGAAAGGCTTTGGCACCAAATTTGGTGGCAAAGAATTTACGTGCTTTTGCATATATTCAAAAACAGAATCTGAAGCAAACGGATGAACGCCACTGAGACATTCGAACAACACACAAGAAAAAGAGTATAAATCGGACAACTTGGAGGCAGCGTGGCCAAGACACTGCTCAGGACTCATATAAGCAGGACTGCCGAGCCGATCATTTGTCGCAGTCACAGTTACGGTTAAATCGCCAGCAGCGGAGGCTTCGTCAGAATCAAAGCGAACCAGACCGAAATCAATCAGTTTTACGACAAGCCCCTGCGCTGCGCTACTGATCATAATATTACTCGGCTTCAAGTCTCGATGCACAATACCGAGCGAATGAGCTTGCTGCAACCCTGCCAGAACCGCAGAGCAAACCGCATGAAATCGCGCCAGACTGAGCCTTTTTCCTTTTCCAATTTCGCAAGATAGCGGTACGCCCTCGAGAAGCTCCATGGACAGAAATGGATGTCCTTCGGCTGTTTCGCCCCAGTCGAACAGCTTCACGACGTTTGGATGATCGAGCGATGCGAGAACTTTGGCCTCGCGGGTAAATCGGTCTTTCAGTTCTTTAATATTGCTTGCATCAGTAAGCATGAGAATCTTAATGGCGACTTCTCGCTCGAGAGTTAAATCGAACGCGCGATAGACCACCCCCATCCCACCTTGAGCGAGCACGCCTTTGCTGATATAACGAGAAGGCAATCCGGCAAGAGACCTTGTCGAATCCAGCGCAGGCGATATGCGAATGTCTTGCTCTTCGGGCATGCAGCACTCCGTACCTAATTTCATTATCTACGACCAGCCTTCAAAAAAATAGCTTTTCTTCAAATTGCCGCGGTATCAAAGCAGCTATGCTAGAAGATGATGGGGCAGCAGATCGACAGACAAATTCAGCAGGAGAGCTCATGACGGAAATCTTGGTCGCCACAGGCTGTGGCTGTTTGTCTTTCGACGAAAACGGCGATAGACAAAGCGCATTTGAGAATAAGCTAGTAAATGCACTCATACTTTTGCCCGATCAAACTGTCCTGGCCGTAGTAAGCAGCAACGAATTCTGGATTCGCGAGCTAAGCGGAATATGGGTACACCAGCAGACCTTGACTGCAAACATCTCTGCTCTGACGCTTTCTGGAAGCGACATCATTGCAGCGACAGACGAGCCCGCCCTCATACGCATCGATCCACAGGGCTGCCTGGAACGCCTCAACGGCTTCGATCAAATCGAAGGCAGAGCACAATGGTTTGCGCAGGGACCACCGCTTCATATACGCTCGTTAACAACGAGCGCCGACGGCACAACCCTAATGGCAGCCGTCCATGTCGGCGGCATTCCGCGTTCAATAGATGCTGGAATGACCTGGGCTCCTACCATTCCAATCATGGACGATGTGCATGAAGTGCGTGCACACGAAACTCGCGCAGAGGTCGCCGCCGCCGTTACCGCATACGGTCTAATCATCAGCCAAGATGCAGGTCAAAGCTGGAAGCTTCTGGCGGATGGACCTGAGGTCACGCACGGATTGGCGCTAACGATTTTGCCTGACGAAGTCCTCTTCAGCGTGCAGGAAGACCCCTTCGCTAAGCGTTCACAAATTTGGCGACACAGACTTGACGGTCGCGCAATGATCGAGCAAGTCCGAGACGGATTGCCGCAATGGCTCGATGGAAAAGTAGATACAGCGCAAATGGCTAGCAATAATACCAACAACCGCGCTGCATTTGTGGACGGCTCTATGAAGCTCTGGCTCTCGCAAAGAGGTTCGACCGGTTGGAACCACATTGCTAGCGATGTACCTTATCCGCTTTCGGTGCTAATTATTTAAAAGCCATCGACTTCTGAACGAGTCGCTGTCAACGAAACGGACGAACCCAAGTCGAGGCTTTGATGCGGCTCAGTTTGTTTCTACAAGATATTCAATACAACCAGACAGATCCAATAATAGCTAATGGCGCCGGCAAACAGCAGTCCATCACCGCGATCGAGCATGCCACCATGACCGGGAATGAGATTGCCCGAATCTTTAACACCAGCGTCACGTTTCAATAATGACTCGCAGAGGTCGCCGAGCTGCGCGCCGATAGAAACGACGGCGCCCATGAGCGGTGCTTGCCAGAGCTTATAGCGGAATGGATGATCTGGAAAAATGAAATGGTCGGCACAATAAATAACAACGGTGCCCCAGAAGACGGAAGCGAGCAATCCACCGATTGAGCCCTCAACTGTTTTCTTCGGACTTACTTGAGGGTAGAGCAAGTTTTTGCCGAACACTTTACCTGCGTAGTAAGCAAACACATCTGTCGCAACGATCATGAACAAGCTTGCCCAAACGTAAGCCAAGCCCGGTTGCTGAAACGGATTGTCAGAAAGCGTGGTGCCAGGTGGCACAATGTTGCGCAGCAGCACAAGATGACTGGGCAACCAGCCCACATAGATAAAGCCGAGAATTGTAGTGGCTATATCAGCTATGGTGGCAGGCGGATTCTCGCCGCGAAACAATAATCGGATGAAAGACACGCCAACACCGATCGTAAGCAGCAAGGGGAAATGCTCTTCCGACCAGGTGGGCGATAGATGGACGCCGGGAATATGAATCCAAGGAATAGACGGTATGGCTGCCACCACGAAAAATGCAATAATCATATTGCGCACGATACGCCCCGAAGGATGCATGCCCTTTGCTTGCGTCAACACGACAAATTCATTTCCGGCAATTAGAGCCGCAGTGCCCAGAGTAATTGCCCAGATCACACCACCTGCGGCCAAGCCGGCTACAGTAATGAGAAAAAGTCCAGTTCCGTAAATTACTCGTTTAGACATGCTGCTTGCTTCACCGCTTTTGCATTACTGTTACGAGTTTACTGTCGAAAGCGTTCATCTGATTTGCGCTTTCCTCGTTATTCTGCTCGGAGAGTGTGGCGGCTTTATCAAAAGCGGCGAAAGGATCTGTTCCTGCTTTGTTCTGCTTGGGTTTAATGCTGCGCCCCGCCATTAACTTCGAAGCAGCCAGAGCCGTCAACGGAATAGTGCAAACCAGACCGAGACTTCCAGTAAGCGCGGCGGCGACTTCGCTTGCCACCAGGTCAAGATTGATCAGTTTTAGCGAAGGCATTTTAGAGAGCAGCAATAGCAAAGGCAGAGCGGTGCCGGAATAAGCGAGCACCAGAGTACAGGTCATACTGCCCATGATGTCTCTGCCAACGTTCATGCCCTTTTCGTAAAGCTGCTTGCTCGTTAGCGACATATCAGTCTCACTCAGTTCCCAAACAGCTGAGGCAATTGAAATGCCAACATCCATGATTACGCCAAGTGCGCCGATCAACATTGAAGCGGCGAGCAATCCGCTGAAGAATTGCACGGGCTGCCCTGTCATACTGGCACGAAGGATTGTCGCTTCTTCTGACGATAAGCCAGTAAGCGGCGCCTGATCGATTACAATTTGCGCGGACACTCCGGCAATGATGACACCGCATACAGTGCCAAAGAAAGCCGCCAGAGATTTTTTCGAGAAGCCACCAACACAAACGATAGTGACACAAGCGGCAACAAAGCAAATAGCAGCAGCGCTTATAAGTGGATTGAAGCCTTGCAAACTCAAAGGCAACAAAACGAATCCAATAAGCCCGATGGCAGTAGCCAAGCCCAACAAGGACTTTATGGCACCCTTGCCGCCAAAGAAAATAAACGCAGCTAAGAAGACAAATCCCAAGCCAAAAAGAACTGGAGCGCGATGATAATCGGCGATGTTGATCTCGGCATTCTTGCCGCTTTCACTCACCACAGACAGTATCACTTCTTTGCCGGGCTGAACGGCAATGTTGTAGATTGGATTGTCTGTCAGTTCATTTTGAACCTCAAAAGTCTTCCCTTTAAGGGGTCCTTCCTGCACTTCAACCTGCACTTGCTCAACCTGGCTCACCATACCGGTGCCAGTTTGCAAAGCCTTGTTGAGCAGCGGCATGGATACAGATTTGACTCGGCCAACTACGAAGTCTTCGTTTATCTTATCGGCAGCAGCAGAGGGCATCTGCCGCACCACAATGCGCTTGGCTTGGCTCGGTTGTGAGCGGGCGGGCGCAATGCCAGAGACGAATATTAAGAGCATGATTAGAACATAGAAGCGGGCGGGACGCCCGCGCCTGTGGGGGGCGGAAATAGGACCGGCATTCTTAGGGGCTTGGAGCATAACTAAATCTCGGGCTCCGTGTTTAGTTTTAGACTGAGCTGCCCGGCCGGCGCTGTTTTTCCCAGGTGCACATAAGCCGCAGCCGTAGCGACGCGACCGCGCGGAGTGCGCTGAATAAATCCGCACTGAATCAAATATGGTTCATAAACATCTTCAACCGTGTCGGCATCTTCGCCAAGACTTGCCGCGATCGCTTCGACCCCGACCGGTCCCCCGGCGTAAGCATCGATAATCACCGAAAGCATGCGCCTATCGGTAGGATCAAGTCCGTTCTTATCGACCTGATAGGTTTCCAGCGCCCGCTTGGCTGTTTCCGCGTCAACAGTGGCGTGTCCTTTATATTGCGAATAATCACGCACCAGGCGCACCAGCCGATTAGCGATACGCGGCGTTCCCCGGGCACGCGAAGCAACAATTTCCACCGCCGCAGGTTCAATTACAACATTAAGAATAGACGCCGTGCGGCCGACGATCTGACTAAGTTCTTCCAGATTATAAAACTCAAGCCGCAGCACAAAGCCGAAGCGGTCGCGCAAAGCATTGGACAGCATGGCAGCTTTAGTCGTGGCGCCAATCAAAGTAAATTTCGGCAGCGGCAAGCGCATCGAACGCGTCGCATGTCCCTTGCCCGCCGTGAGGTCGATGGCAAAATCTTCGATAGCCGGATACAAAAGTTCTTCAGCGATACGATTGAGCCGGTGAATTTCATCAATAAATAGAACGTCACCAAACTCGAGCTGATGCAGCAAGCCGATGATATCGCGCGGGCGCTCTAGCGACGGACCAGAGCTAATGTGCATGCGCGCGCCCATCTCGTTGGCGATGACATTGGCAAGCGAAGTCTTGCCCAGCCCCGGCGGTCCATAGAATAGAACGTGGTCGAGCGGCTCTTTGCGGGTTTTTGCAGCCGCGATGGACATTTCCATCATATGGCGCGTGCGGGTTTGCCCGACATACTCAGCCAGATTCTGCGGACGTAATGAAGATTCACTCTTGCGGTCGGAGCTGCTTTCGCGTGCCGACAAGACATCAGCCCGGCGCACCTTCTTAGCTTGAATGGCTTCCGGCGCCGAATCATCGGGGCCGGGCACACCTTCTACAGAGCTGGGAACGATTGCCATATTAATTCCAAAATGAAGGTGGACTCACATTCAGAGCTCTACATATACTTTAAGGTAGCGCCGGATATGCAATAATTTGGGCTCGAGGTTTATTATAAGCGGTCAGGCGAGTTGCGTTATTTCCTTGCCAGTCTTCGAAGGGGCTTAGTAGCACCCAAAAGATTCAGACATTTTTAGCTGCGAGTTTTTTGGACGGCAAACCATCGCCAAAGCAATTGGCAGATAAGGCTTTCGGGCAACTGTCTGCAAGAGATGTCCAGTTGCGACCGAACAGCTTGACTGCCTGACCAGCGGCGCGTTTTAGCGAAACCTTCCCCTCCGGGCAGCGATCGCGAAGCTTATAGGAAACCAAGGTGTAAAAAACGGTGCCGCCCGTATAATGCCAACATGATTTACGAAACCATATCCCGAATGAACACTGATTTCAGCCCCGCTGGCGAAAACACTCGCCGCGACCAGCCGGCAGCACTGCCGCCACCGGAGATTTCGGTGCTAGTACCGATTTTCAACGAAGAAGATAGCTTGCCTACCCTTTATGAAAAATTGGTACAGGCGCTCGATTCACTGGGGCGGAGCTGGGAAGCCATTCTCGTTGATGATGGCTCCAAAGATAAGTCGTGGGAACTGCTCGAAGCAATGGCAGCTCGAGACAAGCGGATACATTGTGTGCGTTTTGTCAGAAACTTTGGTCAAACGGCTGCGCTGGCAGCAGGCATTGACTTTGCCAATGGCGACATCATTATTCCAATGGACGCCGACTTGCAAAACGATCCTGTTGACATAACAAGATTGCTGGCGAAGCTCGATGAAGGCTTTGACGTTGTCAGCGGATGGCGCAAAGACCGTCAAGATGAGTACTTCACTCGCTTGATTCCAAGCTGGAGTGCCAACAAAATCATTTCAGTTATAAGTGGAGTTCGCTTGCACGACTACGGTTGCTCGTTGAAAGCCTACCGTCGCGAAGTGATCAAAGACGTTCGTCTTTATGGCGAAATGCATCGCTTCGTCCCAATTTACGCCAGTTGGATGGGCGCCAAGGTCACGGAAATTCCAGTGACTCACCACGCACGTCAATTCGGTGTGTCCAAGTACGGCTTGTCGAGAACTTTCAAAGTCGTGCTTGATTTGATTCTGGTCAAATTCTTATCTTCATACGCGACAAAACCGATTCATATATACGGCTCTATGGGCTTCCTCAGCTTCGCCGCCGGTATCGTTGGTTTTGCCTGGATGTGCATACTGAAGTTTTTCTATGACACATCGTTCATAGAAACGCCGCTGCCAATACTTGTGGCAATGTGTATGCTGCTTGGCGTGCAATTTATTTTCATGGGTCTGCTCGCCGAAATTTTGATGCGCACATATCATGAATCGCAAAACATGACGATTTATCGCGTCAAGAAAACGCTAAACACAAACTCGGAAAAGTGAAATAGAAGCTTCTTTCAGTCCGATAATCTTTTATTGGAACGATCTTGATCTTCTTTTGATGCTTAAACCCTTGTGTAGACTTGGGAATGCCTTCTATCCTAGTTTAACTTACCTCAAAGCTGGGGTAAGATGAACGTACTTGCAGGTCGTGCCTGGTGACTCATCAGAGCTTCTCATGTCGCCCTTAACCCAGAAGCCTTCTCAATCTAAAAGCGCAAATTATTCACTAGCTGGAACACTCGGCTGGTTTTTTGTCGTGGCTCTAAGCTTTGTTTTGCTCCTGGCACTGCTTGCTGGACCGCATTTTTTGGGCCATCACCTCAAGGCTGGTGATGTCGCCGAGCAAGATTTGATTGCGCCGGCGCATACCAAGGTTGTTGATGAGGTCAAAACTCAAGAGCTGCGAGAAATCGCGCGGCATGAGGTTTTGCCTGTTTTAAAGCGCGACCAACACAAAGCCCAGGAAATTTTGGCGCGTCTTTGCCAGCCCTTAGATAAAGCAAAAAAATTGCTGGCGGCCGGAATTCTGCCGCTACCGAGCCCGCCGAATTTTAGCGCGGAAGAACAGGCATTTTTGTTTGAACTGCCTCAAGCTGATTTTGAAAAACTAGCCAGCAGTGTTGAGCAAGCCACTTCAAACTGTCCACTTAACGCGACCACGGCGACGTCTGTATATAATAAGTTGCAGGCATTGTCGGGGCAAAGCAATTCGAGTGCTACGAAAAATGCGGCGGGAACTGGCAGAGCCAATCAGCAGTCGGCAGCACTTTCGCGGTCTGACTATCTAACTAAAATCGGGCAGGTTCGACAAACATATCTTGCTCTTGCGAAATTATCGAACGGGCAAGTTGAACATCAGGTGCTTTTGTTGGCCGCAGCGAACAATCCTGATTCAGCCGAATCTTTTTTCAGCGATACACTTTCAGCTGTGCAACGGTTGCTAAACAATGTCAGCCTGCAGCCCTATGTTGATCGGCATGAATGGGAGATGCAAATCTTCGAGTTCTTGCCCGAACGCATCGAGACTAAATTGCGCAAACAAACGGCCGATTTTCTTGCCACACAATTGGAATCGAACGTCAGCGTAGATCAAGCGGCAACACAGAAGAAGTTGAATGACACCATAGCCGCTGTCAAACCGGTGATGAAGGATATTCAAGTTGGTTCGCTGATTGTGCGCAAGGGTGCCACCATCAATGGCGACGAAGTTAAAACGCTCAAGAGCCTGGGCATCACGACGGTAAGCGATCCTGGTTTAGCAACGGCGATTGCGATCGCATTGTTTGCGGCCTACTTACTATTCGGATTGTATCTGCATACGTATGAGACTAAGCTTTTCTTCTCGCCATCAGCTCTGGCTTTGATGGCTACGCTTTCGATTATTACTTGTGTAATCGCGTTGTTTATTGGACCGCAGTTTCCGCAATTCGTGCCGCTTTCCGCCGCCACTTTGATATTCGCTGTGACGTATGGGCGGCGGCTGACCGGCATTTTGTCCGGCTTGATTTTACTGTTTATCGGTGTGAGCGAGTTGATGACCGGTGCTCATTTGGTGGCACTGGGTACGGCGGCGGGCATGGCACTTGGTGCTAGCGTAAAACGTCGGCGCGATTTGATGATTACAAGTATTCTTGTCGGCTTTATGCAAATGATTGGCTTTTTAGCTGCAGTAATGATTCGAGGAGGCACTGCGCAAAATTTGGGCAGCGATTTGCCTATCGAAATGATCGGTGGTTTGTTCTCTTCAATTGTGGCAATCGGCAGCTTACCTTTTCTCGAACATATATTCGGCATTCTGACACCATACCGCGTCGCTGAGTTGGCAGAACCAGATCAGCCATTGATGCGGCAACTCGAAGAAAACGCACCGGGCACCTATCAGCACAGCCTGGCCGTTGCCAATTTAGCCGAAGGTGGAGCAAGAGCCATCGGCGCCAACGTCAATCTGGTGCACACCGGCGCGATGTATCACGACATCGGCAAGATGGTGACACCACGCTATTTCATCGAGAATCAACTTGGTGATAAGAATCCACATGATTTTATTCCGCCGGAAGAGTCGCGTTCAAAAGTTTTGGCACACGTCACAAACGGTTTAGCTCTGGCGCAGAAGTACGGCTTGCCCAAAGCCATTCAAGCGTTCATTCCAGAGCATCAAGGCACCACAATCATGGCTTATTTTTATCACAAAGCCTGCTTGCGTGACGGCCATGAGCATGTCGATCCGGAAAACTATCGCTACCCAGGTCCCAAACCACAGACGCGCGAAAGCGCCATTGTCATGCTTGCCGACGTATCAGAAGCAGTAACACACAGCATGCACGATCCTTCAATGGAAGAAGTTGATACCGCTATTTCTAATGTGTTCAATGCACGCTGGGATGACGGGCAATTCAGTGAATCGGGATTGAGCGCGGACGAAATGCAGAAAGTGAAGAGAGGCTTCGTGCGAGTCTGGAGAACACTGCACCACGATCGTTTGAAATACCCTGCCACCACAACGGGAAAGATGCCCGTGGTGCCAACGCAAGTTGCACAGGTCGCAGCCGAAGACAAAAAAGCCCTCGAAGTACCCGCCCCCAGCGACGACTGCTGCGGTCCTTGATTGCCTTCATGTGAGATCCTCTCTTGCGTGTCAAGCGCAGAATTAAAAATAGAATATCGCGGAATTGAAAATAGAAGATCGGCTCACTAGCTAGAAACAGATTCGAACTGGAGCTGCAGCCGCTTCTCCCCCGTAAGAGCGCGGGCGGGACGCTTTTTGCTAAGGCAATTCAGGAGCCTAGCAGAGTTGGTTCATTCCGTTCCTAAGCCTTCATGAGCTTTGAGCTTGACACACAAGAGAGAATCTCCCAGCAAAAAGGCAGAGCCCCTCGCGAGTCTCTGCCCTGTGTTTATAAAGCGAGTATTTTATTTTCTAATGACCGTGTTGAACGTCAAAGCTCTTATCTGCCATCGCATGATCAACAGCGCCTATCGCCTCATCAAGGTGATGACGCGCTCTATCGCGCGATCCGCGAGCTGAGCCGGTGTCTTCTTCGTGCGAAATGTCGTCTTTGGCCTTATGAAGAAGCTTGCTTGCTTCTTTCAAACGCTCGTGGTGATGCCAACCAGCGTCGATAGGCGGTGGAACGAAATCTACTTTCCAGTCGGCTGCTGCCGCTTGTTTGATTTCGCCAAGAGCTCTGTCGATGGCGCCCATAGCTGCATCTTCATCTGCTTTGACGTTTGCTTCTTCAGGTTTTTCCAGCAGATGTCTTGCCGTTCTCAAATCGGTAATGGCATGCAAATATTTTGGATGATCGCCAAAGAAGCCAGCCCAGCTAGCCGCCGGCATAACGATGGAAATCAAGGCAGTCAGTGCCATGGACGATGCCATGCTTCTCTGCCAGGAATTCGTGCGGTCAAACTTCATAGACATTCTCCTTCTATCTAAGTCGTCAAGTCCGCAAACGGACGGACTTCCAACTCTTCAGGTCGTGGACAGATTGAAAACAATATCGCAAATCGCGCTCGTTTGAATTAAACTCAAATTTTTCTCTTCAAATACGCGCCAAGTTCTCCAACTGAGCGTCCCCTTTGCGCTCACGACAAGAGAACTCAAAATAAGCTCCAAACGGGAAGCTTGGAGGCATTGTCAGTTCTTGCCAAGTTGATTTCAACCTATTTGATAGAGATAGGTTTGCCACCATGAGTGGTGCAGTCGATAGTGTCCTTCTGGCTTTAATTTCAAATTCTCTTGCCTTCAACAATGCTCTGAAAAATTCATCGCCAGACATCCAAATTTAAAAGCGAAATCGAAAAAGAATAAACAGGCATTCTATAATCAAGCTATCAAAAAAGCACTCACTGCAATGCTAGGCGAAATTCAAATGACGGTAAGATACTGGATCGGCGTGCTTAACTTTTCTCACGTGAAACGTGGCTTAGCAGGAGGTTTCGCCCAGCTCTCCCACGGTAAAGCCGCAGCGCTCAAACGCATGGGCGTGGGCGACTGGCTGATTTATTATTCTCCCAAAACAGAAATGACTGAAGGTGAACCGCTTCAGAAATTCACAGCGATCGGCCGCGTCAAAGGCGCAGATGTCTATGAATTCAAAATGTCGGAAGAATTCACGCCCTTTCGTCGCGAAATTGAATATTTGGAGTGCACGCCAACTAAGCAATCAAGTAGCAGCAACTTTAAAGAAGCTCAAGCTGGTCTGTCCGTAATTGCGCGACGAAGCAAGAGCTAACTTTCCTGCATTATCCGGCAACTTTATGCTGCGCAAATGCTCAATCACCAAAACAGCTTCAGCATCCGCCAGCAAATTATGTCGTTCGGTCAGCCCCATAATTTCTTCTTGTAAACCACTCTTGTAAGGAGGGTCAGCAAAAATTATGTCGAAAGTTTTCTCCTCAAGAATTGGCAAGACCTTGCGCAAATCGGCGCAAATCACCTCTGCGCTGTAGCCAAGATGTCGCAAATTCAATTCAATTGCTCTGGCTGATTGACGATTCTCTTCAACAAATGTCACGCTGCCGGCGCCCCGACTGAGCGCCTCCATTCCCATCAAGCCAGTGCCCGCACAGATGTCGAGGAAATGGCAGTGTTTAAGTTGAAAACCAACAATGTTAAAGAAAGCCTGCCGTACTTTAGACCCCGTCGGTCTAAGTTGCGGCCCAGCCGGACCGCTAATCAACCGGCCACGCGCTTCTCCACCTGTGATACGCAAGCACAATCCCCATAAGAACGAGTGTTTGACATGGTAACATGATGCTTTGCGCTAAGCCATGCCCGGCGCATTCTCCTGGAGTTCTTTTATGACCGCACGCCGCATTGCTAGAGAAATTGCCGTCATTATGATGCCGCAATTGCCGAAAGACAGAAAGCGACTCGAAAAGCTCGAGTTTGACCAATTGCTCTGTCGCTCAGTGCAAATTTTGAGCGAATACGCTCGTCAATGTCTTTCCGAAGCCAGCAGCTATTTACATGACGCCAACGAAGAGTTGGAAGAGATTGAGCTCAATCATCCGGATAATTCTCGCCAAATCTCTGACGTGCAGCCAGTAAATCTCAGAAGTGACGAACTCAAACGGCAGATCGAACTTTTGCAAATCGCCTCAAATCTAATTGGTGAAGCGCTGGATATTCCTGAAATATGTGTCGCCTCAGATTACTTGCCCGAATCGATTTCTTGCCCTAATTGCGGGCAAAATCAAAAGTTGCATTTACGTCGTCCAAGCTCTGCAGTAGCCAGAGAATTTGTGGAAAGCTTACTTGGCACATTTCTCGACCATCACCAGGAAATAGACGAAATAATAACGAAAATTAAATCGAAGTGGCGCATCGACCGCATGGTCAGTATCGACCGCGACATTTTGCGCTTAGCCTGTGCCGAAGCATTTTACATAGAAGACGTTCCGGTAAAAGTAGCTATCAGCGAAGCCGTAGAACTGGCGCATCGCTTCGCCGATGAACGCGCCGCCAAATTTATCAACGGTGTTCTAGCTGATTTAAGCACCGTCGCCGATCGGTTCAGAAAGACCGGCGAATTGAATTTTGAACCGTTTTCTGACGAAGAAAGCGGACGTTCTCAGAAAAATGACGCTCCGGTGAGAAGGTAAAGATAGAGAAATGACAGACGAGGCAAACGAAAGAAGCGGTTGGTGGGGTTCAGCCCTGGGCAAGCTCAAAACGGCTTTGCATCGCACCAAATCGACACTGGTCGACCCTATTGTTGACGGAACTGAAGCGGACGGCACCGCCGGTGCCACCGAGTCAGGCGTAGCAGTCGCCAAGGCAAGAGCCGTCGATGAAGATTATCTGGCTGAAGTCGAAGAGAAGCTCATCAGAGCCGATGTCGGCATCACCACGGCAGAGACGCTGGTCGACCATATGCGGCGCGAAGCTTTAGCAAAAATGTGGAACTCTCACGATGTCGAAGCGTTTTTGAAACGTGAATTCAATAAAATGCTGGAGGGCAGCGTCAACTCTAAGTTGAACATTGGCTTAGAGCAGCTCGCTATCGTTCTTATCGTTGGTGTCAATGGCACCGGAAAAACTACAAGCATTGGCAAACTCTGCTGGCGCTTGAAAGAGCAAGGTAAGCGTGTACTGATCGCCGCCGCCGACACATTTAGAGCCGCCGCCGAAACACAATTAGAAATATGGGCCGAGCGCGCAGGCGTCGATATCGTTAGATTGCCGGACGGCGCAGACCCGGGTGCAGTAGTTTTCAAAGCGATCGAACGAGCACGTGCAGAAAAGTTTGATGTACTCATCATCGACACTGCCGGACGTTTGCATAACAAAGCCAATCTCATGGCTGAGCTCAAGAAAATTCGCAGTGTTATCGACAAAAATGCTACAGGCTGCTCGCTTGAAGCACTGCTCGTCATCGATGCCTCAGTAGGGCAAAACGGCTTGCAGCAGGCGAAAGTCTTCGCCGAAAGCTGCCCGCTCACAGGAGTGATCCTGAGCAAGCTGGACGGCAGTGCCAAAGGCGGTATCGTCTTTAGTATCGCTAAAGATCTCAAACTGCCGATCAAACTAGTCGGACTCGGCGAAAAGATTGATGATCTGCGGGACTTTGAAGCACCTGTATTCGTAGAAGCATTATTTTCCAAGTAGACTGGTTGACTTAGTCAATTGCGAATTGACACAAACTTGATGCCCTGCGTATCGATAAGTTACGCAGAAAGTGCAAACAAGTTAAGAAATCACAGAATTAGCTCAACATTTTCATATTTTTGCGTGTGCCTGTTTTATGTTCTAAAGCTAGGAAACGACCTGGTTTCCAATGTTGAATCTAGCCACAACGTCACGCCATGACAACTATGTCAAAAATTCACTGCTTGATCAAACGGTGATACCATAAATTTCTACTATGTCGCGTTTACATCAATTCCTACAGCAAATAAACCAGCTCATCCTGTCGTTAGCTCACGGCTGGCAGGATCATCGCGTACCTTTACTTGCCAGAATTTTCCTGCTTATAGCTCCAATCTATTTGTTTTGCCCATACGATCTGATCACAGACTTCCTTCCACGCGGCTACCTGGACGACCTCATTATTGTGCCGTTGTTAATTTTTCTGGGTCTGTATCTTGTGCCTCGCGTGGTTTTTATCGATGCTCGCAAAGTCGGCGCTCGGGCAGCTTGTGGTTTGATATTTCTTAGTTTAACGGCACAGGCCTGTCAGGCTGCGGCGCCACCATCATGTGCAGCAGCTGAGTTTAGAAAAACAGGCATAAACGAATATTCAAAGTTTCACCGGCTCGGCTCGATAACTATAGGCGAATCCAATCAAGCGGGCCGCCAGCCAGCACCGCAAGCCAACGCCCCGAATAGGTCATACAGCGCCGCGACGCAGACCGCCTCGGCAAACGCGGTGCAGCCCGAATTCGAATTGACGAGGGTCAGGCCAGCATTGCCAGACAATGTCTATCATGCCTTTGAAAACGTCTCACAAGTATTCTTTAGTATCAGCAAAATCGTTTTGAGCAAAATTGTTTTAGATTTTTGCCGAGTTCAAAGTGCTCCCATAATGCTTCTCGTAAGAGGAGGCCAGGGGCAATTCTACGCCTGTGCATCTAGCTTTGCCGCTGTCTGCACCAGCGAATCAAGTCATGTTCCAAAGCCGCCGCAATCGTATGCGAGCGGCTTTTTCAGTGCTCAGTACAGCAAGCTTTCGCCACAAGCAGGAATCTAAGGATGACCAAATTTCTGAACTCCTCAATCGAATATTTCTACCGACACAAATTTGCCACTTTCCTTATGATTCTGCTTATTCTGGCAGGCGGCGTCTGGGCCCATTTCACGATGGAAACCGAGGCCTATCCGGAATTCAGCAACCCAACTGTACGCATTATCACCCTGGCGCCGGGTAAAGGCGCCGAGGAAGTTGAGCGGCTGATCACCATTCCAATCGAGAAGGAAATGAACGCGATTCCTGGCGAATCGTGGATGCGCTCGATTTCAATTTTGGGACTCTCCGTAATCAGCGTCGTTTTTAACGACAGCACCACTCAAATGCAAAATCGCCAGCAAGTGCTGGAGCGCATCGCCCAGGCCGACCTGCCGGATGGCATTCAACCAGGGCTTGACCCCGACTCAGGCGGTATTGGTGAAATCTATCGTTATACTATTGAATCGAAATATTTTTCACCAATGAGCCGCCGCGCCATCGAAGATTGGCAGCTTGAACGCGCTTTCAAGCAGATTCCCGGCGTGATTGATGTCTCTAGTTTTGGCGGACCCAGCAAGAATTTTCAAGTCAATATTGACGCAAAGAAACTGCTTTCATTCGGAATTCCGCTAACTCAGGTTTTTCAGGCAATACAAAACTCAAATGCCACATCAGGCGGCAACTATATTGAAAACAACGGCCGCGCTTACGTGGTTCGCGGTTTGGCTTTACTGCGCGGCGTTGAAGATATTGAGCGCGTTGTCGTTTCCAGTACGCAAGATGGCACACCCGTTCGCATCAAAGATATTGCCACCGTGGACATTGGCCCGGGGCTGCGACTCGGTCAGTTTGGCAAAAACGATGACGACGATGCGCTCGAAGGCATCGTACTGATGAGACGTGGCGAAAACGCTTCGAAAGTTGTCGAGCGTGTATTGGAAAAGCTTCCTGAAATCAAAGCAAGCGTGCCACAGGGCATAAAACTCGAAAAGCTCTATAACCGGCAAGAACTGGTAGAGCACACCCTCGACACGGTTTTTCACAACGTTTTTGAAGGTATTTTGCTTGTTATTACAGTATTGATCATCTTCCTCTTTGATCTGACAAGCGGACTGATAGCCTCAATCGCCATACCTCTTTCATTGTGCCTGGCACTCTTGCTCTTAGATATTTTGCATATTCCCGCGAATCTGCTCAGCCTGGGCGCTATCGATTTCGGCATCATCGTCGACGGAGCGGTGGTCATGGTCGAACACGCTTTTCTGCGCATGAGCCAAATGCCCGATGGCTCTACCACTGAAGAAAAGAAAGAACTTATACTCAAGTGTGCTCAGCAAGTCGGCAAACCAATTCTATTTTCGATCGCGATTATCATGGTTTGTTTCTTGCCTATTTTTGGCTTTGAGGGCGTCGCCGGCAAGTTGTTCCGCCCCTTGTGCTTTACGATGAACTTCCACCTGGTCGGCGCCATCGTTTCAGCCCTGTTTGTCATTCCCTGTTTGCTCGGGCTATTTCTTATTCGCGGAAAGATCGCGCACAAAGAAAGTCCGATCATCAAGGTTTCTCTGTTCTTATACAAGCCGATTCTAGGCTTCTCTCTCAAATTTCCCTGGCTGGTTATGCTGGGCGCAATGGGCTCGCTCTGCCTTACCTTCTTGCTGGCTTCGCACGTGGGCTCGGAGTTTTTACCTGCTCTGGATGAAGGCAATATCTGGCTGCGCACCACCGTTTTACCAACTTCTGTTTCGCTGGAAGAGTCTGTACGCATCGCAAAGCGAATGCGCCAAATCATCATGACTTATCCGGAGATACGGAACGTAACAACCCAAACAGGTTGCCCAGATGACGGTACCGACCCGAACTTGTTTAGCAATATCGAAGTATTTCTCGACATGAAGCCGGCCGTAGAATGGCGAGCAAAATTCCATGGTAATAAGCAAGAACTCATTGCTTCGCTCAATAAAGACCTGAGTGTGATACCAAATGTACTTTTGTATTTTTCACAATATATTCAAGACAACGTTGACGAATCTGTCGCAGGAGCCAAAGGTGCACTGGCTTTGAAGATATTCGGTCCTGACCTTGACGTGTTACAGAATCTTGGGGACAAAATTGCCGACATAGTGGCTAGCGTACCGGGACTGGTCGACGTTGCCAACAGTCAGCAATTAGGCCAACCCCAATACCGTGTCTTGATCAACCGCGAGCAATCCAGTCGATATGGCGTGAACGCTTCAGACATTCAGGCGCTAGTCGAAACCGCGGTGGGCGGTAAGGTTGCCACGAAGCTTATCGATGGTGAACAGCGCTTTCCTGTCAGGGTGCGCTATTCGCAACAATATCGCGATACGGAGCAGTCGCTCGACAATATATTGATCGATCCACCCGGACCAATTGCGCCAATACCGCTAACAACAATGGCGACAATCAAGTACGCAGATGGCGCCGCTTTTATTACACGCGAGAGAAACTCACGAGTAATGTATATCCGCATCAATTTGCGCGGACGCGACCTCGGCACGGCTGTAAAAGAAGCTCAACAAAAGATCAAAGACCAGATTCATCTGCCCGAGGGCTACCACCTGGAATGGGCGGGGCAATACGAGTTTCAACAGCAAGCCAATCAACGTCTGATGATCATCGTTCCAATAACTGCGGTGCTCATTTATATCATTCTCTACATCGCCTTTGGTTCGCATAAGAACGCCCTGCTGATTATGACAGCTGTGCCACTTGCCGGTTTGGGCGGCGTCTCAGCCCTGCTTCTGACCAACACTTATTTCAGCATATCTGCCGGAGTGGGCTTCATCGCGCTTTCCGGCGTAGCTGTACAAAACGGCGTCATTCTTATCAGTTACATCAGCCAACTGCGAACACACGAAGGGCGCAGTGTCATTCAAGCGGCCCACGAGGGAGCGCTGGACAGAATGCGTCCTGTTTTGATGACGGCAACGGTGGCAATGCTTGGTCTATTACCGGCGGCAACTTCCAATGGCATCGGCGCGCAAAGTCAGAAACCGTTTGCAATCGTCATCATCGGAGGCTTGGTTACAGCTACAGCTCTTACACTGGTTGTTTTACCCGCACTCTACACCATGATCAATCACTCAAAAAAGGGACTGCAAAATGTTAAAGAAGAAGCCGCCGTTCACTAATAAACTCACTAACGGTTTAAGGCTGGCGCTCGGACTTCTGGTGCTCGGCCGTGCCCTTACTTGTTTGCCTGGAAGTTTTGCCAATCCACAGGCGGCAAGTAGTTACAAAAAAACAGCAGGCTTATTGCTGTTTCCAGGGGCTGCAACAAAACACGAGCCAGCCAATACAATTGCCACAAGCAAAGCAAAAGCGGACCAACCGGTTTATGTCAAGATTGACCAGGCTCAAGCAGACGAAATCTCACTTAAGTTAGCTCCTGCCACCATGGGCGATGTCTTCCAGTCGGTGGAGTCACCCGGGCAGGTTCAACCTAATGCGGAACTTTCCGCTATGGTGTCGACGCCGTCGCCTGGACGCGCTGTCAAAGTTATTTCGCGTCTTGGTGAAACTGTCAAAGAAGGCGATCTGATGGCAGTCATCAAGTCCGATCCCATTGGGCAGGTGCAATCGGACCTTCTGCAAAATGTGCTCCAGGCAAAATCGGATATAAAACAACAAGAAGTGATTTTGAAGCTGGACCACATCACCTACGATCGTGAGTCAATTTTGTTTAAAGAGCACGTTTCGGCTAAAGCAGATTTGCAAATGGCCGAGAATGCGCTGGAGAAAGACGAAGCACTCCTAACTGCGCTTAGGTCCAAGAAAGAAGCGTACATCAAAGTTGCGCAAGAACGTCTCAATTTGCTCGGCGCTCCGCCTGATTCTGCGGCAAAGGTAATAGCGCAAAGCAAAATTGATCCCTGGGTGCTTATCCGAGCGCCGCGCACCGGGCTGGTTATTGAACGCACGATCAATCCAGGCGAAATGAATGATGGCAGCAAGCAGCTTTTCACGCTATCCAATCTTTCCGAGGTCTGGCTAATCGCCAATATTTACGAGCGCGACGTCGAAAAAATGCGTATCGGTCAAAGAGCTACGGTTACAGTAGACAGCCTGCCCGATCATAATTTTCCTGCGCGTATTGTCTGGGTCGGTGATTCCGTTAATGCCACTACTCGTACTTTGCCGGTTAGAGCCAATGTTGCTAATAGTAATCTTTTATTGAAACCCAACATGTTTGCGCGGATCAAAATTGCTACCGGAAAGGTTTCGGCTTTGCATGTGCCGAGTACTGCCGTGATACAGAAGGGTGATCGGGACATTGTATTTGTCCAGAAAGGCAACTTGAATTTTGAAATGCGTGATGTGCACACCGGTACAAATGATTCAAAAAATGTGGAAATTTTCAGCGGACTAAAGCCAGGCGATCTGGTTGCGCAACAGGGAGCTACAGCTCTTCTTGGAGCGGCGATGAAAACATCTGAAGGAAAGCAGTAATGAGGCTTAAAGCAAAACTTACAATTGCTGTGACGGGGTCAGTGTTGCTTTGCAGCGCCGCCCTGGCTGACGGACAGACACCCAGACCCATTTCATCAACGGGAACGCCGCTGAATCAATCGGCAGCATCCCCAGCTCCTGGCTCAGCGACTAGCTCCGAGAGCACTGTCACGAACGAAGCGGGCAGCAGCGCCGATCAGAATAGAGCAAATACTCAGCCGGAAATGCAGCCACCACTTCGTGATTATATCGGAGCAGAAGGAAGACAAGTCTCGACCAATAGCGTAGAGGCATTTTTCCAGTTGCCGCCTCCGCTGCCGCCGAGCAAGCGCCTTGAAACTACTCGCTACTTGCAAGAAGGAAGGCTAAAGTCGTCCGGCAAATTACCGTCAAATATTACGGCGCCGATGCAGACCAGCAGCGCTGACGTCAATAGCGATAAACCTAAATTCAAAATAGATCGCGCGGTCTGGCACATCA
>Ga0182030_10009250_pt1 | contig 20199 bp, 16 predicted proteins | sample 812S3MmetaG_FD_121299 | JGI IMG/M metagenome (GOLD analysis project Ga0182030, IMG submission 121299) | Permafrost microbial communities from Stordalen Mire, Sweden - 812S3M metaG (Illumina Assembly) | ecosystem: Environmental > Terrestrial > Soil > Wetlands > Permafrost | place: Sweden... | reverse complement strand
CCCCCTCTATGCCCCCCAGCTCTTTGATTTGAGCGATTCTCTTTCGATCGGCTGAGTCCGCTCGATTGAAAAGCGCTCCAGGAAAACCATCGCAAATGGCCAGAAGCGTGCCCGTGCTGTTTCGTTCGGCATTATACGCCTTCCGGGGCGGGTTTCTCATTCGTCCCTTCGTGATCGCGCTCACGCTCGGCGCCCTCGGCGCGATTCTCTCCTCATTAGAGGAGCAAACGCCTGCGATCAGCTCCTTCGTTCCGGATGTGCTGTTTCCATCGCATGCGGATCCTCAGGTCGCCCAGGCCATTCTCACCGACATAGCCACATCGGTCATGACGGTCGTGTCGATCGTCTTCGCGATCCTTCTGATGACGCTGACCCTGGCCTCGACGCAATTCTCCCCGCGAATCCTGATCAGCTTCGTCAGGGATCGCGTCACGCAATGGACGCTCGGGGTGTTCCTCGGCACGTTTTCCTATTGCATCGCGGCGCTTCCGGCGGCCCGGTCGCTGCCTTATCCTTTCGTCCCTGTTGCGACGGTGACGGGAGCCATGCTTCTCGCGCCAGTTTGCGTGGGTTGGCTGATCTATTTCATTCACCACATTTCGAACGCCATCAGCGTCAACCATATCGTCGATCGCATCAGGCGGGAGACCGAGCTGGTCATCGACGCGTTGATGCCCGATCAGCGTCGGCCCTCGCAGCTCGCCGAGGCCCACGGAGCCTTCCCGGAAAAGCTGGAGTTCGTCGTCACGAGTCGGCAGTCCGGCTACATAAGATTTGTCGACATCGACCGCCTTCGCACGCTCGCCAAGTCCTACCGGGTCTGCCTGCGCCTGGAGCGGCGGGTTGGCCATTTCGTTCCAGAAGGCGTCGCGCTGATACGGGCTTCGCGCGGCGATCGCATCGCCGAGGAGCGCGCGCTCCAGCTTCTCGCCGCAATCGACATCGGCCCTGCCCGCACCATGCAACAGGATGTCGAATTCGGCATTGTTCAGATCGTCGACATCGCATTGAGGGCGATCTCGCCGGCGGTCAATGATCCGACCACGGCGATCAGCTGCGTCGATCAGCTCAGCTGCATCTTGATCCGCTGGCTCGGCCGGGCGCCGCCGCGCAGCTATTTCTATGATCCGCCTCATATCCTGCGCGTCGTCGTCCCTTGGATCAATTTCAACGGCCTGCTCGACTTGGCGTTCGAACAGATCCGCCACTATTCCGTCGCCGACGCCGCGGTCAGCCTCCGGCTGATGCGGGCGCTCGGCGATATCGCGAGCACGGTTGACGAGCCTCCGATCCAACTCCATTTGCTCGAACGCGGCAAAAGACTGATCGCCGGCTGCGCCGGACGCCTCCAGGAAGACGATCTCGAACGGCTGCGGCAGCGCTTGTCCATGCTCGAATCGGGGACCGCCCTAGAGGACTGATGTCGCCGCCGCCGGCGCAGCATTGACAGCGGCGGCGCGGGCGGCTCAGGGTTCGGCGCTCCGGAGACGAAATGAAAACCTGCTCGCTCAGGTGGGCCGGGCCTATGCGCAAATTCCTCGATCACGGCGAGACAGACATGCGGCTACGCGCCGATATTTGGGTGGCGGCCTATCTGCGCCGCTGCGCAAGCGAAGGCGCCTATGCGGTCCTGCGCCGGCGCGGGGCGGCTGAAGCCGGCGCGATCTTCGTCAAGATTGACCGGCTCGACGGCGCCGCCGCCCTATTTGGCCCGGCGCCTTCCGGCGAGGCGAAGGATGGCCAGGATCGCCTTTTCGCGAGACTGCATCGCGATTCCTGGATCGATCCTGCGGAAGCCGAGTTGAAGCTCGCCCGCGAAATCCATTTCGACCCAGATGTCTGGATTGTCGAAACCGAGGATCGCCAGGGCCGCTGCTTCCTCGATCTCGCGGAGTGACCGCTCCCCCACGTCCAAGGATCCTGAGCCTTAGTCCGATTGACAAACAGGTCGGCATGCGGGCATCATTTATTTGTTACCCTATAGAATATATATAGAAACTTTCCGTGAAGCACACCTTTTGGGAGGAAGATCGATGATTTCTCGTAGACTTGCCGCCTTGGCCTTGAGCCTCAGTCTCGCGGCGTTTTTCGCGCCGCGCGTCTCCTTTGCCGCGGAAGATCACATAGCGGAGGCGATTCAGCACACGAACCAAGCAATCGATCATGGCAAACAAGGGCATGGCAATATCCTCGCCACCCATGCTCAAGTCGCGCTGCAGCATGCCGAGGCCGGAGAGAAGGAAAAGGCCAATCCTCATACGGAAGCCGCGATCAAGGACCTGAAGGATGCGATCGAGGAAGGCAAGGCGGACCATGCCGAAGCCGCGACCAAATCCGCCGAGTCGGCCTTGGCTCATCTCAACCAGGCGAAATAAAGCAGCCGCGCAGGCTTGAAGCATGCGCTTCGACCGCGGGCGGGAAGCAAATTCCTGCCCGTTTCCTATGCCTGTCAGTCCGTGGCAATAAGGGAGATACAGCCAGGCGGAGCCGAAACGCGAATGACCTTCCCAGGCGTCGACATCGCGGAATTGTTCCCGCCAATCGACGAAGCGCGCTGGCGCGAACTCGTCCGGCGCGCCCTTGGCGGCCGCGGCTTCGAGACGCTCATTTCGACGACGCCGGAAGGCGTGAGGATCGAGCCGCTCTATCCGCGCTCCATCGCGGATGTTCCACGCGCCTTGCGGCAGAGACCCGGCGCGTGGAGACTCTCGCAAAGAATGGATCATCCCGAGGCGCTGACGGCGAATGCAATGGCGCGCGCGGATCTCGAAAACGGCGCCGACGCCCTTGCCCTCGTCATAGCGCAAGCCCCGGCGGCGCGCGGCTTCGGGGTTGCGATCGCAAGCGAAAGCGATCTCGACGACGCGCTCGCCGGAGTGGAACTCGATCTGATCTCGCTGCGGCTCGACGCTGGCGATCGAGCCATCGAGATCGCGCAGCTCTTCCTTGCGCTCGCGCGCAAGCGGCGTTTGACCGCCGCCGCGCTCGATATCGACTTCGGCCTTGATCCGATCGGTCACTTCGCGCGTTCAGGCGCCCCGGCCTCCGCATTCGCCGAGATCGGACGCGAGGCGGCCGAGGCGAGCAAGATCCTGCGCGACGCGGGTTTCGCCGGGCGTCTCATGCTCGCCGACGGTCGCCCCTATCACGAAGCCGGCGCGGGCGAAGCGCAGGAGCTCGCCGCTGCGCTGGCGACCGGCGTCGCTTACCTTCGGCTTCTCGAAGCCGCCGGCCTTTCGTTGGAGGAGGCGCGCGACGAAATTGCTTTTCTTCTCGCAGCCGACGCCGATGAGTTTCTGACCCTCGCCAAATTCCGCGCTCTTCGGCGGCTCTGGGCGTCCATCGAGACCGCTTGCGGCCTCGCGCCGAAACCAATCCAGCTCCATGCCGAAACCGCGTTCCGGATGATGACCAAGCATGATCCCTGGACAAATATTCTCCGCGCGACAATGGCCGTCTTTTCGGCTGGCCTTGGCGGCGCCGACGCCATCGCCGTTCTGCCTTTCACCGTCGCCCTCGGCCTACCGGATGATTTCGCGCGCCGCATTGCGCGCAACACGCAATTGCTGCTCATCCACGAGGCGAATCTCGCGAAGGTCGGCGATCCCGCCGCGGGCGCGGGTGGTTTCGGGAAGCTGACCGAAGAGCTCTGCGCACGCGCCTGGGCGCTATTTCAGAAGATTGAAAAATCCGGCGGCATGATCAAGAGCCTCGAAGTTGGGCTGCTGCAAGGGGAGATCGCGGCGACCGCAGCGGCGAGGCGGCATGCGATCGCGCATCGCGCTCAGGCGATCATCGGAACGAGCGCCTTTCCAGATCTCGCCGAAGCGCCGGTTCGCGTGCTGGCCCCTGCTCCCAAGGTTGAGGAGCCTGCGCCGATAGCGCTCCAATGCGCTCCCCTCCCCTCGCATCGGGACGCCGAGCCTTACGAAATTCTGCGCGCCGCCTCCGAAGCAGAGCGCGCCCGGACCGGCGCGCCGCCAAGACTATTCCTCGCCAATCTCGGGGCCGCCGAGGGCTTTTCGCAGCGCTCGAACTTCGCTCGAAGCCTCTTCGCCTCTGCTGGACTGGAGGCCTTGAACCTTGCTGGGTTCGCGACCCCTCAAGAAGCGGCCGAAGCCTTCCGCGACGCGTGCAGCCGAATCGCCTGCATCTGCGCGTCCGATGCGGTTCAAGCGGAGGTCGTCATCGCAACCGCGCAAGCGCTCGCCGCGGGGGGCGCGAGACGCATTTACCTCGCCGCACAGCCGGACGAAGCGGAAACCGCCTTGCGCGACGCAGGAATCGCCGAATTCATTTATCCCGGATGCAATGCTCTGGCGATCCTGGAAGGCGCGCTCGCAAGTGCTGTTTGTGATCACTGAGCAATCTTCAAGCATCACTGGACGCGAAGTCAGCCGCATCATTTGCCTTGCAGCTTTTTTTGCGCGGGCCTGACTAGCCATACGCCATCAAAATGCTTTAATCTACGTGGCTGCATTATGCCAAGCATGAAAATGCCGCATTTTTTCCTTGTACCTTAATTGTGGAGGGCGAACGCTTCGTTGCTCCGCTCGAAATTGCTTTGGCGCCAAGAGGCCGAAAGGAGGAATGAGAATGAGCCTAGTCCGATATCCACATATTTTCGCCGCTGCGCTATGCGCTGTGAGCATCTTGCCCGCCGCAACGACGGCGAATGCGCAACACAAGCTCGCCTCCGTCGAAAATCACGATGGGGTCTATGCCGTCGACATATTCACCGAGGTGGGCTCTTGCGACAAAGCCTATCATTGGACGTTCTCCGTATCCAGCGGCCGCATCAGCTCCTCCAGCGACGCAATGATGCAAGCCACCGGTCAGATCGACCGGCGCGGAATCGTCTCCGTCGCGTTTCGCCGCGACAATAATGTCGCCCATGTCGCGGGTAAGGTCATAGGCGCCTCCGGCTCCGGCACCTGGTCGTCGCCGACGCTGCAGTGCGGCGGCTCCTGGCGCGCAGCCCGGCAAAGCTGAAGACATCTCGCCCCACAAGATCGTCGCAAGTCCCAAGCGCGACCCCTTCGCGCAGGGATTGCGGCGGCGACGAGAGCAATGGCCGCTTAGCAGTCAGCGCCCTATAATTCGGCTCACCCGCGGTCTATTCCGCCGGGAGGATATGTTGTGAGCCGCATTCCCGATTTTTCCGAGCAGGCCTTCACGCAGGCGGCGGTCGAAGATGACGCGATCTCGGACGAAGATAGGCTGACGCCCGAAGGGATCGCGGTAAGGCCGATCTATCGCGCGAAAGACCTCGAAGGGCTCGATTGGCTCGATACGTTTCCGGGCGCCGCGCCTTTTCTCCGAGGCCCCTACCCTACGATGTATGTCGAGCGGCCTTGGACCATCCGCCAATACGCCGGCTTCTCCACCCCTGAGGCCTCGAACGCTTTCTATCGCCGCAATCTGGCCGCCGGTCAGAAGGGGCTTTCGGTCGCTTTCGATCTGCCTACGCATCGCGGCTATGATTCGGATCATCCGCGAGTCGCCGCCGACGTCGGGATGGCCGGGGTCGCGATCGATTCGATCACCGATATGCGGATGCTCTTCTCCGGCATTCCGCTCGACAAAATTTCGGTGTCGATGACGATGAACGGCGCGGTTCTGCCGGCGCTCGCGCTCTATATCGTGGCGGCCGAGGAGCAAGGCGCGCCAATGGCCGAACTCGCCGGCACAATTCAGAACGATATTCTCAAGGAATTCATGGTGCGCAACACCTATATCTATCCGCCCGAGGCGTCGTTGCGCATCACTTCCGACATTTTTGCCTTTTGCGCGAAAAATATGCCCAAGTTCAATTCGATCTCGATCTCCGGCTATCACATGCAGGAGGCAGGCGCCCCGGCCGATCTCGAACTCGCCTACACGTTGGCGGACGGCGTCGAATATATTCGCGCCGGGATTAGGGCCGGCCTCGATATCGATCAATTCGCGCCGCGGCTCTCGTTTTTCTTCGCCTCCTCGATGAATTTCTTCATGGAGGTTGCGAAATTCCGCGCCGCGCGCCTCATCTGGGCGAAGCTCGTGAAAGGCTTCAACCCGCGATCGGAAAAATCGCTCGTCTTGCGCACGCATGCGCAGACTTCCGGCTGGTCGCTCACCGCCCAAGACCCTTTCAACAATATTATCCGTACGCAGATCGAGGCGATGGCCGCGACGCAGGGCCATACGCAATCGCTGCACACCAACGCGCTCGACGAAGCGCTGGCGCTGCCGTCCGATTTTTCCGCCCGCATCGCGCGCAACACCCAGCTCTTTCTGCAACAAGAGAGCGGCGCAACGCGGATCATCGACCCTTGGGGCGGTTCATTCTACGTCGAACGCCTCACCGCCGAACTCGCGTCAAAAGTCCTAGCCCATCTTGAGGAGATCGATGCGCTCGGCGGCATGGTGAAGGCGATCGAGGCCGGCGTCCCAAAACGCCGCATCGAGGAAGCCGCCGCGCGGACGCAGGCGCGCATCGACAGCGGCGTTCAAGCGGTGATCGGCGTCAACGTATTCAAGCTGGGGGCCGAGGAGCCGATCGAGGTTTTGAAAGTCGATCCAGCGGCTGTGCGGGTCGAGCAGATCAGGAAGCTCGAACAATTGAAGTCGGAGCGCGACGGAAGGCTCGTCGCGGAAAAGCTCGATGCGCTGACCGAAGGCGCCAAGGGCCGCGCCAATCTGCTCGGGCTCGCCATCGAGGCCGCGCGCGCAAAGGCGACGGTCGGCGAAATATCCTTCGCGCTCGAAAAAATCTTTGGCCGCCATCGCGCCGAGGTCAAGGCCGTCGCCGGAGTCTATGCGCAAGAGGCTGGCCCAAATTCGGCGGCTATTGCTCGCGTGAAAAGCCTGGTCGCCGCCTTTGCCGAGAATGACGGGCGCAGGCCGCGCATCCTCGTCGCCAAGATCGGCCAGGACGGGCATGATCGCGGCCAGACCGTCGTGGCTTCGGCGCTCGGCGATTTCGGCTTCGAGGCCCTGATCGGTCCTCTGTTCGCGACGCCCGAGGAGGTCGCGCGCCAGGCGATCGAGAGCAATGTCCATATCGTCGGCGTTTCGTCGCTCGCCGCCGGACATCTGACGCTGGTTCCGCAATTGCGCGCGGCGCTGGAGCGCGAAGGCCGCCCCGACATCATGATCGTCGTCGGCGGGGTCATCCCGCCGCAGGATTTCGCGGCGCTGGAGGAAGCCGGCGCCGCCGCGATTTTTCCGCCCGGGACTGTCATCCCCAACGCCGCCGCGCGCCTCATCGAGCTATTGAACGGGCGGCTCGGCTATCAGCAGAAAGAGGCTGCGGCGTAAGCAACGTCATATTTCGTCATCAACAAACCGCGACGAGCGCCGCAAGCTCTCGTCGCAGCTCCTCCGGATCGTTCAGGCGCAGCCGCGCTTCAGTCACATCCTCCGGCGGCCCGACGCGGACAGTTATTCCGCCCTTTTCATTGACGAGCCGGAACCCTTTTTCATCGGTCAGATCATCGCCGATGAAGACCGGCCTGCGGCCGAGGAAAGGCGCCTCCTGCAGCAAGGCGGCGATGGCCACTCCCTTATTATATTGACCCTGCTTGAGCTCGGCGACGAGCTTGCCCTCCTGCACCGCGAGGCCGCCTTGCGCAAAGCCAGCGAGAAAGGCCCGCACGTCGCCTTCAAGTTCGGGCCTCTGCCTGAAATGGACGGCGAGCGTCGCCCCTTTGTCCTCCAATCGGGCGCCCGGATGCGCGGCGACGAAATCGCCCAATTTGGGCCGCGCTTCATCCATGACCGCGCTTTGCACGCGCGTGCGCGCTCCGTCCGGAAACCGGATTTCAGCGCCATGCAGCCCCGCTGCGGGCAAAGCCAGCGGCGCGAAAATGCGGTCTATGTCATTGATCATGCGGCCGCTCACGAGCGCCAGGGCGCCATTAGCGGCGAGGCCAAGCGCAACAAGCAACTGGCGCAATTCTTCATCCGAGACGACGTCCTCCGGCCGCGGCTTGATCTCAAGCAGCGTGCCGTCGACATCGAAGAAATAGGCGCAGGACGACGCCGGCGCCAGTTTCGCTAGACCGCCGGGCGGCAACGGTTCGGGGCGAGCGGCCAATATCTTACCAAACCCCGCTGTTTGGCATGGACGCCCAGGGCTCCTGCTTCGGCTTTGGCGCGCCCTTCTGCAGGAGCTCAATTGAAATATTGTCGGGCGAGCGGATGAAAGCCATCGCGCCCTCGCGCGGCGGGCGGTTGATGGTCACGCCCGCTTTCATGAGCTTGTCGCATGTCGCGTAAATATCCTCGACGGCAAAGGCGAGGTGGCCGAAATTCCGCCCGCCGTTATAGGCCTCGCTATCCCAATTATAGGTCAGCTCCAGCAGAGGGGTCTTGAACTTCATCGCGCGATCCAGATCTCCGGGCGCCGCCAGATAGACCAAAGTATAGCGGCCGGTTTCATTTTCAATCCGACGGACCTCAACAAGGCCAAGCTTATCGGCGTAGAAGTCGAGCGATTGCGCGAGGTCCGCGACGCGGACCATCGTATGCAGATATTCCATGTTCGTTCCCTCTGAAGGCATTTGATCCGATCTCGCGATGACCAAATCGATCAACCGTCGGCGAATTAGAGGCCCAGCATAGGCTTCGGATGATATATAGCACACGAGCCGACGTTGGCGCCCCATGCGAGCCTCTGCTACATCCCTTGGGGCCGGCCCCGGACCATTCGTGCGGACGGCCTTCGGCGATGCGACGGGAAAAGGCGATGACCGAAGCCAATAGGCTCAAGGAAAGGGCGGCGCTGGCCTCGATCGCGGCGAGCTCCCTCCTGACGCTCGGCAAGCTTGTCGCCGGCTTGAGTTCGGGCTCGCTGGCGATTCTCTCCGAGGCCGGCCACAATCTCGCCGATGTCGCGTCGACGGCCCTCACCTATTTCGCGATCCGGATCGCGAATAAACCGGCTGACGAGGATCACCACTATGGCCATGGCAAGGTGGAGGCCTTGGCGGCGCTGGTCGAGACCGGGTTTTTGTTCGGGCTCGCCGTCTATATCCTGGTTGAGGCGGTCAGGCGGCTATCCAGCCCCGACGTTCGCATCGAGGCCAATGCACTCGCTTTTGGCGTCTTGATCGTCTCCATCATTATCGATCTCGTGCGCTGGCGCTCGCTGCGCCGGATCGCGGCGGCGACGCGAAGCGAAGCGCTCGCCGCCGACGCGCTGCATTTTTCAAGCGATATCGTGAGCTCGGCTTTGGCGCTCTGCGGGCTCGTCGCCGCCCATTATGGCTATCCGCAAGGCGACGCCGCCGCCGCTTTGGGAGTGGCGGTCTTCGTGGCAGTCGCCGGTTATCAGATCGGCCGACGCACGGTCGACACTCTGACCGACGCGGCGCCGAAAGGCCTCGCCGAGCAGGTGACGTCGATAGTGCGCGCGGTGCCGGGCGTGATCGACGTCACGACGGCGCGCCTGCGTCCGGCCGGCTCCGAGGTGATCGGCGACATTTCAATCAAGGTCGCAAGGACCCTGTCGCTTGAAAAGGCCGCGGCGATCAAGGCCAATGTCCTCACAGCGATTGCCGTGGAGCACCCTGAAGTGGCCGTCACCGTCGCGACGCAGCCGATCGCGCTCGACGATGAAACCATGCTCCAGCGGGTTTCTCTCATCGCGGCGAAACGTCATGTTCAGGTGCATCACGTGACCCTGCAAGAGATCGACGGGAAAACCTCGATCAGTTTCGACGTCGAGCTCGACGGCCGCATGACGCATGGCAACGCCCATGCGATCGTGTCGGGGCTCGAGCGTCAGATCCGCCAAGAGCTCGGCTATGACATTGAAGTCGAGACCCATATAGAGCCTCAGGAGCCGCGCCAGTTGCAAGGTCATGACGCATCCCCGGCGACCCATGCCGAAATCGCTGCGGCGCTTGCGCGAAGCGCGCCCGAAACCGGCGCCGTCCAAGACGTCCACAATGTGAGAGTCCGGGAAACGCCGGCGGGATTGGTCGTGAATTATCATTGCCGCGTCAATCCCGAACTTAGCGTCGACGAGGTCCATGAGCGCGTCGACGAACTGGAACGGAAGGTGCGCGACGACTTCGCCGAGATCGTCCGAATAGTCGGCCACGCCGAGCCGTTGCTGGCATGAGGTCGAACGTCGATCGCGCCGCGGGCTCGGCGCCCTTGCCCATGCTCGTCGGACTTATGCGGACGCGGCGCTTCGCGCCCTTGTTCTGGTGCCAGTTCTTTTCCGTCTTCAACGACAATTTCGTGCGCAACATGCTCGCCATGCTGATCCTGTTCAGGCTCGGCGAGGCGGAGGCAGGGCCGCTGATCACGCTCGCCGTCGGTATCTTCATGCTGCCTTCGCTCTGCCTCTCTGGCCTCGGCGGCGAAATGGCTGACGCGCAAGACAAGGCGCGGCTTACGAAACGTTTGAAATTTGCTGAAATCCTTGTGCAGGTCATCGCCGCCATCGGCCTATGGCAGGCCTCCTTGCCGCTGCTTTACTCGGCCTTGTTCGGGCTCGGCGTGATCTCGGCTCTGTTCGGCCCCATCAAATATGGCATCCTGCCCGACCTTCTCGAACGGCATGAACTGGTCGCCGGAAATGCGCTGGTCGAGGCCGCGACATTCATCGCCATTTTCCTGGGGCTGATCGCCGGCGGCCTGTCGGCGGTGGGGCGCACGCCCGAAGGAACCATGGCGCAGCTGATGGCGATCGCCCTCGCCTGCTGGGCCGCGAGTCTTTTCATTCCCTCGACCGGACGCGCCGCGCCGGACCTACGGGTGAACCCCAATGTGCTCGCCTCGACGCGAGACCTTTTGCGCGAGGTCAAGCGAGAACCCTGCCTTTGGAGCCGGAGCATGGCGGTCTCATGGTTCTGGATGACCGGCGCGGTGACGCTTTCGCTCGTGCCGGTCGTGATCCGCAACAAGACCGGCGGCGGCATTGGCGTCGAGACCGCGATCAGCGCCTTTTTTGCGCTTGGGATCGGGATCGGCTCCCTCGCCGCCGCGATCATCGCGCGCGGGCGGATTTTGCTCGCGCCGGTTCCTCTCGCGGCGCTCGGCATGGCCGGTTTTCTGATCGATCTCGGCCTCGCGACCTGGAGCCTCCCGACGGCGACGACGGAAGTCGATATTCCAACATTCCTGAGTTCGGCGATCGGCCTCCGCATCGCCTTCGACGTCGCCGGCCTCGCCACAGCCGGAGGCCTTTTCGTCGTGCCCTTGTTTTCGGCGATTCAGGTCGACGCGGCCAAGCATATGCGCGCCCGCATCGTCGGCGGCGTCAATATTCTAAACTCGGCCTTCATCGTCGGGGGCGTCCTTCTCACCGTCGTCCTGCAAAGCAAGAGCGTCGGTCTTTCCGAGCCCATTCTCCTCGCCGGCCTCGGAGTCCTGAACCTCGGCGCGGCGTTCTATGTTTGGAAGACGGTTTCCCGCAAGGCTGACTGAAGGCAGCCCGCTTTGAAGCAAGAAGCTCAATTGTCTCCCGTTTCAGGCTTGCTTTTGAAACGAAGAAGACATTTGCGAGAGAGGGCGGCCGCCGTCGGAAATGTACGACGGCGCACATCGGCGTCCGCGACGGAATGGCAGCTTGTTCTTCGTGGTCAAGGCGAATGTCGCCAACACACGGAGGATCAGAAATATGAACGCCACCAAATTTATGCTTTGCGCCATTGGCGCGACGATCATGATTTCCGCAACAGCGTTCGAAGCCGCGGCGCGAACCGTCGACGGGACCAACGCAGGCGGGATTGGCGTTTCCGACTCACTCATTGCGCGTCCGGCACTTGTTGGCGAGCGCGCTTCGATCGACGGCCGATCCGCATCATCGGGCAGCCGGGTTGCGCTCAATCCGCAGCCTTTGCCCCCTGGAGAATATGAGGAATAACACAGATCCGGGCCGCTCATGCGAGCGGCCCGCCCGTCACTCTGGCATGGATGATGGACGTCGGGCGCTGTGGCGAACCCCATGAATAACGATCTCGTCCTCGGTCGCGTGATAGAAAATCAGGTAGGGATAGGGAGAAGCCACCACGCGGCGCAGGCCCTAACTCGGTGCCTGTCAAGTCGAGGCCGGACTGAGAGAGAATGCGATGCGAGGCGCGGCCTGACGGCTTAATGCCTGGGCACAAAGTTCGGGATGGCGAGATTCAGAAGGCGCCCGCATCGACTACACGAAGCATTCACGCGCGGCCACCGGCAGATGCTCAAACCCGGCCGCGACCGAGGCGTAAAAACGATGCACACCGTCCAAAACCCGATACTTGAACGGCGGTCTCGATATGTCGGCCAGTGCCGGTAGGATGAGAATCCGCACCGGCTCAATCTCGTCGTCGGCCACGAAGCCCTTTAGTATGCGGATTAGCCGGTCGCGCTCGAAGCCGCGAAAATCTTTAGGGTATTCGGGGAAGCGGAAAGGCGGCTCAATGTCCAGCAACGGGATCGTGTGCGTAACAGCGGCCGTCGATCGATAGGCCGGGACTGACGGCATGAAACCGGTTATGCCGGCGTCATTCCACCAGTCATCGGGAATTTCGAATTCGGCCGGCAATCGAGGAAAGGCAAATCGCATGGACGAATTCTACCCCAAGTAAAGCGTATGATAAACAGCCGACGCTTTAGGTCCCGTTGGCGCAACGCGGATCAAATTCGAAATGACCGGCCACAAAACAGTCAATGCGTCTCGCGCAGGAAAGTCCCGAAGGCGCGCGGTCCGTCCCCGACCGGCATTTTCGCCGTCACCTTGAGCGTCTCGGCGTTGATCGCCCAGACTTCATTCGAGAACCAGTTGGCGACATAGACGCTTTTGCCGTCGGCGCTGGTTTCGATCCCTTCGGGATAGTCGCCGACGGAAATCCGCTGCAAAGGCTGCAATGTGTCGAGATCGAAGATCGAGACGGTCCCGCCATATTGGTCCGTCGTGAAGCCGCGTCCGTTCGCCAAGGCGACGGCGTAAGGCCGCTTGCCGACCGCGATCGTTCCAATGAGCTTGCGCGAGGCGAGATCGACCACCGACACGTCGTCGCTTTCAACATTGGCGGTGTAGGCGCGCTTGCCCTGCTCGTCGATTGTCACGCCGAACGGATGCGCGCCAACCTTGACGGCGCCGAGCCGGGTGAATGTCGCCGCATCGATAATCGAGATTTGATCGTCGTCGCGATCGGCCGTCGCGATCAGCTTGCCGTCGGGCGTGAAGGCCACGCCGGAGGGCGATGCGCCGACCGTGACCGTCGCGATGATGGCGCCCGTCGCGGAATCGATCTTATAGAGTTTCGGCTGATAGAATCCGGCGACGCAGATAAAGCCGCCCGCCGGATCGACCGCGATCCCGAGCGGCGTGTCGGGCATTGGGATGCGCCGCACGATTCTGCGCGCGGCCGCATCGATCACCGAGACATATTTGCCTTCAGGACTCGTGACGAATGCGGTCTTGCCGTCGCGCGCCATGGCGATTCCGGCCGGCTTGCCGTCAACCTTGATCCGCGCCACGACCGCGCTCGTCGCGAGATCGAGAACGCTGACCTCGTCGCCGCTCTGTTCGGTGATGAAGGCTTCGTCCGCGCGAACGACGAGCGCGCTAAGAAGCAAGGCCGCGCTAGCACCCGCCAGGATGGCGCCGGCGCGGCGCGCGTAACCGCCTCGCCTGGCCTGCGGCCTCACTTGCCAGCCTCGACCTTTTTCTTCAGGTTCTCCAGGCCCGCGCGGTATATTGTCGTCACCGCCTTCAACGCCGCCTCATCGTTCAATTCCGGCGGGGGATCATTATTGGGATAGCCGCGGTAGAAGGCGCCGCGCCACTCGACAACGCTATTGCCGCCCTCCCCCGGAAGCACGGCAATCGTCGAGGAATAGTTGTTGACCGGCAGAACCTTCACATCGACATTGTCAATGCGGTAGGAATAGCTCTTTTCGGCGGCGTCATATTTATAGAGGCTTTCGTCGATCGTCGCGCCGCTGTCGAGAACGATCTGACGCTTGGCCACGTCCGGCTCATTGCCGCCTGCGCCTTGCGTCTTGGCGACGCCGGGGAGCCAGCTCATATCGTGGAAATCGCTGATCGTCGCCCAGACTTTCTCCGGCGGGGCGTTGATCTCGATCTTCTCGGTCGCCTTTTGCCGCGACGGTCCATGCGCCCACAGCGCGCTTGGCACAACCGATGCGATCAGGGCGACGCCGATCCAAATATATTTCGCAATGCTTCCAGCCATTCCTTCACTTCCCTATTTACGCCAACGGTCACAGGGGACGGCCGTTGGCTCCACTCTGGAATTTTCGCCTTTTCACGAAATTCGAGCGAAAATTCGAGAAAGGAGCCCAAGATTTAAAGTCGAGGCGCCGGAGGCCGCGATCAGGCGTCGGGCAGCCTTTGCGCGTCGCCCCCTGAACGCCTATGATCTCAGCCAACAATCTTGCGGCGAGGAACCGCCCTCGCCGCCTTGAAATTGAGGTTTTAATGCGTACCGACAGCGCCGAGCCCGTTCGCTTGAAAGACTACAAGGCTCCCGATTATCTGATCGACAAGGTCGATCTCGATGTCAAGCTTCATGCGACCGCGACGAAGGTCGTCTCACACCTCGCGGTCCGGCCGAATCCGAAAGGGCGGCCTGGCGCCTCGCTCGTCCTTGATGGCGACGGGCTTGTAGCAAAACGGGTCGCGCTCGATAGGCTGGAGCTTGATCTCCAACGCCTGGACCCGACGACGGCTCTCTTGACGCCGGATCAGCTGACCATAATCGCGCCGCCGGATCGCCCTTTCACGCTGGAGATCGAAACCGAAATAGACCCCTCGGCCAATACCCGCCTGATGGGCCTTTACCGGTCCGGCTCCGCCTATTGCACCCAATGCGAGGCGGAAGGATTTCGCCGCATCACTTATTCTCTCGATCGGCCCGACGTCCTGAGCGTCTACACGGCGCGATTGGAGGCTGAGTTCGCCGAGGCGCCTCTTCTGCTCTCGAACGGCAATAAGATCGCCGAGGGCAAGATTGAAGGAACGTCGCGCCATTTCGCGCTCTGGAGCGATCCGTTTCCAAAACCGTCCTATCTGTTCGCGCTCGTCGGCGGCGATCTCGGCTCCATTCACGATGAATTTACCACAAGGTCCGGGCGCAAGGTCGCGCTCGGCATTCATGTCGAACATGGCAAGGAGGCTTTCGCCGCCTATGCGATGGACGCCTTGAAACGGTCCATGGCCTGGGACGAGACGGCGTTCGGGCGTGAATATGATCTCGACATGTTCAATATCGTGGCCGTGTCCGATTTCAACATGGGCGCGATGGAGAACAAGGGGCTCAATATCTTCAACGACAAATATGTGCTCGCTTCGCCTTCGACCGCCACCGATACGGATTACGCCCATATCGAGGCGGTGATCGCACACGAATATTTCCACAATTGGACCGGCAATCGGATCACCTGCCGGGACTGGTTCCAGCTCTGCCTCAAGGAGGGACTGACGGTCTTCCGCGACCATGAATTCTCCTCCGACATGCGGTCGCGCCCGGTCCATCGCATCGCCGACGTGCGCGCCTTGCGGGCGCAGCAGTTTCCCGAGGACGCCGGGCCCCTCGCCCATAATGTGCGGCCGGACGCTTATCTCGAGATCAATAATTTCTACACGGCGACGATTTACGAAAAAGGCGCAGAAATCATCCGCCTGCTGAAAGTGCTCATCGGCGACGAAGCCTTCCACAAAGGCATGGATCTTTATTTCGACCGCTATGACGGAACCGCCGCCACGATCGAAGATTTCATCTCCTGTTTCGCGGAAGCCGCGCAGCGGGATCTGACGCAGTTCTCGCTCTGGTACAATCAAGCCGGAACGCCGCTCGTCGAAGTCGCCGCCGCCTATGACGCCGCGGCCAAGACTTTCACGCTGGATTTTTCGCAATCCTGCAAGCCGACGCCCGGTCAGGACGCGAAAGAGCCTTTTGTCATTCCCATCGCGCTCGGACTCGTCGCCGAGGGCCACGGCGATCTGAAGCTCGCCGCGTCCGAACGCGACGGCGCCAGCGCCGCGGAGCTTTCGCGCGGCGTCATAGAGCTCACGACGGCGCAACGACGGATCGTTTTCACCGATCTTCCGAGCCGCCCGGTCCCCTCTCTGCTCCGAGGCTTTTCCGCGCCCGTGCGTCTAAATTACGCGGCGAGCGAGAGCGATCTGATCGCGCTCATTTCGCATGACAGCGACAGTTTCAACCGCTGGCAGGCGGCGCAGACCTATGCGAGCCGCCTGCTTCTGCGCTCAGTCGAACTCATCCGCGCCGGCGGCGTTTCTATCCGCGACGAAAGCTTCAGCGGCGCGCTTCTTCGCGTCCTCGAGCAGAGCGACGACCCGGCCTTCGCGGCGCAGGTGATCACCCTGCCGAGCGAAGCCGATGTCGCCCGCGAAATCGGCCAGGACGTCGATCCCGATGCGGTCCATGTCGCCCGCGAGGCGCTGCGGAGGGCGATCGGGCAAGACCTGCGGGAAATCCTCCTCGCGACCTATGCTCGACTCGCCGAAAACGGCCCCTATTCGCCGGACGCCGCCGCCGCCGGGCGCCGCGCTCTGCGCAACGCCGCGCTCGATCTCTTCGTCGCCGGCGATCCGGTCGAGGGCGCGAGCCTCGCCGCGCGTCAGTTTGAGAGCGCCGACACCATGACCAACGAGATCGCCGCTCTCGGCGTCCTCGCCCATACGCCCGGCAGGGAGCGCGACGCCGCGCTCGAGGCGTTCTACCGCGCCCATGAGGGCGATGCCCTCGTCATCGACAAATGGTTCGCGCTGCAGGCGATGATCCCAGAAGCCGACGCGCTGAACCGCGTGAGAAGGCTTATGGCTCATCGGGCTTTTTCGATCGCCAACCCGAACCGCGTGCGCGCGCTCATCGGCGCCTTCGCCGCCGGAAACCAGACCCAGTTCAACGCGCTCGATGGAAGCGGCTATGATTTCATCACCGGGATTGTCGTCGATCTGGATCGCAAAAATCCGCAGGTCGCCGCGCGCCTTCTCTCGGCTTTCAAAAGCTGGCGGACGCTCGAAGCCAAACGGCGCGGTCTCGCAGAAGCGGCCTTGCGGCGTGTCGCCAGCGTAGGAACGCTCTCCCCTGATGTGAAAGACATCGCCGAGCGTTCGCTCGCATAGGCTAATCTTGAAGGGTTATCGCCGGGGAGGGTCGCCGACGTCGGCGCGTTCTTGCCCGGCGAGACCGCCGAGCTGTGGCGCTGAAATTCCAGGATATGACCATGACCGAGCAGCTGTGGACCGATATTGACAAATATATAACGGATCTTCTTGTCCCGGCCGATCCGGCGCTCGACGCGACGCTCGACGCGAGCAATGCCGCGGGCCTTCCGCAGATCGCGGTGGCGCCGAACCAGGGCAAGCTTTTGCAATTACTCGCCCGCATCCAAGGGTCGAAAAAGATCCTCGAACTTGGCGCGCTCGGCGGCTACAGCACCATCTGGCTCGCGCGGGCGCTGCCGCCCGACGGGCGGCTGATCACGCTCGAGGCCGATCCCAAACATGCCGAAGTTGCGCGCGCCAATATCGCGCGCGCCGGCCTCGCCGACATTGTCGAACTGCGCCTCGGCCGCGCGCTCGACACCCTGCCGCAGCTTATCGCCGAGGGGCTCGGGCCGTTCGACCTCATCTTCATCGACGCCGACAAGCAAAATATTCCGGCCTATTTTACCTTCGCACTCAAGCTTTCCCGGCGCGGCAGCCTCATCATCGTCGACAATGTCGTCCGTAATGGCGCGGTGATCGACGCGGACAGCGCCAGCCCGGATGTTCAGGGCGTGCGCCAATTCAACAAATTGCTCGCCGCCGAGCCGCGCGTCAGCGCCACCGAAATTCAGACGGTGGGCAGCAAAGGCCATGACGGATTCGCGCTTGCCCTCGTCACCGCCGACGCGTAGCGAACGCCTGGATGCTATCCAGCCGGTCAGGATAGTTCCATCTTTGATTTTAAATCAGATTGTCCCGCTGTGATGGACCTTTTCGGGCATCCGCCATAGCGAACCGGCTTGAATGCTGCCGCCAATTGAAACGACGCACTTCACGTTTTTGTCGCGATCACATTTTGTGTTCACGGTTCATTAAACTCTGGACAAAACGCCAAAGTCAGACTCAGATGGGCTCGATTCGGAGAGATGCGGCACATCGCTCCGGTCAGTTTCGAGGGGGCCTGACATGGCGCGTGCAAACGCGGCGCATGCTGCTGCGCAAGCGGCGGCGACGCATGGACTTGCCGATCGGCAGGGCCTTGCAACGACATCTACGCAACTCGCGTTTCTCCGTTTAGCCAGGTTGGAAATTTGGGTGCGGCGCGGCGTTCCCGCGATGGTCGCCATATTCATCGGGACGCTCGCGGCGATCACGGCGACAATGACCCGCGACGCCTATGATCGCGCTATATCAGACGCATTTTCAGATCTTGAACTGGTCGGAGCCGTCGTCGCCGACGAAGTTCGCGCGGCGCTGAAAGGATCGACCGGAGCAGCCGCGGAAATCCAGCTTGCGCAAGCAGTGCCCGCGCGCGTCCTGGCGCGGGGGCAGCAGATCCTCGTCAGCGACCTCGGTGGGGACGTCATTGCGGCCTATCCGCCGGCGCGCGAATTCAGCGGCTCCCTCACCGATTATCTCGGACCCTCGCAGCCCTTGACGATCTTCGCCGAAAAGGCCGGCGTGCTGCGCATCAGCCTGGCCGACGGCTCGGAAGCCCTGGCGACGGTTCGCACGCTGGAGGCGCCTTTCGGCCAAATCGCCATCGTCCATCCCATATCCGCGGTTCTGGCCGAATGGCGCGCCAACGCCTTTCGCATCGCAGTCCTTCTGTTCTGCACGGTTCTCGTCCTCGTCGCCTTGGCGCTCGCCTATTTCTGGCAAGCGTCCCGCGCGCGCGAGGCCGATCGAATTTGCGAAAGAGTGCGCGACCGTATCGACACCGCGCTCAGCCGGGGCCGCTGCGGCCTCTGGGACTGGGATCTCGCGCGCGGGCGCATCTACTGGTCCGACTCGATGTATGAGATCCTCGGCATGACGCCGATTGGACAGTTTCTCTCCTTTGGCGACATCAATGCGCTCGTCCACCCTCAAGACGGCGACCTTGCGACGATCGCCGAGATGCTGACCGCTTCGCAGGCCGACACGGTCGATCACGCGTTCCGGATGCAGAACGTCAAGGGCGAGTGGATCTGGCTGCGCGCGCGGGCCGAGGTCGTGCGCGATCGGCCGGGCGAAGCGCTCCATCTCGTCGGGATCGCCGTCGACATTACCGAGCAAAAGGCGCTCGCCGAGCGCACCGCCACGGCCGACATGCGGCTGCGCGACGCGATCGAGACGGTGTCGGAAGCCTTCGTCCTATGGGACGCCGACAATCAGCTCGTCATGTGCAATTCCAAGTTCCAAAAATTCCATAATCTGGCAAGCGAGGCGGTCCGAGCCGGAACCCCCTATGCGCAAGTCATGGCGGTAGGGACGCCGCCCCAGATTCAGGCCGAGATCGCGCTCGGCGAACGGCCGCTGGCAGGCGCGCGCACCTATGAAGCCCGCCTTGGCGACGGCCGCTGGCTGCAAATCAACGAGCGCCGCACCAAGGACGGCGGCTATGTTTCGGTTGGAACCGACATCACCGCGCTGAAGCGCCACGAAGAACAATTGATGGATAGCGAGCGCCGCCTGATGGCGACCGTCGCGGACTTGCGCAAATCCCGCCAAACCCTGGAAATGCAAGCGCAGCAACTCGCCGATCTCGCGGAGAGATACCTCGAGCAGAAAGCCGAGGCCGAGACCGCCAACCGGGCCAAATCGGAATTTCTCGCCAATATGAGCCATGAGCTTCGAACGCCGCTCAACGCCATCATCGGATTTTCCGATCTGATGCTGCAGCAGACGTTCGGCGCCCTGGGATCGCCGAAATATATCGATTACTGCAGCGACATAAGCCAAAGCGGGCAGCGCCTTCTCGGCGTGATCTCGGACATTCTCGACATGTCGCGCCTCGAAGCCGGCCGGGTGCGATTGCAGAAGACCGATTTCGAGATCGACGGCGCGGTCGGCGGCGCGATCGACGCGATCGACGCGATCGCCAAAGAGAAGGAAATTACCGTCGTCGCCGAAACCTTACCGGACAAGCGAATCCACGCTGATCGCGCCGCGCTAGAGAAAATTTTGACGATCCTTTTGCGCAACGCGGTCAAGTTCACGCAAAATCACGGCCGCATCAGCGTGCGCACGCGCAT
>Ga0182030_10009248_pt1 | contig 20202 bp, 26 predicted proteins | sample 812S3MmetaG_FD_121299 | JGI IMG/M metagenome (GOLD analysis project Ga0182030, IMG submission 121299) | Permafrost microbial communities from Stordalen Mire, Sweden - 812S3M metaG (Illumina Assembly) | ecosystem: Environmental > Terrestrial > Soil > Wetlands > Permafrost | place: Sweden... | reverse complement strand
TGTATCCCGGTAGCCTGAGAGTTAAGGCAAGCATCGCGTACAACTATCGAAACAGGCTAAGCCTCACAACGTCTAATCCTATTTCGGTAGCTACATGCGATGCTTGCCTTAACTATCAGGCTACCGGGATACTCACCGCCAAGGAGATATTATTATAGAATCTTCTTTTATATCTATTATTCTAAGAATAGAGTCTACTGCATTCGTTACTGTACTATACCGCATAGCTCTGTGACACTAAGTAATATTCAAGTAAAACGAGAGTATTTATAGAGAGAGCTTTACTAAGCGTGTCACGTGCTCTCAGCACGTGATTTACCTGCTCCGTGACAGCAGCCCTTAATTGCATGGGACTCTTTAGCCACTGCTGCTTTGAATGCGCTTCAGACGACAGATTTTGGTAGCGCAACGGTGCCGTTTAGGGATGCTAATTTTACGGGGAATCTTGCGGCTGCGACTTTCTAGAAACGGATGGTTGTAATTAAGGCTTGCTAGAGAGATGTGATTAGTTATCACTTTGATAAGCTGGAAAGATAGTAACACTTACTTAACTTTCAGTGGATATTGAACAAATTTCCAACCTGACTCTTAGTCCGTGAATTGGATACCGAAGGGCAGGTTTTTCATTGTTCCTCTGCCTTTTATCTTCTCTGGATTGAGGGGCAGGCGGGGTTTCTTTCTTCGAGGCTGAGCTCCAAGTTTGATCGCACCCAATGCATCAACGAATGCTCTTTTCAGACTTCCCCCGAGCTATTCTCGTCCGCAATCCAAGTAAACTTTCTCATCAGGAATCAAAAGCTCAAGAGCAAGGCGTCTCCATAACACTTCTGGATCTTGTTTCGCCATGCAAATCTCGCCCGGAAAAGTGTCAAATGACAGCCTTGGGCGCTTCTGAGAGGTCTGGGAAAGATTCGATTCCCTTCTCGATTATATTAATCTAGATCTGTGGTGGCTTCGTCATTAAGGTCATCACAAATTTAACCGATGAGAGATCAAGTCTTACAAACCTTCGGCTCAACATCTCTCCGCAAGCCATCTTTATGCAGGCACGACTCACCCTGCTTTTGCTTACTTTCACCTCGCGATATGTAACCCCCTAAGAGATCTCCACTTACCCCCACTCTCGTCCCTAAACATGAAAATTCACATAGAGCCTCACAATCCAGACTGGATCGTAGAATTTGCGAAATCCAAAGAAGACCTCCAGCAAATACTGAAAGACATCCCTATCATCTCAATCGAGCACGTCGGCAGTACCTCAGTCCCTGGTCTGATTGCAAAACCCGTCCTCGACATCGCTATTATCGTCACAGGCGCCTCCCTGCCTCTCGCCTGCACTGCTATAGAAAACGCGAGCTACACCCCCCTCGGAGAAATAGGGATCGAGGACCGGTTCGCGTTTCGGCAGCCTGGATTTAAGAAAGGGCAACAGGCTAATGGAGTGGGGGTGGAAGGAGCGGAGATGAGGAGGAATACGTATGTTACTGTTGATGGGTGTTTGAGTCTGAGGAATCAGATGGATGTAAAGAGGATATTGTTGGAGGATAGGGCATTGAGGGATGAGTATGCAGGGGTGAAAAGGGAGCTGGTAGAGAAAGGCGTGGGGAGTGTGGATGAGTATTGTAGGGGGAAGACTGGGTGCATTTTGCGGATTTTGAAGAGGGCCGGTTGGGGAAATGAGGATTTGGACGAGGTTAGGACGGCGAATCTATGAGGTTGTGCAGAGCTGGTCTTGAATCCCTGGGCCGCGAGTGCCGAGGGAAGAATTTCCCGAAGCCAGTAGATTTCTTTGCTATTACGGCTGTCAAGTTCACTCGTGGTCATGGAGGAGGTCCAGGGTTGGCCGCTTAGCCCATGCACTGTAACAGTGCTGATGGAAGTCAGCATTCAAACTAGGACCTATCAGTTAGAAATATCTCTAAACTTACCCTATCATCTGATACCTCGTTAACAGGCTCGTAGAGGCTGGTCAGATCACGAAATGTTTCATCAAGATAGATGATTGATCGAGAAGCCTTATCGTTTCGGGGCTAGAACTCCGCTAGGATAACTCTTTGAGGTCTTTTGATGTTAAGCACCAGTCAGGTAATTGCTTTGGATGAGAAGATTACGGTGGTCTGTTTTGTCTCAGGTATGCATGGCTGCAGAACGAATCAACAACTTTCACGACGTGCTCGGAGGAATGATTCTTTGGAATTTGATTAAGAAAGAAATTTTTGACGTCGCCCTCTCTGATTTTAGTAGGAAGATTAGTAACTCGCAAAGTTTGCCGAGGCACTGCATTAGGGAATTGGGTGGTTTGAGTTGGCTTGGAAGAAATAGAAAACGGAAAGAAGCCCTGGAGGTGCACAAAAAAGACACAGCCTTGCACTAGGAGCATTGAAGGAGCCTCTTTCAGGTTATTTCAGGCAACCAGCAAGAATCTTAACTTTTGTTTTGGAGGGAGTGTAGCACTGGGGGGCGGGATGTAAACGTGCATATTCCAGTGATATGCATCCAAGGTAAAAAATCCACAAGGGGTCCCGACTTGAGGTTTGACAGAGCTGCATGGACAACTAATAATGAGCTACCTCGTGCCCGAGCTCGCCGCGATGGATGCGTCCATTTCCATGATTCAAATTGTCATCAACCTCAGCTGGAAGGCATTGCGTGACCGAATTGAAATGAGGCTGCTTCTCGGCACCCATCCAGAACTCTCGGCGAATGATGGATTGGGAAATCGTCAAAATTGCATCTAGGGGACAGAAATCCCGGAATTATCAACTTCCAGATCTTTATATCAATGAGGAAGGGAGAAGAAACTCAGTACTCCCGCAGGTCATTCATAGGGATCTAGCGAGCACCGTCTACCGCCATCCATATTCTCTAGAACAACTCAAAATTGAACAAACACCGTGATGCATACCATTTTAAAGACGAACCCCCCTCCCCCCAGCGAAAAAACGAAAGAAGAAAAAAACCGAACATTTGATAAATGTCAACATCGATGAAGTGACTCCGTGAATGAAGTGCGTGTTCGAGCAAGTGCGCGTAGACCGAAGCTTCCTCTATGAACTCCAAGGCCTAGCTACGATTTCACTGTTCACTAACCAGCAATATCATAAGTTGACAAGCCGAATGGGAGAATGTTTTTATCCGTCCGCAGCACTTGCACGCCCTCTTTTTTCTCGTCGTCTGCTGGTCATTCAACTGACCCAATCGATGCAGATAGACGGAAAACATATTTGGAGGGCACGTACGAGGTGAGTAGAGTTCAACGCGAGAAAAGAGCATTTTATGCCTTCCAGGAAAGAGGAAGATTCGCTGGTTGATGAGGTTGCTCGAAGCACTAGTCGCTGAAGAATGTGCGGTGCAAACGGATTTAGATTTCTGCTTAGTAAGCGCCGCATTGCGTTGAGCCATCGCGAGGCACGACAGGACCCTTAGAGGTTCATCAACGGACTCGCCCAGATTTCCATGATGAAGATGACATCTGATCCCATCAAGATGTACGGTATTTCTAGCAGAAAGGTTCCCAAGTGGACACCACCGCCTGGCGGTACGAGATTCATGCACCATGGTCTGTGCTCAGCTGAGCTTCGTGCCGCCCCCTCCATCTTGACCAGACCCTCCTCGTCCTTATCGTCTTCTTCTCTTGGTGACGGCTCAGGGATGATGCATTCTTCGATTCGCCATGTCCCGTTTCTCAGACTCTGATCATTGTAGACTGGATGCCGTTGTTCGCCCAGATTGTATCATTGAGAACCACGAAATATCCGACGCCTCGCGAGGCTGGCGCAAAGTGCCTGTGACCAAGGTATGGAGGACGGAACGAATGCTCGGCCGGGGAGGATTTGGAGAAGTTCATCTGCAATCGCAGGATTCTGATCGGCAAAAGACTCGGGCGCTGAAGGTCATTCCTACGAGGGGTTTGAAGTTGAGCCTCGCGGACTGCCAGAGAGAGTTGAGAGCTATGATTGAGTTTAAGAAACCAAAGGTCAATTGAGTCTGCTAGTTCATCACTTAGATCTCCCACTGATTCTTCACTAGTACAAGGAAGCAGCTGTATTTGTCGAGTTCTTCGGCTGGTTTTCGAACGACGATGCGATGTTCTTGGCAATGGAATACATGCCATTGGGCGATTTAGAGCAGAATCTACAAGAAATTGAAAACACACCTGGGCATGAAGGACCTGGTATTCCAGAAGAAGAAATTCAGGAGATCACGCGGCAGATACTGGAGGGGTTGAATATAATGCATGCAGAAGGATTTGCCCACCGCGATCTCAAACCTCAGAACATTTTCGTTGTCCAAAAGCAGCCTCAGTGGTGGGTTAAGCTGGGAGACTTTGGTCTAAGCAAGCAACGAACAGACGAAACTGCGCTTCGCACACAAGCAGGTACTCAACAGTACATGGCGCCGGAGCTATTCTACTATGTCCCAGACCTGGAATCCGAGACATCCGAATATACAAGCGCGATTGATCTGTGGGGACTTGGATGCGTGGTATACAGGATAATCACGGGTGCAGTTCCGTTCCCAAGCTTACTCTTGTTGAGAAATTATTGTCGGGATCCATCGAAAATGCCACTCTATACTCCACCGACCATGGAGAGGGCGGTTGAATTTGTGGGAGAATTGCTGAAGCCTCATCCAGGCCGTCGTCCATCAGCAAGTGCTGCGCTCGAGACTGGCTGGCTCGTTCAAAGTAGGTTCCATCTTGCTCAATTCAGTCCTTGGATATATCTAATGCATTCAGCAGAGCATAAACCTAACATCCCATTGCAAAACCTCGACACGCTTTCCGCGATCCAGGTTTCGAAAAGCCAAAATAATTACAACACCGAATCACACAAAGGGCTGCAATCATATTTCTCTATGCCAGGTGGAGGGAGCCGTGCCGATTTATCTACCCACGGCCCTGCTTCAGAGCCTATACCAGATTTGACGCAAAGGATAAGGCCAAGATCCGGATTGGATTCTAACTCGTCACCCTCTTCTTCGATTCATCATAGTGGTGATACGAGTGAGCAGAGAACAGTAGTTAATAATTCTCCACGCTTCAAAATCTCTCCCGCGTCGACCTCATCTGAACTACCGATTCGGAAACCAGTCCAAAGATTGACATCGGATTCAAACGCGCCCAATCCGCCTTCGCAATCTAAGATAATTGACAAAGAAACGGCCGAGGAAATAATACCTCGGTCACTCAAGGGGGAAGCCCTTCTGTATGTAGAGCGAGAGCGAGAGCGAGAGCACAGAAGCCGGAATCTTATCCAGCAGACGGAAATTGAAAGGTTGCGTGATAAGAAGAAAGCTATGGAGGAAGCGGAACGGGCTGCAGCGATTGAAGACTTTAAGATTGAGGAAGCTAGATTGAAAAAGCGGGAGGAAAAATTTCGAAAGGAACGCGAGGAACTCGAAGCGAAGAATAGCGAGCTCTTGGCACGAGAAAAACGTTTATTAGAAATGGAAGCTAAACTGGATTCGCCGGCAGAGTCATCTACGAAGCCAGAGAGGGAACGCGCCAAATGGGACCAGCCTGATCCGCCTACTCCGGCAAGAATTCTCAGTCCATCTAAGCCAAGTCAAGTTGTAAAGCCAGGCGTTTCGAAATCTTCCGACAAAAAGCCTAGCTTGTTCTCTAAAATCTTCAAGGTGAGTTAACCCCGTGTACCTTCTAGGTAGGTGAACAAGAAGCTAATTACATGATACAGCCTGATCGCCAGGAGAAGACCGCCAAAAATGTTGAACCACTATTTGAAGTCTACGTCAAGACTCTGACCGGGAAAACCATCCTCGCTTGGGTCCGAGATTATGAGTCTGTCTTTGATTTAAAAAACAAGATCTCAAAACAAGACGGAATACCCGTGGACCAGCAAAGGCTCATTTTCGCAGGAAAGCAAATGGAAGATCCCAACACGCTCGCTTCTTACAAAATTTTGCCCCATTCAACAATACATCTGGTCCTGAGATTAAGAGGTGATGGAAGGACTCACATCACGGTTTTTATCAAGACATTGACTGGGAAGACTATCGAAGTCCCTTATCTGTCCCGAGACGAAAAGGTACGAGGCTTGAAAGCTATAATTCAGGATCGTGAAGGTATAGCGCCAGATATACAAAATCTCATCTATGCAGGAAAACAAATGGACAATGATGCCTCTCTCCAATCTTACGGTATCCAGCATGAGGCCGCTCTACACCTTGTGTTAAGTCTGCCATCCAATGAGAATACTACTAGCAGTAGTCCAGGCGGAACGGGCTACATGCCATCGGCATCGGCTAGTGTCTACAAACTCTACATTAAGACTCTCATTGGTACGACGATACCTATTGAGGTTGTGCACAATGCCAGTATATGGAATCTTAAGACGAAGGTTTTTGATGCAGAAGGAATTCCTCAGGACCAGCAGCGTATGATACATACGGGGAAGCAGCTTGAGGATGAACGCACGATTCAGGATTATGGGATTAAGAATTACGATACGATTCATTTGGTTTTGCGTTTGAAGGGACCTAATTAGGTGGATGAGAATGGCCTCTTCACCCTTCAGCGATGCATTTGAGGGAATGTCTAGACGAGATTCACGAACTGTTGAGAGTTGAGGAAGAGGCTTTTGTTACTAGAGATCATATCTTCAGTCGCTGTTATATACCCGACTTTGATATTTGTCTGATGAAGATGTCATATATGCAATTCTAATACTAGATAAGAAATCGGACAAGCATCTATAATAGATCGCATCGAATTGCGTATATGCATCACGCGAAATGATAAACAACCTCGTCCGACCCCACGTATATATGCCAATGAAAAACATGCGCCTCAAATTGAAATCTCCTGCATCTTCAACAACACCTTCTCAATATACTTGACCCCCACAATAATCCCATCCTCATCCAACACATCCCTAAACTCCCCAACAACATCCTCCCCTTCCTCTCCCCAACCCCCTCCCCCCAACGTATCCACACTCTCCCCCGCCAAATTCTCCACACTCTCTCCCATCCCCGCGCTCGCAGCCTGCGACACCTTCCCCGGCTTATCCAAGCACCGCAAACACAACAACACGATATCCGTATACTTCCTGCCCATCCTAGCGGGCAACTCCCGGGCTGCAAGCGCGATCAGATGCGCTTTTATGGCGTGCGCGCGTTTGCGCGCGTCTTTTTGTTCGAGATGCGCGCGGATGAAGTCGGGCGGGATGGGGAGCGCGGGGTCGGTGTAGAGTGGAGGCGGGGCGTCGGCGTTGGTGGGGCTGGGGGGTTGGGAAGAGGGAGGGTAGGTGATGAAGGAGGACCAGAGACCTAGTTCGAGGAGGTTGACGCCGAGACTGTAGATGTCGTGCGGCATTTGGTAGTCTTCTTCTGGGCGGGTGCCTTGGCGGTTGGGGTGGTGGTCTGAGGGGAGAGGGGTGTTAGTGTGTGTGGGGTTGCGGGGTTGTGTGAGGGAAGATGAACTCGTTCCAACGACTCGTATTTATCATCGCAGTCTAAAGAGGCGACGGGCTGAGTCGAGACTGGTTGAATGGGTCAGGTTCACAGGAGATGGGACCTCCTCCAAAGTCAAGTCACGTGCCAAAGCGGCTGTGATGCACCCACTCGGAGAGAACAGTCTGAAAGACTCGTGAATGGTGCGGAAATTGAATGAAAGAAGATACTGTAGGGAATGAAAATGAAAACTTACATAAGTCATGTTGCCAAAGCCCATCTCCCGTCCTCACAGTGATCCCCTCCGACGGTCTAAATTTCTCAAACCCCACTAAAAACAAACCGCCAAGATCATTTCTCTTGCTATCTTCCTTCTCGAACACGATTATCGTCTCTGGTCGTATATTCTTATGCACGAATTGGGAACTGTGAACAAAGAGAACAGAGTTTGTTAATTGCTTCGCGAGATCGAAGCGGCTGTTGAGCGGATATGAGGGGTTGCCTTCCATCAAATAAGAGCGGAGTGATTTTGGAGATGTTAAGGTTGGGGGAACGGCGAATAGGAATTTGAACGCATTTTGCTCCTGACCTGGGAAGGAGAGATCTTCGATTGATGACTTGACAACGCCGCGGCAGGTCAAGAGGCCGAATGATGAGGGGTCGACATTTGAGAGAATGCGAGCGAGGTTGCGGACATCTTTGGTTGTTCGGGTAAAGTCAGCATTTGGATTGCAGATCATCGTGTCAACGAGAACAGGCTCTTCTGTATCCTCGATACGACTTAGCACCGCGGAGGAATATGGGATGGGCGCTTCTTCCTCGTCAAGAACATCAGCAGTCTTGAAAATACTCCCCTCAGCATTAACGAGCGTGACACTCGATTGCATCGCCGCATCCCTCACACCCTTCGCAGCCATAATGAACCCGGTCTGCCTCGGTTTCATCTCCTCTTGGTCCAACTGCTGATCAATCAACCTATCCGCAATCCTCATGGTCAACATCCACGAAGGATCAAACCTGCGTTGCCAACTCTCTAATTCATCTCTAATATTCTCTAAGCTCTCCTTCTCAAACGCATACTTAATTTTCTTCGTCGGTTTCATCTTCTCCAACGCTTTCGTCGTCGCTATAATCGCCTTCCCTCTATCCTTTTCCTTCGCTTTATCTTCTCGTTCCTGTTTCTCAGTCACAATCAGCTGATCCATTCGCAACGTCGCGGTTTTGAGTTTCCCTTCCAGCTCGGAGAGGATTCGAGACTGGACATCGCGGAAGTGAGGATCGAGGGTTTGGGAGATTCTTTTCAGGAAGGAGATCTGGGCTTCGGTTTTCATCCAGTTGTGTTCGATGCTGATGATGAGTTGGCGGGATTCGTCTTCGGCGTGGCGGTAGTTTTGGCATCTTCGGACGAGCTTTTGGCCGTACCTATGTCGTTAGATTGACTATCTGATAATGTTTCTGGAGATGGTAGAGAAGGTGAGTTTACTTGATGCACTGGTCTGCGAATTGAATCACGGCCAGAGCTGTTCCTGGATCCATCTCAGAGAAGTCCCGTGACTACAGCCTCGCAATATATGGGTTAGGGATTCAGACCTGTCCCTACTGTCATACCGATGAACAGTCGCTAACCGAAAGCTAAACTTGAATTCAATTGCCTGTACTGGGGATGCCGAGTAGTAAGTGCGGGGAGTTTGAGAAATGTTATTCCACTGAAGAAGCTAAAAATATCTTCGCCAAGGGCACCAATAGGGGCACTTCCACAAGTACTATATATAGTAGCCTGGCCTTGGCTTGTCCTTGTCTCTTTAAGCTTAAACCCTTATTTCGGAAGCTTAAACAACCGGACGACGATCACAGCTCGATTTGGGCCAACAACAACAATGACTATACTAGTAAAGGATTGGGCTGCGCGTAGTGCTGAACAGCTAAATTCAATTGGATATCCCTGCTTTTGGACAAAATTTAATCTTAGCACGATGGCATCAAGTGGAGCGAAGTTTGACGCTCCTTTTCAACCTCATAATCAGTTAATTCCTTTCACACCTCGCTCCACGCCCTAATATCTCATCAATCAGCCTTGTGCTTCGAGAACGAGACACGCAAGGACGTCAATATCCAAGTGGATCAAGACACGATGAAGTCCTTCGCTTTTCAAGCTTCTCTATGCCTGCTGGTTGGCCTAGCATCCGCAACACCCCTGGCCACAACGACAACTTCGAGTGCTGGCAGTTCCATATCTCCAAACCCAATCAAAAACATGTACCCCAACGACATCACCGGTGTTCAGAACAGCACATTCGGCGTTCTACCCATTTCCCTAGCCGAAGCCCAAAAGATGATCCCCCCGCAATACAAAATCCTAACCTCCGCATACGAACACCTACTCCCCGACTTTCCCAACGGAAGCTACCCCGTCGTCCTCCAAACCACCGTCGACCACGACATCAACACAGCCGTCGGTCCCAACCCCGACATCCAACAATTCCAAATCCTGCTCCCCTTCGTCGACTTACTCGGCGACGGCTATTCCAGTTTCGTATACAAACCTTACATCTTCCTCGACGGCACCGAGGTCGTCGACATTCTCGGAACCTTCGCCTTATACGGCATCACCGTGATCCCGGCATTCTTCCAACCCGCCGGCGAACCCTACTCCTTCACCGATCCCAGCAACGATGCCATCTCCATCGCAGCATACACGAATTCCAGCAGCAGCCCCACCGGCTCGTTGCTCGGAAAAGCGCAATATTCAATCCAAGACCAAACCTCACCGTATCCCGTCTCGTTTTTCAAAAACGTGACAAATCAGCCGTTGTTCCGCGATGGTTTGATCTGTGGGAATCTGATCACACTGTTTAATACGACGCTGACGCAGGGGGGTAATGAGCCGGTGCCGATTTCGGGCACGGTCGATATTTCGCGGCCGTATTTGGGGGAGCAGACGCATTTTGAGGACGTGAAGGGGTATAAGATGACGGTTGTTATTATTGAGAGGATGAATTCTTGTGAGGCGTTGAAGGGGTATGCTGGGACGGGGAGTGGGGATTGATGGGATGGGGTGAATGGGATTGTGTGTTCTGGTTGCGTGTTTGTTTGATAGCGGCATGGAAGATGGATGCGATGGTTGTATATAGTCACGTGTTTTCACTTTCTAAATCTACCGCCATGGCGCTTGCTACTTCATGTTGCGACCAGAATCTCTTAAGGACATTACACATGCTTACCATTGGAAATTACTGTTAGTTTACGGGCTGCGAGTTGGACTGCTTTTCAGGAAATTGTATATGGTGTTTAATGGTACTTTTTATAGGGTGGACGAACGATGATGTGTGTAGCACAGGCGAAAACATGAGATGGTATGTTTTTGTTTTAATTTTGGGCGGTGCGATATTTAATTTTTTCAGAGGGAGTATGGCCCACGAACGGGTGTGCTCGTAGAACTTGTAAGGACGAATCCGAGGCATTTGAAGATACTTATTGGTTGATTAATTCGGCGAGGTCTTGAGATGGGAGATCTTGTTATAGTTGAACGAAGACTCATTAGTTTAATAAGAGCAATACTCTAGCAAGTAACGTTACTAGTAAGCAAGAATCACAAAACCAGGCCCATTCGAACATGAAGAGAACCTAATAAAATTTCTGAGTCGGGTAATCTCCACCGGTGCGCCACCTCCGCCATCCACAACGGACCGCGATCCAGCCAACCAATCCGCTTCGAAATATCGTTCCTGCAACGAGAACCTGTTACCTAATAAAGAAAATTGACCGGAAGTTTAATGATCGCCTACATGTTTGAATAGGAGCTCTAGAGTTGAAAGATCGAACGTGAGGTAAGAATTCGTCCGCCGACGTCCCGTGTCGCAAGTGATTCAACCAATGGCTTCGTGGATGAATGTGTCAGTTTACACTGGTTTTGCGAAAGTTTCTAAGATCCCTCAAATGATTCGTCCTCATCTTTGTTGAAAAAGGTTATTTGTTAATGGATGCCGCGCTTTGTATCCCCCAGGTAGATGGGGATAGGTGGTCCGTCAGCGCTAGATGGATGGAGGAGCGGGAGGAAGACGACGGATATTTTGACGTCCAGTGGAAGGCGTAGGTTCCAGTGCCCATCATTCGTTCGCGCTTTGACTAAGGTAGAATCAGGTTGGCATACCGATTGTATCGTAGAATATTATTGAAAACGGGAGCTAAATATGTACACGAATCGTCCTTATACCAGTTAGGCTAGTGAGCTACAGGTAGTGATCGACGCGAAGCATGTTGTGGGAGATTGCCGGCGCTAATCTGCTAACTTTATGTCGCTCATCGCTGATTGAGCCTAGAAGTCGTTTTGGTTACTGGAATTGTGGTTCAACACAATCTGAGCCACAGCCTTGGGATGACGAATAAGTTGTTGCACAGCCTCAGCCATATGGAAGAACGTGCAGGGAATGACTGGCGAAGCATAAAGCTAATTTCGAGGCAAGGCGGATTTTCAATTCCGGTTCAATTTTAGAAGAGGCTTGAATAAAGTTTAGAATGAAAGCAGACATGCGAGTGTGGCTTGGCCGCCTCTGGTCTTGTTGTCTCTGAGGTGTTTCTGTCTCAGGTTTTCAACCATAGATTCGCCGAGAGCAAAGCGAAGGGTTTGAATCATTGTAGAGATCTGACTACATGCTAGAAACAAGTTTGGTGTTCGAGTTTAGCGGCACGTACGAGATGTGTCCGCGTCCTTTTTGTCGTCTATGAGTCGGAGCTTTCTCATATTGATTTGGAAGATGAACGCTGCGTAAATTGTCTTGTGCAGTGAGCAGGGCTCGAGCTAAGATAAACACGGCCATGGAGATTTATTTCAGCATGGTGAGCTTTTGCATGAAGTCATAATGAGACTGAGTTGCGAACAAAGAGTCTCAAACCAAAATGAAATCCTGAATATCCACACCCCTTGTCTTTAATAATTCTGAAGTGAGCCTTGGATCTTGACACTGCAAAGTGCCGTCTGAATGCACAAACCACATCGACCGCAAGTCTCCCTTCTCGTCGATTTCGGAGTCCTTTAGAGGGTATTCACTCCCGAATTTGAAAGTCCAATCCTGTGGGAGTGCGCCCAATCTCGGATCCATCTGCGTCTGATTCCCACTACGATCCACGAACACCAGTTTATCAAAGCCATCTATACTCGCTGTCTTACTCCGCCACCCGTCCGGAAGAGAGCCTGCAAATACTTCCAGAGACATCAGGCCTTGTACGTAGCATTCTCCAATTACTCGAAATCGATCATTCCTTCCGGGGACAGACCTAAGTACCAATGGCGCAGAACCCAATATGAATACTATATGATCCCCTGCTTCGGCATAGGACGGACAAATCCCCATGAAAGCTTTTTCACTCGTGAAAAATGCTCGTCCGGACAAGAAATATCGAAGCATATCCACATAACTACTAGTTGTGACGTCAACGATACCTTTAACGACACTTTTATCGAAGGCTTCAGCAGATTCTTTAAGATTCAAGCCATGCCCAGCTATAGCAGGGACTACCCCCTCTATAGAACCGCACACCAAAGTCTTTACAAATGCTTCTAGAAGTGATTCTCCTCCTTTGTAATCAGCAGTCCTCAGATTTTCAGGCACCCAAGTTTTGCATACTGCTAGTATTTCCCGTAGCTGGGCCGAATGGGCAATGGAAGCTCGAACTTCTGCAATAGAACCATGGGATATGCCTCGAACGCATAGTGTATCATTCAATTTATCGAATGTTGCCTCTGGAAATGAGGTACCCGTAGCATTTTCATATTGAAAAGCTGGTAGATTACGATTCGTCAAATCTGGAACCCATGAAGGTAGATCTAACCTTGACTGTGGACTTGTTGGGCTACATAGACGGAGTATCTCCAAACTGCTACTTTTTTCGATTTGATTCAAGATAAAACTTTTATAGACATCTTCCGTAGGCTTTTCGTAGTCCGGTAGAACACCCTCGCTTTCTCGTTTCGGCAGCAAACTCAGAAGGGCATAGATCCGATCCCGAGGATCTAAACAGGAAAGCCTGCATGTTCTCTCCCATAAAATTGTGAAACAATATGAGCCTCCTTTGGCATCACGGGTTGGGATCAAAACCGAGGTTGTGCGATCAAATTCATTCTGCTGAATGAAATCAGAGATTGGAGTCATTTTGACAGCTTTACTTTCCAACCAGAAGAGCGCTGCCTTAAAACTTGACCACGGTAGCTGGTCATGTCCAACTACCAACAGTCGCATTCTTAGCAAGCCCTATTTCCTGAAATATCCACAACCGGGTAAACCATTCTCGGGTGATCAATTCTCTGATTGCAACCCATGACTGTTCCATCTCTCTGAGAGCCAGATTGTCGTTGTGAATTTGAGCAATCCTAGTAGCAGCCTTGACCCTGAGTTCCAAGTTCTCATCTACCCATTCGACGTCTCGGCCAATTGATTTGAGAGTTTCAACAGCAAGAGAACTGTCATGGCTCGATGGGCCAAGCCATACCACGACGTTTGAGGCATTGCTATAGATGTTGCCCATCTTATTCACCTCTTGACTCCTTTCAGCCAAATCTTCTTAGTTGATGCAAATAGCGTCAATCCATAACGTTCTCGTATCTTGAGGATTTCTCAAATAGTCTAGAGCATCGAGAAGACTCTTGGTGACTGGTAACGTGACAGCGGGCTCCGCATGCCCATCGCGATTCAAATGGTGTCCCGTTTCCTGATGCCTCACGAATACTCTGCCATTCCGCGTTGGAGTGCCCCAGACATACGAGAGTGCTTCGTACTGCAAGTGTGGAGACATGTATGCGTGTATGATTTCCACTTCTATGTCTGCTGAGGCAGGACCAGGCAGCAGCCTCATCAGCCTGATCTCATTGCGACCGCGATCATGTCGCAGTGGGGTATATGTGTATTGAGCCATAAGATATTGGGAACAATTTACAACACAAGACAAGAGTTAGTGAGGCGGTTCAAACGTGGCAGCATAATGAGAAAGAGTCGTTATCCGGGAGGTGTGGCAGAACCTATATATCTATATACAGCTGCGCCACGAACTAGCTTCTAAACCTCATTTTCTCGGCCCCTTCAAATTTATACAGTTTTCAAAAATACAATTTGAATACAATACTTCAATAATCAATTATTTAAATATTTGTATTCAAATAATTTGCGAAAGATTATTTTAAAATCTGGTAGAAAATAGAAAGATTGGGAAAACAAGGCTTCGAAAGCTACCTAGTGGCTGAAACGTCTCTAAGCCTGAATTTCACCCACGTGGTCCAGATCTGGGCTGCCAGGTTTAAAACCCGCAACCTCAATTCCTTACAAACATACCATTGTAAAATTATAAACGCCGTTCCATTGAATTGCGAAGAAGAACTCCATCTGTTCTGTCCACTTTTAATTACACATCCTACACTCCACCAGCCCGAGTTAATTGATTCTCAGCCATGGCAAGGACCAAAAAGACGCCTGTTAAGAAATCGCCTGCTAAAACGCCAACATCAGGAGTATCAAAGAAGAGGGCGGCGACAACGCATAAGCATGCTCCGACAAGAAGAGGGAAGGGAAAGGAAAGGGGCACGACCAAGACGCCCTCTTCCACTCTCACACCTGCCATCAACACCACCGCACCTGACTTCATCGTCCGCGGCACAAATGACAAAGCTCTCTTTGCCCTCACCTGCTACCGTGGGGAGGGCATGTGCCTTCTAGCCCTAAACTGGAAGCAAGGCACCCCACCCAACAGCTTCGTCGGCTTTGCCATTGAGTATATGGAACCAGGGGGCACTCAGTTCTATTCACTCCCTAACCGTATCGCATTTCCTGGTGCAAGCGGGCAGCTCAATCCGAACACCCTCTCTAGTCGCTTGTCGCCATTCCAAAAGTTCCGCTGGATTCATTTTCCATCAAATGCTGGCACCCCGGGCACTTTCACTTATCGTGTCACCTCCGTCTTCATGGACGACGAAGGTGTCATCAGTTATGGCGACTTTCAGGAAGCCGGCATCGAGCTTGAAGCAGAGACTTACCCCGGAGAGCTGAACATCTGCTTCACGCGTGGATTTATTTCTTCGCAGGCCTTTGTCGATAAGTTTGGAACCAATGGCGGGGTGGGCACTCTTCTCCCAACAAATGCAAACGCGGGCATCACCTTCAAGTCAACCGATCCGAAAGAAGAAGCTGCCCTCGAGTGGATGGGATTCGAAGCGCGTAGCGCCATTCTCAACACTCTGGATGCTGCCATTGCCGACTCGACGGCACAGGTACGTGTTGCTGCCTATGATTTCAACAACCCGGAGATTGTCTCTCGCCTCGAGCAGCTCCAAGGCCGGCTGAAGATCATCATCGATGACTCTGGATCGCACAAACCCGCCACTGCATCCGAAACAAAGGCGGCAACCATGCTGGCCAACTCGGCCGGGGCCGATAATGTTCAGCGCCAGCACATGGGTGACTTGCAACACAATAAGTCAATAGTCGTGAACGGTGATAAGACCAAGATCGCTATTGGCGGATCGACTAATCTCTCATGGCGGGGCATTTATGTCCAGAATAACAATGCAGTCGTCCTCCAGGGTGCAAATGCAGTCCAGGTCTTCAGCGACGCTTTTGACAGTCTCTGGGCAAGCCCAAATAACCCTAGCGGGTTCGACAATACAGCCTCGGCAGACTGGAATGACCTTGGCTTTACCAATGTCGATGCTCAGGTCACGTTCTCACCTCATAGTAAATCCAACGCGAAACTACAAGAAATTGCAAACGACATCTCTAGCACTGAGTCGAGCCTGTTCTACTCCCTTGCCTTTCTCTACGAGACCAAGGGTGCAATTCGAGATGCCATTACGAAAGTGACTGGTGAGGATAACATCTTTGTGTATGGTCTCTCCGATAAGACAGTTGGCGGCTTGAATATTCAGCTGCCCAACGGCAATCCGCCCATCGGTTTCCCGGCCGCACTACTACAAGAGGTACCGCCACCATTTGACCAGGAAGCAACTGGAGGCAGTGGTACCCGTTTGCACCATAAATTCGTTGTCATAGACTTCAATAAGCCTACTGCCCGCGTGTACACAGGATCATACAACTTCTCCGTCGCCGCCGATACCAAGAACGCGGAGAATCTGTTCGTGATTAGAGACCAGCGTGTTGCCACCAGCTATATGGTAGAGGCTGTAGCCATGTTCGACCACTATGCATTTCGCGACTCAGAAGCTAAAGCCACTGATGACCAGCCTCTCGAGCTGCAAAAGCCGCCTGCCGATGGCTCAGGGGTCAAACCCTGGTGGGATAAGTACTGGACCGACCCGCAAGAGGAACATGACCGCGAATTGTTTGGACAGTGAAATCCTTTTTCATCTTACTTTTGCTGCTAAAAAATAATGTCAAGGGGAATAATAGAAACTTTTGAGGCTGGTATAATGAAAATGGGTTTCAGGGCAGGGCGGACATGACGAAATTTTATATAAATCAGTTAATTTCAATAATTATATGTACTGTTTTTTTATATACTTCTTACACAATTTGTAATTGGTATACTCACAATTGTTTTTTGGGTGCCTTTCCTTGGGTTTGTCCTTTCGGGGGTTTCGATTTTCATTAAGCTCAACTTGAGGCTGGCTGGACTTCATTCTTAATACACGCATCACCATTTTTCGTCTCCATTGTGCTTGAGGTGTCAGCCATTCTATAGGTAGAACTTTGAGAGGGAATAAAGGGTATTGCTGGAAAGCAATTATGGGACTTAAAAGACTGAGTAGATCATGCGTCTAGAACTTTACGCAGTCTTTCATTTTCTTGAGACAAAAGGGGTCATTGGCATATGATAACTACATGACGTGTACCTTCTCACTAAGAGATTCTCAGTGAAGTGTTCTGAAACTGGATTGCAAATTCTTGCTTTTATTTTCGCCTAGTTAGTGCTTAGAAGTAATATGAGGTGTCTGGTCTGGGACCTCCACACCGCCATGGAATCACGTCAGCGAGCCAAACCCCTTTACCAAGTTACCGTTCTTCCCAATCTGCAAGTAAGCATTCGATATGTCTTAAAGACATGGTTGCTCACAGATAACTGATTGGCCACCATACCCTATTTGTCGAGAATTGCCATGGTCGTCTCGGCTCGGAAGCAATGGTGAGAGTCGTGGCCAGTTTCTGACTAAGCCCGAAGTTTCAGCCGCTCTGCGAGCTGGGAAGCCGTATCGAGGCTTACTTGGATCCGCTTAAGACGGCATAGACACGAGGACTTCTCACTGGCCTTGTTTCCCTTATCTATCGGCAAATATCTGGGGTTCCAAATCGTGAGCCGAATATCCGGTCCACCACTGAGAAAGGAGATAGCTGAGAATAGGTTGATTTCAGTACGGTAATCTGAAGGCGGAGGTACCTCTTAGTACATGGGGGCTCACGGACCGAATCTGAAAACTCAACAACGAAACTTTAAGCATTAGCGATACCGGGTGTTGCATGCATTCATTAATATCTGCCTTAAAAAAGTGCAAATGGTGGTCTGCAAAGTGAACTGAGAAGTTTTAGCTCCTCCTTACATTAGTGAAGTGATTGCTGAAACCTGAAGAGTATCGAGGTAACGTCGAATAAGATGTCCAATGATCGAGGAAATTATTCGACATGAGAGAGAACGCGGCTGCAGGAAGAACCAGCTTGTCACCAATATTGCCTCGAAGCAGCTGCAAGAGAAGAGTAACTCGGTAAATCTAAAGTCTCTGCTCCACAGGGCCGGCTTACATTCAATACTGTAAGCATCTGGCAGCTAGCCACCAAATCGCTGACGCGTTCCTTCACCACCACCTGGAGGTATCTAAGATCCGAAATAGCCATTTGTGGTGAGTATATAGCTGGCGAATAATTTGAGATTCATTCGGCTCTTCCAACATTTTGTACACTTGGCTTTCTCTATTCCCAAAGCATTCCCAGAACTTTCATTTAACTTATTAAGCTAAAGTTCTTGAAGTCTTCTTGAAATCACAGAAATGATTTCAAAAGCTGTTCTCGTTCTTCCTCTACTCGCCACTCTAGCTAGTGCGGTTTGCAAACCACTTCCCCCGGGTCAATCAATTGGGCAGACCACCAATGTCACCATTGAAAGTAGCGGAATTAATCGCACGTACCTCATTAGCATTCCACCTGCGTTTGACTGCGAAGTACTTACTCCGATTATCTTCTCATTTCATGGTGGCAATCGGAGCGCTTCTCAGCAACAGGAGCTGTCACAAATGTCGAACCCTGAATTTAATAACTTCGCCCTTGCAGTTTACCCCCTAGGGATAAATGTAGGCTTCCCTCTATATTAAAATCATAGAGCTAGGACTAAAATAATACAGGAAACCTGGCAGGGGGTGCCAACCAGCAGTGCCAATGACCTCCAATTCGTTACCGACATACTTGATCAGCTAGAAGAGCAATATTCGATCGATACTACTCAAATCTGGGCTGCAGGAAAGTCGGATGGTGGTGGATTCTGTAACACCCTTGCATGTGATTCAACACTCTCGACACGCATTGCAGCTTTCGCCCCTGTATCAGGAGCGTTTTACGTCATAGAACCTGGAACTTGTGTTCCTACCACTGTCCCCATTCCATGCCAACCTGGACGTCCTAAAATACCTATCATTGAGTTCCACGGTTTTAATGACGGAACGATACCATATGCAGGGGGGCGAAGAGACCCTAAGGAAAATGGATGCCTGCCAGCAATTCCCTACTGGACTCAGCAATGGGCTTTGAGAGATGGATTAGCTGCTACAAATATTACGACCAATTTGACAAGCGATACTTTGGTATATACATTTGGAGAAGGAAGTGAAGAGGGGCTGGTTACGCAGGTGACCGATTTCAATAGTACTTTTAAGCATGACTGGCCAAGCACTGTGCCTGTGGGGGACCTGGAGTTGGCGTCTTTCAACGCAACTCCGATTATTATTGAATTCTTTAAAACGAATCCACTCCTGTCTTAGAGAAGGTATGAAAGGGGGCAGCATAGTGGAAGATGTCAATATAGAGGAGGATTGGGATATGGCAGATGATCGAATTTCAGTAGAGGACTACGTTGCAGTATGAGACTGCGTTGAAGATATGGATGACAAACTGCTTGAAGCTGCTGCGGCATTTGTTACCGTAGCGGGTATTGGCTGGTTATATTGGATTATAAGCTTAATACAACTTTTAGCTAAGGGCGGCTTTCTAAACATACTCACAATCCTTTTAGTCTTAATTATTATATAGTATGGCCGCCTAATACAGTATGAAGTGCTTTAATGACGGACTTGGAATAGGGTTTGAGTGGCGATGATAGTTTATAAGTGTAAATATAGACTTCTTTTTTTAAATTTGATTTACTAATTATAAAGTTATAAATGTTTCAATAGTAACAAGATGTGGATTCTGGAAAGTAGGTGTTCTATGCTAAATTAGTGGAATTACTTATATTTTTAAAGTATAGTGGTAGATTAGGTGAATCATTATCACGAGGCAATGCAAAAGGGGGTTTGGCGCAGCCACAACTTATCTCGTGATCATCGTAATATGCCTCTGCCTTCGTCTCCAACGGAACGACTGAAAGCAGTGTTGTTGGAAAGGGGGGCTGGTCAGGTGATATAGCCGAAGCCCCTTAGTCGATAGGTCTATAGTTGAATAAGCTATAGTAGAATATAATATATTGAAGAACTTGAAGACTATCTAGAGAGAGATGAAAGCCCTCTATATATACTAATTATAATATATCTAGAAGCTTCTATAGTAGTGGCAAAGTCACGTGACTTTGCCGCTTGGAAATGTCTAGAAG
>Ga0182030_10009246_pt1 | contig 20203 bp, 16 predicted proteins | sample 812S3MmetaG_FD_121299 | JGI IMG/M metagenome (GOLD analysis project Ga0182030, IMG submission 121299) | Permafrost microbial communities from Stordalen Mire, Sweden - 812S3M metaG (Illumina Assembly) | ecosystem: Environmental > Terrestrial > Soil > Wetlands > Permafrost | place: Sweden... | reverse complement strand
TCAAACTGAAGTATGGGCACACACGTTTCTGGGGTCTGATATCTGACCTATGTGTAACGTCATCTATAGCGAACAAGCTTACGAAGAACGGCACTGTTCATTTGCCCTGGGGGAGGCTAGGCTATGGCCGATGAGATCAAGAACGTGTTCATAAGTCATCTTCACGAGGACGACGACGGACTTGCTGATCTAAAGAAATTGGTTGAAAAAGGCGGTCTGACCGTCCGCGATGCCTCGATCAATTCATCCAACCCGAATGATGCGAAAGACCCGGACTACATAAAGTCACAAATCCTGGCCCCACAGATCCAGTGGGCAAGCACGCTTCTCGTGTACATCACTCCCCAAACCAAAGACAGCGAGTGGGTCAATTGGGAGATTGAGTATGCGGCAAAAGAAGGAAAGAGGATCGTTGGAATTTATGCGCATGGCGCCAATGAGTGCGACGTCCCGGAGGCGTTAGAAAAGTATGCGGACGACGTCCGGGGATGGCAGAGCGAAGGCATCGTTGATGCGATTCTAGGAAAAACCGACGAATGGCATCGCCCTACGGGTGAACTCCGCGACCCACGTCCGATCAAACGATATGGCTGCGGAGGGTGAAACTTCATTCATACGTCGTGGCCCGAGACTACGGCTTCGCTCCCAACCCGTTTTTCGGCATCTGCACTCTCGCGACCTGCAAACCGGGAATCCGCGGCGTTGCGCAGATCGGGGATTGGGTAGTGGGAACCGGATCAAAGAAGCATAGGCGCGAGAAAAACATCGTCTATGCCATGCGTGTAACGGGGACGATGACGTTCAACCAATATTGGACCGACCCTAGATTCCAGGCGAAGAAACCCAATCTGCGCGGGAGCAAGAAGCAGGCTTTCGGCGATAAGATTTACTCTAGGGACGTACGAACGAAGAGATGGTGCCAGGCAAACTCCCACCACAGCATGCCCGACGGTAGCGCAAACCAATCCAATGTAGTAGCTGACACCAAAGCGGACCGTGTTCTCGTGAGCGATGATTTTGTTTACTGGGGCGGCTCAGGCCCGCCAGTACCGAGGAAATTTCTGAGTTATGGAACTCAGGACATAAGCCTCTGCGCCGGGCGCGGGCACAAAAATAAATTTCCGCCTGCCTTTGTTGAGGAATTTATTGCCTGGATTCGATCCCTTGATGTAAAGGGATACTTGGGTGAACCGCTGGACTGGTGTCGAACTCCATAACGATCACACAAAGAGGTACTCCGTTTGAACTCGTCCCACCGCTCCATACTCCTTACCGACTACATGAGCCAGGTCGAGCCTACCGATACACTTCCCTTTAATGATCTGCAGCCGGTTCTGCTCGGCCTGTTCGGCGAAGTCGGAAGCATCATGGCGACGGCCAAGAAGTTCCACCGAGAGCGGGAAGCCTATGCGGGCTACCGGCACGCCGTAGAAGAAGAATTCGGCGATGCACTATGGTATTTCACGGCTCTGTGCCGCAGGTTAGAGATTCGCGTGGATGAAATCCTTGCAGGAGCGGCCAGCGGGGAGAACTACGCGACTTCCGTTGCTGCGAACGACCTTCTGGACAGCCCGATTTCCCACGTGGCGACGCCACTTATGGTTCCCGAACTCGACACTGCGCTTCTTCAGCTGGGAGAAGCGGCTGCCGGCCTCTTTGTTCTGCGGACATCGGTGGATAACGCAAGAGCCAAGGCCGCGGTGTTTGCCGACTGGTATTTGCGGGCGCTCAAGGCAGCCCGCGTCACTTTCGCGGAAGTAGTTCGCATGAATATTGCCAAGACCAGAGGCCGTTTTATTCCGCCCGACTATGCCAGCCTTCCAACGTTCGATCATAATTTTCCTGAGGAAGAGCAGCTTCCCGCGCATTTCGCGATCACGATGGACCAACGCACCAGCGGACGCAGCTACATGCGCTTGAACGGCGTTTTTGTCGGCGATCCTCTGACCGACAACATCCGTGATCCGGACGGATATCGCTTCCACGATGTTTTTCATTTTGCCCACGCGGCCATTCTGCACTGGTCGCCTACCTTCCGGGCGCTCCTGAAACAGAAACGCAAGAGTAACCCCAAGGTGGACGAAGCACAGGACGGCGGACGCGCGATTGTCGTCGAAGAAGGCCTTACGGCCTGGGTCTTCGCGCGCGCCAAGGAATTGAATTACTTCGAGGCTCAAACATCTGTGTCCTTGGATCTGTTGAAGACGGTCCAGCAGTTCGTTGCCGGTTACGAGGTTGAGGCCTGCCCCTTAAGCCTCTGGGAGATTGCGATTCTAAGGGGCTATGATGTGTTTCGGCAGGTCAAGAGTAATAACGGAGGCGTCATCATCGGAGATCGGACCAAGCGCACAATCGAATACGCACCTTTGAAAGGGAACAAACTGTGAGGCCAGCGGAATTCGTTAGCTCCTTACAAGGACTGAAATTCGAGAACGTTTTCAATCCTTATTCCGACCGATGCACCGTTCACGACCTCGAAGACGCGCCATCGCGAAGATCGAAGGCCTTGCTCGACCTCTTGGAAACGGCGGCGGCAACCGAAATCGATGCGCTATGGATTGGACGCGATCTCGGCCATCGGGGAGGACGCCGCACGGGCCTCGCCCTCACCGATGACGTCCATCTCACTATACTCGCGACGCGCTGGAATATATCCATCGAGAGGGCGACAACGGGATCAATGGTGGCGGAGCGCACCGCGGCGGTCATCTGGAGCATGCTCGCATTGGTTCCCGCTGCCGTATTCCTCTGGAACGTGTTTCCGCTTCATCCTCACGAACCCGACGATCCCTTTAGCAATAGGTCGCATCGCCCCCACGAACGCGCGGTGGGCGAGGCGCTCCTTGCTGAATTGGTTGGAATGTTGCGGCCGCGCCGACTTGTCGCGATCGGCAACGATGCGGCGAAAGTGGCATTCCGTTTGGCGGCCCTCACGGAAGCAGTGCAGGTCAGGCACCCAAGCTACGGTGGGCAGAGCGACTTTGTCCGGCAGGTCCGGTGTTTGTATGATCTGACGGAGGACAATGCACAGCTGAACCTCCTGTAGCGTGCTCATCCTGCTTCGTTCACCCCGAGTCCTGCAGCGCCGTTTGAATCAGTATTGAGCACTTGCATTATCATTGTCTGCCACCTATTTTTTGAAGTCACTTTACATAAGGGTGGGTCCAGGAATCATGCCCACGGCTGCTCCATTGCAAATACTTCTCTTCCGGCACACGGACGATGCCGATGTCCTGCCGTACCAGAAGGCCATCCTGCGGGCGTTCCAGGGAGGAGAAGAAGCCGGTAACTATCTGGCAACCGGTGATGATCTGGGAATCCAACTGGAAATTTTCTCAGCCGCACCAACGCTTGCCCCAGCAGCTACCCTCGATGCGTTTGGCCACACCGTGACAGTGGTTTTCATCGATCGCGCCTTACTCGATAAAGGCGGGGACCCCCTCTGGGATTGGCTGGCCGAATGTTGGACGCTCACCAGAGCATCGAACGGCCGCCACACGATGCTGGCGATTGCGATGGACGAGCGTACGGGACGCCTGTATTCGGGCAAGCGTCCGTCTCTGGCCAGCCATCAACTCCTGCAGGTTCACGATCTGGGAGAAAGCGCAATACGTCCAGCGATGCTCGCACTGCGCGTATTGCATGAATGCCGCGTTCTACTCGCTGAAGGGCTCCCGAAGGTTCCGGGCCAACCTTCGGGGCATCTGCGTCTATTTATCAGCCACGCGAAGATCGACGGGTTGCCGTTAGCGTTCGCGCTGAAGCATCAGATCGATACGGTGAGTTGGCTGAAGGCCTTTTACGATGCCGCTGACCTCCCGTCCGGTTGCGACTGGCAAAAGGAGCTGGAGCGAGGCGTCGGGTCCTCGCTGATCGTCATGCTCCGCACCGAAGTGTATGAAGGCCGTTATTGGTGCAAACAGGAAGTACTGTGGGCAGATGAATATGCGACACCTGCGGTCCTGGTGGAAGCCCGCACCGGACTGGATCATCCGGCCGGAGCGCTGCCCTTCGATCGTGTCCCCAGCGTCCGAATTCCCGATGGGAATCTTCTGCGGATTCTCTTTCTCGCGCTACGCGAAGGGCTCCGGTTCCTTCTTTTTATGCGCCGTGTAAAACAGATGCAAGACAACGGAGATTTACCCGCGACGGCGGAGTTGCGCGTCTTTTCTTTTGCGCCGAGCATGTCGGCACTCTTGCGCGCGTGCCGGGTCCTGACAGATTCAAAGGCACCGGCAACTACGCCGCGTCTGATTCTCTACCCGGACCCGCCTCTACGGGCGGGCAATTACGAAGCTGCATTGGCACTTGTCCAGACGTATGCACCATCGGGCACCCGCCTCGTTACACCCAATACACTGGCCGCAACAAAAGGAGCCACGCCGTGACACTCCCTCAACGTCCTCTTGCAGGCTGCGTAATCAATCTCTCGATTTCAGAAAGCGATGATAGCCCGCAACGCGGATTCCCGCTTGGCCAGGTGAACCGTACTACCCTGCAGATTGTTGCAGCGCTGTTCGGCCAGGGAGCGAGTGTGGTTTTCGGCCATGATTGGCGCGAGGATGGAGTTATGGAGGCAGTCTATGGCTTCGCGCGCCAGGTGCAGGCTCCGATCCCGCTTTCGCCCGATCAAGCTGCTGCCGATGAGCAGCCTTTACTCCTAAATCTTCTGCCTTGGCCCGACAAACCGTACCTTCCGGAGCGGGATCTCGAACAGTTAAGTTCAACTTTACGCGTAGAAACCGCAGGACTTCCAAAGGAATTGCAGGCATTCGACGGCGAAGCCCGCCGCGCCGGCCCCAACAATGGCTTATATCAGTATGTCCGCGCCCGAGGACTAACGTTTCTTCGCCAGCGACTCAACGATGCCAGTCACGTCCGGTTCTGCCTCGGTGGCCGTGCGTCGGGTTACGCAGGGCGGTATCCCGGCGTAATCGAGGAAGCGTTCCTAGCCGTCAAGGAAAAGAAGCCGCTTTATCTAGCCGGTTTCCTCGGCGGCGCCACACAACACGTTGTCAACGCGATTGAAGGCAAACAAATGCCGGAGGATTTCTGCCGCCCGACGCCCCTTCAAGGCTTATATGAAAAGCCGGTTGTCAAGGAAACGGATGGAACCACTCGGGATGACCGTGTCATCGATAGAGCCGCCGTTTGGAACGCCTTCGCCGGAGCCGGGCGTAAGCAGATTGCGTCTGCAAATGGTTTGACTATAGAAGAAAATGACGAGCTCTTTCATACGCCGGTAATCGATCGCTCCATCGAATTGGTGCTGACAGGCCTGTCGCGACTAAAGCCACGTCCCTCTGGACACAACTGAACCGAAACGGAGGAATGCATCATGCCCGCGAACGCCTTCATAAGTTTCGATCATGACGACCAGCAGCAGGTCGCTGGTTTAGAGCTTTCGTGTCTAATATCTTCATGATAAACAAAGCAATGACCCGTCGGTACCCGATACCCCCCAGCTTATGAGCCACCCGCTATGAACTCTTTCCCCTCGAACGTAAAATCCTCGGCTTCGCCGGCTCGCACGAATTCTGCTGTATCGTACTTCGTTCTGAACGCGAGACGTGAACCCCGTTGTGGCTTTGGTCCTCTTCCTCGTTGAGTGGCTCGCTCGCTCTCCAAGACGACAACGGTGCCGCTGGGTTCAATTCTGTAATCGACCCTCGGCCGTTCCTCGTGTGCTGGTTCTGGAGTGGGTGGGAGTGGTGCGACCTTGGGGGTACGAGACGGCTTCTGTTTGCGCGCACGCGCAATCATGAGGAGGTCGTCAGCTAACTTGCTTAACTCGGTGTTTGTTCGTTTCAGATCAGAGACAAGCTCGATATAGTGCGGGTATTGCCGTTGCACGTCTTGTGGAGACTTACCTTGATTGGTAGCGTCCTTGACGGTTTCATCCCACCACTTCCTGAAGTCAGATTGCCAACGTGTAAGGTGCGGACGAAGGCCATCATTTATGACTCGCAGGAGCAAGGGTGCGACGCCCTCCTCTCTCTCGAATTCGTGGGGCGGCAGTTCGAGCAGCAGGTCGCGCGCAACTCCAAAGAGCGCGAACAATGACTCGTAAACATCCGAAATCACGTCGTAGCTCTCATCGAATGGCAGCGTGCCTTTGCGTGTGGCCAATTGGACGTAGAGTTTCCACGCCACTATTCGGTCCTGCGGCGTGGTGTCGTACGTCCTGCTTCCTAGGTTAAAGGGGAGACCAACGCTGACGGAGTAGGAGCCGTAGTGACGATGGCGGAAGACGCGAACTAGCAAGAAGAAAGCCGCCGCCCCGGCTAGAAACTGCCAACTGCTCTTCAGAGCACTCAAGAGCCACGCCATAGCTTGGGTGACCCACGGCGGGAGCGGTGTGCCCGTCATCGCCTCTGGACCTGTTGGGAAGCCCACTGAATCCACGATGGGAATTTTTCCGGGTCCCAACCTCCCACTGCATTTTCAGGAATTCCGGTTGGGACCGCACCCAACGTATCTTTCAGCCGAATCCCCAACAAACCTTTCCCTTGTCGGATACTTTCTTGGATTTCCCATTGCACCCAAGGGCTTTGCGCCGTTCTATTGCCGATCAGGACGACTGTGACGGACGCGGGGTTAATGTATTCCTCCCTGATGACCCGTGCAACGTAGTTGGCATCTGTGCTGTTTATGCGACGGTCGAGCTTATGGTTAAAGAACTCGAAACCGTCGAGGATGTTCCGCAGGCCAAGGAAACCGTTCACCTTGTCGGTGTCATCGTGGTCGAAACTAATGAAGATTCTGCGTTTGGACGGCATGGGGTCCTGCCCAGGGTTTTGGGGCTGCCCCAATTCTAATGCTTAACACCTCACAATCACACATTCGCAGACTCAATCGCCTCAGAGAATCGCAAGCCCTGTCTCGGATCTGACGATTTCGGTGTCCTTTCGCGGACCGTCCATTGTGCTCATAGCGCTGTTCGCCGAGGAGGTGTCCCTCGTTCCCCGGAATTACCCCACAGCGGTGGGGGGCTACCTACTGGAGACTATTTTGACCACGCGTGCCTTTTCTTCGGGCGAGAGTTTCCGTGCGGTGTGTGCGACATACTCTCTTATCCGATTCAAGTAGTTCGAGACGTGCACAAGCTGATCCTTGCCGTTGTCCTCGCCCATCCTTCTGCATCGGATGAAGATGTCGTAAAAGGTTGCACTGCCGATATCCGCAAGGCGATATTTCTCTATGACGGGATGATGGTCTTTTATCAGCATGTCGATTTGCTGTTTCCCCGCAAGCTCAGCAAGCGACGCCGTAATGACTGTTCGCCCTACCCAATCTAGATTGTGTTGTTCGTATTCCCGGTACCTCCGCGTAGCCTCTTCGCTGCACTTTAACGAAATCTCGGTCAATAAGGTGAACGGCCAGTCGGGAGAAGTCTCCATTAGCGTGTATTCCATGCAAAAAGTATCGTCTTGATAGCCCCACGTTTCGGACCAATCAATGTTTCCATTTCCAGCTTTGATTCTTCCCTGATCAAGACTGGTCACTTTGGCTACAGCTTCCACGAGAGCCTTGAGGCCGACATCGAATTTCCCGCGAAAATCGGCGTACAATTTCTCACGAAGGAAGATTGGAATCTCACAGTCCTCTACGAGAACAGGGAGCACAAGCACTCGTTTCTCATCAAGCTCCCGCATTAGACCAGCGTTTAGCTCTTTCTTGCACCACTCCGATGCTACAGATGATTTCGAGAGAACGATAAGTAAGGCACTTGACTCTTGAATTGCCTGCTGCACGCGACTGACAATTGAGTCACCAACGTTCAACTCCCAAGAGTCGACCCACACGTGAGCATTCGCCTTTACCAAATGTGCTGCAAGCTTATTTACGAAGCTGCGATCCTCATGGGAGTAGCTGATAAAAATCGGCATCGTCCACTTCCTTTCCGAACTTGTCAGTATAAGTGCTTCTCAGTTTGTTCGTAACCGCGCGGCTTTGCCTTTGCATCCTCTGCCACGCCACCAGTGTTGGCCCATCGTGTCGGTGGCCAGGGCCGTTGGCAACAGCCAAACCGCAGTTTCCCGATACATAGTTTGATCGGTTGACCAGATTGTTCATGACTCGAGGCCGTTAATCTAACCAAAAACATCCGTTTTTGAACGACGCACACTCGTGCATTCTTGGAAATTGCAGTGCAAGCAGTTGGGCAACGATTCAACGGTTGTTGGGCAGTGCTTTCCACCCGAACTGGTGAGTCCCCAGAGAAAAAGGCACACTGCCGACACACTTCGGCCAGCTAAGTGGTTGCTGTCTAAAGTGCTTGAATAGGTTCCAGCTTATGGGCCGTCAGTTGGCGAGTTCGAACAAAACGGGTTGCCCCGAATGGGATCCCATGGATTCTCAGTAACTCCACTTCTCATGGCAAACAGGCAACCGATTCAGTTCGTCCCGGCACATGCGCCAGTGCGGTATGAGTTGATCCATGAGGGCGACGAAGTGGGCATTGTGAGTCGGCTCCAGCATGTGAACCATCTCGTGGACGACGATGTATTCCAGGCATTCGCGTGGTTTCTTCGCGAGATCGGTGTTCAATCGGACGCTCCGTAAAGCGGGGTTACAGCTTCCCCATTTCGTTTTCATCTTTTGCACGAAGACACGCTGCACGTTGACACCGACCGTCGGCTCCCACTTGGCGATCAAAGTAGGCACCGCAGCCTTGATTTGTTCTCGATACCACTGGGCGACAACATCTTCCTTTCTGTCGTGGTTCGCTCCCTGGTTAACCCGCAAAATCAGTTTGTTGTGTTTCAGCTCGATTCTCGGGGCGGAGGGTTCCTCAATGAGTTTCAGCAAGTAGCGCTTTCCCCATACGTAGTGGCTCTCGCGGTCTAAGTACTCGCGCGCCGTTTCGCGTTCTTGTTCGCGCAGCTTCGTCTGCTGATGCTTAATCCAGCTCAGTTTGGAAATCGCAAAAAGACGGATAGTGCCGAGGTTCATGCGACGGGGGGCTGAAATGCGCACTCTTCCCGTCGGAGGATAGACACTGAGATGGACATTTTTGATGTCCTTCAGCACCACATCAACCGAGATGTCCCCAAGCCTCAGTTGGTTGACCATCAGTATTCGCTCTGCGCTTTGATGATAGGAAAGATCCGCTCTACTTCACCCACATCCCGTAGTACGTCAAACAGCGCCGCCTTAATCACTTGTTCACGAGCCTGAATCCCGCGCCAGCCGTCCGGGCGCGTCTTCCTAATCGTCGCGTCAATGCTCAGCGCCAACTCTTCGTTCTGATTCAGATTGTTATAAAGGGCCCGTTTAGCGGGAGTGTTCAGCGCTTTAGGTGTTTCTTCTGCTTGTCCGGCTTCCACCCTCTTCGCAAGTTCGGCGATGCGCTTCAGGTATCCCTCATACGCGATGGCCTTTGTCTTTCTGGCGATAATAATCTCATCCAGCAGCGCCGACATCTTTTCGTAGAAGGCCGGGTCGTTGAGCTGCTCCTTGATGATCTTGCGGCGGACGTTGTTCTCGATAGTTTCCGCGATCGCGTTCTTGTTCCCCTTGAGGCCTCCGAGTTGTTTCGATATGGCATCAGCGATGCCAGTCTTCACGATCAACTCCAGGAGGCCCATATTGTCGAAAGGTGAAATTTTCCTCGGTTCATCGGCCTCGATGTAGGTATCGATCAGGTGCCGCATGTCGGCTTCATACGGTTTCAGATCTAGACTCTCGCCACTCGCTTTGCGGATGATCTCACGGACATTCAGATAGTGGTTGAGTTGCTGCTTAATGCGGATGACGTCGGCACTGCCATATCCAGCTTGTTCTAACTCGTCGGCGATGTTGGCATAGGCGCGCACTAAGGACGCGGTCGCCTTGTAGAGCGCGGCGCGTTGTGGATCCCGCTCCTGGAGGTCGGCCGGAATCTCCGTATTCCCGCAGAAGTAGTGGATATGCTCCAGTTCATCCTTTGGCGGTTTGACAGGCTCGCACAGCAGCGGGAGGGCCTCCAGTGCATCGTCGAGGTGTTCTTTCCCTTTCTTGAGGCGATCCTTCAGCAGCACTTCTGGATCGACGCCCCCGGCGCTGTGATCCAGCTCGGAGGTATAAACCGCGATGGCGTTCTCGACTTTCTTGAACAGGTCTTTGTAATCGACGATGTAGCCGAAGTCCTTGTCCTCGCTGTCCAATCTATTGACACGGCAGATTGCCTGGAACAGGCCGTGGTCCTGCATGGACTTGTCGATGTACAGATAAGTGCAGGGCGGCGCGTCGAAACCCGTAAGCAGCTTGTCAACCACTACGAGCAGCTTCATGTTAGCGGGTTCCTTTATGAACAGCGCCTTTGCCCAGTCTTCGTATGTCTCGGTTTTCGTCATGCCCGGTTTGGCGTCGATGTCCTTTAGCAAATCGTTATAAGTGTTGTAGATGAATTGCTTGTCTGTCTCCGTGTTTGCGCCGACTTCCTCCTTGGTCACGTCCTGCGCCTGGGGATTATAGGAAGTCACGACAGCACACTTGCTCTTGAACGGAGTCTTTTGGAAAAGGGCAAAATACTTACATGCCTCGTAGATGCTCGACGCTACCAGGATCGCATTCCCGCGTTCGCTGGAAAGGCGCGGCTTCACGCTGAAATCGAAAACAATGTCATTGACGACTCTCTCCATGCGGGACTTGGAGCTGAGCACTTTTTGCATCGTGCCCCACTGATTCTTTAGTTCGTCCCTCTGCCAGTCATTGAGTCCCTTGGTCTTGGCCTCGAACCATGCGTCGATCTTGTCCTCGGAGCCGAGGCGCTGGTCGATGTCCCGCGCTTCATAGATCAGATCGAGTACCACTTCGTCTTGGACCGCCTCGCTGAATTTGTATGTGTGGATGTAACCGCCAAAAACTTCCTGGGTGGTCTGCCGGTCCTTCTTGAGAAGCGGTGTGCCGGTAAATCCTATAAAAACCGCGTTGGGCATCATCGCCTTCATCACGCGATTCAGCTTGCCGCTTTGGGTGCGGTGGCATTCGTCCACGAAGACGAAGACCTCACCTACCGTCTGGCTGGGCTGTGCTTCCAGTTCTTTGATGAATGCCTCAAAGTCGTCCACGTCTTTCTTGCCGAACTTGTGCACCAGCGAACACAGAAGGCGCGGCTTAGCCTCGCTTAGTTTTTTCATCAGATCGCGGCCACTGGTGGTGCGCTTGATGGGTTCGCCCGACTCTGTGAAGACCCCCTCGATTTGCTTATCCAGTTCGTCGCGGTCGGTGATTATTGCGACGCGGGCATTTGCGTTGTTCTCCAGAATCCACTTGGCCAGGAGTACCATCACAATGCTCTTGCCGCTGCCCTGCGTGTGCCAGATGATGCCACCCTTGCGGTGGCGAACATGCTCCTGCGCGGCCTTGATTCCAAAATACTGGTGTACACGAGGCAACTTCTTTATCCCGCCGTCGAACAGCACGAAGTCGTGCATCAACTCGATCAGTCGATCCTTGGCGCACATCTTCAGCAGATATTTATCCAATTTGAAACGACTGTCGTCCTGCTCGTCCTCTTTCCACTTCAAGAAGTACTTCTCCGGCGTCCCCACGGTGCCATATTGCAAGCCCTCGGAGTCGTTGCCCGCGAAGACGAACTGCACTGTGCTAAAGAATCTTTGATTGAACTCGGGTTGCTGATTGGAAAGGCACTGGCGAATGCCGTCGCCGATACTGATCCGGCTGTTTTTCAGCTCCAGTATTCCGATGGCGATGCCGTTCACATACAACACCAAGTCAGGCCGGCGCTCGTGATTGCCGCGTAGCGTGACCTCCTCGGCGATGGCGAAGTCGTTCTCCCTCGGTTCGTCCCAGTTGATGAGGTGAACCGTTTCTGTGACTTTACCTGCTTCGATCTTTACCGGCACGCCGTAGCGGAGAAGGTTGTAGACGGCCTGGTTGTTTCCATAGAGGCTGCGGCTATGGTTGTCTGCCTCGGTGCGCAGCTTGTAGAGAGCCGCGCAAATCTGTGCTGAGGTGTAGCCGCTCGCGGTCAGGTAGGCTGAGAGGATCTCTTCCTCAATGTTGCTGTTGCCATCGCGGTCGATCCAATCGCCGAGATAACGATAGTCCAATTCGTCACGGAAGAGAGCGATAACACGGTCTTGCGTGGCGCGTTCAGGTTGGCCGACGTTGCTCATTTTTAGGTGCGCACCAACTTGAAACTAATTTGGTAACGGTAAAAGAGAATGTTGGACACCATTGCCAGCGCTCGGCGGATTCTCTGGTCATCTTCGAGAGCAATGATGATTCCGTGCACGGTCTGGTCTTTCTCCGCGAGCATCTCTTGCACGAAGCTCATATAACGTAGCGTCTGTCCTACAACGGCATCGCTGGCTCGGCCTTTTTTCAGTTCCACCACCAACAAACGCTTCTTATCTTTGCTGATGGCGAGAATATCTAGTGGACCAGTATCAGTCTGGTATTGCTGTGCCTTCTCGCCGTCTTCCTCATAGATGTCATATTCCCTGCCCAGTTCTGTCTGCGCCCAGTTCTTTACCAGGAAATCTTCGAGGTGCTCCTCAAGTGCAAAAGCTGTGGGGTCTTCGACCGTTTCATCGGTGGATATGAGCTTGGGTGCAGAGACACCACCGATGAGTCTTTCAATTTCTTCAGAGTAACGCGAGATGTTGCTGACCGTGCCGATTGATCCGGTGGAATTTCGCAAGGCTTCGCTCATGGCAGCACGGTCAATACTGACGTTTAGCCATTGAACGGGGCGGCGATGAAAAAGAATCTTGCCAGGTTCGTATGTATAGTCACCGTTGACTTCGCCCACACGATAGTGCCCAGACCCATCCGGACAAAGTACGAGGTCGCCCCTTGCGATACCTTTTGAGACAGTCCACAAAGCTCCGCAAGCCAGGCCAGCGCCGATTTTCGTTTTATCGGGGTGCTTAGCCAGATAAATGGGAATGAACTCCTGATTGAAGGCTCGCCATTCCTCGGGGAGCTTCTTCGTGAGGTCTTGGTCGATGCCGAAGTCTGTGCCGATGAAGTTCCCGGCGAAGCATTCCGCTGCGTAGACGCTCTTCTGTCCCAGCATGACTCGATAGTAGCTTTTTAGAGACTTCATACTAATCGGACCTTTCCGGTGAGAAGTTCCTGCATCATGCCCTGCCTGAGCTGGCGGGTTCTGACCAGCTCAGCGTCTAATGCTCCGATTTCGGCATCCATGTCGCTCAATACAGCGGCGATCGCAGCTTGTTCCTCGACGGACGGTGGAAGGTCGATTGGAAGGAGTCTTATCAATTTGGCGGTGTAGCTTTGTTGTTTTGTGCCCTGGCAGTAACGCAGGGCTAGCTCGTTCCCGCGAAGAACATAGTAATGATACAGATATTCGTTTCTCAGCTCGGAAGACGGGTAAATCGCCATGCAGGACTGATTGGTAGTAGCTGGACTTCCAACGATGCCGCACGCGCCCCTTGTGCCAGCCGCCTCCAGCCCGGTTATAGCCATCAAGAATGTGCCAACAGGATGCACCTTGAGGTTGGTTTTCTCAACGGCTTCCTCGGAAATATATTCGATCGTATCTCCAATCAGGTTGTAGTTGAGTTCTCCGCTTGTAATCCATTTCACGGTACCTTTGTAGTACTCAGGACGACCCCGAAAAGGAGTTGCCCCAGAGGAACAGTGAGCCATTACTTCACCGAGTTGTCGTGTTCTCCACTGCCCGCTGAAGCCCGGCAGGCGCTTTTTGCCGGTGAGCAAGGACTGCGTCACGCCTAGCTTGAGGCTGCGCTTTTTGTCGATGAGTCGCCCCAAGGATTCGACGAGGACATCCGCATCCCTTAACACCCCGGCAATGGTTTCCTGTTCTTCCAACATAGGAAGTGCGAGGGGAAAGTCCCGTATATCCCTGCTCGTGATGTTCGGGTCTTTACGGCTACTGCTCGCAACAGACTTCCAATAGTCAACTCGGAGATTAAGTACGCTTTGCAGATACTCGGGGCACAATCGACTCGGGTATGGTCGTATTGCCGTGAGTGCCTGATTGACGGTGGCGGGAATGCGGAGAAGTCCAGTCCGCCCGATCTGGTTGAAACCGCCATACATGGCGACGACAACAGATCCACTCGGATAGCACTTGAGACTGGTTTCACTAAGCGCAGCTTGCGTTACTCGCTCCTCTGTCACCTTGATCTCCGAGTTGTTCAAATCCAGCGTCTTCACCCATGAGATGTGCCCGTTTCTGTAGTAGCGTTCGGCCAAAGCCCGAGAGGGCGTGGTTCCAGAGGAGGTCTCGGCCACAGATCCGATGGTCGTAATATTCCAATCTTCCGGGATCAACCCGACCTCGGTCTGCTTGTAGCCGGGCTTCACTTCCATGAGAAGCCCATCCTTTCCAGATGGCTATTTACTTTGCTTTCTAGCGCGGCAACCCGGCTGACCATTTGAGGAATAGGCGTTTCGTAGCGTTCTCCCAGTTCTTTGACGCGATAGGTGAGGGCCAGGCTGATGCGGTCCATCTCGCTGTGGATGGCGGCGTGGAGGGAGGCGAGCCATTTGTCATCGACGACCAGCGTCTTGATCTCAGCCTCCGTGAGCTTGGGGTATTTCGCATAAGCCGTGACGTCCAAATCCGCCATCGCTTCTTTGACTTGCTTCTTCAGGGCGGCTTCCTCGGTAGCAAGGTTTAGCCATTCGTTCAGTATGGTGGCTTCATCCTTGACTTCCTTGTCGCCCTCGATCTGTTTCAGTCGGTCGGCGACATTGGCCTTGTTCACCTTGTCCAGTTCGAAGAAAGCTCCCTCCTCACCGCCGTGTTCCTCTTCCAATGCGGTTATACGGGCTGTCATGCTTTCCAGATCGGCTCCCAACTTCGTAATGGCTTCCTGCTCCTGGGCGAAATAGCGAGCAACGATGAGAGTCTTGGGAAGGAGATCGCAGGTCCACCCTTTGTCCTTCTCGTTGCCTTTCTTGTCCTTCTCGATAATGCGGGATGTTTCGGCCTTCCAGCCATCGGCGGCGATGAGGTAGCAGTCATCCTGCATGGTTCCGGCCCAGTAGTCCAACAGGTGCTGATACACGTCGTATTTGTCGATGAGCGCCTGGCCGGTGTAGTGAGCCAACAGATCTTCAGATAGTGTGCCGATGACCTCCTTGGGATGGCTGCCAACCTTCAACTCACGCAACGTCTTGGCTCTCTTTTGCCGCCATGCAGTGAAGTGCGCGTTCATGCCCGTGATGAAGACGGCAAACTCTGGGTGCCCATAGATTGTGGACTTGACAGCAACCTTGTCCACGGCAAGATAGACGTAGCCGGGGCGGTTCGCCTTGAACAATACCTGCCGAAGACTCGGACAGATTTTCCAGTAACGGGAGAGAGCATCCACGTCCCGCTCCGGAATGCCGCCGCGGAGATGGCCCTCGATGTCCTGTAGATCCTCGGCCTGCTGGCTGTCAATGTAGCGAGGCAGGTTGAGGTTGAATTCGTTCTTCTCAATCTCTTCGACTGGGACCATGTGTGAGTATTTCGCGATTTCGAGTCGCCGGTTGAAGACATCGACGATCTTGTGAATTTCTTGGGCGCGCAGTCTGTTCTTAGGGCCGTCCTTCATGAAGCTCGCGCTGGCGTCGATCATGAAAATACCCTTGCGGGCGTGAGCGTCCTGCTTATCGACGACGATGATGCAGGCAGGGATTCCGGTGCCGTAGAAGAGGTTCGGGGGCAAGCCGATGATGCCCCTGATGTATCCCTTACGAACGAGCGCTCGGCGAATGTCCGCCTCCGCATTGCCGCGGAACAGGACCCCGTGCGGCAGGATACACGCGCCTTTGCCTGTGCTCTTGAGCGAGCGGATGATGTGGAGCAGGTAAGCGTAGTCTCCCTGTTTGGCAGGAGGTATGCCGAAATACTTGAAGCGTTCAAACTCATCTTTGGCTGGGTCAATGCCGGTGCTCCAGCGCTTGTCACTAAACGGCGGATTGGCGACAACATAGTCGAAGGTCTTGAGCGTGCCGCCCTCCTTGAACTTGGGGACGGTAAGCGTGTTTCCCTGCTCGATGACCGCAATGGGGTTGTTGTGCAGGATCATGTTCATCCGCGCAAGAGTGCTAGTAGCGGCATCCTTTTCCTGCCCATAGAGCGTGACAGTAGTGCCCGCCTCATCGCCCACCTTCAGCAGCAGTGAGCCCGAACCGCAAGTTGGGTCGTAAACAGTGGTTGCGCTGGTCGTCGCTGCTTCATGGATGCCAATAATTTGCGCGATGACACGGCTGACCTCGGCGGGAGTGTAGAACTGACCCTTGCTCTTGCCGCTCTCCGTGGCAAAGTGCCGCATCAGATATTCGTAGGCGTCCCCCAGGATATCGTCGCCGTCCGCTCGGTTCTTGCTGAAGTCGAGCGACTTGTTTTCAAAGATGGCAATGAGGTTGGTAAGCCTCTCGACCATCTCCTTGCCGCTGCCGAGCTTTCCCGGATCGTTGAAGTCCGGCATGTCGGACAGTTTGTTGGCATTGGCCAGAGGGCCGATGATTTTCTTGTTGATCTGATCGCCGATGTCAGGCTTGCCTTTGAGGGCGACCATGTCTTTGAAGCTGGCGCCGGCCGGGATGGTGATAGGCGCATACGCCATCCCGGCGTATTTGTCGCTGACATACTTGATGAAGAGCAGGACCAGGACATAGTCCTTGTATTGGCTGGCATCCATGCCGCCGCGGAGTTCGTCGCAGCTCGACCAGAGAGATGAGTAGAGTTCAGACTTCTTGAGAGCCATGTCTTACGTCATCCTGCGATGTGAGCGAGGGAGAAGGCGAATTATCGCACATCAAGCGGGATCACCGAAGTGGAGCCGCGCGTAGCCGCGAAGGAGCAATGGCTTAGATTTGCCCCAAGCACTACAGACGTACGAGGTCTCGCTGAATGCGGGCGAGAATTGTGTCGAACTGAATTTGTCCGCGATAGTAAAGTGGGGCTGTCTTTGAATATTCCGCTTCAAATTGCTTGCGGACGTTCTCGTCTTCAATGGTGAAGGCTCCGCTTTTTGCCACGTTTTGGTCCAGAGACTTGAAACGCTTCTTCTTGTGCGCCAAGTATTCCGGAGTCCCGATGAATTTCTGCACAGCTTCGACGTCGAGAAGTTGGTGGATATCGTAGTAGTGTCTGAGGAAATTCGTTGGGATTTTCCCGGTAACTTTGAACTGGCCGTATTTTCGAACCACAGCCTGAACCTTTTCCACGAAAGTGTATTCGGGGTTGTAGCAACGGATATCGGGGGCTCGATTGTCCGTGTATTGAAGTTTCCTAGCATCGGCGAACTGGATAACCCAGGAGGAAATTATGACGGCGCGGTTCGGGGCGGTCTGATCGAAACCAACCTCCAGAAGAATTCCATCCTTGAGACCAGCGATTGAACCAAAGTGAGTTTCGTAGCTTAGCCTAAGACCGGCGTTCCTCAGCGTTTCGTCGTCGTACGTCGTATCCCTCTCGACGGCCGTAATTCCTGGGATCTTGATCTTGTCCCGCAGCTTTTCATAAAAGTGTCGTCTTGACTCGACGTGCTGGGGCTTCTCGTGATTTGGATTTGTATCGACCTCTAATCCATCGAAGGGTTCAATGCGAATGTCGATGTCTTCAGAGAATCGCTGAATGATCCCAAAACCCTTGGAAAGCGAAGTGCCGCCCTTGAGCGCAAACGCTAAGCCAATCTGTTTGAGCCCATAGACGGCGTGCATGATCCAGTAGTCTTTTTCCACGAGAGCTGGATCATTGATCTTCTCGTTATCAGCAACGGTCGCGACAAGTGCCTTGAAATCGCTTCGCTCATGCAGAAAAGAGTCAGGCATGTTGCAACATCTCCTGAAACTTTTTCTGTGTGGAGTATTTGCCATAGAGAGAAACTGCCCGCGAGAGCTTTTTCGGGTCCATCTCTTTGGCTTTTTCGCGAACACGAGAAAGAATGGCGTCCTGATCCTCCGCAAGGTCGCCTAGTTCATTAACAAGATCGACCAGCAGAAACTCGGGAGACAGTTGCCTGGGAACATTCATGCGGCGCTCGAAGGTGACCATGCGATTGCCGAGCGGAAATGTCCCGTGCCGTTTCTGATTGTAGACAACCCGTTTGTTGTAAAGCTGCGTTGTCCGAAGTCCCAACTGGTTATAGGCATTTGGGGAGGTCACGACAAAACGGTCTGTCTTCAAGAACGCTTTGACGAGTTCATGCTCATCCGCGGGAGCCTCTCCAAATTCAAACTTGCGAGGGCTGTAGTACAAGCCGTTACGGAGCTTCTGGAGGGTCCCGTCGCCGGTGAGTTCTTTGAGGTGTCGATCGACACTATGGGACCAAGGCAGAAGGTGTTCCCTGCGGTACACACGTCCAGGCCGAAGATGTCGCTTCAACTGCTCAAGCGTGCTTGTCCGCATTTTCTCTGATCCTCCACATTTACTTTACTCTTCATGATCTCAAATTGTCAATTATTTTATTAACGTTTCATGCATATATCGGGCATAACGGCCTACTTGTCTACACCTTACAAGCAGCTATTGTCAGCGATAAATAGTCTTACTCCGACTAATCCAAAAGACCAGTTCACAGCCCTAACCCAATTCCCTGGGAGATGGATGAGGCTTGATTGATTTCCAGAGCGGAGCTCTTCGACACATCGGCTCCTAATTGGGGCCCGAGTTTTGCCATGTCGTCGGTAAAGAGCGTGGCCTCGTGACTGGCGCGGGAGATGGAAACGTAGCCAAAGCGGGAGTTGAGTAGATCCGGGTGGACTCTAGTGTCAGCGTGAACGAGAACGCGTTCGGCGGTGAGCCCCTGAGAGCTATGACTGGTGACGGCATAACCGTGGTCGAAATGACGATGCTCGATGGCGTTGAACTCCATCTGGCGATTGTTGTCGAGGCGTGCAGAAAGCCGACCGTCGGGATGGATGGCCTCGATGGTCGCGAGATCGCGATTGGCGACGCCAAGCGATTTGTCTGGGGCTGTGAACTGGACGCGGTCGCCTACCGAGAACTCACGGTCGATTTCTTGATAGACGCTGACGCCGGTGAGTCGGCGGGGATCATAGGTGGCAAGTTCCTGGTTCGCTTTCTCAACCGTGAGCTGGTTTACCGCTGGGTCGATTGCGACAACCGACGCGTACGCTCCAGCCCCGATTCCGATCGCTTTGCTGCCACGTGTGTAGCGAATTACGTCGTTGACCTCGTAGTGACTTGCCCAAGAGCGTTCGGCACCAGTCATGTCCTGCCGCTGAACAAGGACACGGAAAGTATGATCCTCCGGCGCTAGGGTTCCATTGAGCTTCAACTCTTGACGAACAGCGACGTTTAGTTCACGGCGGGAAGCGTTGTCAGGGGAGACGATGAGAGTCTTATCGGGCGATTCGACATAGCTCTTGGCGATCGCGCGGACGCGCTCTTCTGCGTTGGAAATTTCCTTCACACGGCCCTGCTGTTGGAGTGCGTCGAGCGCAGCGGACACTTGGCCCGTGGCCAGCAGTTCGACGGCAGATTTTAGAGCCGGGTCTCGCTGGCGAACGATCTCATCGAGTTTGGCTGTGTGCAATCCGGCTTCCTGCAGTTGCTCGAAGGGGCGGCCCGCCTCGACGCCCTGATGCTGGCGGATATCGCCGATCAGAAGCACGCGGTCATCGGGACCAAGCCGCGAAAGAAACTCGCGCATCTGGTTGGTACTGGCAAGGCTCGATTCATCGACAAGGTAGAAATTCCTGTGCTCGGGTAGTGCGGGATTTGCAGCACGGGCGAGGAAGCCTTGTAGGGTTCCCGATTCGATTCCTGCGTCGTTCAGTTGGCGCGCGGCGCGGGAGGTCGGGGCGAAACCCTCAACCTGATAACCCCGGCTTTCAGCGGCGTTGCGGATGACTGTGAGGGTGGTTGTCTTGCCCGAGCCGGCGAAACCTTGGATTCCTTGAATGCGGTCCGGCGAACTGAGAACATCCTCGATCACGCTCTTCTGCGCGTGATTGAGATGCGAGTGCTGATCGGCGAGGGCGATGGCGTGTGGACGCGAGAGGACTGGTTTAGCATGGTTTTGTCCCTCACGCATCGTGCGGATAATTTCATGTTCCGCTTCGATGGTCTTCGCGGTGGTGTACTGGCGGCCCGGAACACCCTGAGTTCGCTCCACGATTTGAAATTCTCCGGAAGCCAAACGAGCCTCCAGATTGTGGCGAACCTGTCCATGAGTGATCTCACCCATGCCACGGCGGAGCCCGTCGCGGATCAACGCACGTTCATCCACAACCGCCT
>Ga0182030_10009245_pt1 | contig 20203 bp, 15 predicted proteins | sample 812S3MmetaG_FD_121299 | JGI IMG/M metagenome (GOLD analysis project Ga0182030, IMG submission 121299) | Permafrost microbial communities from Stordalen Mire, Sweden - 812S3M metaG (Illumina Assembly) | ecosystem: Environmental > Terrestrial > Soil > Wetlands > Permafrost | place: Sweden... | reverse complement strand
GTCGGCCTTGAACGACAGCGCGGTGCGTTCACGTCTGGCCACCTATGCGGTGCGCACCAGCGGCCTGAAGTACACGGCCATGCGGTCCATTTCGGCGCTCTCGAAGGGGGAGACGCCCGGACCCGAGAACTCCATCGGCAAGCTGGTGGCCGGCGCGACCATGCAGGAACTGGCCATGTTCGCCCTGGATCTGCAGGGACAGGCCGGGATCCAAACCGACCCGGCAACCACCGCGGCCGGCGCGCTCTTCCAGTCCATGCTGCTGCGCTCGCCCGCCACCCGAGTTGAAGGGGGCACCGACGAGATCCTGCGCAACATCATCGCCGAACGGGTGCTGGGTCTGCCCGGCGATGTGCGCGTCGACAAAGACGTGCCCTTCAAGGATATCCCGACCTCTGCGGCGCGATAGACGACATCGAGAGTACCTCCGAGTTGGCAGCGCCCGCCTCTAGCTCCGGCGGCCGCCTGACGCGCCGAAGAACGCTGCGGCCCATGCGTTCGATCGAATGGAATCCTCCTTTGCAAATCGCGACATGACCCCGATCGAGAAAATTCCAGGCTACGACATCCCGGCTGTCGAGGAGTGGATCCGCGAGCGCGTCAAAGGCCTGACGCTGCCCCTGGCCTGGACGCGCCTCGACGGCGGCCACTCCAACCTGACCTACATGATCGAGGACGCTAGGGGGAAAAAGGCGGTGATCCGCCGGCCGCCAATGGGCGAACTCCTGCCCAAGGCGCACGACATGGGTCGTGAATGGGCGCTGATCAGCGCGCTTGGCGTCACCCGAGTGCCGGTGCCCGAGGCGCTGGGTTTCTGCGAGAACACGTCGGTCACCGGCGCGCGATTCTACGTCATGGGCCACATCAACGGCCGTCCGCTCTACACGTCCGATGACACCCACAAGTGGGTTCCCGAATCGCAGCGCCTGAAGCTGGCATTTTCGTTGATCGACGTCCTGGCCGACCTGCACGCCGTCGATCCCGACGCAGTGGGCTTGGGCGACCTCGGCAAGCGCGACGGCTACGTCGGTCGCCAGTTGCGCACGTGGTACCAGTCCTGGATGGCCTCAATCGAGCCGGCCAAGTACGACGACCCGCGTGCGCACACGCTGCAGAAGTTCTTTCTCGACAACCTGCCATGCCAGGGACCCGCCCGGATCGTTCACGGCGACTACGGCCTGCACAACACCCTGACCGGTCCCGACTGCACCATCGCTGCCGTGGTCGATTGGGAGATCTCGACCCTTGGCGATCCACTGGCGGATCTGGCCTATGCGCTGAACTGGTTCCCCGATCCCGCCGACGCAGAACCGCCGCGGCCGGAGGCGGCGACGACGGCGCCCGGGTTCCCTTCGCGCACCACCCTGATGGAGCGCTACGCAGAGCGCACCGGCCGCGACCTGTCGCGCCTCGACTACTACATCGGCTTCAACCGCTGGAAATCGGCGGCGATCTTTTACGGGGTCTATGCCCGTTACATGGAAGGCAAGAAGAGCGCCGACGGCATCGACCTCGACGAGATGCGTTCACGCATCGCCGGCTTGCTGACACAAGCCGAAGAAGCGGTTGCACGACTCTAATCCCCGCCGCCGCGCGCGTTCAACGGTTGATGTTGATCGAGGCGGCGGCCCTTGTCGCCGTCGTCTCGCATTCCCTTTATATGGAACGACCGGTCCCCGCCCAATACGGCTCGCGTAGCTTTCGTTTAAAGATTTTTCCGGAATCCTCTCGCGGCAGGGCATCGCTGAACGTCACAGTCTTCGGGACTTTATAGCCAGCGACACGCCCGCGCAGGTAGGCCTTCACGGCAGCCTCATCGAGCGAGGCGCCAGGTTGCGGTTGCACGACCGCGCACACGGCCTCACCAAAATCCTCATCCGGAATGCCAAAGATCGCGCAGTCGGCGACCGCCGGCATTTTGTGGAGCTCCGCCTCGATTTCGGCCGGGTAGATGTTGACGCCGCCGGAAATGATCATGTCGTTCTTGCGGTCGCAGAGGTACAGGAAGCCATCCTCGTCGAAATACCCGATGTCCCCTGGCGTGATCAGGCCCTGCTTCTCCATCGCCAAACGCTTGGCGTGATCGTTCTGATAGGTGAACTCCGGCGTGCCCCGCATGCGCCCGATCACCTCCCCGACCTCCCGCGGCGGCAGGGCTGCGCCATCGGGGCCGATGACCTTCACCTCGGCGCCAGGCGCGACCCGTCCAACCGTTCCTGGATGGGCGAGCCACTCCTGAGTGGTACAGAAGGTGACGTTCCCCATTTCAGTCGCGCCGTAGTACTCGTTGATCACCGGCCCCCACCATTCGATCATCGCCCGCTTGATTGGCGGCGAGATCGGTGCGGCCGCATGGACCACGAAGCGAAGCGACGACAAGTCATATTGGCGGCGGACCGCCTCTGGCAATTTCAGCAACCGGTTGAACATGATCGGGACCATGTTAAGGTGCGTGATCCGCCGCCGTTCGATCAGCCGAAGCAGCTCTTCCGCGTCGAACCGCGGCATGATGACGACATTGGCGCGGATCCGGAACGCGAAACTCGCATGGGCGCTTGGCGCCGAATGGTAGATCGGGCCGACGACGGCGGTCACGATCTCTTCCGGCCTGTCCATATAGTCGGCGCAACCGTACGACAGAGCGAGCATGCGGGTGATGACCTGGGCCTCACTGGGCGTGGGTGTCGATCGCTTGACGCCCTTCGGTCGCCCCGTGGTGCCGGAGGTATAGATGATCGCGCTTGGCATCACGGCGCTCGGTCCGACGCGCGGTGCGAATCCATCGCGCCAAGTCTCCCAGTCAATCGCGTCCGAGGTCATCTTGACCGACGCGGCTGACAACCCGTAGGCGGCCCGGATCTCCTCTGGAACCGGCACGACGAAGATGATCACATGATCGGGGATGACCCTACGGATCGGCTCTAGGAGGTCCGCGTGAATGACCAGGACCTTCGCGGCAGAATCCGTGAACAGGTATGCGGCTTCATCCGGGCTGTAGTGCCAATTGACCGCGACGGAATAGGCGCCGAGCATGGCAGCGGCGATGCTTACTTCGAAAAAAGTAAAGTCATTTCGCAAGTACAGGGCGACACCATCGCCGGCCTTCACGCCCATGCTCTCAAGGCCCTTCGCTGCTTGTTCGGCGCGGCGCTGCAAGTCTGCCGCCTTTAAGTGACGGGCTCCAAACCACACAGTACTCATATTTTGATACTCCCATCCGCGGCTTGGCGCTTACAGCCGGCGTGTTCTTTATCTGAGGCTATCGCCTGACCGATGAGCAGACCCAAGATCGAGTCCTGGACGCTGCTCATCGGTTCGGGCGCTTGCCGACTTCAGTTTGCGCCGGAATATTCGCGTATCTTGCGCTTGCCCAACTGAGACAAGTGCACCTCATCCGGGCCGTCAGCGATGCGGAGGTACCGGTTGAGAGTGAAGAATGCAGCGATGGGCGTATCGGCGCTGACACCCATGCCCCCATGCGCCTGAATGGCGCGGTCAGCGACGGTTTGGGCCATCTGCGGCGCGATAATCTTGATCGCCGCAATAAGGTCCAGGGCACCCTTGTTGCCATAGCGATCCATCTGGTCCGCCGCCTTCAAGGTGAGAAGACGCGCCATTTCGATTTCACAATAGGAGCGCGCGACATCCTGCCGGATGCTGCCCTGTTCCGACAGTTTGCGCCCAAACGCAACACGGTTTTCGACGCGGCCCGCCATAATCTCAAGGGCCCGCTGCGCCTGTCCGATCGATCGCATGCAATGATGGATGCGGCCCGGCCCAAGGCGGCCCTGGGCAATCTCGAAGCCCTTGCCTTCGCCCATGATGATATTGCTCTTCGGAATCCGCACATTCTCGAGTCGCAGTTCGGCCTCCCCGCCAGGCGAATTCATGCTGCCAAATACCGTCTGGTTCCGCACAATGCTGATCCCGGGCGTGTCCCGCGGAATGATGACGGTCGACTGTTGCTGATGGCGCGGCGCCTCGGGATTGGTTTTTCCCATGAGGAGCAAAAGCCTGCAACGGGGATCCATGATCCCGGAAATCCACCATTTCCGACCATTGATCACGTAGCTGTCGCCGTCCGACCGAATCTCCGTCTGGATATTCGTCGCATCCGACGACGCCACCTGCGGCTCCGTCATGAGGTAGGCCGAGCGAATCTCCCCATCAAGCAATGGCTGAAGCCAGGTCGCTTTCTGTTGCTGCGAGCCGAATTTCGCCAGCACTTCCATATTGCCCGTGTCGGGCGCGGAGCAGTTGAACACCTCCGATGACCACGGCACCCGCCCCATGATCTCCGCAAGCGGAGCGTACTCAAGATTAGAAAGGCCCGCCGAGTAGCCGTGATACTCCTCCGGCAGGAACAGATTCCAAAGTCCCTCCGCCCGGGCCTTTTTCTTCAGCTCATCGGTACCCGGCCAATGTTTCCAGAGATTATTGGGGTCGCGGACCCAATCGTAACGAGCCTGCTCCGCAGGATAGATATGCTCTTTCATGAAGCCTTTCAGCTTTGATTGCAGTTCGCTCATCCGCTCTGAAGGTTCAAAATTCATCCGCTGTTTCCTTATATTTGGCGACGAGCCGAGACGCTAAGACAGCGCCCATTTTTGCGACGTTCGTTTCCAACGCGCCATCGGATCCGTCCGCCAGAGCGAATCCCATAGGTCGATGTATCTTGTCGCTCACCTGTCTGTTCTCTCTCTTGCGGCGCGACCACATGATCCTGTCAGCCGCCTTCGGGCCGACCTGGGTCATCTGCGGCGACATCCGAAGTTCGGGGCTAGACAGAACGGTGCGCGGACCCTTTTAACAATAAAAATTCACTTGGGTGTAGGTTCTGCGTAGACTACCAACTTTCCATGGAAATAATAAGTGGTCAAAATCACGCAGTGGAGGAAGCCGCAATGTTGAAGGAAGACAGTGATCTTCGGCCCAGGGGGACTGTTGTGGATTTCGATGCGCTGCGCTACGAGGTCAGGGATCATATAGCGATCATCACGCTGAACCGCCCGGAAAAGCTCAACGCCTATAACGCCCGGATGATGCTCGACATCATCGCGGCGTTCGATATGACCGACGCCAGTGACGACGTCCGCTGCGTTATTCTCACCGGCGCTGGGCGAGCCTATTGTTCCGGGGCTGACTTGTCGGCTGGCGGAGGCACCTTCGACCGCAGCGCCGAACGCGATCCGGCGCGAGAATTCCTTCGCCATGGCGACCTCTACCGAGACGGCGGCGGAATGGCGTCATTGCGCATTTTCGAAAGCGCCAAGCCGGTGATCGCCGCTGTCAATGGCCCCGCGGTGGGGGTCGGCGCGACTATGTTGCTTGCAGCTGATGTGCGTCTGGCGTCGACGGCGGCACGATTTGGCTTTGTCTTCGCCCGTCGCGGCATCGTGCCCGATGCCGCATCCTCCTGGTTTCTACCGCACGTCGTTCCGATCTCCACGGCGCTGGAGTGGTGCTTGACCGGACGCATGGTCTCCGCCGAGGAGGCATTGGAGCGCGGCCTCGTCCGCTCCGTGCACACCCCTGACGACCTCTTTCCGGCAGCGTGGGTGCTGGCCCGCGAGATCGCCGATTCCGCGGCGCCGGTGTCGGCCGCCCTCACCCGCCAGATGTTGTGGCGAATGTTGGGCGCGTCACATCCCATGGAGGCGCACCGGGCCGACAGCCGCGCCATGAAAGCAAGAGGCGTGTCAGCCGATGTTCAAGAAGGGGTCAATGCCTTCCTGGAAAAACGCGCGCCTGTATTCACCGATCGGGTCTCGTCAGGCCTCCCCGACATCTGGCCGGAGTGGACGGAGCCCGAATTCCGATGACGAGGGCGGCGCCGGGTGCCCGCATTAATTTTCCATGGAAGATTATCCTTGACTGCGAGCCTTCCATGGAAATATAAGTAGTCACAATCGGGGATAGAGGAAACCTATGTTGAAGGCGGACGGCGACCTGTTGACGCACGTTGGCGCGGGGACGCCCCTGGGCGACGTGTTGCGTCGCTACTGGCAGCCGATTGCGTTGAGTTCGCAGGTGGCGGAACCGGATGGGACACCGCTGCGCACCAAACTGCTGGGCGAGCACTTCGTGGTGTTCCGCGACACGCGGGGCCGGGTGGGCGTGCTGGACGAATACTGCATGCACCGCGGAGTCTCGCTGGCGCTTGGACGCAATGAGGAAGGCGGCCTGCGCTGTATCTACCACGGCTGGAAGTTCGCCGTGGACGGCACGATCCTGGAGACGCCAAACCACGCCGACTGCCGCTTCCGCGACCATATGAAGGCGCCGGCCTATCCGGTGCGCGAGCAATCCGGTCTGATCTGGGCCTATATTGGCCCCAAGGAACTGCAGCCGCCGTTTCGCAGCTTCGAATATGACACCGTGCCCGAAGCCAACCGAGCAGCGTTCCGGTGCAACCGCAACGCCAAGTGGCTGCCGCTCATGGAAGGTGGTCTGGACAGCTCGCACATCGGCATCCTGCACACCAACGGGAACCGGCCCAGCTGGGGCGCCAAGCAGCGCGGCGAGACCGACATCCAGGCGAGCGTCTGGGACAGCCTCGCTCCAAGTTACGAGATTGAAGACACGGACTTCGGCTACCACTACTGCGCCTTCCGCGAGATCCCAGGGGTCGAAGGCCGGCGCCACGCCCGGCTAACGCCGGCGATTCTGCCCTACACGCGTATGATTTCATACGGTGATGTGTCTCCACCTTCGTCGGTAGCGGCAACGAGGGAGGGCGGCCAAAAATATCTAGAGGGCGGCAGGAATTTTTCTATGGAAGTGCCCATGGATGATCACGAGACAGCGACCTATGTGATCGCTTACAGCACCGTGCGTCCGATGGATTACGATCAAGTTAACCACCTTATCGGCTTCGACGATCCGCAGATCGATCCGGTGACACGCGAGTGGAAATTGGACTGGGGCAACCGGCTGGGCCAGGACCGCAGCATCATGAAGACTAACTGGACCGGCGCCCTGGGCGGCAGGCGCGAAGATTTCATGACGGCGGTGTCGATGGGCGACGACTGGGACTGCTCCAAGCAGCACGTGGTCACCGCCGACCTCGCCGTGGTTCGCTTCCGCCAGCGTATCCTCGAAGCCATCCGACGCTTCCGGGACGGAGAGGCACCGCCGGGGGTCAACATCGCCGACATGACCAACGTCAGCACCTATGACTGCGTTGTCTCGGTCGGTCAGCACTTGACGGACTTGGCGCCCGCTCACAGGCGCATTGCCGCGGTATAGCTAGAGAACCTCCGACTCTCCTGAAGCAGGTTGGTTGATCCGCCGCCAGACCCTCGACACCCATGGGCTGGCGGTGGCGCTGAAGACCGATGGCGCGCCGACCTTCGTCAGGATTGAGAGTACGAGGAGCGGCGCATTTGGGAACACGAGAACACGAAAACACGAGGAGCGGCGCATTTGGGAACACGAGGTACGGCGCAATTGGCGGAGAAGGTGCTGGTAATCGGTGCGGGCATGGCAGGGCTCTGGACCGCCCTAGCGCTGGCCCCCACCGGACGGCAGGTCGTCCTGCTTGAGCGTGACCCGCCGGCGCCCGAGGGCGGACCGGACGAGGTCTTTTCCGACTGGGCGCGACGCGGCGTCAGCCAGCTGCGCAACAGCCACGTCTTCCGGGCGCGGATGCGGATGATCATCCGTGACGAACACCCTGCGCTCTTGCGGGACCTGCTTGATGCCGGCTGCCGCGAGGTGCCGTTCGAGGACGGGCTCACCGACCTGCACCGACGGCGGTTCAAGCCCAACCCGGTGGATCGCGACCTAATCGGCCTGACCAGCCGGCGTACGACGCTCGAGCTGGTCATCCGCCGATACGTCGAACGGCAGGCGAATGTCGAGTTGCGCTCGGGCGTGTTGGTCCGCGAACTGGCAGTCGAGGCCGGTGCGGTCCCGCGGGTGATCGGCGTGACGATCGACGGAGCGGAGGGGCCGCATACCCTGACCGCGGACCTCGTGGTGGACGCGGCCGGGCGCATCTCTTCATTCGTCAAGCAGCTGACCGCGGCCGGCGCGCACATCCCCGAAAAGACCGAGGACTGCGGCATCCTTTACTTCACCCGCCATTACCGGCTGAACCCGGGCGTGAGCGAGCCGCCGCGGACCCAGGCGCCGGTGACCGGCGACCTTGGATACCTTAAGTTCGGGCTGTTTCCGGGCGACAACGGCTGCTTCTCGATCAGTCTGTGTGCTCCCGAGGTCGAGGGGGAGCTGCGCAAGAATCTGCGCGATCCGGCGGCGTTCGACGCGGTCTGCGCCCGCCTGCCGGGACTCGCGCCCTGGGTTCACGCGGCGACCGCCGCGCCAATCAGCCGGGTGTTTGGCATGGGCGACCTGCGCAGCCGTTGGCGCGACTTTGCGCCGGGCGGCAAGGCGGCGGCGCTGGGTATCTTCACGGTGGGCGACAGCCTGTTGCGCACAAATCCGCTGTACGGAAGCGGCTGCTCTTACGCTGCGGTTGAGGCCCACCTGCTGCGCGACGCCCTAGCGGCGTCCGCGGACCCCGCCGCACGGCTCGTGGACTATCAGCGCCGCGTCCGGATGGAGCTTGAGCCGTATTACAAGTTCATGCGCAACGCCGACCGCAGCGCGATCAGCCGAGCTCGGCGAGCGCTGATTCCATCAGTTGGCCAGCCCAATCTCGTACGACGCCTTATCCGGAGCTTCCTAAGAGACGGCGTGGCGATCGCAGTGCGCTCGGACGTCGAGCTTTTCCGGGCCATGCAGCGCGGCGTCCACATGCTGGAGGATCCCAGGGCTTGGCTGCGGCGGCCGGTTAATTTCGCCAAGGTTCTAGGCTATTGGGCGCGGGGCAAGCGCGCCAACGCCGCCGCCTATAGGCCGCCTGACGGGCCGGCGCGGACCGAGATGCTGCTGGGCCTGGGTCTTTCGCCCGACCTCGACGCGCAGCGGCTACTCGCCGAGGTCGCATAGGGTCTCTGTTGAAATTCATCGGGAGCTCCTCGAAAGAGATGTCCGGTGACGTGTTGCGATCATTTGGATCGCAATAGAGTGAGACATACATCCATGAGCACTTTTGTTCTCGTCCATGGCGCCGGCCACGGCGCTTGGTGCTGGTACAAGGTGAAGGCGCGGCTGGAAGCCCGCGGTCACGTCGTCCTCGCCTTGGACATGCCCGGACATGGCATCGACACGAGGCCGATCGAAGAGTCACACTGGAGCACATCGTCGCGCGAGTGGGCGATACCATCGCGGCAGCGACCGAGCCGGTTGTTCTGGTCGGTCATTCCTATGGTGGAATTGCCACAACGCAGGCGGCGGAATACTTCGCCGACAGAATTCGCAAGCTCGTCTTTGTTGCCGCGGTGCCTGTTCCCAACGGGGTCGCCGCGAAGGACGTCGACGCCGACGAAAGCGCCCTAACAGGCCACACCATTCAATCGAGTGACGGGAAAGTGGCAGACTTTGACCGCGCCTTCGTCAACGAGGCGTTCTACGGCGAATGCGGCTCAGACGACATCGCCCTGGCCCATATGCTGATGGTCCCTGAAGCCGTCGCCGGGCTGATGACGCCGGTGAAGACCAGCGCGCAGTGCTTTGGCCGCGTGCCACATATCTATATCGAGTGTGTGAAAGGTCGGGCAATCACGCTTGCCAGCCAACGAAAGCTGCATGCGTCGCTGCCTTGCGAACACGTTTTTACGCCGGACAGCGACCATTCTCCATTCTTCTCAAGGCCGGACGAACTCACCGCCATCCTAGCGGAGATCTAGCCCACCGGGGTTGCTGGGTTGAGCGATCCGGTGCGGCTGGCAGTGGAAGCTGCTCTAGCCGAAGGCCGCGCCTGCACGGAGAGAATCTATGTCCGCTTCGCTGAAGCCCCAATCGGCAAGCGCCTGCCGAGTATGAGCCCCACTGGCGGGCGGCGGTCCTTGGATGGCCCCTGGAGTGGCGGAAAATCGCGGTGCGGGGGCCGGTTGTGTGATGCCTTCCAAGTTTACGAAGGTCTGCCTGGCCACATTATGCGGATGACGCGGAGCTTCGGCCATGGAGAGTACCGGGGCAAAACACGCATCGGTGCCTTCGAGGATCTCGCACCATTCCGCGCGTGTTTTCTGAGAAAATATCTTTGCAATCGCGGCATTAAGGGAGGGCCAATCTCCAGAATCTTTCTGACTAGCGCATTCCGCCCCGCTCAGTCCGATCTTCTCTCTCAGCACAGCATAGAATTGCGGCTCTATCGCGCCGATAGCAACCCACTCGCCGTCCGCGCAACGGTAGGTGTCATAGTAATGAGCGCCGCCATCCAATAGATTGGTCCGGCGTTCGTCTCGCCAAGTTCCCCTCCCTAGCAAGCTGTAAAAAAAGGCCATAAGTGAAGCCGCGCCGTCCGTCATGGCTGCGTCAATCACTTGGCCTTCGCCTGTACGTCGTGCGTGCAGGATGGCAGCGAGCAAACCGACGGCCAGATACAGGGCGCCGCCGCCGAAGTCACCCACCAGATTGAGCGGTGGCACTGGCTTCTCACCTGTGCCAATCGCGTGCAGCGCTCCAGTAATGGCAATGTAATTGATGTCGTGGCCGGCGGCTTGGGCGAGCGGACCATGTTGCCCCCAGCCGGTCATCCGCCCATACGCGAGTTTCCGATTCCGCTTCAGCGCTACGTCTGGTCCGAGGCCCAGCCGCTCCATGACCCCTGGACGGAAACCTTCGATCAAACCATCGGCCTGATCAATGAGCCGTAAGCAGGCTTCCACCGCCGACGGGTTCTTGAGATCGAGGGCGACCGACCTGCGACCGCGGTAGATTATCGTCTCCTGCTGCGATGGCGTCGGGCCCACCCGGTCGATCCTCACAACATCGGCTCCGAGATCGGAGAGCAGCATTCCGCAGAATGGGCCAGGGCCCAATCCGGCAAACTCAATGATCCTGACGTCCTTCAGGGGTCCCGTTCGGAGATGAGTCATTTTTTAGGTCTCCCACGATTTACATCAGGCACGCGAAGCGCCACGATGAACAGTTGTGTGTACATGCTCTGGGCGTACACCGCACCCATCAGCGCGATTGGCCTAGCAATCCATGTGGCCGGGAGCGCCAATGCCTGTGGGCGCACGCCTAGAACTCCGGATCGACCCAGTTCGGCCAGATGTTCGGGAGGTCGCGCGGCACGCGGTCGGGAAAATTCGCCGGGCGCTTTTCCAGGAACGAAGAGACGCCCTCGCGCGCATCGGCGGACGGGCGGCGCGCGTGCAGCGCGAGGCTCTCAGCGCGGTGCGCCTCCATCGGATGCGACGCGGCCAGCATGCGCCACATCATTTGCCGCGTGAGCGCGACGGAAACCGGCGCCGCGTTGTCAATGATCGCATGCGCGATCGCGTTGGCCGCGGGCAAGAGATCATCGGGCGCGTGCAGCGATCGCAGCAGGCCGCGCTCCACGGCTTCCTGCGCCTGAAACATGCGGCCGGAATAGGCCCATTCCAGTGCGCTCGACATGCCCATCAGACGCGGCAGAAAATAGGAGGAGGCGCCTTCTATCACGATCCCGCGGCGGCTGAACACCAGTCCGAAACGCGCGTCGATCGAGGCGATCCGAATGTCCATGGGTAAAAGCATCGTCATGCCGACGCCGGCCGCGGCGCCGTTCACCGCCGCGATCACCGGTTTCAAACTGTCGTAGATTCGCAGTGTCACCATGCCGGCGGAGTCACGCCGGACTTCGTCCGATCGCGCGCCTTCTGCCGCGATGCGCCCAAATCCGCCGCTGTCGCCGGAAAGATCGGCGCCGGCGCAGAAAGCGCGCCCGGCACCCGTTACGACCACGGCACCGACATCATTGTCCGCGTCGGTTGCGTCGAACGCCGCCCGCAGATCGTGCATCATCTGGCCGTTGAACGCGTTCATCTTGTCGGGACGGTTCAGCGTGATGGTGGCGATGCGCTCGTCGACCCTATAAGCGAGAGTTTCGAATTCGGTCCCAGACATGCACGTCCTTCCTGTATGCGAGTCTTGTTCACGTTGTCCAGCACCTTAAGCGGGCTTTCGCGCCCTGTATCTTCGTTCGACCGCGTCAGAGGTCGATCACCAAGCGCTCGGACTTCGACCCCGAGCAGCAGATCATCATCGTCTTGCCCTCGGCGTGCTCCCGGTCCGAGAGGATCATGTCGCGGTGGTCCGGCGTGCCGGACAAAACCCGCGTCTCGCACGCGCCGCAGACGCCCTCTTCGCAGGAATAGGGGACCTTGACCCCCGCCGCCAGCAACGCCTTCAGCAGGGTCTCGCCTTCGTTGACGCGGACTTCTTTTCCCGACCTGGCAAGGGAGACTATGTAGCCGCCAGCCGCCGCATCGACGGTGACGCTGAAGTACTCGTAATGCACCTGTTCGGACGGAAAGACTTCGGCCGCAGCGGCGCGATACGCGTTGAGCATGCCCTCGGGGCCGCAGCAGTAGACATGCGTGTCCCGCGACAGGCTGTCAAGCAAAGCCCTCAGATCAAGCATTTTGCCGCCGGGTAAGCCGTCGAAGTTCATCTCGAAGCGGCCCTGGGCAGCGGCCGCAACAGTCTGGAGTTCATCCAGGTGCGCAGCCCGGTCCGGACTGCGAACGGAGTAGTACATGGTCCATGGCCGTCTGATTTCGTTAAGCCGCTGGGCCATCGACAGAAACGGCGTGACCCCGATTCCTCCCGCGATAAAGACTGTGCCAACCGCACTCTCACAGAGCGGAAAGTTGTTCCGCGGCGGTGAGATTTCGAGCACTTGGCCCACGCGCAAATTGTCATGCATCGACTTCGAGCCACCCCGCGTCGCGGGGTCGCGCTGAACGGTGAGGCGGTACTCTTCGTCTCCGGTCTTAAGGTTGGAAAGCGAGTAGCTGCGGACCAGGCCATTGGCCAGGTGGACGTCCACGTGGGATCCCGGTGTCCAAACCGGCAGTTCTCCTTCGAGGGTCCGCAGGCCAAGGGAAATAATATCGACGGCTTCGTACCGTATGCCCTGAACGCGAACCTTGAGGAGGGTCGAATTCATCGCCTGCCTGCGGAAAGCATTCTAAGCAGCGATTCGTAAGTCATGAGACACGGATTTGGCCCTTTCTCGGTTCATATTTTGGATGGCGTGATGGATTTGGCGGTCTGGAACTACACCATCTCATTCTATCCGCCAGCGCATGCCGTGCGTCAAGTGAATTTTCCTCGGAAGATTGATGGCGGTCGAGAAATAAGCAAAGGTCAACCTGACTCGTCGTCCGTGGAAAGTCTCTCAAGCCATTGATTAGACGATTTTTTGAGGCTTAACAGGTATTCGCGATAGCCAATCTGCGGGTTAAAGAGCGCGGCGGCGCGCTGATCGACCGTCGCTGCTAGTCGACAGGGTTATGCCGGATCCGCTCCTGAATCTTACCAACGAGGAGGTGCATGATCCTAAGGGCCTTCGATCGCTGCGCATCGGTCAAGGCGTTGAAGACAATCCACATGGTCGGCATCGCGTCGTTCGACGTGGCCTGATTGGTAATAGTCTGTCCTGCGTCGGTGAGAACGATGTGCCAGCCGCGCTTGTTCTTAGAGTTGAAGGCGCGGCTGACAAAGCCCCGAGCCACGAGCCGATCGACCTGCTTCGTGATCGCGCCCGGGGTAATGACCAGCTGTTTGAACAGATCCGTTGGCCGCATGGGAACTTGCGCCCGCCTGAGGGTCAACAGGATTCGGACGTCGCCAGGCGACATGCCGAACTTGGAAGTCGCATAGCGATTGAATTCGCGCTCCATGACCTGAGCGACAATGGTGATTCCGAGCACTAACTCGGAGAAATCGAAATCGCCGCGACGCCCTGATTTGATCCACTGCGCGCGAATCTCGTCCAGCACGTCTCCCGCAACCAACTTACTAACGGCGCCTTTCCCAGTGCGACGCTTCCTTGCCGTCGGGCCTTTTGCCTTCTGCAGCTTTGGACTGTTCATGTGGTCATGTTCCAGGATCGTCCCGCAAAATAAATGTAGCGCCCTGCTGGCCTTGAGATCTCAAGGAGATAAGTTGTTCTTGCGACAGCAATAGCCGTCACCAACGGGATGAACAAGCATGGCACAGCGGGTTCTGGCTTTCAATTATGAAATGCGTTTCGAGTCAAAGCCGCCTGAGCGCGCGAAGTCCAGGTCGCTAAGCTGCCCCACCGGTACATTAGGAGATCGCGGGCCGCCCAAGCAGGGCGGGCAGTCTGACCCACAGGACGACGATCAGTCCGACCGACGCCGCCGAGGCCAGTGCGTAGTAAACCATGCTCGACGAGGTGCTGGCGCTTCGCCCAGTGATCCAACCGGCTATCAGCGGCGAAACGAACCGAGTCAGGTAGAAAGTCGTCGAGTAAAGCCCAATGACGCGACCCCGGGCCAAGGCCGGCGTGCAGTCGAGCACCCAGATCGACAGAACCGGACCCATCATGCCTTCGCTGATCCCGACAACGACTGCCCCGACTAGGATCGGTGCGACCTCACCCGTTATCGCGATCAGAAGCGTTCCGACTCCGCCCACGGCAAATACCAGCGCCATCTTGCTTGGGGCCGACAGTCCCCGCAGCAAGCCCAGCCCCAAAGCGCCAGCGACCGCCCCCGCCGCCAGCACCGATGTCGCCAAGCCAGTTAGAGTCGCCGTCCCTAGCTTCTTTTCCTGGAAAACCAATCCTAGTTCAAAGGCGGGGGGAGAGATTATCAGGCAGCCGAGGATGGCAAGCGCGAATATGGTGCCAAGCGCCCGCCAGGGAACCGGCTCCGCGGCGCCCAATTCAGCCGCTTCTTCTTCGTGCTGGCCCTCGCGGTTGATGGCGTGATGCGCGGGCAACAGGATTAGGGCTAGCAATAGTGGGAAACCTAAGGCCAGCAGCAGGAACGGCAGACGCCAACTGATGTCACCCAGGGCGCCGGCAATTGGCGAGGTTACGACCCCCGCTGCTGCTGCCGCAACGCCTTGAATCGCGAGCCACCGCTGACGTGAAGCTCCCGAGAAATAGTCCCCGGTCAGGGCGACAGCCGACGTTGTCATGGCGCCCAGAGCCACGCCGGCCGCCGCCCGCGTGACCAGAATCAACGGGAACGAGTCGAGCCAAAACGGCGCGATGGCGGTCGCCGCGAACAGGGCCGTGCCGATCTCGAGGAGCCGTCTGCGGCCCATGCGCTCGCCAAGAACGCCCGCGGCGATGCTGGAGAAAGCCAAGGCGAGCGTCGGCAGCACGACGGCCATCGGCACAAGAACTCGTGCGTTCGGCGTGCTGGCGAAGACAACCGACAGCTTGGGAATGATTGGAATTACGGCGACGACTGTGAGCACCACCATGGCCGGAACAACCGCGAGCAGGACCCCTTGCACCCAGCCGGCGTCGGAACCCGGCAAAGATTCCGACGTCGCGTTCGTCACAGGCCTGGCACGCTCTATTTGGGGCCGAAATGATAGCGAAAACTCACGCCGAACATGCGCGGCGGCCCATAGTCAGAGGAGCTAATCCCGATTGAAGAAAACTGCGAAAGTGCTTGCATTCCCTGCACGTAGACCTTGTTCGTTGCATTGGTAACGAAGACAGACGCGTCTATCGGCTGGCCCATCAGGTTTTTCCAAGATGCGTCAAGGTTCAGCAGCGTCAGGGGCGGCAGCACAGCTTCGGGATTGAGATAGCTGGTGTCCGTAACGGCCTTCGAGGAGCGGTAGTACAATGAGCCGCCGAACGACACCTCCCCCACTGACGCGTCCAGCGGCAGGGTATAGTGCGCCGACGCGTTCAAAGTGTTTCGAGGCGTGTCATTCAGCAGATTGAGCGGGCAGAAGCCCACGTTGCCCGTGGTCGCCGGGTTCGCAGGGCAATCGAGCGCGAATTGTGCGGCTGAAAGATGATTTTGGTAGTGAGCGTCGGTGTAACCCCAAGCGAGGGTGATCGTCAGACCTTTAACGGGAATGAACGTCTGCTCCAGTTCGATGCCTTGGATCGTCGCCTGTGGCCCGTTGGTGATGCCCGCGCTGCCGGGGCTCGTGGGGGTCGCGGGGGAGATCACGGTCTTTTGAATTTTCGTGTAATCGTCGTGGAAGAGGGCCACGTCTGTCCTGGCCTCGACTGGCCCTAGATTGTAGTCGGCCTTTACGCCGCCCTCGACGCTGACGTCATACTCAGGCTGAAAGGCGAAACTGAAGGCCGACCCCGCGACGGCATTGAATCCACCAGGCCGATAACCGCGGCTCACCTTGGCGTACACCATTGCTTGCTGGGTGACGTCATAATCGAGGCCGGCAGTGTAGGTGACTGCGTCGGACTTGGTCTGCAGATGTTCGCATCCTGGGTTCGCCACAGCTCCTGGGAACGAGACCGCCAATTCCGCTGCTGTCAGGCATTGGCCATTCACCGGAACGCCGTTGACGAGATTCACGCCACCGAACGAAAGGTATTGTGCGTTTTGCGAGTGCGCCGTGTCCTGCGTATACCGCACCCCGCCGTCCAACTTCAGGCCTGGCAAGATATCGTGGAGGTCATAGGCCATCTGCCCGTAGTACGCTTGACTAGTGGTCTGGGTATATTGCACCACCGCTTGCTGGAGCAAAAACAGCTCCGTGTTATACGCTTCCGACTCTCCTGGTGTCTTCTCCCACTCCCAATACGTACCCAACGTATATTTGAGGTCGCTCGCCAACGTCCCAGAGGCTTGGAATTCCTCACTCAGGTGTTGCTTGGTATTGTCACCGGGTGCAAGCGAATTGAAAATTCCGATGTAGTTGCCATTGAAGGGCGCAGCAGTGCCGGTGGGGCGAAACGAAGTGCCGCTCAGGTCGACACCGAAGGGATCCTTGAAATAGGTGTAACCCGCGATGTTCCTAAAGGTTAGGGCCTCGGACAAGTGCCAGCTGGTCGTGTTTACGGCATAAATCTCAGTTCTCTTGTTATAAATACCCCAGTCCGATCCATATAGGGGATTACCGACCGCGGCCTGCCAAGGACCCCGGGCTTGCTGTTGCGCCAGCGCCGCCTGCAGGCCGGCGGTGAAGGGAGCCGCAACCCCGGCTGCGCACGTGATATTGCAGAGCGGGGAAAGAAAGAATCCCGCCAGCGTACTGGTCGTCGATGTAGGGTTGACTTTGCTGAGCTCAAACGGCGTCCCGGTTTCGTTTGCGGTGCTGTAACTGAACACCGTGTAATTCTCGAAGTTCTCCACCGGCTTGATGGTGAGGCCCAGTCTGAATGAATCATAATCAACGTCGCCGAGTTTCACGCCATTGTTGATGTTGGTGACGTAGCCATCGCGTCTGTTGACGTCGAAGGCGGCTCTAAAAAGGAGCTTGTCCTCGATCAGCGGTATGTTCAAGGCTCCATCGAAGTCGCGGAGATTGTAATTTCCCAGTTTCGTCTCTACATAGCCGGCGAGGTCGTTAGTCGGCTTTTGCGGAGCGAGCAGGATGTCTCCGCCGTCGGTCACTCGACCGAAGAGCGTGCCCTGCGGCCCGCGAAGGATCTGGATGTTGTCTAGATCATACAACTGCCCTTCGGTAACCCTGAACAGCGGCACCTCGGCAAAGTAAGCAACCACCGAGGGGAACAGTGCTCCGAAGGTGGCGCTTTGGCCGCGTATGGCAAAGGTGGTATTACCATCAAGTCCCGTTTCGACGTTCAGATTGGGCACCTTCTGGGTCAAGTCCTGCGCCGCGAAATTGCCACTCTGGCTGATACTGTCCTGTGTCAGCGCGGTAACGGCGACTGGCACTTGCTGTAAGTTCTCCGACATGCGTCGTGCCGTTACGACGACCGTGGCGAGTTCCGAGGTCGGTGTGGCGCTGGAGGCGCCCTGGGCGTCTGCGGCGGAGGACGGCGGCGCAAAAGTAGTCGCCAGCGTTGCTAAGATTACCGCCAAGCTGGCCCCTGCCAGCGCGCGCGCGTCGTTGCGGAGTTGAAGAAGCACGGACGGAGCCGCGGTGGGTTGCATGTTCATTTCTCTGGATTCCCCCTAATGCGTTATTGCGCGTTTTTGGAATCGGCCGAGCAGTCAGCCGCGCCACCGCGCCTCTCTTCTTATCGAGCCCCCCGAACGTTCGGAGGGAATGCTAAAGTCCCTTCCTCCTAGCGGAGGCTCTCTAGCTAGACCGTGGCAAGGTGCCGGCGATCGGTTGCCAAGCCCTGCCAGTCCTGGCCGGGCCGGATATCGCCGTCGTAGGTGCTGACCTTGGTCATGTCGGCGACGTTGACCGCGGGCGGCGCCTCTCCCTCCTGGAAGCGTCGGATGGCCTGGAGAAGACGCCGGCGCATGCGAACCACAGCGAGGTCCGCGGGAACGATGTTTTCCTTAGTGCGGTCCCAGTCCTCGCCCATCGAAACCGACATCATGTAATCCTCGCGCCTGGCGCTGTTGCCCACGCAGCCGGACCAGTTGGTCTTCATGGTGCTGCGGTCCTGGCCCAGCCGGTCGTCCCAGTCCAATTTCCAGTCGCAAGTCACCGGATCGTATTGCGGATCGTCGAAGCCGGCATCCCGCGCCGCCTGCTCGTAGCTCATCGGATGCTCGGTGCTGTAAGCGACCGCATAGTGCGCTGTCTCGTGATCATCCATCGGCACTGGCATGGAAAAAATCCGGCCGCCGACTAGAAAATCCTGCCCTCCGGGAGTCATACGCATATAAGGCAGAATGTACGGCGTCAGTCGGGCGTGACGCTGGCCCTCGACCCCGGGGATGTCGCGGAAGGCGCAGTAGTGGTAGCCGAAGTCCGTATCGGCGATCTCGTAGCTTGGAGCAAGGCTGTCCCAGACACTCGCCTGGATGTCGGTCGCGCCGCGCTGCTTGGCGCCCCAAGACGGCCGCACGAGATTGGTGTGCAGGATGCCGACGTGCGAACTGTCCAAGCCGCCTTCCAAGAGTGGCAGCCAATTAGCGTTGGCGTTGGCCCGGAAAACCACTCGGTTGGCTTCGGGCACGGTGTCGTATTCGAAGCTGCGAAACGGCGGCTGCACTTCCTTGGGGCCAATATAGGCCCAGATTAGGCCGGATTGCTCGCGCACCGGATAGGCCGGCGCCTTCAGATGGTCGCGGAAACGGCAATCGGCGTGGTTCGGCGTCTCCATGATCGTGCCGTCCACGGCGAACTTCCAGCCGTGGTAGATACAGCGCAGGCCGCCTTCCTCATTGCGTCCAAGCGCCAGCGAGACCCCGCGGTGCATGCAGTACTCGTCAAGCACGCCCACCCGGCCCCGCGTGTCGCGGAACACCACGAAGTGTTCGCCCAGGAGTTTGGTGCGCAGCGGTGTCCCATCCGGTTCCGCCACCTGTGAACTCAACGCAATTGGGTGCCAGTAGCGGCGCATCATGTCGCCCAGGGGCGTCCCCGCGCCAACGTGCGTCAACAGGTCGCTGTCTGCCTTCAACATAGGTTTCCTCCACTCCCCTGACTGTGACTACTTATATTTCCATGGAAGGCTCGCAGTCAAGGAGAATCTTCCATGGAAAATTAAAAATTGGTGCTCGGGCACTCTGCATCCGGCGTGACCAACAAGCTCCAGTTGCAATTTTGGGCATATTCTCTGAGCGCGCTACGGCCCGCGGGGAGCCTAGGGCGCGGCTATGAAGGTCAGCGGCGCTTGCCCTTCAGCGCGCGGCCTGACCCGCCGCGCTCAGGGACTGCGGGCGAGGCCGGTGGTGATCGGCGCTTGGGGCTCGCGGTTGTCTTCGATGCGGACTTTGGCAGACGCGACGGTCTTCAGTCCCTCGTCGAGGAAACAGTTCTGGGCGTCGCGAAACTGGCGTTTGTAGGCCGCCACCGCGCCGGCGCTGTTGGCCGAGATTTCCGCCGCCAGCCGATCGACCCGCGCGTCCAACTCGGTGACCGGGACGGCGTCGAGGATCAGGCCGATGGCGAGCGCCTCGCGGGCACCCACCCGGCGGGCCGAGACGCAAAACTCCTTGGCCCGCGTCCAGCCGATTTGTCGCGGCAGTCGCTGGGTGATGCCCCACGGCGAGACGAGGCCGAGCTTCACGTGCGTATCGCAAAATTGCGCGTCGTCGCCGGCGATGATGAAGTCGCAGCCCAAGGCGATTTCCAAGCCTCCCGTGAAGCAGTAGCCGCTCACGCGGGCGATGGTGATCTGGGGCATGGTCTCGAGGAGTACGATGAGGGCGCGCGCCTGGTCGTTGAAGCGCTTCGTCGCCTCGCGATCAAAGCCCTGGGCGGCCTTGAGATCCACCCCGGCGCTGAACGCCTTACCGGCTCCGGT
>Ga0182030_10009243_pt1 | contig 20205 bp, 21 predicted proteins | sample 812S3MmetaG_FD_121299 | JGI IMG/M metagenome (GOLD analysis project Ga0182030, IMG submission 121299) | Permafrost microbial communities from Stordalen Mire, Sweden - 812S3M metaG (Illumina Assembly) | ecosystem: Environmental > Terrestrial > Soil > Wetlands > Permafrost | place: Sweden... | reverse complement strand
GGCATTGAAATGTATCTTGGCCAAGCGGCGACGTTTCTGCTATTTTCATCCGGCAACGGCCACCGCAATTCAGCGGGCGTAGTTCAGTGGTAGAACGACAGCTTCCCAAGCTGTATGTCGTGGGTTCGATTCCCATCGCCCGCTCCAATAAATCAAAGACTTAGCGAATTAGGGCTGCATTAAAAAAGTGAGAATTTCGGGAAATATGGCGCTGGAGCCGACAAAAAGTCACGGGAAAGTCACGTAACCTTGTGCGCCAGTTGCGCGGTGCCAAAAGAGGCAAACGTCGACACGTCGCCTCGACTTGTCGACACCGGCGACATGCCTAAGAAAGAGGCAACCTATAAATTGCCTAAAAAAGTGACAGCTCATACGCATGCCCGTTTTGAAATCGAAATTTCGACGAACAATACCACCCCTAGTGGGTGTCAAGTTTACTTGACACTATATGTGTAAACTTTAGTTGACAGTTAACGCCGAGTTAAGATTCACTTTTGATTAACCCTAAAAATTAAGGTTAACCCCGGGTTTCTGGATTCTGAAAATCACACTAAGCCCTTGATTCCACTGCACATCACACCCCACCTCGAGCGCCTCCAGCCGCTCGCCACCCCACCTCGAGCGCCTCCAGCCGCTCGCCACCCCACCTCGAGCGCCTCCAGCCCAACCCGCGACGCACCCCCAGCCTCGAGGCCTCGAGCCCAGCCGCACCCTCGAGGCGCTCGATCCCGGCGCACCCTCACACCCGCGAGCCCCTCCAGCCCAGCCCAACAACCGGCGAGCCCTCTACACAAACGCGCCAGGCCGGCAAAGGCTCCGCACCCTCCAAACGAAAATGTGATGGCCAGATTCCACCAAAGCCGGCGGTAACCAAAAATTAACCAAGAATCGATGTCGTCTTGCTCTCACTCCTTTACATATAAGAGCGACTCTGACATAAGTGTTTTCGTGGTTCAGAGTTAGAGCAAGGAGTCGCCCAAATGAAAATCGCCCCCCAAACAAGAATCGTCGGCTACACCCGCGTGTCGACAACTGAACAGGCTAGCGATGAGCGAACGTCGCTCGCCACGCAAGAGAGCGCCATTCGCGGGCTTGCTATGATTCACGGTATCGCCGACGTGACGCTCTACAGCGACCCCGGCATTAGCGGCGGGATCGCTCTTGAGGATAGGCCCGCTGGCGCTGCGCTCTGTGAGGCGCTCGAGCCGGGTTCAATCGTGGTTGCGAGCAAGCTTGACCGTGTATTCCGCAGCGCCAGCGACGCCCTAGCAACTGTTGAGCGCTGGAAAGCCCAAGGCGTCGACTTGATTCTTGTTGATTGCGGAACTGAACCCGTGAGCGCGAACGGTAACAGCAAGCTCTTCTTCTCGATCCTGGCGAGCGTCGCCGAATTCGAGAAAGGGCGCATTGCGGAGCGCATGAAAGAAGGGCGCGCTGGCAAGAAGGCGCGCGGCGGACACATTGGCGGTTTCGCCCCCTACGGTTTCCGGAAGGTCGGCGAGGGGCGCAATGCGGCGCTGGAGCGCGACGAAGGCGAACAAGCTACCATTGCGCACATCAAGGCGCTTAAGGCAGCTGGCGCGACGCATAGGGCTGTTCTCGCCCAACTGGCGCGCGAAGGGGTGACGCTCCGCAACGGCTCGCCCTTTTCAATGCAACAGTTGCACAACGTCCTTCATTCCGACCGCGTTTGAGGCGGTAGCTTCGCAAAGGCGCAGGGAAGCTCACCCAGCGCCTAAGCGACGTGCGCGCGCAGGGCTCTTCTTTTCTGGAAAAAGTTCCCAGCGACCGCCCTAGGGGACCCAAATAGGCGTCCTAGGGGCGGGGCGTCCGCACGCGCGTTCGAGCGTTCGAAACGCAAGTATTTACTCTTTTGATTCTGGACGATCACACCAAATCACGCCACTGCGCATCACGCCCTTTCTTGATTCTGGAATCCACACCCAACCCCGCCAGCCTCGCCACGGCTGTCCGACTCTCGGACAGCCGTGGTTCTGGTTTTGTCCCAAACCCCCAGCCCCAGCCCAGTCTAACCCCCCGCACGCCACCCAAAAAATAGTCGGGCTAGGCACTAGGGGACCCAACGCACCCTCTCACCCAAGAAAATACCCACATATACCCAGTTTATTCGCGCTCACGCGCCAGCAACCCCCCGCCACAAAACTTTCTTTAACAAAAATTAACGAATTTTCTTGCTTTTTGCGAACTTTTGCTGTAATATATTCCCCAAGGTTGACAAGCAACCTAACGGATCAAATAAGCGCGAGCGCCTCACGGAAAGAAACGCACCGCAAGAGAATCCGGGGAAAACTTGTCCAGCAGCTGCGGTGTAGTTGCTGAATTTGGAATTCACTTCGGGACCACAAGACTAGCAGGCATGCGAACTCTTGCTTGACTGTGATGTTCAGACGAAAACCTTTCCTCGCGCGCCCCGGCGGATTCCCGGGAAGGTTCCTCGCCACGGGCGCGCGCCCTATTCGCCCTAGCGGGCAAACTGACACACGATGCGACCGGACCGCGCACCCAACATGCGCGCCCCCGGCAGCCGTGGCGGGTGTGGCGCTTTCTTAATGGTGGCCACCACACCCGCAACTTTTTCGCGCACCCTCCAAGGCAGGCGCGAAAGCGGTGAGCAGTCCGGAACTCAAGGCGTGTTTTCAGGCATGTTTCGCGCCTGCTCCGCCGGACTGCTCGCCACTTCGGCGAACGTTTGAACTCGACCGGACCGCGTTCGATTCCCTTGCGCGCCCCCGGGAAGCAAACATCCGCCAAACGCGGCGAGCGTGTGGTTAGTCCTTTTCCACGCGCTCGCCGCGCCCGCTCGATCCTAAGCCCCAAGCCCTAAGGCCCCTGCATTGAACACGCCCCCCGCCACACCGCCCGCGCTTGATACCGTTTTCTTGAATCGCGCGACGGTCGCGAGACTCCTTGGCGTGAGTTACGACACGCTCACGCGCATGTCTGATCGCGGCGAGGGTCCGAGATTCTTCAAGATCGGTAAACGTGACTTCGTGACCGTCGACGGATTCAAAGAGTGGATTCGTGAGAGGCAACAAGCGGCGCGCCTCGAGGCGGAAATAAACGCCGACAAACCGCGCGGTCGCGGTGCGCTGCCCAAGGATAAATTCTCGCACTTCGCCGCTTGAAAGAAAGACTCCAATGGACCCCCAGCAAATATTTCGTGGCGACACCGTGAACCTCACGGGCGTCGTCACACTGCCCACGGGTGCTTGGTATGCACGCTGCGGCTTTAATGGTCCGCGCGGCGAGATGCTCCGCCTGGGCGCGACCCTGGCGCTAATCGGCGTTAACGCGAATGACGCAACGAAGTCGGATTATGCGCTTACAGTAACGGCGTCCTCCAGCGATACCAGCGAATGGCCTATCGGCGCGAGCGCGGGGACCCTTGGCGGGTTCTATGCAGATGTAATTCTTTGCCTGATTAACCCCGGGCCTCCCGCCGCTTCGAAATCGAGTCTCTTCGCAAGATTCTATATCTGCCCGGGCGTCCAGTGACCGCACCCGATTTCACGCTCGTTGTCGACGTCACCGAAGTTTTGCCGGTTATCATCACACCTGCGCCTCCGATCCCGCCAATTGAAATTGGCCCGACGCCCGTAGTCATTCCGGAACAACTTGCTTCGATCATAAAGGGGACAACGGGACCGCAAGGAATCCCGGGCGAACAAGGAATCCCAGGCGCACAAGGCCCAGCCGGCTACAGCCCGCCTGCGCCCGTCTTCGAGGCGCTATCAGGGGCGTGCAACGGGAACAATTGCGTATTCACTTTGTCGCAAACGCCAGTCACCGGGAGCGTCTTGCTCATGCTGAACGGTCTCGCTCAGGCGACTGGCAGCGACAATGATTTCACTATCACCGGTGTGGAAGTCGAAATGAACTTCGCGCCTCGAAACGGTGACTACCTTACGGCGTTCTACACCCCAGCCTGATTCTGAAACTCACCGCCTAATCACAAGGACTCCACACCATGAACTGCTCGCCCCTCGTATTGCTCGGAACAACTTCGGCGTCACTGACAGGCGCACCCCTTACGTTCGATCCTGACGCAGGCGTCGCCGATGGCAACGTGCAAAACACACCGCAAAGTTGGCGCGTGAGAGTCTGGGCCGACCAAGACTTTCACGTGAGCACGTCAGGTGATGACGCGACCGCGAGCGATTGTCCCGTCGCCGCCGGTTACGAAGGAATTACCGTCGTGGTTAGCCCAGGCGGAAACTTGTCGGTCATCAGCGCCGGGACGAATGGCAATGTGTGGTTCACGCGCATCAAGCATGCGGGCTAACTGTGATGAACGCCACAACCGCCGCACCCAACGCGCAAAACAAACTGCTCACGATGGAAGATGTTTGCGCGCGCCTCGACATGCCGAAAGGCACGCTCAAGCGCTTGCTCCAGGATCGCGAGGACGGCCCGCCGTTCATGCGCATGGGGCTGCGCTCATATATTCTGGAATCCACCTTCAATGCTTGGCTCACCGCACGCCAAGCGAAAGCGCTTGTGCGCTGGGCTCGCGCGGTAACCGTGCAATCAGAGATCAAGGCCGGGCGGCTGTGAAAAAACCGTCGCGCCTATTGCGCCGCAAGCGTTTCACACCGCCGCGCCTGTCCCGCCGCGCTCGAGCGTTTACCCGCACCGTGCAAATCTCGTTTATATGTGCGTGCGCATGGGTTCCGCTCTTGACGCTGCTCCTGGCCTCTAGGCGTCGGCGACGCGGCCAGGCTGGACAGGATTCGGAGAAACGCCATTACGGAACGGCGTGCAAGTTCCAATCTCGATAAGCGTAGTCAATGAGGTCTCGCACCAACTCAAGGAGGCCCGCCCGTGGGTCGTCAAACGGAGCGCCGTGCATCAGGTTGTTGCGAATTTGGACAAGGGTCGGTCTAGGGTCGGTCGGCTTATCGCCGCCGGTGAGCAGCCCAATCACTTTAGAATTGGGACCACAGCGCCGATTCATGGGCACCTGCGCCTCAGTTAATCCGTCATGCTCAACCATGTATTTTAGTAGATCGGCAAAGGTGGTTTTATCGGCCCATTCCCGCTCCTTTTTGAAGACTTCCCTTTTTTTCTTCTTTGCCTTCTCCGCGACAATTCTTCTTCGACGCTCTATCTCTCCGCCGCCATAGCGGTCTCTCACAGCGGTTTCGAGTGCCGTCAGTGCGACCAGCTCGCTCGCCCTGATTAGGTCGAAATCGGCCCAAGTAAGTAGCAACAGTTTTTGGGCACGCTCGAATTTGGCCGACACAATCGGCGGAATAGCATGGCGCAGGTTGAAGCGCAGCACGAACTCGCGCCACTCGGCGAAGGTCGCGAACGACTGTCGGCTGATGGGATTGTCCGGCATTGGCCAAAGGATTTCCAATGGCCCAGATGATAGATCACGAGCCCTCGCAATGGCATCAAGGCAGCCAGCCGGAAGGCTCACAGATTGCCCAATCTACAACATGAACGTGATCGCTGTTTCATGCCAACCTCGCAACCGTCCACCCTGATACATTGTAACTTCGGCCAACAGTTTACATGCTCTGGCTGCAATGCTTGTGCCGTAGCCTATGCCTAGTTCGGCGACAGGCGATCTTACTGACCGCGAGGCTCGATTGGATCAGGAATTCGTCCTGTTTGGAGAAAACTGTTGGCCATGGCGTTGCAATCATATGGGCCACAGCGAAGGGAATATACCTTTGACGGTGATACGAAATACAAACCCGTGTCTGACTGAGAGATGCAGGGATCGTGTTCCTTAGGGTGTAGCGGTTTCGTCTTTCCGTCTGGCATAAATTTCACAATCGGTGAATTTGGGCGGCAATGCGGTATCCTGCTTATTGGCCCGTTTATTTCTTGTGCTCTTGAATGATCGACGATGACAAATTGTATCCCAACGAATATTACCATAGCGCCGAACATTCGGTGCCACGGATTTGACGCAGTGAAAAACTGTGTGCCTCGCGTCTCGCTCTCAGCAAGCATATTCCCCCCACACACATTCGCCGAATGCCCCCGCATTTCGACGGCATCATGCGGGAAGGTGGGTTTTTGGGCAAGGCGGTTCGGAAGGGTCGGGCTGAATGTCGAGGCGATAAAAGCGCCTCATATTGCCGTCGCCGCGCATCGAGCCAGCCTGCCGAACGTTTTGAGTCGTGTCGAGAGTCTTGACCGGCGCGGGGACGTCGCGCGCAAGAAATCTTGATTTCTTGTCGGCCTCGCCAAGCCCTTCAATTCTTAAATTGCTGTGCCGGAAACGCCCCCCAGAACGCTGCAACTGATGCCGCAAGTTGTCTGAGCAATTCTGGCGTAAGAAAGAGGTGGTCAAGAACAAGAGGCTCGTTCGGCTCTCGGTGAAGAAACAAGTCTGGAAATTCCTTAGAAAGCTTGGTGAGTGAGTGTCCATGACCGTGCTTGATCGCGTTGCTGATAAGATTGAGTTTGTGAAGATCACGTGCGAATGGCTGCTCGTCCGTAACATAGCCGCATCTGGCCAGCACACTCAGCATGCCCTTAAAGCTCTTGGTGTCTTTCTCGGTTTTCAAAACAGCCCCGCCGTATGTCCTGTTTGCTTCCATCAGGATTTTGCGCACGGTGCGTTCCAGAAGGTGAAAGAGTGCAGCAAAAGCGAAATCTCTGACTTGCCTCTTTAAAAACTGCTGATAGTCAAAAAATTCTTGCATTAGACCGTTAGCAAGGTCATCGGCCTCGTCGTCTAATGGCGCACTGTCCCAAGTCATGCCTGCTTGCGCGTCGATTCGCGCCTGTTCCACAAAGTCGAATGCTTCGGAATCGGGCATAGCAAGTGCTGGGAGAAGTCTATCCAGCGTAGCTCTGACGTAGGCCGTGGTTGCGTCGGTCAGTATCTCTTTTTGACCGAACGACAAGATGAGACGCGGCGATGTTTTATCTGTCATTATTTTGCATCCGAACTAGCGGAGGTCATATAAGCTCCAATATGACAAATCGCGGCCTGTTGCAGATGGTTTGATTTTTGCACATCACAGTCGCGCCCGCGCTCTTGCTCTTTCGTCTTCGGGCGCTCAGGTATCCGCCGGGTTATCTGCCATTGCAGTAGTCGGGGGGCTCCTTGAGTTTCTCCGTGGCGATCGGGTCCCCTTCGAGTGCCCTCTTGGTCAGTTGGGCACACGGGGAATTGGGCTTATGGATATAAAAGGAAGCCGCGTTCGCTGCGCAGGCGGAGCAAAGCCCCATTTCAAGAAGCCGGTTGTCAAGATCATCATACTTGAGCGTGGCTACTGGAACCTTCGACCGAATTACGTCCACGTCGTAGTAGATGATTCCATTTGGGTCGTTATAAGATTGGCGTTTGCCGATCTTGCAGTTTGTAAGACGTAAGGCCTCGACCTTTTGGCCGTTCACGGTGACGTAAGTGGGATAGCAATATCCACCGTGGGAACATAAAGACGTCACGCCAGTTTTTTTGTCGATGCGATATTGAGTGATCGCGGTGTCGTAATCGCCTCGCGCGAGAATTGAAGTCGGACTTTCGATAGCTGGCACATCCCGAAGCGCGATGGCCTTGCAGATGTCGGCGGCCTGTGAGCCGGTGCTGGCCGCTACCAGCAATAAAACTGAAAGGCAGACGGAAGGCCGCATTATGTAGCCGATGAAGAAAAGGCCGCAAGGGATGCGGCCATTATGAGCTGTTTCGTTTTCATTGTTGGCTTCTTTATTGGTTCGCCCAATCTTTAGCGCACATGTCTTTTTGTGACGGATCAGCATGGAATCCGTCGGGGCAACACAATGTGCCACCCACATAGTGGTATCCATCGTTGCAACATTTTCCCGTGCCGTCGGGATTCACGCCCACGACGTGCTGCCCAACCTTGCATTGCAGTGGAGGTGGGGGTGCGTCCTGCGTGCACTTCCCCGTATCCGGACCATTCCAGTGATATCCTGGGCCGCAACATTGGACAGTTCCGTCACTATTACGACCTACAAAGCGCCATTCCGGGTCTTTACAGACGGGAACCTGGCTGACGGGGACAGGCTGCTGCTCAGGCGCATAGATAACCCCAAAGCGGCTATAAAGCCAGCACTCGGGGTCATCTTGATGGCCCAGGCAACCAAGCTCTAAGGCTATGCGCTCCACGACATAGGGACGACGGAAGTTTCGCACTCCCCATATAGCCACTATGGCAGCCGCTCCAATAGCGAGGGCGCTAGCGACCTTGCCAACCATTAGTCTGATCCTGTCGGCTCGGTTATATTGGCGAGCCCAAAGAGCAATTTGCCCCTCCTGTCTTACCGTATCAAGCGGCAAGGCGGAATATCGTCAAACGCCAGTCGCATAACGCCCAATTTGAAACCTGACCGCCCTTCGCCATCGGATTCGCATAGCCTTGTTTTATGGAATCACAAAGACGTGAAACGAAGGCGCGCCTTTGCCTTCGTTGTCCCGAGCGGCGGTTGTTGCCACGCATCTTGAAAAGTTTCATTGCGTTGTGCTCCGAAAAATAGGGCGGCCCTACAGGGCGAGCCTGTCGCGCGTGAGCGCTCGAGGCCTTACCCGGTAGGGCGCTTGTGAGACTCCAGCCGTTACGACTTGAAGCCCAAGCGGGATCAACAGCGCGGCCTAAACCGCGCCGGCGTTGCACTCTGGCATCACTGCGCGACCCCGTTAACGGGAACTTAAGCACGCAGGGAAAAAAATGTCAAGCATAAGTCCACCGGCGCGCGCTCGCACCAGTGCCTTAATTGTTAATTTTTTTTTTGACTCAACCGTGACAATAGGCTATAGTATGCGCCAAGTCACACGTAACCCCGCCGCTCCCGGCATAACCCTTAAGCTCGAAAGCAACTCACCATGGAATCTATAAAGCCCGTGTCCGAAAATGTCAAGCCACCCCGCAAGCCGCTGCTTTCGGGGAATAAGGCAGCCGAATTCTTGGCAATCTCACCGCGACAACTCCGCATCCTGGTGCGCGATGGGCGAGGCCCGACCGCTGTGCGTTTGGGCGAATGCAAATTTGCGTTCGATATCGAAGACCTCGAGCGATTCATTGACGAAAACAAGTCGAATGCTCCGATCCCGCCGCACAAAGGTTGGTGCGGACCCGCCCGCGTGTAATACGCGATGCAAACTCCAATTAGGAACCGCACTATGCCTTTCAAAAATCAAGACGCGCTCACATTGCGTGAGTTGCACGTTATCGCACGTGAGCAGGGAGTCCCCGCCGACATTGCGCAAATGTTCGCCCAGGCGCTCTTTTCGCGCATCGGAACCATCTGCCGGCGCGATGATAGCGGCGGTTTGCAGCCCCCAGCTGGCGAATGGTCGGAACAAGTCGACGCCATTAAGGCCTCGCCCGACTTCGCTGTTTATTTTGGCGGTGTGAAGAGCGGCGACGCCAGCTCGAGCGGGCAAGGTGGCGCTTCGGGCGCAACAATGAGCCTTGAAGCGGCGCTTGCGGCTGAAATCAGAGAACGCGGTTTGACGCTCGAGGAATTCCAAAAGCTCCGCCCCGATAAGCGACTCGAGATAGTGGCAATTGCGCGTGGCGCTGCGCCCATCGTGGAATCATGGCGAAAACGCGCTCCGATCGTATCGGGAGTTGGGGCGAGCGTCGACACAACTAAAATGACTCCATTCGAGCGCATCGAATACGCCAACGCTCAAACGCTCGCGCGCGCCGGGATTAAAGACGGCGGCGGGCGTTTGTGAGTGAGCCTGAAAACTAGTGCGCATGGCGCACCTTTCTGAACATCACACCAAGAGGCAAACCGTGATCGAGAACGATACGACACCGCGCAGCGTTTCAGAATGCGCATCACATTTTCTGCGCGAGTTTCAACCGATTGCGCAAATCATCGCAAGCCATGGCGTCTCTTGGTTTGTGTCAACAGCTGGCGGTTCCGATCTTGCGGCCAAGCCGGGCGGCGATTTTTTCGCAACCGTCATGGTCGGCTCGCGCAATGCTGCGTCACGTTTTGGACTCCTCATGGGCGAAGATTGCTTGTCGGGAATGAGAGGGTTTACGTATCGTCCAGGTGATGATCAGACGACACGCGAGGCATTTATTGACGAACTTGAGCGGCGCATACAGACGCACGGTGCAACGCGATATGGCGCAACAGGCGTAATAGAGAATCACAAAATCTTGACGCGTGGCGAGAGATATTATGAGAAAGCAAAAGTCGACAAGCTGGCAAGGATGAAAAAACAAACCGGACCCTGGCACCCCAACGCATTCTAACGCCTCGAGCAATCCTGCTCACCCTTGCGCTCACCCCGCGCGAGTTTTCACTTAAGGACCCTCACACGTGACAACTGATCTTCAATGCGAGGCGCTCGATTTGAGCGACCGCGACCGCGCGTTCGTCGCAATGCTACACGACGCCGGCTTTATGTTCTCTTCGAATGGGCGATGGTTCTTGAGCCGACAAGAGCCCGAACGCAAGCGAGTCTGCGATAAATTTGAACTCTTGCGCGTCTTTGACAATCCTCACGGGCCTAATTCCTGGACGTCGGAAATCGCGTTTTTCGATCCCAACGGCGAGCGCGTCACCGTGGCGATTCACTGGAAATTTTTGGCTGACGACAAGACGGCGACATTCAAAAGTTTGGCCGCACTGGGCTTCGCCACCTTTGACCGGGTGCTCTTTCGAGATTTGATCTTTGCTTTGCGCGTCGCCCCGAAAGCGCCCGTGTCATGCGCTGTAGTCGACATTGCGGAGGTGCGGGCGGCATAAAGAAAAAGGCGCGGGCTTGTGGCTCCCGCGCCCCTTCAATCTCAATCGCGCCGGCTACCACCCCGTCGCTATAACCCTCAACAGGAGTCAATATATCATGCCTGCCAGTTCAGTTGCAAGCACTATTGCGCCTATCGGTTCAGAAAAGATAGGTGATGGCCAGAATCAGGCGTATGGATTCCCGATCATCAATCGCCTTGAACGCGCTACGTTCTTGAGCGAATGGCCAGCCGAATTTTTGAGCGTCTCACGCACCTATCGCGCCGGCTTTTCCAGACACGAAACAAACTGGAAGCCCGTCGACGTCACCATGCGCAAGCTCTATACCGCGTTTGTGAAACCGACAATAACCGACGTCAAAGATGGCTTCATGTTTTTTGGCGGTTCACTGCGCCGAAAAAACAAAAAGAATGAGAACGTGACCGCGCAGCATGTCATGGCGTTCGACTGCGACAACGGGCAGACGGTCGCCGATGCAGTCGCCAAGCTCCAGGCGTTCGGCGCGTGCTACGTGCTTTATACGTCTCACTCGCATTTGAAGGCGCACAGCAAAGAAAGCATCCTCCAGGCGGAAGCGCCGACCCTTGCCGATTTGCAAGCCATCATGAAGGAAAAAGGCCTTTGGCAATACATCATTGATAGCGCGAAAATCACAAGCGCAACTCTCGAAAATGATCGCTGGCGAGTCGAATATGACCACGCGCCGATTCACAAGTTCCGCGTGGTTATGCCGCTCGCCGAAAGCTTCGTCATAGGCGATAGCCTGGCAGACTCCGCGCGTGACTGGCGCGCCGCTTATACGCACGTTGCCCGCGCCATCGGTCTCGACTTCGATCAGTCAGGCCCGGTTATGTGTCGCGCCTTCTACAGGGCCGCAGCGCGAACGCTCGAGGGCTTCGAATGCGTTGTGGGCGGAACTACGCCGCTTGTGTTTCCAGACGTCGACGACGCCATGCGGGAAGCGGCAGGCTGCTTGAGCCGGCGCGAGCGAAAAGAAAGGGGCGAGGCGAGCGCGGACGTCGCGCGGATAGAGGGAACTCCAGACGCCGATGAAATAGCCTTCCTTTATCCCGACCTCGACATTGTGGGCTTTCTCGACGCCTTGGGCTGGGAACAACGCGGCAGCGGGAGCCAAGATAAGCAGGCGTATATATGCCCGAACGATTTCAAACATGGCAACAATGGCAACCCGACCGACGCCGCGTTTGTCGCCATGCATTCCGACATCACGCAAACGGGCGGCTTTGTTCTGGCGTGCCAGCACGGGAGTTGCAAAAACCTCCGCACGGGCGACCTTTTGCAGGCGATATGCAATGCAGTCGCCACAACGAGTCCCGATTATGAATTCCCGGACCCGGCGGAATTCTCGCCGGACTATGAGCCGGACCTTGAGCAGCCCGCGAACGATGACGAAGAGGGCGGCGACGCGCTAGAGCAAACGGTGAGCGCCAGCAAACAAGCTGCGCCGCAGCTTAAGAAGACACAAAAGCTGTTGCAAAAAGCCAAGGCGGGGTTTTCAATCGTCGGCGACATAATCTTTTTCAAAGACGAAGACGACCTGATACCAGTTTGTAAAGGCTTCGAGGCAATCGACCTCGCGCGTGATTTTGAGGGCAACGCCTGGAGCTTGCGCGTCGCGTTCAATGACTATGACGGCAACGTCCACACTCACCGGATTCCCCTCGCCGACCTCGAAAAGCGCGACTCTGGCGTTGCGCCTGCGCTTGCTGGCATGGGGCTAAAAATCCATTCGGGCCGCCACTTGCCGGGGTTGCTAAAGGCGCTCGAGCCAAACGAGCGCACCTTGATTGTCGCCAAGCCCGGCTGGGTAGACGGCGAGCGCTTCGTTGCTCCAGATGGTGTTGCCTATGGCGCGTCCGGCGGTGAGGGGCTAGAACTCGACAACCCCTTGCCTCCACAACGCGCCGGGACTATCGCCGGGCAGCTGGAGGCATGGCGCATTGCGCTTGAATATGGCGCGGCGCATCACTTCGTTGGCATGCTGGCGAGCGTGTCGGGTGCGCTTGTGCAATACGCCGACCTTGACGCCAGCCCGATCATCACGCTTTCGGGCAAGTCATCCGCCGGCAAGACAACGGCGCTAATGCTCGCCGCGTCAGGCTTCGGTTGCCCTGACATAAAAAAGAAGGGCCTCATACACACCTTGCGCGGGACGGATAACGCCTTCGAGTATCTCGCCGCGCGAAGCACGGGGACATTCCTTGGCCTAGACGAAACCGCGCATCTGGACCCGGCAAGCCTGGAGCGCCTCGTATTCATGATTGCGTCTGGTCATGGCAAGAACCGCATGCGCGCCGACGCCAGCGAACGCCAAGGCAAAGACTGGTCGACTTTCTGCATGCTGACGTCAGAGCAAGCGGCGGGTGGCCTGGTCGAAAAGGCTGGCAAGGTCGCCAACGTTGGCTTTGCGGCGCGCATGGCTGACATTGACGTGTCGCACGCTGTGCCTATCCCTCTCGACAAATATCTGAGCATGACCGCCCTGCTCAAAGGGAATTATGGCCATATCGGTCCCGCCTTCGTCGAGACTCTGGCCATCACCAAAACAATCACACCGGCGCTGCTAAGAGAGCAAATTGACGCCAAAGCCGCAGCGCTCGCCGACAAGGATGCGCCGGCTTTGCTCCAGCGCAGCGCTGGGGTCTTCGCGGTCTTGTGGCAGGCTGGCGAGTTGCTGGCGACGTTCGGAATCCTTCCGGAACTTACTGACGGCGGAGGGCTCGAATATGATATCCGGCGCATATGGGGTGCATATGCGGAGAGCGACGAAGCCAAGGCGCTCGCGCCAGCCGAACAAGCAATCGACACGCTGCGGGAAACGCTTTACGCGCGGCAGGGTGGCGACGTCAAAAATTTACGCCCCGAAGAGGGCGCGCGTTCGGGGAGCTTTGCGGAGGCGGTCGCCTGGTATGAGAACGACGTCGCCGGAACAACTTTCTTTGTGCGCACGAACAAGATTACGGGCCTCGCCGGTGATACGCTCAAGCGTAGAACGCTGACGGCGGCGCTGCTATCAGCGGCGATCTTGAAACCCATGAATGAAAAGAGCGTCGCGCATAGCCGCTTGCCTAACGGCGAGCAAGTTCAGCATTACCGCCTGACGTTTGCGGAAGGGGGCGTCGAATATTAAAAGGCTAAAAAGATAGTTTTTGAAATGAGGCGGGCGATTTCTTGACTTACATCAAGAAATCGCCCGCTTTGATTCAGGGGCAGGGGAACGTATCAGGGGAACGGCGTTTGAGTAAATCGTTTAAAAACAAGTAGTTATGTGTATTCAGGGGATTCAGGGGTGATTTTGGATAAGAGATAACACCCGGGGAGGATGACGACGGCGGGAGAGGCGGGAGAGGATAGAGAGTTATTACCTATATATATATATTATTTAACCCTGAATCCCCTGAATCCCCTGAAAGCGTCGTGAGTCCTTAGAGTTTGTTGGGGGTTTGGATTCAGGGGAAGTTGCCAGGGTGGCCCTGAACAGCCCTGATAGCCCTGAACAGCCCCAACGCCCGGCTGGGGTGATGACCAGACGCCCTCGAGGATGGAATTGGCCAGACGCTCGCCGGCTGGGGTGATGACCAGACGCTCGCCGGCTGGGGTGATGACCAGAGCCAAAGGCCTCCGCGAGATGTCCAGGGGCGAAACCCGCCGCGTGATGTCCAGAAAGCTGACATTCCCTTAATCATCCGGTAACCTGCCTATCCTCCAGACTCCAGACGGGCGGACAGATGGCAAAGATCAAAGGCCTATTCAAACGCACGGGCTCTAGCGTTTGGGAATATGACTTCATTGTGAAAGGCACGCGCCACGTCGGTTCGACTCACCTGGCGTCACGACGCGCAGCTGAATTGATCGTCGCCGAACTGCGCTCCAAAGCGAAGAGCGCCCTCGAGCCCCAGCGCAACCCCGCGCCGATGACATTCGCGGAAGTCGCCGACCTATGGTTTCGGGAGCGTGGGCAGTTCCGAAAGGGCCGTAATGACGCTCAGCGGTCCCTGCGCTGGCTTAAAGCGCACGTCGGCGAGGATACCCCCGCCTCGCGCCTCAATAACGCCCTGGTCGCTTCCCTGGTCGCGCAACGGCGCTCCGAGGGGGTTTCGCACGCGACCATCAATCGAGAAGTGACACAACTGCTCCGCGCGATCCTGCGCCTGGCTGAATTGCATGACCAGCCGGTTGCGCGCATCAATTGGACCGCTCACATGTTGAAAGAGCCCGTCGAGAGGGTGCGAGAATATTCCCTGGACGAAGAGGACAGGCTATTCGCGACGCTGCGCCCCGACTTCGAACCCCTCATGCGCTTCCTGCTACTGACGGGCCGTCGCCGGGCTGAGGCGTGCAATCTGTTATGGCAAGATGTCGACCTAAACGGCGCTCGCATGACCGCCCGGCAAAAGGGCGATTTGACGGTCATCGTCCCGTTATCTGGCGAGGCGGTCGCCATCCTGCGCTCGCAATGGCGGCTACACCCCACGCGTTGCTTCACATACGTGGTTCAGCACAAGCAAGGCGGTAAAGTTGGCTCGCGCAAGCCTATCGCGCCGGACCGCCTCTCAACCGAATTCAATCGCGCCATCAAACGCGCCGGCCTGGTGAACTTCCGCTTGCACGACGCCAGGCATACAACCGCAACGCGCATGATACGCGCAACCGGCAATCTCAAGCTCGCTCAAAGGGCGCTTGGCCATGCAAACATTGCGACAACGAGCAAGTATGCGCACGCAACCGATGACGATCTTCGCGCCGCCCTCGACACCGTCGCCGCGATCAAGAGTCCCGCAAAGTCCCGTGACCGCCGGCAAAAAATGAAGGATTTCCAGGACGAATAGCCCGCTTCCCAAGCTGTATGTCGTGGGTTCGATTCCCATCGCCCGCTCCAATAAAATCAAATAAGCACACGCATTTTCAGCCGTTTGCGCGCGGCAACGCAACTGCGGTCGGCACCCCAAAACGATGCGGTGTCTGGAAGAGCGGACAAGTCCGTGAACGCATTGCGCAGCTTCGAATCGGGCGTCAGTGGTCGGCTCGATTGCGTCCGCCGCACCCTCATCCTTCAGCGCCAAACGCCGCGCCCGCTGATCCGCCGCCCTGGGAGCGCCGAGAAGCAAAAGTCGCATGGGGTGCGGCTGGCGAACTCACGCTATTGCTCCGTATTAGACTCTGTCGCCTGAGCGTGGGCTTTTCGTCCGTCGCTGTAGTTCTCATCACAAATACCGGTTTTGCGGACCGCAGCTAATGTTGCGGGCGTGGATCGGCGCTGAAGCGTAAATTCAAGGCAGATCGCGGTTCACTTCTGATATCGCGTCTGGCGTCGGCTGAGGGCTCTTGCTTGGCGACGACCAGCAAATTTTGTCATTTCGCATAGAGGCTGGCGATTTCGGCGGCAAAAGCTCTCTCGATCGCCTGACGCTTAAGTTTGAGCGTCGGCGTCATCAGGCCTGCGCCGACCGTCCATGGTTCAACAGTCAGCCAGATCTTGCGTGGCGTCGCATAGCTCGGGAGATGGGCGACGGCTTTCCTCACTCTCTCCAGCGCCAGGGCGCGCATCTGGTCCGACGCCAGGACACCCTCGATCTTCCCGCCAATTCCAAGCTCTCTGGCCTTGTCCTCAACCATTGAGCGGTTAAGCACCGCTATGGCCGCAATGAATGGACGCTGCTCGCCGACCACCATCGCCTGCTCGAATAACGGGTCGCCAGCAATGGCCTGCTCCAGATCCCCGGGCGAAATCTTTTCGCCCGTGGAGGTGACGATAATATCCTTGATGCGTCCTTTGATGATGAGACGATCATTCCGGATTATCGCCTGGTCGCCAGAATGCAGCCAACCGTCGGGTTCAAGCACCCGTCTGGTCTCTTCTGGGCGGCGCCAGTACCCGAGCATGACGTTGGGCCCTTTGACCAAGAGCTCATCGTTTTCGCCGACCCGAACCTCGACATTCGCAATCGTTTCGCCCACGGTCGTGGGGTCGTTGCGGTCGGGTCGATTGACGCTCACCACCGGGGCCGTCTCGGTCATGCCATAACCTTGCACCACATTGACGCCCATGGCCAAAAAGCAGCGTGAAACCGCCTCCGGCATTGCCGCGCCACCTGCGACCGCAACGCGCAACCGTCCCCCGAATTCCGCGCGGATTTTGGCGGCCACAAGTCTATCCAACACTGGCCATGCGAGCCGGTTCACGATTGACAGTCGGTGCGGCTCTCCAGTTTGCGTGGTCAAAAACCGCAGCCATCCAAGGCGCTCCGTCAAATCAAAGAGCTTTCGCGCCAGAGCGCCTTTTCTTGCCAACGTCTCCTGGATCTGGAGGTAGGCGCGCTCATAGATGCGCGGCACCGAGATCAACACCGTGGGATTTATCGTCCGCATATCCTCACCCAAAGTGGCGATCGACCGGGCGTAGGCGACCACGCTGCCTGATGCGATTGGCAGATAATAACCCGCAGTACGCTCAAATGTGTGAGAGAGCGGCAGGAAGGACAGGAAGACATCATCTGGCGTTGGCGCGACGCATTGCAGAACCGCCAGGACGTTAGACACCACGTTATGGTGCGACAGCATCACGCCTTTGGGGCGTCCGGTCGTACCTGATGTGTAAACAATCGCGGACAACGACTTGGGCGAAGCAAATGCGTCCGGACTTTTGCGCGCCCTGGTCGAATCCAACCATACCGAAGAGCGGACCGCGCGTTGATCCGGTTCAATCGGAAATTCATTTAAAGTGTTGTCGTCCGAAACGACGACAACGCGCTTCAGACATGAAACGGCAGCAACTTCGGGAACCAGGCGGGCCCAATAGCTCGGGTTGTCGATAACCAGCACCGACGCGCCGCTGTCCTCGATGATGTAGGCGAGATTTCCGGGATTGTCGGTCGCATGCATCGGGACTATGGCGAGGCCGAGCGAGAGTGCGGCCTGATCGACGCAAACATAATCCGCGCTGCTCCCCATCAATGTCGCGACGCGGGAGCCGACTGCAAGACACTCCTCGCCAAGCGCCCCGCGCCAGCGGTCGACCTGATCGCTAATCTGGCGCCATGTCGAATCCATCCAATTGCCTGAAGCTGGATCATACTGCCGATAGGCCACCGCATCTGGCGACAGCGCGACGCGCGCGCGAAACAATTCCGGCAGCGTGCGCGCCGCCGCTATCGAGTTGTGAATTTGCGTCCCACTGGCCACGGTGGAGGGCTCACTTATCAAGGGATTCAGTTCTTCATTATCGCATCTTTATTCCTCGTATGGCGCCTTGCTTCAATATCTTTAGTGGAGGCGCCTTTTCGACGCTGATTGCCGTTCCTCAAGCGGTTATGCGCGAGGAGGATCCGTCGGCGCTTTCTTCCACGCCGGCATTGCCAGTCCATATCGGGCCTTGGGGCGACGAGGCCGCGGCCCCCGCTCGGGCTTGTCCGAGGCCAGATCGAGCATATGTTGGCTGCGACCGGCCGCCACTGGCGAACGCCGGGAGATCCGGCTTGCCGAAACGGGGCCAGCGCCATGACCGAACGTTATTTGTTTCCTGTACGCTATGACGACAAAATCATGCGATCCGCTGTCAACGGCTTTGTGACGCGAGCCTTGTTCCGTGAAAACGCCGCGCTGACCTTTGCGCCGCTCATGCTCATAGTCTTCTCCTGCATTATGCTCTTTTTCTCGGGCGAGGCGGAACTCGCCGTCGAGCTATTCCTGGCGCTGGCGGCCATTCTCGCGGTCTTCGTCGCCTCGGGATGGCGCATGCATATGCGGACGACCCGAGAGAAGGTCGAGGCGATGAAGGGGCGCTGGCCAATGGTCCGGATTCGCGACGATGGCCTCGTCATCGACGGTCCCGGTCCCGCCTCATTGTTGGAATGGGCGCAAATCAAGGCGATTTGGCCGATCGAGGGGGCCTGGCTGCTCATTTTAGCCACCAACCATTTTGTCACTCTGCCGCTCGCCAGCGCACCGTTAGAGGCTCTCGACTTCCTGCGCTCCCGTATCCCGCCGACGGCCTGACCTGTTTTCAAACCCGAAAGGGCGCTTGTCCGCAAATTGCCTGACCGAGGCCCGGCGCCGGCGGAAAATGCGCGTGCTTGCGCGGCGTGGGCGATCCAATAGATGTGTGAACGGAAGGATGCTTCATGACGCTTCTCGACACCGCATATTCCGTATTGGCTTCCAACCAGCTTCTCGTCGGCGGCGTCGGCACTTTGGCTTTCGGCTCCCTGATGTATGTCCTTCGCGCCGTTCCCGAGAAGGCGCTGGATATAATCGAGAGGACAATTTGGACGAAAGTGTTCGTCGAGAGCCTGTCCAACGAATATCGGGACGTCGACGCTTTCATCGAGGGAAGGCGGCTCAATTTCTTCAGCCGATCGCTGGAGATCAAGGACGGAAGCCTGAAAACCGGCTTCGGCGGGGGATGGGGATCCTATGAGGGAACTCTGTTCAAATATTCAAAGACGAAGTCCACTCAACAGGTCGCGCCTTTTGAAACCATCACGGTCTCCTTCCTGACCCGGGAGCGCGGCGTGGTCGAGCGCTTCATGAAGGACTGCAGGCCCGAGGAACACAAGAACTCGCTCTATGTCTCGATGTATTCCGCCAGCGGATTCAGCGGTGGCCTGCGCCGACGCAAGCGCGGGTTGGACACGGTTTTCGTCGAGCAGGCGATCAAGGACAGGCTCGTCGCGCGATTGACGTGGTTTCTTCGCTCCGAAGAGTGGCATGCTTCTCGCGGCATCCCATGGAAGCTGGGTATCATCCTCCACGGCCCGCCCGGAACAGGAAAGACGAGCCTGATCCATGCGCTAGCCTCCGATCTAGGCTTCAACATTAAATACATCAAATCGCTGCATGGACTGGGCGCGGCGTTCATGTCGGGAACGAAGAACGACCTCTTCGTGATCGAAGACATCGACACCATCGCGAATGGTCTGAACCGCGATCCGAAGAAGGAAAACGGCGGAAGCGGCCACTTCGAGGAGCGTGCGGGATTCGGCGCTCCGCTGCACGAAATCCTGAATTCAATGGACGGCATGCAAACGCCGGACGGATTGAAATTCATCGTGACGACGAACCACATCGACAAGCTCGACGCGGCGATCGTGCGGCCGGGCAGAATAGACGAGGTGATCGAAATCGGTCCGCTCTCGATCGAGAGTGCGCGCCGCATGTTTGCCGCGTTCTACGGGCGCGATGGAATCGACTGGTATTCCCCGCGCACTGGCGCCGAGCTCCAGCAGCTGTTCTCGACCATGACGGCGGAAGAGGCGGAGGCCGAGCTTTCGCGAACGGCGCCGCCCGGAGATCGCTCCGCAGTTGACAAGGCGTTTAGCGCCGTTGGGTTCGATACATAGTTGCAACTCGCGGCCGTCGGAATGATTGGCGAGGGGAGGCGCCGGGCCGCGCGGACATCGGCGTCAAGCAATGGTATGTTGGAATCCGCGATATACCAACATTTTTATTGGAAGCCGGCGGACGCCAAAT
>Ga0182030_10009239_pt1 | contig 20209 bp, 22 predicted proteins | sample 812S3MmetaG_FD_121299 | JGI IMG/M metagenome (GOLD analysis project Ga0182030, IMG submission 121299) | Permafrost microbial communities from Stordalen Mire, Sweden - 812S3M metaG (Illumina Assembly) | ecosystem: Environmental > Terrestrial > Soil > Wetlands > Permafrost | place: Sweden... | reverse complement strand
CTTGATATGGGAGACTCTTCCATATCAAGGAGAGCATCCCATCAAACCTTTCGGAGTAAATAGTTCCTTCTGCTCACCACTCACACCCGCACTCCCACTCCCACTCCCACTCCCACACCATGAATGTTTATATGAAATGGTTTTCTCTACATAATTCATCAATTTGATATATACCCCTTCATTGCCTCTCAATTTCCACTCCTCCCATCCTCCTAGACTCTCCTCTCTGCCCAGCCTCGAAATTACTCACCGTCATCATACGTCGACCGGGATCAGTGGGGAAAGAGCAACGCAAACCCTGCCGCAACGTCTTCGAACCTTGATTTCTAGACCTCCTTTTTGATTACGGTTTTATGTGCTGGCAAAACACACTGGCTTCGTCCCAGTTTCTGGTCTGAATAACAAATTGCATACTAATTTAGCATTGTAAGTTCCTGTCTATCAAACATCAGTCGCATGCCATACATCACCTGCCCGAGGTGCTCCCAAGTCAACCCATGCTGGCCAGACCCTGCATTGTTTGGATTGTAAAGGGTGCATCGTTGCACCAGATGACTTGGTGCCAGCGCGCCCAGAAGACCCTCATGCGCATTCGTATGCCATGCAAATAGTACACAATGACTTCCAAAAAAAAAAAAAAATTTCCTGAAGTCATGGCCCTCGTCCGATCTTCTCAATCTTCGCAGAGCCAGTTGAAAACGCATACTGATTAACGCGCAAAAATGACAGGCAGCTTACCGTTGACCTATTTCAGCAGTAGAGGGACCATCTTCTATACGCCAACGAGCCTCCGCGACAAGTCACAGCCGGCCAGGCTTCCTGATCCTCCTTGCCGACCTCGACAGCGGCGACCGCATTCGATACACATAACCCGCCTACCTGCAGGTTTCATTCCTTTCGACCTCAGGCCTCTGCCACCACCTCCAGAACCTAAGAAAGTATCACGTCTTCGCATAGAGTTAAGAAAGCTGGCTTCTCGAGAGAACGCAAAGCGGGTGCTTGGGTCGGTCTTTTCTTCGCTGTCCTCAACATCTTCCTCCTCCGCTCCGTCCTCTGCGGCTAGCTCTACCCGCTCAGCAAGTCCGGCGTCCGAGAGACCACCCTCGTTTGTGGCGGCATCTTCGGATCCTACGTCAATATACGCGAGAAGAAGGCCTGGATTGGGTATTGCGGGGCTGGAGGATCCCACAATGTCTAGAGTAGCGATAGACACCGCTCTAGGAGCTGGTCCAAGAAACAGCATCAGCGGCGCTTCGGTCACCTCGACCAAGAGTCTCTCAGAGCAGGAAAAACCTGTCTGCACAGGAGCGGGTGTGGCTTGCTATATAACGTTGGCAGAGCCAACAGTTTTCCTAAGTGGCTTAGATCCGGATGGTACAACAAGAGATTCATCCTCAAGGAGTGCCCTGGTCAGAGGGAAACTTCGGTTGGATGTCTCGAAGGCTGCTAAAATCAAGACAATCACATTAAAATTTACTGGCAGGGCACGAACCGAATGGCCGGAAGGTAGGATGATATCATAAGAGATAGTCAAAGTTGTTTCTAACTTTAATACAGGTATCCCTCCAAACAAGACTGAAACCTCCGAGGAAGAATCTTTAAAGACTGAGGTGTTGCCATTCTTCAACGCCATGTACGAAGGTTCTGAAACGGGTTATGGCACACTCTGCACGTATACTTTACGTGACAAACCAGCGACCTCGTCCCTTGCAAACATGTCCAGTACAAATTTGGCTCGTCCTTCTTCTCCAGCACCATCAGGATTTTCATTGCCTATGCTTGGAAATAGATCAAATAGATCAAGTACAGTAATATCTTCAAAAGACGCGAAGCGATTATCCCTGCAAACAAACCAATCTCGCAGTTTTCAAAAAGGCGAGTCGCCATATGGACCAACACCGCAACAGAAGGGATTCAAATTGTTCCCTCCTGGCGTCTTTGAGTATAGCTTCGAACTCGCAATCGACAACAACTCGCCAGAAACGACGAATTTGCAGTTAGCCCTGGTGAAATGGCAATTAGAGTGTTTGGTGGAACGGGCCGGGACGTTCAAGCCCAACCTTCAGGGATTCAAAGAAGTACCGGTGGTCAGATCTCCCTCGGAAGACTCCTTGGAGTTGGTCGAGCCAATCTCGATTAGCAGGAAATGGGAGGATCAATTACACTACGACATCATGATATCCGGAAAGGCCTTTCCACTTGGCACAAAGATTCCTATCGCATTTAAGCTCACACCTTTGGCAAAGGTACAGGTTCATAAGCTCAAGGTTTACGTTAGCGAACACATTGAATACTTTACAAGCAACAAGAAAGTTACAAGAAAGGATGTCACGCGGAAGATTCTTCTGCTCGAAAAAATAGCAGGCAAACCGTTGGCGAAAGAATTCTACCCATCCGACGTAAAGGTTCTTGCTGGGGGTGAGCTGCCCCCCGAAAAGAGGGCGGAGGCACGGCAGAGTGCACAAAGGGCGAGAGACCGAAATCATGACCCAACTCCTTTACCTGACCCTGCGGATAATATGCTTGGTGATATCGACCTGGGTTTGGAGCACTTTTGGGGTGCAACGGAAATCGAGATGAATGTTCAATTACCAACCTGTGAGATGATGGAGAAGGATAGGCTGAAAAGGTTGAACCACGACTGTTCTTGGAAAAATGTGAATGTGAACCACTGGATCAAGGTATGCCATTAAACTCTAACTTGGGTTACAATACTGATAAGGCTACAGATCGTCATGCGAATTTCTCGTAAAGATACTGAGAGTGACGACCCTAAGAAGAGGCGCCATTTTGAAATATCAATTGATTCTCCCTTCACCATACTCAATTGCCGCGCAACTCGCGATAATCTAGCCCTTCCAGAATACTCGGTTCCAAATGCAGGAACACTTGGTCGCCAGCACGTGTGCGGTTGTCCAAACGCCGCGGCCACCAACACCTCTCCAGTAGCTTCTTCTCCCACTTTAGGTGGAGGGGATGGTCCACCAGAAACAGCCGAAAGCTTTGTACCCAGCCTTGCAAGACCTCCACAAGCACATCTGTCAACGAACGCTTCAGCCGGAGTGCAACGCCCTATTCATATGCTTCGGCAACCCAGTTATAATCCTCCTGCATTTGATGAAGAGCAACCTCCCCCGCCACTTCCGACCCCACCACCTCTTTATGACCATGTGATTGGGACGCCGAGTCATGACGGTCTTGCGGATTATTTTGCGAGGTAAGAAAAAATTACCTCTCCCTCATAAACTAATGTTCTGACAATCAACAGGTTGGGGCAAGCGTATGATGATGATGAAAACTCCACGGATGACGAAGACTTTTACCGAGCAGCCAGCCGGGGGCGTGTCAATGTTGCAAATCCTCGAACACCTGGGGGCAGAATTGCACGAAGTATGGACATCGATCGGAACTTCATGTTTGATCCGACGAAGTTCAATAACGCTTTGAGTCGCGAGACGAATAACCAAATAGCTGAAGCGAGTGGACCGAGTATGGCAATGTAGTTATTCCACGAACATCTGAGGGCCGTATTGCCGCAAGGCAAGCGTAGTTGTTATGAGCGGGATGGGAGTACATAATTGAATTGGAGTTCAAAATGAGTATACGGGCGGGTAATAACCATTTTGCTTTGAGCAATAGTGTTTCATGGCTTAGAGGGAGTTGAACAGCGGGATTGGGTCTCGCAATTGTATAGATATGTGGTGTTATGGAAGGCAAGGGGATATAGGTTCTGCATCACGGATGATCATAGGGGTCGGTCATGAGTCAATGCATAAAATGGACATACATAGTTATTTTCCATCGCGGAGATGAGCATTGATATGGCATGGAAATCAAAGAGAATTTTCACTCATACATATGTCTGTCTGATGTTCACAGCTACCTAGGTATATATCATGTGAACCCATACACGTGATAAATTACCAAGATCTGCACCGCGAGCTCAGTTCTTTACGTATCTTTACGTAATACCCTTAAATCTCATTCTTTTACCCCGCCATGATATTCACTCGATCCTGAGGATTGATGAAGTTTGTGAGTGCAAAGCGTGGGGCGAAGACATGTGTTAAAAATAGGGGCGGGAAAATCGAAGCGAGAATTAAAGCTAGCACACCCCATCCCTACCGCTTCAAATGAGATGAAAGTAACACTTCAAATTCTTAAATGCAATATAATTTGATGCTCAGTATATGAGAAAGTATATATAGCAAGCGAATAAACCAAATCAAGGGTATCGTCATCTAAAAACAAAATCACGTATCCCACCCAGGAAACCTGCAGAAGTAAAAGCGACCGATAGGCGCTCGTCATATTCATAGGGAAATTCAAAGATCTTGACCCTGTTAGTATATTAACACGTCTTTCGATAGATGATTTAATAGCAGAAGAGCCGAGCTCTCAAAATGTTTAAAGTGTGAGAAATGTCATGTTGGAACAGTTCTCAAGACGTCTTCCAAGAGCCCGGGTCCTGAAATTGCTCGAAATATAGCATATACCATATAGCCACGTAAATTGGACAGAGAAGCGCCGTCAATTCCCCTTTCGGAGATTTTAATACAGGTGCTAGAAGCATATGCGTCCGCGTGGCTTAAGGTATCGCTAGTCAGACCAACAAAAGGAGTCAATTCAAGACAAGATCCGACGCCTGGAGGATAATACCCCTGTGCTGATGGATTGAGTGTCGTGTTGGGGCTGAAATATGCTATAGGATACGCAATATGGTTTGCAAGAAGGAACCGTTCCCAAAAATAGCCATGACGATGGTGCGTAACGGCCCTTCGTTGTAGATGCTTTCCGAATTTAAAGTGCTATTAGATGTTTTGGAATTGAATTTTTCCTATATCGTGTAGCTTCTGTTATGACTTGTGGGACCCAGATTGCGGGGGCTAAAATCCGTCAGCTCAAGTTAGGTGGAGACCAGAAATAATGAGCCGCTCACTAAGTATTTCATGAACCCTCTGATACACAGTCGTTCTCACGAACAGAGTTAAGGTCTTCAGCGAGCAGAGGGCCTGCAATACCGCCATTCGTGTAATTCGTTACTTGAAGTAGCCCGCGGTGGTGTTAAGCGTTGCTCGATAAAAGCCCCTGCTATTATTTGTATACAGATCCACCATATGGATTGAGATATTGAAGTGCAGTTGCTCAGAGAAGTCAAGGAAAGCTCCAGATAATCGATCACAATCAATAGGATCATCGGACCGCGGAATAGGTTTATACTTCGCCGTGGTGTTAAATCGCGGTATGAAGTGCCTAATCAATCCAGTGCTATACCCGTTGGGTAGTTCGGCCAGGAAAGGATCCACCAGACTACTCATGTTACCGAAGGTAGTGCCCAGCCCACAAGACAAAGGGACACTTCCGCCTGATCTTTTCTTTATCTTCCCTTGTAAGATATCCAAAACATTGCAAGTGTAACCAACACTTTGCCAAAATTGTGCCTGAGACTCGGTACTAGCTGCAACTGTTAATGTGCTGCGGGTGATAGTCACAATGAGATTATCGTCGCGCCCATAGGGGATCCAGGGATCAATAATTTCCCATTGGTCCGGAATATCGAGCAAATTCCAAACGGGTTGAGGTCGCACTGGGGATTTGATTGTTTTGGAATTGAAGAACAGTTATTGAAGCGGAGATGCCACGGCGCCAAGGATGTTGAGAAGGGTAGCACCCAATGGAAACGAGCTTCCATAAAGCTTCCAGCTCGCCATTATCGTTGGAATTTTCTTGCAGGCTCAGACCAACTTTTATCTGCTCATTCCATAACTTGCCGGATGCTAAGCCTGAGACCTTCATGATTTTGCTGGACAAAAATGATGGCCGCACTGGCGCAACTAGCGAAATAAGGGGGATTGTCGAGAGGCTGACGATGGATTGCACAACTCTTGTAGTCCGTAACCGCTGTTCAGTTCTGCTGAATAGCTCTTTCATGCTAATGGAACTGGCCTGACCATAGCCGTTAAAATCTCGCAGGTTGCTAACATGTTGACGAGGTCCTGAAATAGGGCGAAAAGTGCGAATCCAGCATACACAATAACAAGAAAGAGAACAAAAGGTAACTAATAAAGTATTATAGTAGACAAAACTCGTAAAGATTGCTCTGCAGCTTAATTTCCAAGTTTTATGATCGTAATTAAGGAGACGTTTGATTCTTCAAGGAACGCATCTCTTTCAGTTGTAGGAGCGAAATGAGTATCTAGTTGGATTCCTGAACCTCCGTCAAAATGTCGATCATAAGCTATATCGCTGTCGTCTTCAGATGTTCCAACCGCTGACATAAGTCCATGATTGGAGAATGCATTCATATTGAAAATTGATATTCCACAACCATTAAAAATCCGATCAGGAGAAAGCTTCATTTTAAGACTTTTCTATGCCGCTGAGTGACCTGAAATGTAACAGTGCGAAAAAAGACTCGTTCTCCCGACTCAGCCCTGCCTCAAACAGGGCCTGCAGCTGGTATTTTACGTGATAATAGCGCAAGGATGCTGGTACTTCTGATCTACCTTGAGATCCATGCTACTATTTACTGAAAGGGCATGCGAGAAAGTGTCAAGAGATGCTAAAGTGTCGTGGCACTGACATTAGGAAAAACAGACAAAGTTCAGAACGTACTAGCAACACAGTCTTTTTCTTTACCTCTGTAGGGGCTAGTGGCCTGTCGAATCATCCTTGATAGTCCTTCCGCATTCGCTAATCGACATCTCCCCAGAATCCAGATCTTACGGCCGAAAGGATCCTCCGTCACAGAAGCACAGAGATTGAAATAATGAGTGCTCGGAGAGATTGGCGAGACCAAATTTGAGACGTGCGGCCGTACTGATGAAGAAGATGGTATTGCGAAGAATGCCTATGTTGTTGATGGGGATATAAGTAGGCCCTTCAGTTCTTCTTTCTCGCAGCAAGAAATCGAGTGCTCCCAATATTGTACATCATCAAATTCTCTCTTACGGCAAGCGATCATATATTTCAAATCTCGTGCCCACTCCCAAACTGCTTCGCAAAACTCAAAAATGTGTTGCCGAAAACAAAACATCCAGCACAACAGCCCTGCCATTGTCGATCAGCGTCGGCCGACGCTTTTGAGGATGCTCGTGGACCACATCGCAGAGAAACGGAAGGCAAAGAAGCTGGAACAGAAGTATTCAACCGTGTCGTCTGTCTCCCAGACCGGATGGACTGAACGTCATACTCCGGATAGAGGGGAGCCCATGGTGGCCATGGAACAGCAAGAGTCTACTGAGTGGGTGGACGAGAAACAAGTCGGAACTTTGCGTCCCTCTATGGGGCTCGAGCCCCAGAGGGACGAGGCTGAAAACCCTCCAAGCTACGATGAACTGAGATAAGTGTTGGACTGGACTTGAGCGGGGGAGGAACTATTTTCTTGTGCATGTAGTGCTTGATTGGGAGGAGGGGTGGTTTGTTACTTTCTGTAAATGTGTTCAACGACGAACAGTGTTTGTTCACCATCTTCTGGATCCAAGTACTGGTGTCGTTGTTTCACTCCAAATTATCAAGCATGGTTAAAGTCAAAAGAAGCCTCCAAGTCCGACGCTTGGTTTTCTGATCATAGGAGCTCGCCAAGTTAGGCAAGCACGTTCGATTTAAGTTTGAAGTATGACAATGCAAGGAATGCAACTGCCAGATTCAATGACCACACCTGGGCACCTCTTTTCTTTTTGATATCAGAAGGCATATTATCACTTTATTTTGTCGAAAGCTAATAAAACAAAGAACTTTGTCCGATTTCTCTTTTCCAATTCCTTAAACCTGAGCTAGGTAAAGAGGAGGATTGATGGCCGTTACCAGATCCAATATGGATATTGTCTAAAGGCTTCAACTAGAAAGCCGTGAAGTAAATTCTCTGCCACGTTACCAAAACGTGAGGGATTAAAAAACCCTAAAGCAGGTATGTCTAGATCCATAGCGCTGAGGCTCAATTAGAGCCAAGCTCGGATGCAGCCCAAAACAGCGGGGGACAGTAGAAAAGGCATATCCCCATTGCTCTAGGGATATGCAGCCAACCATAGCAAATCAATTGAGTTTAAATTGTTGGTGCTCTAGACCTTGACAGAGAGTGAAGAGGTTACCTGCCAGGCTCTCAAAGTCCAATCCCGATTGTGCTAGGAAATGACACACAATTATAGTGTTTTGAATTATGCAAAGCATAAACGGGGCTTGATGAAGAAAGAAAGTTATTTGCCACCTAGTCCTAGAGTTAAAAAAAGACCCCAATCATTGCTCATTATCTATGCTCTAATTCTTTTGACTCCTGATCGATACCGGGTATATCTACTCCTGAATATAGAAGAAAACGACCAAAATCCTTTATTTTCCAGCTTTCCTAACCTTTATCCCACTCAAAATCCCTACACTCCGCCATACACTATCCGTGACTCGAATAGGTAACTTTCTTCCTTTAAGTCTTTGGTCAATCAGCCATAAGCCAACGACGAACTCCTCCCTCTCAAGGTTTCCATTTTGCTGTCTGTCGACCAAAGCATAAGCTTCCTCGAGAACGTCATTATGTAGTCGAGAGCGAGAGAATATCTCCTTTACTACTAAACTACACACGCAATTCTCGAGTCCTTGTCTTGTGTATAGACCTTTGTTTGATGCCCAGACAGCTTCATATCTTTTCCTCTCCCTTTCCGTAATTTCATCTCGCCATCTCTTTCGGTCTCCTTCGTGATGCTTGTTCGGATGTTTTTTCATGAGATTCTTCCTTCCTCGCCTCTTCTCACCTTCATCGATCTCTTCATCAGGCTTCGGTTTCCGCATTGTTGTCCTCAAGCCCATTTTCGCGGGACTTGGTGTCCTGGAGCTTTCCTTACTATTATGGAAGAGGTGCTTATGCGGATTTCGACGTGAAGGTGGAGGAGGTGGTGGGTAGAGTGTGGACATGGAGGATTTGGAGGGCGATGCTGCTCTTGAAGAGGCCAGTGAAGATGCAACAATGGCATTAGCCAAGGAATCCACTGTAACAGTGGACTGGAATGATGGTACGGAGCTGGATGTTAAGCGACGATTCTGATCGTGAAGTTCAGCGCGAAAAGATGGCTTAAAACTAGGTGCAGACACGAAACTGTCATCTGATGAAGCATCTTCGTCCTCAATCTCTGCATTGGAGGGGCGTGCATTAGACGGAATGGGAACTGGCTTGGGTGTAGATATGGAAGGTCTTCTCGCAGCGGATGGCTTTGGAGGCTCGGTGGCCTTGGCCGGGAGAGTTGTCAACATTTTAGGTTTCGGTGACTTTATTTCCGGTTTTCGTGTCTTCGTTGCTCGAGGTGGAGGTGTACGAGCTCGGGGTGGATTAGGGGGGTTTTGGGAGGCAGTAGACGGTCTTATTGTAGCACTTGTAATTGACCTGCGGATGGCCGGTCTTCGTCCATTTTTGGGCTTCACATGTTGTTCGTGCTGTTCGAACATTCCAATCAAGGAGCTGGTTGGAGGTATAGACGATGTATCTAAGGGCTGTTCCAAGCTCCCTCTGGGGCTCACACTTCTTATGGATCCTGTCGACCGACGCGTGAAGCTGGATTGCCTTTGTAAAGCCGCAGGGGATAGTTGAGTTTGACCGGTGTGATTTGGTGTCACTGATCTTGACGCTGCAAGGTTAGCGGCTATGAAGGAAGGGGATATTGAATTATCCGATGGTTGCAAAAATCCCGTGCTATGTTCGAGTTGATTCGGTCGATGGCGTTCGATATCCGCTGGGGAAGGACGTCCTAAGGTACTACTCCTCTGATTTATCAACTGCTGGCCATACATCAGCGTCTCCAGCTTTATTGCACATGTAGTTCTCGATGGAGAATGCGAGGCTCCACCTACCGTCGTTGCAGCAGCAAGAGCTCCATTGGTACCACTATATGTGTTTACTTTTGGTTTGGGTTTTATAACAGGCTTTCCAAATGCCAGAGATGCCCCTCTAAGAGCTGCATCTCGATCTGTCGAGGCTCCATCTTGTCCGGGTCGGGAGTACGTCTTCTCTCGGTTGATTTCTGCACTCATCGGGCCACGATGAGATCGCGAGCGATATGCGATCGTGGCTTGATGCAAAGTCTAGCATGTATGCGGAGATTCTCATGGAGTTCTGCGGGGTCGACTTGCGTGGGAGGCAGAGGAAGGGAATGGCCAAAGAGCCGCGTTGTTCCGCGTAAGCCGTGGATGGATTGAACTTCTATTTGAAACACGATGCAAGGCTGACGACTACCACGTGACTAGCACAAGGCTTCAACTGTGCAAGCAAGATTGTTTTCTTCGAGACTTGGAGCAGTTCTCTTTACTTTTAGATTGGACTAGCAGCTTTTCATTTGGCCAGGTTCCATATCTACGTCTATTCCGTCTCATCAACAATGTTACCTTAGCATTTACCTGCAAGGCTGAAAAGCCTATTATTTAACTAGGAAAAAAAAGGTAGTAAATGTCTTAGTTTGCGGGGTTCTTCAGATTTGAATTTCTTTCATTCCTCATTGTAGGTCATATCCACATCATGTCATGCAACCAGAAAACCAAAAATCCCATTCGCCTCCCATCAGTTAGTTGTGGTTTATTCCATCTATGCTGCAGCCCATTCCCGATCCCCAACTCCGACTCTAAATTCCAGAGTTTACTTTAGCAAAGAAAAGCGCTTGAAATCCAATTCTAACAATATACAAGTAATAAAACAATTGAGTGAGCACTTTCCGTCGCGGTGATAATGTTGTTATCCCGGTAGACCCGGTGTGAGTGGAAGCATCAACGCCCAACAGTTAGCCCTGGATCCTTCATATACTAGACTGCCACGTAGCAAACTTCGCGGGGAAAAGAAAAGAGTCGTTCGTCCAAACTTCCTCCTGCTGAAATAGCGGTAAGGCTCGTCCCGGTGGCAGGGTTTCCACCCTTGAGCGAAGGACCCCTGGTAGTTCACGCCTAAAAATATGTTGGTTACTGGAGGGGCCGGCCCCGGCCCTGATGATCACCTGAAACCCCTGTTTACCATCATAATAAATCCTCGGGAGGAAATACGAGGTCATAGAGGGTCCTTGTCGAAAGGAATATTTATTTTCTCATACCGGAACGAAACAGCTGCTGTGGCTATCCCGTTCGAACACAGAGACTTTTCGGATGGCAGGTGGTTCCGCATTCTGAAAGTAGATATTCGGAGAGTCTCTAAGGAGTAGAAGTTTGTCAGATATCTCAGGTGCTGATTAGCATCTTCTGCAAACATCCGTGGGCTATCTTAAAAATTGCTCTTCCGGATATGCTCTCGTGCGCGGTGTGTTTGTACTCACTCAACCGGGAAAGGTATTTTAGATTGTGTGATGTTGTGCAACATAAGGCAAAGCGTGTGTAACACATCTGTTCAACGTGTAACAGCGATCCACCGCACTGGGATCCCATTTTCTCCGATTTCGTAGGGTTTGGTAGATAGTTTCCTGGGCGGAAGTGCCCATCTTGCCCGGCCAGGCTTCTGGTCATCAAGTTTGCCATTTTTACGCATAGCCATTTCCATCACAGCAATCCTGATGAAATCACTATTCTCCCGCATATCTCGCTGACGTGCCACCGGCCCAGCTGCGACGTCAGCAAAAACTTCTTCAGGAGTCGATTGAGTACGACGACTAATAACGCTATGTGCAGTGCTCTTGCCAGCCCTAGAAACCTTGTAGGTTTGCATCTGTATTGAGGCGGTACACTTGGTTGCGCTCATAGTCTGAATGAGTGATGAGGGGACATGTGCCTCAATAGGAGCATTCGTAGTGGGGTTCAAATACCGGCGAAGAGCTGGAGTTGGAGTATCTTCCAGGAGTGGGGGCATGCGCTCATCTGTAAATGGCACTGGCGGATCGATTGAAATAATTGATCTAGTGAGGAAATCGTCGGGAGTAATCATCGGTGTTGTGAGAGAAGAGAAAGATTTTGCAGCGAATCTTAAAGCCCTCAAAGAGGCCGTTAGATTGGATTTGAAAGCTGATTTCCTCCTTGGTGGTTCGAAAACGGTGTTTGCATTCCGCTCTTCCTTTTCACTAGGTCGCTGAAAAACGCGAAAATCCAGCTCATCGAAGTTAATATCGGTTGCCGAAAGTGGATGATTTTCTGAGGCATTTTCACCAGGGGATGATGACAATGGTTGCATTCTGCGCATTGGAAGCGACCTCCTCCCTCGTGAACTGGGAGTAACAAGGGAATGAAGAGGAGGAGAAATCTCGCTGATTGAATCATCATCCAAGGAAGGCATGGATACGCTTGACATAGTCCTGCTTGACATTATTGACTCCTGGCCATTTGCGCTTCCCACAAGATCATCTTCGTCCAGTTCTTCCGGAGGGCTTAGCAGTACATCCATTGGGCTTTTCCCAAGAGACATGCTGAATTCCTTCTCTGAAACATCTTTCTGCTCCAATATAGCATCCACTGTCAGCCGCTGTCCCGCAGCGCTTCGTTTCCGCGCACTACTGTTGAGTTTTGGCGGAGGTATAGACGTAATCGCGAGGAGTGCTGCGACTGAAGGAGGAATCGAATCGGGTGAGTGTACCCTACGAGTACCTCGGTCTGCTCGTTCTGTGTGTTTCCTGATAGTTTGCTGACGTTCCGTCCTGCGTTCTGGTCTTTGATTTTGAGTTGTTTCTCGACTTCCACGCATAGGAATTATGACCGGAGAAGATGGTGTGGTAGGCCTTGACGTAACTTCTGTGCTCGTAATAGACATGTCTTTATTCTCTTGTTTCGTAGGAGACGCTTTCCGTTCGCTTCCAACTTCGTCATGCCTGGATCTCTTCGGAGTACTTGGCCGCGGACTCTGGGTGAAAAGATAGGACCTCGGAGTCAACATCGTCACCCTCCTTCCGAAGTCGTGTGCCGCAAAGCCACGGCAGGAACCGCTACTATATCAGACTATTACTCGATAAGGTTTCTACTGCGAAGAGCAGGTCCTGATTATGCGGGAATAGCTTGAGACAATCGCATACAGCTTCGACAAGGTGAAAGAAGTGTGGATAAGTCTTATCGGAAAGCAACTCTCGTCGTTGCCTGAAGTTCGTTGCAAAGATCGCTCTGATGAGAATGACAACGAGGAGGCATGTCAGGCTTCGATGAGAGGTTTCAAATGGATGACATTAGAGTTTGAATTCTTGAGAAGGTTGTTGGTGAAGTTTGGAGAATCTTATGGAAGGAGAATTAAGAGTGAGAAGGTAAAACATATCATATCGCGGGCAAGCCGCTTATCAACAGCAGATCCGGGGACACACGAGGCTATATTTTCGAAGGACCAACCGCGCCGAAAGGCTTAATTGCGCTTTTTCCCCCTTCTTTTTTTAAGTGTCTGTGTTGTCAAATTATAGAACAGGAGAAAAATCCATTTTTACTTCAGAGCTGACGGATCATTTCTTTTTGTGCGGGTTTTTTTCGACAGAAAATAAGAAACAATGCTCCCACAGCAAGGCATGACCGCATCTTGAATGCCTCCCCACTCTCCTCCCGCGTTCAGGATCCCTTCGGGAATCGGGCCCCCTACATACCAACGTGGGGGGGCGCTTTTATGCTTGGGCGTAGAGTCGTGTTGGCAATAGTATTATTAAACTTCTGTCTTAGGAGTTGTAAATAATTTGATGATGCTCGCCGGCAGGATCCCTTGTCGATTCCTATTGCTGAAGCCATTCATGTTCTCTGCATTTGATTTATATTTTAGAAGCCAGGGATCTAGTAAAACACATATTCGAACGGCCAAGTGTCACCTTTGGCTTCGGCCGTCCGGAGGGTGGTTCCAAGGGCTCATGCAGGCTGAGTTTCTCCAGTACTCAGCGGGTGCTTTACCCACACACGTAGGACTCACATTTTCACCGCTCTCGGGCAGGGCGAATTGATCTTCCTAAAGAGGAGGGAGAGTACCAACGCTCCGTGATCGGGTCACAGAATGAAGACCTCGAAGGATCAAAGGAGCTCTAAAAACCCCACTATAGATGGTTCGCTTTTCTCGGTAGCTCTATGGAGTCCATAGATCGAAATTAATCACATGTCTGGTTTTATCGCCGTCTATCTCCCACAAACAACATACCTGTGCAGGAAGATCGATCGTACTATGCAGGTCTTCATTTGGGGACGACGCTTATCGTCGACAGGGATCCTTGACGCAAGGCCATCAACTCGTGATATTCAAACGTGTCTAGATGTCGGATGCAACATGAGGTTGAAATGGGTGACAGCCACAAAAAGGTAATCGAAACTTAACTACCTTTACTGTAGGTAAGGTACCTAGTGGTCTCTGATTAATAATAATTAAGGTAAGGAGATGCTAGCGGGAGCTTACCACTTACCTAAAGGTATCTAATACCATTCCCACCTTACCTATCTAGGTAGGTAGGTACCTACTAGGTAGTATCTTACTTAAGCGAACTTCGTCACGTGTTTTCGTTCCCTTTCGCGATTTCGCTGCCTATTCAAGTCGCGAATATTTTGAAAGCATCCGCCTCACTCTCGGATATGGTGTTTCCTCTTGATAATATATCTCCTGAGGACGCTTGACAAGTAAGCGGATATGCCGTCCAAACAAGAAGAAGAGGCAGAGAAGGACGATAACCTTCAATACGGCCAAGGGCCAACTCGAGAAGAGCTAGATGCGGAGTATGACCCTCATATCTGCTACGAGGTGATCAAAGACTAATTCGAAAGATATCCAAATCGACCTCACAATCGTGCAAAGACGCTACCATTTCATGAATTGTTCAAGTCTCTTTTTAACCCCCTCGATGATGCGAGAAAACAGAGGACTGGCCCGACAAAAGCCAGATCCAAACAAGGACCTCATGGACCCGCCAGCGTCTCGCCCCACGAACAACGAAAAATTGTTATACAGCGATTCATTTCGAGATGGCGGACGGAGGTAGGCGATGACTTTTACCCTGCCTTGCGACTCATATTACCCCATCAGGATCGGGACAGACCTATATATGGTCTCAAGGAAAAGGCTATTGGGAAATTGCTAGTGAAGCTACTGAAGATCAATCCGAGTTCAGAGGATGGGTCAAATCTCCTAAATTGGAAGCTTCCTGGTCAGATCACTTCAAGCGCGACAGCAGGTGATTTCGCTCGCAGATGCTATGCCGTCCTATCAAAGAGGGTAATGAGGTCCACTGTTGGTGACATGCGGATTGCGGAGGTGAATGCACAGCTCGATAAGCTTGCTGCTGCCCAAAAAGAAGAGCAGCAACTGCCAATCTTTGAGACATTCTACGAGAGAATGAATGCCGAAGAACTGATGTGGCTAATTCGCATCATTCTTCGACAAATGAAAGTGGGTGCCACCGAGAAGACCTTTTTGAATGTAAGTATACATGAACTAATGGTCAAACTCCTCTGACCAAAAACCACAGCTTTGGCATGAAGATGGGGAGGCGTTATTTAACGTTTCTTCAAGCCTTCGTCGAGTATGCTGGGAATTGGCAGATTCTGCTAGATTACCTCAAGACAAGGCTGAGATTACAGTTATGTCTTGCTTCCAGCCTCAATTAGCTCAGTTTCAAGGGCGCTCCTTTCAGCAAATGGTTGATCAATTAGGTGTCACGCTGGAGGAGCCTGAATTCTGGATCGAAGAGAAGTTGGACGGCGAGAGAATGCAGCTACACATGGATGAAGATGAAAATGGGCAGAAACGTTTTGCATTCTGGTCACGCAAGGGTAAGGACTATACATACTTGTATGGTCATAGTTTTGACGACGAAAAGTCGGCTCTCACAAGACATATTAGAGAGGCGTTTGATCCGGGAGTGAGGAACATTATCCTTGATGGAGAAATGATCACTTGGGATCCTGATTCAGGCACTATGGTCCCCTTTGGTACGTTGAAGACCGCTGCTCTCATGGAGCAGAAAGATGGATATGGTAAGGGTATGCGGCCACTCCTTCGAGTCTTTGACTGTCTTTTCGTCAACGATCAAGACATCACGCGTTATGAGCTACGGGAACGACATAAAGCTTTGGATAGATTTATCACAGATGTCCACGAACGACTCGAGAAACTTCATGTTGATAAGGCAAAGTCGGTGGATGAGATTGAGGGTTACCTGCGGAAGGTGGTCGCTCGAGGCTCTGAAGGCTTAGTGTTAAAGAATCCACGATCTATGTATCAATTGAACAGCCGTAATAATGACTGGATGAAGGTCAAACCAGAGTACATGACTGAGTTCGGAGAGAACTTAGATTGTTTGATCATTGGGGGATATTATGGTTCGGGTCATAGAGGTGGTCGTCTATCGTCGTTTTTGTGTGGCTTGAGGGTAGATTCACATATACAGCAATCCCAAGGTAGGAACTTTGAGGTTGTAGAAATATAGGAAAGTAGCTTATGCTGACAATATTTTTCAGATGCAGGTCCAATGAAGTTTCACTCCTTTTTCAAGGTTGGAGGAGGTTTTAGGGCAGACGACTATGCGAATATCAAGCACCACACCGATGGTAAATGGATCGACTGGGATCTCAAAAACCCTCCTAATGAATATATCAAGCTTGGTGGCTCCAATGGTCAAGCTGAGAGACCCGATGTATGGATCAAACCGAGCGACTCCGTTGTGGTTGAAGTCAAAGCCGCTTCGGTGGGTGTTTCTGACCAATTTGGGACACGATATACGCTAAGATTTCCCCGATTCAAGAAGTTACGGATGGATAAGGACTGGAAAAACGCGCTGTCAATTTCTGAATTTGCCAATGTCAAAGAGCAAGCCGAGCAGGAATCCAAGGAGAAGAAGATGGAGATTGACAACAGCAGGAAACGGATAATCAAAAGACTGAAGAAGGAATTGGTCATCGCGGGAAATGATAGCAAAGTCAAGACACCTTATGCGGGGCCAAAGATGGAAGCTTTCGAGGGGCTCAATTTTTGCGTGTTGAGTGAGATGCTCAAGCCCGAGAAGAAAAGCAAAGCAGAAATCGAGCAAATCATCAAAAGCAACGGAGGGGCCATTTTCCAAAGTCCTACGGCGAAAGAGGACATCGTCTGCATTGGAGATAAGAAGGTCGTAAAAGTCGCAAGCTTAATCAAGGCAGAGAAGACTAGTCTGGTGAAGCCTTCTTGGTTGCTAGATGCTCTAAAACAAGTGGAGATTGATGGTCCTGGAAAGCAAAAGTTCTTGGTCCCTTTTGAACCAAATCATATGTTTTATATGGCGCCGGACGACCAGGAACGTATTGAAAGTAATGCCGATATCTATGGTGACAGTTATGCTCGGGATATTAGCCCTGAAGAATTGAAGAGCTTCTTGGATGATATGATCCAGCTTAAGAACTCCGCATTTTCGCCAAATGCCTTCTTATCGGAACTTGAGGAGCATGGGAAAGGGCTTGGTGAGATGGGCGGGTTTTTGTTCAAAGGATGCACGGCATGGATCGTACCTGTAGGGGAAGGTGTGCAAAATTTGCAGGAGGAACTGGATCGTGGCATCACTGTAAACCGATTCAAATTTGCTGGTGGAATCATTGCAGATGCTAGTGAGGACGTCGAGGTCACCCATTTTGTAGTAGTGGACAGATGCCCCACAAATATGAGGTATCTGAGGGAGGTTGCAGCATCAGGTAGGAGGAGGCTACCACGAATAGTGAAGTGGACGTGGCTGGAGGATAGTTGGAGTGAGAAAACATTGCTGGATGAGGAGAGGTATGCAGTTGTGGCATGAAGTCTCAGCTTTGGTGGTGATGATAATGATGGTGATGTCGATGAATAACGACCAAGAGTCTACTATTGCATTTTGGATGGAGCCGGGCATTATATAGGATGGATACCTTATCAGACATTCGTCTTAGGAGCCATTGGAGCAAGCTTTGCCTCAAAGAGTAGACATAATGATTCTATCAATAGTTTTTCGCCATAGAAACAATCACTCCGAACAGACTTCAATCGCCCCAGCCTCCCGTTAAGGCTATTTATGAGGTATACTGTACACATATTGTCAGCTGGCGGGAATCCACTTGAAAATATTGTGTCACTCCCAGATTGTGTAGGCTTGATTACTGCTTTTTTTTTTGTCCAGCACTATACCTTACGCTTGTATTAAAGCTCGCTGTTAAAAGTTTTTAGAGCATTTGTACCTGACTTTGACAGCGGAAGCGACGATCTTCACTGGGGGCAGGGGTTTCTTGGCTGCTTTGCTGGGCTGTGCATGCTGCGCAGGACCACTTTAAAAAGCTCAAACTGTCCACGCCAGAATCAAATTAAATACGAGCACGACTCCACCAAATCTCATTTCAACGACTGACCAGCCCACTTCGAATGTGTGGACTCATCTTGGACAATCATTTTTCTTGGTGAATCACAAGGAGCAGGCAATCATCCTCGAAACTATTCATACAGCCTCGCCATTGTCTTATGACCTTGACACACGAGCCCCATGTCGACAACAATGACTCTGACGATGTCGCAGACGCCCGATGGCCCAGCTGCCTGTCCCAACTGCGGTATTGGTCTGCCTGATCATTCCGCAATAGCCACAGATGCTCAGAAGCAAATCGAAGATCTACAGGCGCAAGTACGCTTACTATCTCAAAAAGCGACAGCCGCAGGTTAGTCCCCCATAGCGAATCAAGGACAAAGGAGCCAGTGTTCTAACAAAAATATAGTTGATAGATGGGCAGATTATGAAGACGAGATACAACAACTTAAGAATCAAACCCAAAACCAGGGATCTGTGGATTCCGGCCGTGAACCGGCTTTACACAGCGTACCTTTCGACGAACGACCCCCAAGCCCGGCCAGATCCTCATACCTACCAATACAGAATCGTCTCTCATCCTTCTTAACATCTCGCAAATCGACCCCAAATCTCAAAGCTGTTCAAAGCGCCCCGTCCACACCGTCTACAAACGATTTAGTAGAAGCATTAACGAGGGAGCAGAACTTACGCCAAGCTGCGGAAGGCAAATTAGATGAAGCGAGTGGGGAATTAGAAGAGTTGAGTGCACAGTTGTTTATGCAAGCAAATGAGATGGTGGCTACGGAGAGAAAAGCTCGAGCGAAGCTGGAGGAAAGAGTGGAGGTTCTGGAAAGGAGGGATAATGAGAAGAGGAAGAGGTTGGAGAGGTTGGAGAGCGCGGTGCAGAGGATCGAAAGGGTCAGAGGACTGCTGGCTCCAGGTCAATGAATTCGAGGATGGAGGAAAGATGGCATATAAGCTACACACAAAGAGCAGCAGGCTAGTAAGGCGTGGTATTCGAAAGTATGTGAAGTTACGCACCACTAACACGAGAGCGAGAGAGGGTCGACACGGAAACCCATCGTCTAAAACAAAGAGGAACAATGAGGGAACGACCACTGACCTCAATTATCATCCCTCTCGATTTCGACATACCCCACCTTCGAATCCCCCGGAGCTTCCCAGGCTCGCTCTCGAAATACCTGACTTTGAACTATGGATCAACGAGCTCTGGCATGACTTTCTCATCGAGCCCACCCCATATCTAGTAGCTTCGGCGATATGCTACCTTGGTGGAGTCTTAATCCTCGTGCAGTATTATGTCTTGATTTGGCGGCTTTTATGCTTCTTCTCTCAATTCATTCCCTGGGATGATGAGTTTGGATTGGGTTAGTTTGTATTTTAATCGAATTTGAGCGGGTTGGGGCGTATAGGGATTGCATGCTTGGTATAGATACCCGGAGTACGCCTGGAGTTTTAGCATGAATAGGATTTGCGTTGAACAACCTTATTTTGCCCGTAAACCCTTTGACCATTTGAACTTGTGATTGTATAAGTCCCTTTAAATCAATTGGGAGAAGGAATAAGCATGCTCATCATTAGACATCCCAGTGGCAACTTTAATTCCCATAAAGCACCTATAATCTACCTAACCGTTAACACCAAAGCTCGTTACTCTTTTTCTCATTTCTCTTATCTCTCATTCTACTTTCGGTAATCCCTACTTCCCAATCGTCAAAAACAATCGATCCCCCACATCCCCCAACCCCGGCCTAATCATCCCCTTCTCATTAATACTCTCATCCAACCCCGCAATCCAAATCTCCGTTCCCTCCGGCCACTCCCCTGCCGCCTTTAACACGCCATCCAACGCCCCTAATACCGAAACCACAATAATGCGTTTCACACCCCATTCCTTTAACGTCTGTATAGCCGCAACGCAGGTCCCGCCGGTTGCGATGACGGGGTCGAGAAGGATGGCGAGGGAGGAGGCGGAGCTGTTGGGGCTGTTTGAGGGAGTGGATGGGTGCGGGCGGTGGTAGGGGAGG
>Ga0182030_10009238_pt1 | contig 20211 bp, 20 predicted proteins | sample 812S3MmetaG_FD_121299 | JGI IMG/M metagenome (GOLD analysis project Ga0182030, IMG submission 121299) | Permafrost microbial communities from Stordalen Mire, Sweden - 812S3M metaG (Illumina Assembly) | ecosystem: Environmental > Terrestrial > Soil > Wetlands > Permafrost | place: Sweden... | reverse complement strand
TCGTCGCGCGCGTGGGCAAGCACGCGACGCAATTGAGTCGTCCCGCCTTGCACCGAAATTTGGCTCATCAGCTCTGCGAGCCCGGCGCCGCCGGAGACGAAGTTGGTCACGCGGCACTCGCCCATCCCACGAAAATAGGCGAGCTGGACGTCGAGACCGCCCAGGCGCGCCGCCGCCTCGAACATGCGGCCCTGCAGCGCCTGCGCCATGTCCCAGGTCGGTTGCCGGCTCATGGTCGCGTCGAGCGCGAAGATCAGCCGGCCGCGTCCGCTCGAAATCGGCGCCGGCGCGCGCTTCGCCGCTTCGACGAAGGCATCCACCGCCGAGCCGCCCTCGCGGCGCGCCGGCAGGACGCGATCCTGCTCGCCCATATGAAAACTCTCCCAGCGCCTGAAGCGCCGCCCCTTAAGATCGGTCGTCGAGCGCCGGGCCGCAAGGCCGGCGCGCATCTCCCTTAGAGCAGGCCGAGCTCGCCCAGCGTCCGACGCAGCTCCTCGGGCATCGCGGCAGCCCCGGCCCCCGCCGCTTCCAGATCGGGCGGCGCGTCCCTGTCGGCGAAATAGCGCCAACCTTGGAATGCGCGCATCGGCCTGGGCGCGACGGCGACAACCTTCGGCTCCATCCACAGCCGGCAGCGGCCGATCCCCGCCGCGTCGACGAATGGCTCGACCTCGAGCAGCCTTTGTCGCGCCGAGATCAGTCCCTTGATCACCCAATACAGCGAGCCGCCATCGACCAGCGCCTCGGCGCGCTTTGGCGTCATGCGGGTGACATGGGCGTGGCGCTGGAGCTCGCCGCGCCGGCGTCGTTCCGCCATACGGTCGGCGATCCACTCTTCGAGGTCGGCGATCGAATCCGCGCCGACGCAGAGTTTGATCAGATGCAGCGTCATCGCCGCCTTATCGCAAATCGACCGCCGCGCGCGAAGCGCCGCGCCGGCGCCGCCCTGCGTTGACATAGGGAAACGTCAGGTTTGGCACGACGTTACGCCGCTATCCTCACCCTCGGCCGCAGAGTCGCGTCCGGCGCCGAGATTGGCTTTGTGCGCCGAACAGACCGTATTGTCGAGAACGAGAAGCGGATTGCGGAGGGACGCAATGAGTTGGGCGCGCGCGATTGCGGCGTTCGTCGCCGCGCTGATTGCCGGGCTCCTGTGGATCGTCGCGCACGACAGCAATGCCCTCGTCGGCGACGATTCCCCGGAACATCTCGACGCGACCTATCAGACCCTGTCGCTTGTCTGCCTCGTCAGGCCGTTGTGTCCGATTTCGAGCGACGCGCTCGACGATATGAAGGGCGCGCTCGCTGGACGCTCGGACGCGGAATACGGCCTCGCGCTGACGCTGCTGACCGGCGACGGCGTGCCGAGCGATCGCGCGGCCGGAATCGCCTGGATGGCGCGCGCCGCCGAACACGGCGAGCCCGGCGCGGCGCGCGACGTCAACGACCGGCTGCGCAACGGCGAGAACGTCGCGGTCGACGAGCGCCAGATCGCCTCCGCGTTGCAAAGGCGCGTCGACGCCGGCGACGCCGAGGCGATGCGGGCGCTCGGGCCGATGATCGTGCGCGGCCGCGGCGCCAAACAGGACCCGGCGGCCGGCGTCGCGCTGATGCGCCGCGCCTTCGATCTCGGCGCGACCGGCGCGGCCGCCGATCTCGCCCGTCTCTATCTTCTCGGCGCGCCCGGGTTGCCGACGGATCGCGTGCAGTCCCTCAATTGGATGCAGGCGGCGGCGCGGCGGGGCGATTCGGAGGCGATGTTGTCGATCGGCTATGCGGCGATGAACCCGCCCGGGACTTCGACCGACCGGGACCTGACGCTGAGTTATTGCTGGCTGATGCGCGCCGCCCTGCTCGACAATCCGCGCGCACAGGAGAAACTCAGTCTGACCTTCGAGCAAGGCGAGACCGACGGCCGAGTCGCGATCGCCGCCGATCTGGTCCAGGCCGATTATTGGTTCCGTCTCGCCGCGCGCAGTCCGTTCCATGATAATTCGCAGATCCGCGGCGCGATCGAGCCGAAGATGACCAGCGACGAGATGGACGCCGCCAAGCGCCTTGTCGACGCTTGGCGACCGCGCGAATTCGCCGAACTCAAGACGTTGCCGATCGTCCTGCCCGCGCCGGCTGGCGCGTCGCCGCGCCTTTGCCCGGCGTTGGGTTGAGGCAGGCCGTCGAGCGCCACGGCGAACTTTACTCCTCCGGCTCGCAATCGAAGCGCAGCGGATAGCCCTTGGCGGCGCCCGCCTCGGTGGCGCGCGCCGCTTTGGTCTCGGCGACGTCGCGCGCATAGACCGCCACGACGCAGGCGCCGAGCCGATGCGCGGTCAGCATCACCGCCTGGGCGCGCCCTTCGCCGAGGCGGAACTCGGTCTTCAGCACTGTGACAACAAAATCGCGCGGCGTGTAGTCATCGTTGAACAGGATCACCTTGTGCAGACGCGGCCGTTCGGTCTTGGCGACTGTCTTGGCCTTGGGAACGGCGACGGTCTCGCTCATCGCGCGGCTCCTTGCGTTTGGGCCAGCGCGCAGTTTCGCACGCACGAGCGCGAGCGTCTACGCTCGCCTCAGCGGGATCGGACGTAGTGCGAACAATGACGGCAATCGCTGCGACCGTCGCAGCCGCCCGGGCTGCGTTCGAACGCGGCGGCGAGTTCGCTTTCCGGCAGCGGTCGGCTGTGAAAATAGCCCTGCGTCTCGTCGCAGCCGGCCGAACGCAAGAGTTCGAATTGGTCGCAAGTCTCGACACCTTCGCCGGTCAACGCCAACCCGAGTTCCTTGGCGATTCGCGCCGCCGCGCGGATCACAGCCGCGCAGCGCGGATTGACCATCGCCTCGACGATGAAGGTGCGGTCGATCTTGAGTCGATCCAGCGGCAGTCGCGCCAGCGCCTGCATCGACGAGCCGTCGCCGCCGAAATCGTCGAGCGCGACGGTGACGCCGTAACTGCGCAGTGCGTTGAGGGTCGTCGCGACGGCGGCGAAGTCGTCAATGAGCGCGGATTGAACGATTTCGAGCTCGAGGCGGCGGGGGTCGAGGCGGCCTTGATCGAGAATGCTGCGGACGGTCCCGGCCAGCTTCGGCGATCTCAATTGCGCCGGAGAAAGGTTGACGGCGACCCGCAACCGAGCCGGCCACAGCGCAGCCGCGCGCGCGGCCTCGAGCAGCGCCCAGGCGCCGACGTCGTCGAACGCGGGCGAGCCTTCCGCGTCGCTGACGAAGCGCCCCGCGGCGAGTTCGCCGTAGCCGGGCCGCCGCCAGCGCAACAGCGCTTCGAATCCCGTCGTCGCGCCGCCCGCGACTGCCACCAGCGGCTGGAAATCGAGCCTCAGCTCCTCGTCCCTCAACGCCCGCCGCAGCGCCGCATCGATCCCCCCGCCGTCAGCCGCCGACGGGGCCCCGCCGGGCGGCGCGTCGAACGCTTGCGATTTCAGCTCAAAGGCGCGCATCGCGGCTTCGCGGGTCGGAGACATGCCCGCAAGGGTTGCATTGCTCCGTATACAACCCGTTAATGGTTGCGCAGAATCTCGCCTATTCGTCGCCGGCGGCGATCGTCATCAGGCGCTGACCCTGTTCGACCAGGTCGCCGAGCTTGGCGGCGAGGCGCGTGACGCGGCCGGCGCGCGGCGCGACAAGCGCGTGCTCCATCTTCATCGCCTCGACCACCGCCAACCGTTGGCCGGCGACGACGACGTCGCCCTCCTCGACCGAAAGCGCGATCACCCGCCCGTGCATCGGCGCGGCGATCTCGCCCGTCTCCGCCTCGCGCCCGCCCGCGCCGCCGGCGAGCGGATCGACGCGCTCGACGCGGACTTGCCTGCCGCCGCAGAGGGCGTAGGCGGCGTCGCCGATTCTGGTCACGTGCGGCGGCGGGCCTTCCGTGGCTGCGAAGCGGCCGTCGGCGAAGGCGATCACGCGCGCGCCGTCAGATTCGATCGCCGCCAGCCGCTCGACGTGACCGTCGACCAGGACCTCGAAGCCGACACGCCGCGGGGCCGACAACTCGAAGGAGTCGCCGACGCTCCAAGGATCGGCCCCAGCGTCCGGCGGCGGCGCGATCAGCGCCGCAGCGCCCGCTAGCACCGCGCGCGGGTCGGGCGCTCGCGGCTCGGCGCCCAGACGCGCCGCGTTGGCGTCGATGAAGCCGATGTCGACTCCGCCCGCCTCGACGGCGGCGTCGGCGAACAGCGCGTCGAGAAAAGCGAGATTGGTCTTTGGTCCGACCACCACCGCCTCGCCGAGCGCGGCGCGCAGACCGTCGAGCGCCGACGCGCGGTTGGGACCATGGACGATCAGCTTGGCGATCAGCGAATCGTAGAACGGCGTGACTTCGTCGTCGGCCTCGACGCCGGCGTCGACGCGCAGCGCAGGCCCCGCATCGAGCCGCAGCGCAAGGATGCGGCCAGGGCTCGGCAGGAAACCGGTCTCGGGATCTTCGGCGTTGAGGCGCGCCTCGATCGCCGCGCCGGTGCGGCGGATCTCACTCTGCTCCAGCGGCAGCGTTTCGCCGGCGGCGACGCGAAATTGCCACTCGACCAGGTCGAGGCCGGTGATCGCTTCGGTGACCGGATGCTCGACCTGCAGCCGCGCGTTCATTTCGAGGAAATAGAAGCTGTCCGGCCCGAGGCCGCGCGCCGCATCGACGAGGAACTCGACCGTGCCGGCGCCGACGTAACCAACCGCGCGCGCCGCGGCGACGGCCGCTTCGCACATCGCCTCACGCGTCGCCTCGGGCAGGCCGGGCGCGGGACTCTCCTCGACCACTTTCTGACGCCGGCGCTGCAGCGAGCAATCGCGCTCGAACAGATGGACGACGTCGCCGTGACGGTCGCCGAACACCTGCACTTCGATGTGACGCGCCGCGGCGACGAATTTCTCGATCAGCACCCGCGGATCGCCAAACGCGCCGACCGCCTCGCGCGCCGCCGCCTCCAGCGCCGATTCGAACTCGACATGGACGTCGACCCGGCGCATCCCGCGCCCGCCGCCGCCGGCGACCGCCTTGATCAGCACCGGATAACCGATCTCGTACGCTTTCTCCTTGAGGAATTTCGGGCTCTGGTTGTCGCCGTAATAGCCGGGCGCGACAGGAACGCCGAGCTTGGCCATCAGCGCCTTGGCGGCGTGCTTGAGACCCAGCGTCCGCATCGCCGCCGGCGACGGCCCGACGAAGACGAGCCCGGCCTTGCCGCACAGCTCAGCGAAATCGGCGTTCTCGGACAGGAATCCGTAACCCGGATGGACGCATGCGGCCCCGACCCGCTGCGCCAGCGCGACGATCGCCTCGCCGTCAAGATAACCCTCCGCGCCGGCGCCGATCTCGTGCGCCTCGTCGGCGAGGCGCGTGTGCAACGCGCCGCGGTCGGCCGGCGTCGCCAGCGCGATCGTGCGCATGCCGAGCCGCCGCGCCGTGCGGACGACGCGGCAGGCGATCTCGCCGCGATTGGCGATAAGCACGTTGGCGAACATGGCGGTCCCCAGCCGGGGCGAGGTTACAGCGGCCGGCGCCGAGATGGCCAGCGGCGACGCCTATGGCGGGACCCGCTTCGCGCAACTACCTTGGTCGCATGGCGGCGCTTACCCCCCTTGAGGAATTCGTCGATCGGCATCGGCGGCTGTTCGTCCTAACCGGCGCCGGCTGCAGCGTGAACTCGGGCATTCCCGACTATCGCGACGCCGACGGCGGCTGGAAGCGCGCGCCGCCGGTCACCTTCCAGGCCTTCATCGGCCAGGAGGCGACCCGCCGGCGCTATTGGGCGCGCAGCCTGATCGGCTGGCGACGCGTCGACTGCGCTAGGCCGAACGACGCCCATCGCGCCTTGGCGCGGCTCGAGGCGAAGGGCAAAAGCGAAATCCTGCTGACCCAGAATGTCGACCGCCTGCATCAGGCCGCCGGCAGCGAAGCGGTGATCGACCTCCACGGTCGCCTCGACCGCGTCCGCTGCATGGGCTGCGGATGGGTCTCGCCGCGCCAGGACTTGCAGAACGAGCTGGCGCGGCTCAACCCACAGTGGCTCGCGCACGACGCCGCCGTTGCGCCCGACGGCGACGCTGAACTGGACGGCGTCGACTTCTCCGACTTCGCCGTCCCCGCGTGCGCGCGCTGCGGCGGCATGCTCAAGCCCGACGTCGTGTTCTTCGGCGAGAACGTGCCGCGGCCGCGTGTCGAGGCGGCGACGCGCCATCTCGAGGAGGCGGACGCGATGCTGATCGTCGGCTCGTCGCTGATGGTCTATTCCGGCTTCCGTTTCGTCGAGATGGCCGTCCGCGCCGGCAAGCCCGCCGCCGCGATCAACCTCGGCCGCACGCGCGCCGATCCCCTGCTGGCGCTGAAGGTCGAGGCGAGCTGCGACGCGGCGCTCGCCTTTCTCCTGCCGCCTTCGGGCAAGGAAGCGCGCCTCACATCCTGAACACGCCGAACCGCGTCGGCTTGATCGGCGCGTTGAGGCAGGCGGAGAAGGCGAGGCTCAGCACGCGCCGCGTCTCGCCGGGCGCGACGACGCCGTCGTCCCACAGCCGCGCGGTGGCGAAATAGGGCGAGCCTTCGGCATCGTAGCGGGCGCGGATCGGCGCCTTGAACGCCTCTTCTTCGTCGGCCGGCCAGCTCTCGCCCCGCGCCTCGAGCCCGTCGCGCTTGATCGTCGCCAGCACGCTCGCCGCCTGCTCGCCGCCCATCACGCTGATGCGCGCGTTCGGCCAGGCGAACAGGAAGCGCGGGCCGTAGGCGCGGCCGCACATGCCGTAATTGCCGGCGCCGAACGAGCCGCCGACGATGAGCGTGATCTTCGGCACGGCGGCGCAGGCGACGGCGGTGACCAGCTTCGCGCCGTCCTTGGCGATGCCGCCCGCCTCGTATTTCCGCCCGACCATGAAGCCCGAGACGTTTTGCAGGAATAGCAGCGGGATCCCGCGTTGCGCGCACAACTGGACGAAATGCGCCCCTTTAAGCGCGCTCTCGGAAAACAGCACGCCGTTGTTGGCGACGACGCCGATCAGCATGCCGGAGAGCCGCGCAAACCCTGTCACCAGCGTCGTTCCGTAGCGCGCCTTGAACTCGTCGAACTCGGAGCCGTCGACCAGCCGGGCGATGAGCTCGCGCACGTCGTATTGTTTGCGCAGGTCAACCGGAACGATCGCCTCGAGCTCGTCGGCCGGATAGAGCGGTTCGCGCGCGGCGACGACGTCGTAAGCCGATTTCGGCGGGCGGTTGAGATTGGCGACGGCGCGGCGCGCCAGCGCGAGCGCCTGCGCGTCGTCGCGCGCCAGCGTGTCGGCGACGCCGGAGACCCGCGTGTGCAGATCGCCGCCGCCGAGTTCCTCGGCCGAGACGGTCTCGCCGGTCGCGGCTTTGACCAGCGGCGGACCGCCAAGGAAGATCGTTCCCTGGTTCTCGACGATGATCGTCTCGTCGGCCATCGCCGGAACATAGGCGCCGCCGGCGGTGCAGGAGCCGAGCACCACCGCGATCTGGGCGATCCCCTGCGCCGACATGCGCGCCTGGTTGAAGAAGATGCGGCCGAAGTGGTCGCGGTCGGGGAAGACCTCGGCCTGATGCGGCAGGTTGGCGCCCCCGGAATCGACGAGATAGACGCAGGGCAGACGGTTCTCTTCGGCAATCTCCTGCGCGCGCAGATGCTTCTTGACCGTCATCGGATAATAGGCGCCGCCCTTAATTGTCGGATCGTTGGCGACGATCATCGCCTCGCGCCCCTGGATGCGGCCGATCCCCGCCACCATGCCGGCGCCGTGCACGTCGCCCTCGTACATGCCGAAGGCGGCGAGCGCGCCGATCTCGAGGAACGGCGAGCCGGGATCGATAAGCCTCGCCACGCGATCGCGCGCGGCGAGCTTGCCACGCGAAAGATGGCGCTCGCGCGCCTTGGCGGAGCCGCCTCCAGCGGCGGCGGCGCGGCGGTCGGCGAGTTCGCCGATGAGGGCGCGCCAGGCGGCGCGATTGGCGGCGTCGGCGGCCGGATCGGACCGCGGCGCGCTGGCGATCACCGCCATGACGGAAGTTCTCCACAAATGGCGTTGGCTCGAGGCGCGACGGCGGCGCGGGTCATGACGACGCGACCGGCGCAGCGACGGGCGCAGCTTGGCGAACCGGCCGGGTGTCGTGGATGCGCGCGTAGTTGACGCGACGCGTGCCGTTCTCGTCGAGGCTGTGAATGTCGACGAATTCGTGGCCGGGGCGCAGGTCGCGGGCTGCGAACGTATGACGCGTGTGCACCGTCTGGGCCGAGGTGTCGTCGTAGCCGGTGATGACGAGAACGAAATTGAGATTGCTGGCCACGAGTTCGTCCATCGCGAAGCCGGAGAGCGGACTGTCGGCGTCGATCGGGTGAAAGAGCGTCCAGCTCAACGCCAGCGCCGGGTTCTCGCTCTTCGCCAGACGCAACGGCTGGAAGCCGACGAAGCGCCGGCCTTCCCTCGACACGGTTGCGCCCAGCATCCAGAGCTTCGCGGTCGCCTCCGAGATGAACGCGTTGCGCGCGTTGGCGACGCGAAAGATCAAGGTTGGCTGTCCGTCATGATCGGCGACAACCGGATTTCGGGCAAAGATCAGCTGCGCCCGCGGCCGCGAGAACCGGGCGAAGGTGAGCCCGGTCATCAGCGCGATCAGCACGACGGCGATGAACCCTTCGACGGTCGCGACGACGTGGCCGTAGAAGGTCTGCGGATGCATGTCGCCGTAGCCGACGGTCGAACTCGTCTCGACGCTGAAGAAGAACAGGTCGTAGAAGCTGCCGGACTTCGCATTGGCGATCGGGTCGTCGCCGAGCGCGTAGAAACTGGCGAACGCAAAGTTGAGCGCCACAAAGGCGCCGGCGATCGTGGCGAAGAACGCCGGCCAGCTCGCCGTCATCGAATTGTGGTAGAAATCCTTCCACAGGCCGTGCTCGAGGCCCTCCGCGATGATGCGTCCGCCGCCGATGTTGCGCACGCGCGTGCGCGGCCCGCGCCAGCGGCGCGTCAGCCACACGAGCGCACGAGTCAAATCGCGTCGTATTTTTCGATGCGCCATTCTTCCGCCTCGGCGTCGGCGATCCAGGCCTTCCACGCCGGCAGCGCCATCACCGCCGACATGTAGTCGCGCGTTCCGCGCGAAACCGGGACGTCGTAGACATGGAAGCGGCTGACGACCGGGGCGTACATCGCGTCGGCGGCGCTGAAGCGGCCGAACAGGAACGGGCCGGCCTTACCGAACGTCTTGCGCGCAAACGCCCAGGCCGCTTCGATCCGCGCGACATCGGCTTGGACCGCCTCGGTCAGCGCGATTCTACGCACCCGACGACGGAAATTCGTCGGGCAATGTTGGCGCAAGGCCTGGAAGCCGGCGTGCATCTCAGCGGCGAGCGCGCGCGCGTGCGCCCGCGCCACCCTGCCGCGCGGCCAGATCGCCTTCTCAGGAAAAGTCTCGGCGACATATTCCACGATCGCCAGCGACTCCCACACGGTGATCGGCCCGTCGATCAGCGCTGGGCATTTGCCGCTCGGCGAATGCTCGAGGATCAGCGACCGCGTCTCGGGCAGGTCGAGCGGGATCACCGTCTCCTCGAACGGGATCTTGAAATGCGCGAGCAGAATCCACGCCCTGAGCGACCACGACGAATAGGCCTTGTTGGCGACGATCAGCTTCAACGGCATCGGCGCGCCCCTCTCCTTCACGCTGCTTGTTCCTGCGGCGGGCCGCTGCGGGCTGTCAAGGGCGCGGCAGGCGGCGCTTGACCGCGCCCGGCCCCGGCCGCATGAGGCCGGCGATGACCAGCGCCGCCGCCCGCCCCGATTCGCCAAGCCTCGAAGAGGTCATTCTCGCGCTCTGCGCCGAGGCGGGTCCCGGCCAGTCGATCAATCCGACCGACGCCGCTCAGGCCTACGCCGCCGCGCGCGGCGAGGACGCGCTTGCCTGGCGCGGCCATCTGCCGGGGGTGCGCGCAGCCGCTGTCCGGCTCGCCGAGGCCGGCCGGCTCGTCATCTTTCGCAAGGGCAAGCCCGCCGATCCCCGCGACTTCCGCGGTGTCTACCGTCTCGGCGCGCCGAGGGTCGAGTAGACCTCACGGGCCAGGAAACCAGGAGTTGATGCGGCCGGTAAGGCGGTAGGCGAGCAAGCCGACCCACTCGTGGGCGGCGAGGTCGAATAGCGCCAGGCCGCGCGGCAGACTGACGTTCAAGCGCCAATCGCTGCGTCCGCCCTCAGTGCGATAGTCGACCGGATCGGCGATCGCTGCGAAACCCGACTTGCGGAACAGTCCCATCGCCCGCGGCATGTGATAGGCGGACGTGACGACCAGCCAAGTCTGGTCAGATTCGGGGTGGACGATCGCCGCCGTGAAGCGCGCGTTCTCGTCAGTGTTGCGCGAGCGCGATTCGAGCGTGATGCGCTGCGGGTCGACGCCCATCGCGACGAGCAGGCGGCGGGCGTCTTCCGCCTCGCTCGACGGACGACCGAGCAGGGAATTGCTGCCGCCGGAGTAGACGATCCGCGCCGAGGGGTAGCGACGGGCGAGGATCGCCGCCTCGGTCAGGCGCTCCGCGCCTTCATCGAAGGTCGTCTGACCGCGCGCGCGGGTGATCTCGTCGTCGATGGCGCCGCCGAGCACGACGACGCCGTAGGGCGGCGGCAGGCTGCCGGGCGGCGCGGGGAAGCGGTTCTCCAACGGCGCAATCAAAAGCGCGCCCGTGGGCGCGGCGCCGATAACCAGCAGAACGGCGAGACAGCCGAGCGCCAGGAGCTGACCGCCGCGGCGCGCCGAGAAGGCGGCGCCAATCAGCGCGCCGAGCATGAGCAGCGCGCTGGGCGCGGCGAAGAACCACAGCGCCTTCGAAGCGATGAAGAACATCTGGGGCCGCCCTCCCGATTCAGCGAAGCGCGTGGGCGTGGGCGGCTTGCGAGTGGGCGATCACGAAGCGCCGCGTCGCCGTGACGATCGCCGCCTTGACCGCGGCGCGGCCGCCGCCTTCGGCGGCGACTTCGCCGAGCGGCGGGAAGACGAAGCCGAGCGGCCCGCCGGGCGCCGCGCCGCGCTCGCGCCAATAGGCGTCGTAATCCGCATGCTTCGAGGCGTCGCGCTGGCGCTCAAGCACGTGGTGACGATTGGCGATGGCGTGAACGGCCGTCGCTCCGACCGCCTTGGCGAACGCGCGGGCGGCAAGCAGGGTCGCATCCTTCGGCCGCAGGCCGTGAAGCTCGCGGGTGGCGTCTATCACATCGCGCTTGTGGCCGACCCGCGGCCCCTGCAGCCCGCCGATGAGCACGGCAAGCTCGCCGTCGACACGGGCGAACGCGAGTGACAGGCGGCTAACCGGCTCCTCGTGGCCGCGTTTGACGAGAAAGATCGCCAGCTCCCCCTCGCGCTGCATCGAAACGCGGGTGGAGGCGGCGATCGCCAGGTGGTAGACGCTCCCCTTTCGCGCCGCGAGGTCGGCGATGAAGATCGGCTCGCCGGCGCAGACGCGCCGCACGCACTCGCGCGAAAAGAGCTGGCGAAACAGGTGGTAGTGCCCGCGCAGGACGTCCAGCCGCCCCGCCGGTCCGAGCCTGAGGTGGATATAGCTGCGCACCGGCTTGAGGAGCACCCGCGCCGGGGGCGACCCCGCCTCGAACGCGCTGTGGTAGCGGCGGATGAAGCGCGCCCAACGCGTCGACACGATCGGCGACAGCAGCGACCGCAGCAGATAGAGCCGCATCGCCTTGTCGCGACGCGCGGCCGGCGAAGGCGAACCCGGCGCGACAAAAGCGGGAGCGTAGTTCGTCAAGGCAGATTTGGCGCGGCGGCGAAGCCGGTCCTCAAAAAGGTTGTGGCCAAACGATCGCCGATCGAAGTGAAGGTTTTGCTTACGTCCGGGCTGTCGCGGCGGCGGCGAACAAAACCGAGAATAACGGCCGCATCGTGGCCGATGTAACGAAGGCGCCGCTGCAGCGATCGCGCCGTCTTGTTCGCGCCCGCGGCTTCGCCTAGCGTGCCCGCCCGCCGCGACGAGGTGAGCATGTCTTTCAGCCCGACCGTCATTGAATCCATCGGAAATACGCCGCTCATCAAGTTGCGGGCCGCCTCGGCGGCGACGGGCTGCACGATCCTCGGCAAGGCTGAGTTCATGAACCCCGGCGGCTCGGTCAAGGACCGCGCCGCCCTCGCGATCGTGCGCGACGCGATGGCGCGCGGGATGCTGCGGCCCGGAGGGGTCATCGTCGAAGGCACCGCCGGCAACACCGGCATTGGCATTGGCATGGTCGCCGCGGCGCTCGGGTTCCGCAGCGTGATCGTCATCCCCGACACCCAGGCGCAGGAAAAGAAAGACATGCTGCGGATGGTCGGGGCCGAGTTGATCGAAGTGCCGGCGGCGCCCTACTCCAACCCGAACAACTACGTTAGGTATTCGGGGCGACTCACTGAAATGCTTGCCAAAACGGAACCGCATGGTGCGGTATGGGCCAACCAGTTCGACAACGTCGCCAACCGCCGTGGCCATTACGAAACCACCGGCTCGGAGATCTGGGAGCAGACCCAGGGGCGCATCGACGGCTTCGTCAGCGCGGTCGGCACCGGCGGCACGCTGGCAGGGGTCGCCATGGCGCTCAAAGAGCGCGACAAGCGGGTCAAGATCGCGCTGGCCGACCCCTATGGCGCGTCGCTCTACGCCTATTACACCCGCGGCGTGCTCGAGAGCGAAGGCTCTTCGGTCACCGAGGGCATCGGCCAATCGCGCGTCACCGCCAATCTCGAGGCTGCGCCGGTCGACTTCGCTTATCGCATTCCCGACGACGAGGCGCTGCGCCTCATCTTCGACCTCGTCGAACAGGAAGGATTGCTGCTCGGCGGCTCGTCGGGGATCAACATCGCCGGGGCGATTCGGCTGGCGCGCGAGCTTGGTCCCGGCCGCACGATCGTGACCATGCTGTGTGATTCGGGGGCCCGCTACGCCTCCAAGCTGTTCAACCCGGCCTTTCTGCGCGAGAAGAATCTGCCGGTGCCGAACTGGCTCACCCGCCGCGCCGTCATCCCGCAGGCCTTTCTGTGACGACCCGCCTCCTTTTCCGTGACGAGCCCTACCGGCGCGAGGCCGAAGCGCGCGTGCTCGCCGCCTCGCCGACGGGCGTCGCGCTCGACGCGACCGTGTTTTATCCGCGCGGCGGCGGCCAGCCCGGCGACGGTGGAAAATTGGCCCTCGCCGACGGGATCGAGATCGAGATCCTCGACACGGTCTACGGCGCCGATCGGCTGACGATCCTCCACGCGCCTGCGCCGGGCGCGCGGCTGCCCGCGGTCGGCGAAAGCGTCGTCGCGCGCCTCGACTGGGAGACGCGCTACAAGCGCATGCGCGCCCACACCGCCCTGCACCTGCTCAGCGTCGTCCTGCCCTACCCGGTCACCGGCGGCGCGGTCGGGGACGGCGATGGGCGGCTCGATTTCGATTCGGGCGACGCGGTCGTCGACAAGAGCGACGTCGAAGCGCGCCTCAATGCCCTGATCGCCGCCGACGCCGAGGTGCGCACGCGCTGGATCAGCGACGAGGAGCTCGCCGCCAATCCAGGCCTGGTCAAGACGATGTCGGTCAAGCCGCCGACCGGGGCTGGTCGCGTGCGGCTGGTCGAGATCGTCGGCCACGACCTCCAGCCCTGCGGCGGCACCCAAGTCGCGCGCACCGGCGAGATCGGCCGCGCGATCGTCGTCGGCGTCGAGAAAAAAGGCCGGATCAACCGACGTGTGCGCATCGCCCTTGAGGCCGCGGGCGTTTAAAGCGCATTTCGCCGAAGGAGCCTCTGCCCATGACCCGCGAGAATTTCGTCACTTGCGATTGGCTGGCCGCCCGTCTCGGCGAACCGGAGCTCGGAATCGTCGACGGGTCGTGGCACCTGCCGCCGACCGGACGCGTGGGTTCGGAGGAGTTTCGCCTCGGCCACATCCCCGGCGCGGTATTCTTCGACATCGACGCGATCGCCGACACGTCGACCGGTCTGCCGCACATGCTGCCCGACGAGACGAAGTTCGCCGACGAGATGACGACGCTGGGCTTGGGCGACGGCATGCGCTTCGTCGTCTACGATTCCCCCGGCCTGTTCGCCGCTGCGCGGGTGTGGTGGACCCTGCGCGCTTTCGGCGCCGAGGACGTCGCGATTCTCGACGGCGGCCTGCCGCAATGGCGGCGCGAAGGCCGCCCGATCGAATCCGGCGACGCGCATCCGCGCCCGCGTTCCTTCACGCCGCGCCTCAACCGCGCCTTCGTCGCCTCGCTCGACGACGTGCGGCGGACGCTGGCGGCGGGCTCGGCCCAGGTTGTCGATGCGCGGCCGGCCGACCGCTTCGAAGGCCGCGCGCCCGAGCCGCGGCCGGGCGTTCGCAGCGGCCACATCCCCGGCAGCCTCAACCTGCCGTTCGTCGAGATCGTCGAGCACGGCCGGCTCAAGCGCGGCGCGGCGCTCAATCAGGCCTTCGCCGCCCGCGGGCTTGATCTCGCCAAGCCCGTCGTCACGACCTGCGGCTCGGGCGTCACCGCCGCCGTCCTAGCCCTGGCGGTCGAGGAGGCGGGCGGCCAAGTCGCCGGACTCTACGACGGGTCCTGGTCCGAATGGGGCGCGCGCGCCGATTGTCCGGTCGCGACCGGCCCGGCGACGACGTCCTGACGCGACGCCCGCAGGCCGACATCGCCGAAACGGCGATGGAAATTAAAACATTTCTTAGTTCGGTTCTGCGGACCACCGGTTATCAATGGCATGGGGGGTGAACGACCTTGAAGCGTCCGCCCAGGCGGATACAGGGAGGCGTCATGCGGCTGACCGTAGAATTTCTCGATTCTTTGCGCTGTCCGGAAGGACGCCGCGACAAGATGGTCTTCGACGACAAGCAGGCGGGTCTCGGCGTCCGCGTCACCTCGAGCGGAAGAAAGACCTATCTCGCCCAGTACACGCGCGCCGGCGTCCGCCGACGTATCCCGCTTGGCTCCTGCTCGGCGATCTCGCTCGATGACGCGCGCGAAGCCGTGCGCAAGATCATGGCCGACGTCGCCAACGGCCGCGACCCGGCGCTCGAACGCAAGGCGGCGCGCCAGAGCGGCAAGCCGGTCGAGGCGGCGGGCGCGCCGCCAGTCGACGCCTGGTTCGACTGAGGCGCACGATCGCGATCGTCCCGGAAGGGTCAGTTCTGGACCTGGCCGGAGGCTTGCTCAATGCGGACCTGGGCGTGCACCTGCGCCTCGGCGCCGCTGGAATGGCCGAGGCGGAACGGCGCCGCGCCGAGGCCGTCGAACCCGACGGCGACTCTGACATAGCGCGCGTCGGCGCAGAGCTTGTGAACCGGATCGAAGGCGATCCAACCGAGGCCGGGCGCCTCGGCCTCGGCCCAGGCGAACAAGCCCTCGGGCGGCGGCGCGTCATCGGCGAGATAGCCGCTGACGAACCGGGCGGGAATTTCGAGTCCGCGCGCGCAAGCGATAAAGACATGGGCGAATTCGCGCGCGTCGCCGCGCCTGAGCGCAAACGCTTCCGCCGCCCCGCCCCGCGTCTCGTGCTCTGAGGGCTTGTAGGCCATCGCCGCGTGCACCGCCGCCATCAGCCGATGCAATCGCTCGAGCCGATCTGCCGTCGAGCCGACGGCGTCGGCGGCGAAGTCGCGCAGCGCGCCATTGGCTTGGGCGAGCGGGCTCGCACGCAAGAACATCGCGGTCGGCAGCGGCTCGACCGCGCCGCGCACGACCCCGACGGCGTCGCCGGTCTCGACCTCGCCGACCGCCGAGACGGTGAAGCGCTCGAGATGGTTCGGATGGGAGAAAGCGTGCACGACGTTGCCGAGCGAATCCTCGCAGCGCCGCAGCGCCCCGTCGACGTCGACCGACAGTCGCCAGCGCAATACGTATTGGGAATCGAAGCTGCGCGGCGTCAGTCGCAGGTTCTGCACCAACGCGCGCGCCGGCGGAGAAAAGGCGTAGGTTGTCTGATGATCGATGAAGATGCGCATGCTTGGGTTGACTTGGCTTCGCCGCCGTCCTGGCGCGATCAGACAAACAGGTACTGCTCGGAGATCGTGTCGGCGAGGCGGGAGTTGTCCTCGATGAAGTCGGTGATGAATTCGTGCAGGCCGCTCTGAAAGATATCGTCCATGCCGGCGCGCTCCAGCGCGGCCAGCGTCGTGCGCGCCTTGCGTTGCGCCAGTCCGGAACGTCCGTCCTCGCGCGCCAGCGAGTCCAGGGACGAGTCGATGCCGACGTAGCAGGCGATCAGCGAGCGCGGCATCGCCGGCTTGAGGATGAGCAGGTCGGCGATCAGCCACGGCTTGACCCGATCGCGATAGACCCAGTGATAGGCCGTCGCCGCCGAGACCGCGCGCAGGATCGCCACCCACTGGAAATAGTCGAGCGAGCCGCCGACCGCCTCGTTGGACGGCAGCAGCAGATGGTACTTCACGTCGAGCAGCCGCGCCGTGTTGTCGGCGCGCTCGACGAACACGCCGAGGCGGTTGAACCAATAGGCGTCGTTGCGCAACATCGTGCGGTAGCAGGAGCCGTCGAAGTCGAGCGACGCCTTCTTGACGTAGTCGAGGAAGCGGGTCAGCGCCTCGCGGTCGAGATCCTTGCCCGGCCGGCGCCTGGCCTCGAAGCGCTTGAGCTCGAGCCAAGCGTCGTTGATCGCCGTCCAGGTCTCGACGGTGAGCGCGGTGCGCACCGCGCGGCCATTGGCGCGCGCGTTCTCGAGGCAGTTGCAGATCGAGGACGGATTTCCGCGATCGAAAGTGAGGAAGTCGATCGCGCTCGCTTCGTCGATGCGCTCGCGCTCGACAATATAGGCTTCGTAGGCGCCGACCGCGTTGAGCGTCCCCTCCCATTCGATGGCGGGGTCTTCGACGCCGGAGCGGGGCAGGTATTCGAGCCTGAGCGTGGCCTCGATCATGCGAGCGGTGAAGTCGGCGCGCTCCATCTGGCGGGCGAGCCAAAACAGGTTGTCGGCGGTGCGGGCGAGCATGGGGTCAACCTTCCGCGCCGGAATCGTCGTCGACCACCCAAGTGTCCTTGGTGCCGCCGCCCTGGCTCGAATTGACCACCAGCGAGCCTTGCGTCAGCGCGACCCGGGTGAGGCCGCCCGGCACGATGCGAACGCCGTCGGTTCCGGTCAGCACGAACGGTCTGAGGTCGACGTGGCGGGGCGATACCCCGCTCTCGAACGAAGCCGGGCAGGTCGACAGCGCCAGCGTCGGCTGGGCGATGTAATTGGCCGGGTCCGCTTTCAGCTTGCCGGCGAACAACTCGCGCTGAGCGACGGTTGCGTGGGGGCCGACCAGCATGCCGTAGCCGCCGGAGCCGTTGACCTCCTTGACGACCAGTTGGTCCAGCCGTTCGAGTACGAATTTGAGCGCGTCGGGTTCGCGGCAGCGATAAGTCGGCACGTTCTGCAGGATCGGCTCCTCGCCGAGATAGAAGCGCACCAGGTCGGGCACGTAGCTGTAGATCGCCTTGTCGTCGGCGACGCCGGTGCCGATTGCATTGGCAAGCGTCACATTGCCTGCCAAATAGGCGCCGAGCAGGCCCGGCACCCCTAGCAGCGATTCGGGATTGAACGCCAGCGGATCGAGGAATTCGTCGTCCACCCGACGATAGATCACGTCGACCCGCTTCGGGCCGAGGGTCGTGCGCATGTAGACGACATCCTCGTCGACGAACAGGTCGCGCCCCTCGACCAGCTCGACGCCGAGCTTGTCGGCGAGAAACGAGTGTTCGTAGTAGGCGGAATTGAACGCGCCAGGGGTCAGCAGGACGATCGTCGCCTCCGCGCCAGGGCGCGGCGTCGCCGAACGCAGGCAGGCGAGCAACTGGTCGGGGTAGTCGTCGACCGGGGCGACGCGGTGGCGGGCGAACAGGTCGGGCATCAGCCGCATCGTCACCTCGCGGTTCTCCAGCATGTAGGAGACCCCGGAGGGGGTGCGAGCGTTGTCCTCCAGCACGTAGAACTCGCGCTCGCCGATCCTGACGATGTCGATGCCGGCGATCAGCACCCAAAGATCGTGCGGCGGCCGGCGGCCGATCATTTCCGGCCGGTAATAGGGATTGCGCAGGATCAGCTCGTCGGGGACGATCTTCTCCTTCAGCACCGCGCGCGGGCCGTAGACGTCCTTGAGGAACAGGTTGAGCGCGGTGACGCGCTGGACGAGGCCCTTTTCGAGGAAACTCCACTCGGCGCGGGAAATGACGCGCGGCACGATGTCGAACGGGATCAGCCGTTCGGCGGCATCCTTGTCGCCGTAGACGCCGAAGGTGATGCCGATGCGGCGGAACATGTATTCCGCCTGGGCGCGGCGGGAAGCGAGAACGTCGGCGGGCGTTTCCTCGAGCCAGCGGGCGATTTGGCGGTAGACCGGTCGCGCTTCGCCGGCGCCAATGCCCATTTCGTCAAACGCAGCGCCGGCCGCCATGCCGATCCTCTTTCCTCGCCCGCCCCCGGCGATCCGTTGCGATCGCCCTCTCCGTCATGGCCGGGCTTGACCCGGCCATCCATGCGCCGATCGACGACGAGCGGCGCTCCTCAGACAGCACCCCCGCAACCTGGCGCCAGACAGTCTGGATGGCCGGGTCAAGCCCGGCCATGACGTCCGCTTGGACGCCAGAAGCTCGTGCAATGTTCGTGCCGTCACGCGCCCTCCAAAGCCAATTCGAGAGCGCGCGCGCCCGGCATCGGCTCGGTCGGCGCCCAGGTGGCGAAATCGCCCGCCGCATCGATCGCCGCCGATAGCCGGCGCCGATATTCGTCGCGCGGAATCTCGATCGCGCCAAGCGCGGCGAGATGGGGCGTGACAAATTGCGCGTCGAGCAGACGGAAGCCGCCGAGCCTGAGCCGCGCGACGAGATGGACCAGGGCGACCTTGGAGGCGTCGCGCGCGCGATGAAACATGCTCTCGCCGAAGAAGGCCGCGCCGAGGCTGACCCCGTAGAGGCCGCCGACCAGCTCGCCGTCCTGATAGGCCTCGACCGAGTGGGCGCGGCCGAGCTCGAACAGCGCGCCATAGAGGCGGCGAATGTCGCCGTTGATCCAGGTCTTGTCGCGATCGGCGCAGGCCGCCATGACGCGATCGAAGGCGCGGTCGGCGACCACTTTGAACGCGTCGCCGCGCGTCGCCTTGGCGAGACTGCGCGAGACGATCAGGCCGTCGAGCGGAAAAACGCCTCTCGCCTCCGGCTCGACCCAGAACAGCGTCTCGGCCTCACGGCTCTCCGCCATCGGGAACAGCCCGATCGAATAGGCCCTCAGCAGGATGTCGGGCGTGATTTCGAATCTCGGCCGCGGACGCGACATGGGAGGATGGTGGGGCGGACAGAGCGCGCCGTCAATGGCGGCGGCGGCGCGCGCGTCAGCCCGCCCGCTTCCCCCCGCGGCGGGAATTTGCCACCATGCCGGCCGCAAAGGAGACGCCATGACCGCCGTCGACGAACCCGGCTTTTCCACTTTGTCGATCCACGCCGGGGCCCGGCCCGACCCGACCACCGGCGCGAGGATCACGCCGATCTACCAGACGACCGCCTTCGTCTTCGACGACGTCGACCACGCCGCTTCGCTGTTCGGCTTGCAGGCATTCGGCAACATCTACACCCGCATCACCAACCCGACGACCGCGGCGCTGGAAGAGCGGGTGGCGGCGCTCGAGGGCGCGCCGGCGGCGCTCGCCGTCGCCTCCGGCCACGCCGCTCAGGCGATCGTCTTCCACACGCTGATGCAGCCTGGCGACGAATTCGTCGCCTCGACCAAACTCTACGGCGGCTCGATCAACCAGTTCAATCACGCCTTCAAGAATTTCGGCTGGCAAGTGCGCTGGGCCGACCCCGACAACCTCGACGCCGTACGCGCCGCGATCACCGACAAGACCAAGGCGATCTTCATCGAGTCGATCGCCAATCCTGGCGGCGTCGTCACCGACATCGGCGCGATCGCGATGGTCGCCAAGCAGGCGAAGATTCCGCTGATCGTCGACAACACGCTGGCGACGCCCTACCTCGTCCGCCCGATCGAGCACGGCGCCGACATCGTCGTCCACAGCGCGACAAAATTCCTGTGCGGCCACGGCAACTCGATGGGCGGAATCATCGTCGACGGCGGCTCGTTCGAATGGCTCGGCGACGCGCGCTATCCGATGCTGTCGGCGCCGCGGCCCGAATACAACGGCATGATCTTCGCCGAGACCTTCGGCAATTTCGGCTTCGCCGTCGCCTGCCGCGCGCTGGGCCTGCGCGACC
>Ga0182030_10009236_pt1 | contig 20218 bp, 11 predicted proteins | sample 812S3MmetaG_FD_121299 | JGI IMG/M metagenome (GOLD analysis project Ga0182030, IMG submission 121299) | Permafrost microbial communities from Stordalen Mire, Sweden - 812S3M metaG (Illumina Assembly) | ecosystem: Environmental > Terrestrial > Soil > Wetlands > Permafrost | place: Sweden... | reverse complement strand
TTGATTTCCGCTTTAAAAATAAGTTCGAAGCCCAGGCCGGCGAAAAAGGCCGCATCAAAAATATGCACGGCAAAAATGGTGAAGACCTGACTATCCGTGTGCCCGTAGGAACAGTTGTCAAAGATGCCACCACCGATGAAGTGGTGGCAGACCTGGTAAAACCACATCAAAAAGTTCTTGTCGCCGACGGGGGTAAAGGCGGACGTGGAAATTCTTTGCTCGCCTCGTCGTCGCATCGCGCGCCACACTTCTGTGAACCAGGGCAAGCAGGTATATTCCGCAACCTTATACTCGAGCTAAAAATTCTCGCCGATGTCGGTCTGGTCGGTCTGCCCAATGCAGGGAAATCAACTTTGCTATCGGTCATCTCGGCTGCTAAACCCAAAATTGCCGACTACCCATTCTCGACACTCGAACCCATGTTAGGTGTAGTGCGCATCGATCCAGAAAGTTCTTTTGTCGCGGCAGACATCCCGGGTCTTATCGAGGGTGCATCGCGGGGTGTTGGACTGGGACACGACTTTCTCAGACATATCGAGCGCACGAGATTGATCTTGCATCTGGTCGATTCGACTTCAGAAGACGTAGTCAAAGACATCAAAACTATTTTGACCGAACTGAATGCCTACGGCGACTCGATCTCTAAACTTCCCCAGATCCTTGTTCTGAACAAAATCGATGTAGTAGAGCCAGATCATCTGCACGCAGTGAAAAGCGCAGCAGAAGTTGCCTTCAAAAACATTTTCCTGGATATTTATACAATTTCTGCGGCCACTACAGATGGAACCAAGTTGTTGTGCCAGAAAGTGTGGGGCGAACTTTTGAAGACGCGCAAGAAAATAGATCTGCAAGCAGAGCCCGATCTCATTGAGGACGAAAAAGCGCGCGAGCGGCCAGCCGACAACTTCATAATTACCCGCGAAAAGAAAATGTTCTTTATAGAAGGCGATCGAGTGGAGCGACTTATCGCAGTGACGGATCTCAAAGATCCCGACTCGTTATTTCATCTCCATCAGATTTTGCGCTCGATGGGTGTGGTCGATGAATTGATTCGGCAAGGGGCTAAGCCTGGAAGCGACATCGTGGCGGGTGGTCTGGCATTCACGTTTGGCGAAGGCATGATGTAAGGCAAAGAGATGATGTCAAAGACATGATCCAGGTGTCGGCTGCTCTAAGGCAACGCTTACCGCTCCTACTCAAAAAACCACACAACGAAAAGGTCCGAAACTTCTCAGCTTCGGACATTGCCAATTTCTATTAAGTCTAATTAAATCGCGGCCGACTTATTGACAGCTGCTTTCGCGGCATCAACTTCTTTAGTCTGCAGCTCTACAAGACGCTCAACACGGCGCAGATTGGCTTTTTTCGCCCGAGTACCTTGCTTTTCTTTGCGAACAGCTACCTTTGCAGCGCGCTTAAAACCTTTTTGTTGCGGCATGAACTTATCTCCCAAACATCACCCGCTTCACGCCATCGACTGGAAGGGGGAAGTCAATATCTAACTCCGAAAGAACAATGATACTACACCCAGAGATTGCCAAGGTATTTGATGCTTTCTGTAAATCCATTTGGCACAGAATCTAAAATTACTTGACCGACGGGTGGAAAGAGCGTTATCCGGTCCAGTTCAGCGAGAGCGATGAAATCGACTCCAGCTAAAACCGGTTCGTTACCGACCTGCATCGTGCCCCCTGTGACTCGAGCCTTCACGTAAATATTCACAATATGACGTGACCTATCAGGAGCAATCGCTTCTGAAATAAACAGCAAACGCTCGACCTCTACATCTAAGCCAGTTTCTTCTTTAAGCTCGCGAACGGCGCACTCGTGAAAGGTTTCACCATATTCCAGCCTACCGCCCGGCAACACCCAGTATTGGCGACTGCCTTTGCGGTGCCTTACGAGCAATATTTCTTTGCTATCATCGTTCAGCACAACAACCGACACACGGGTCGTTGGAATCGTCTGCCCGGGGCGGCGTTTGAAACGTTGTTTTGACAAGGTCTTTGTCCTTCGATTGCACAATCCATTGTAGTGCAAGCCTTCCTGCAGCCGATTTTTATTTTCAATTCGCAATCAACTTTAGTTGCATACGCTAAAACACAAGCCGGTCTGATAACTTAGAACCTTATAAAATGGTCCAGCGCTCAGGAAATTACAACTTGGCAATCGAAGAACTTAAAAATGAGCTTGCGGCAGTGGAAGAGCAAGCAAAAAATGCAATCGATGAGGCAAACACAGCTGCTGAACTCGAAGTTATCCGTCTGGAATTTCTCGGACAAAGTGGCCGGCTGACGAAAGTTTTGCGGCAGTTAGGGCAACTTTCAAAGGAAGATCGTCCAGCGATAGGCCAACGTGCAAACGAGGTCAAGGCAAATATTCAAACGAGCTTTGACAGCCGTCAACAAATTGTTTACGACAAAGAACTCGAACAAAAACTTAGCGGTAGCGCAATCGACGTGACGCTGCCGGGGATCGCACCACGCATCGGACACATTCATCCGCTCACGCAAATCACCGAAGAAATTACCCAAATTTTTTACGGTATGGGCTTTTCAGTTGCCCACGGCCCGGAAGTAGAGACGGATTTTTATAACTTTGATGCATTGAACACACCGGCGAATCACCCGGCGAGAGACGAACAAGACACTTTCTACACCAACCTCGGTGGCGGCACTCTTTTGCGCAGTCAAACATCGACGGTCCAAATTAGAACGATGCAAAAAATGAAACCGCCGATGCGAGTAATATCGCCCGGGCGAGTCTATCGCAACGAGGAAGTAAATGCCCGCAAATATCCGGTATTTCACCAGATAGAAGGATTGTTGATCGATAAAAATGTCACGTTCGGCGATTTAAAAGGAACACTCACTGAATTCATTCGGTTGTTTTTCGGCAAACCATTGAAGATCAGATTCCGTCCCGACTTCTTCCCTTTCACCGAACCCAGCGCCGAACTCGACTCGCAATGCCCATTTTGCCCGAAGCCAGGTGCGGGCTGCAGAACGTGCGGGCACCGCGGCTGGTTAGAGCTGCTCGGTTGTGGCATGGTCGATCCTAACGTTTTGAAAGCCGTAGATATCGACCCGGAAGAGTGGAGCGGCTTTGCCTTCGGCATGGGTATAGAGCGTGTCGCCATGCTCAAATACGACATAAACGATATTCGCCATTTCTGGGTCAATGATTTGCGGTTTTTAGAACAGTTTTGAGTGCGGTTTTGAGTGAGATACTCGTTTTGCTTCACCGCGCTGATGACTTTGAGATACTGAGGTAACAATGAAATTATCCTTCGATTGGCTTTCAGACTACGTCGACTTAAGTGGTATCACGCCGCAAGAGCTGGCAGACAAGCTAACTATGGGGGCTTTCGAAGTCGAGGAAGTGAACGTGGTCGGCGCTGATCTACAAGGTCCCCTTGTAATCGGCGAGATCATGGAGATTCACCCGCATCCGAATGCAGACAAAATAAGATTGACGAAAACGCGCGTGGCGCCGGGAGCAGAACCTTTAGAAATTGTCTGCGGTGCACAGAATATCGAAGTTGGACAACTGGTGCCAGTGGCACTGCCAGGCGCACGAGTAATTGACAGGAAAACTGGTGGACCACTCGCAATTAAAGCGTCCGCAATCAGAGGAGTGCATTCCAACGGCATGCTCTGCTCTCCTTCCGAGCTTGGAATCGCCGACAGTGATCCGGAGGCGGGAATTCTTATCCTCGACAGGGAAACCATGCAATCAAAAATCGGGCAGGATGCGCGCGAAATTCTCTCGCTCATGCCAGATCATGTGCTGACGGTAGAGCCGCGCTCTAATCGCGGTGACGCTTTATCAGTGATGGGGCTTGCTCGTGAAGTAGCCGCCTTGCTAAATCGCCCCCTCAAAGAACCGGTCTGGTCCATTCAAGAAGATGGAACAGTCGGTAAAGAACGCTTACAAGCATCAATAGAACACGAAGACGACTGTGCGTTTTTGAGTGTCAGAATGATCGACAAGATAGAGCAGGGTAAACTGCCCGCTTATATTACCAAACGTCTGGCAGCGATAGGGTTACGCTCGGTAAGCCCGGTAGTAGACATCACCAATTATGTGATGCATGAGATGGGGCAACCACTGCATGCATACGATCTAGAAAAAATCGAGGGTGGGGTCATTACAGCGCGACGCGCTCGCGATGGCGAAACCATCGAAACATTAGACGGAAAAAAACGCACTCTAACAGGTGAGATGCTGGTCATTGCAGACGGTAAAAAAGTAGTCGGCGTAGCCGGCGTGATGGGCAGCAAGGATTCTGAAATTTCCGATTCCACCAGGGTTATTGCGCTGGAATCAGCATCTTTTGCACCGGCAAGAGTACGACGAGGCAGTCGCCTGCTCGGGCTTTCAAGCGATGCAAGCCTGCGTTTCGAACGTGGAGTCGACCCGGTTGGATGCAGAAAAGCCTCGGATCGTGCCAGCTACCTGATTAGTAAATACTGTAGTAGCGGTACCAACCAGACCGTTGGTGAGATAGCCACTACAGGTAGTGACGTCGCTGAAACAAAGGAAATCAAGCTTAGATTGCCACAACTCAAGCGCATACTGGGTTTGGAGTTCACAGTGGGGCAAATAAAAGAGTTAATAACTCCACTAGGATTTAAAGTGACGGAGGCAGGGTCTGACGAGGTCTCTGTTACAGTTCCGAGTTTCAGACAAACCGACGTAACGCGTGAAATAGATCTGGTGGAAGAGGTTTGTCGACTCTGGGGTTACGAACGCGTCCCCCTGACCATGCCGGCAGCCACAATAGCGGCAGCCCCGCTCGACTATACATTCTCCAGATTGAGACAGTCGCTGAGCGCCTGGGGATTTTCGGAAGCCTGGCTGAGCAGCCTGACCGGCCCGGCAATCCTGGGTGTTGCTGCGGAGAAAAACGAAGAGCTGGTACGGGTCTTAAACCCTCTTTCAGTAGAGCACCAGGTTTTGCGCGACAGCCTCTTACCGGGTCTGGTACAGGCAGCAGCATATAACTACTCACGCGGACGGAAAAAAGTGTGGCTCTTTGAAATAGGACGCACATACCTGCGGTCTGATGCCAGCCCATTTGGCACCGGCGTAATTGAACCAAATACCCTTGGTGCGGTTTTAGTTGGAGATGCGGAAGAAAGTAACTGGCAGGGTGCTAAAAACACCCTGGATATTTATGGAACGAAAGGGTTTGTGAGCAATCTCCTCTCTCTATTGAAAGTTGATCCAGAAAAAGTAAGGTATACAGCAGCCGAAAATCCGCCCGAGATATTCCATCCGGGCAAAACTGTAGAGATAACTTTCAGTCATCGCCCGATTTCATTATCAGACGATCGAAAGGCGCCTGAAAAAAGCGGCAATGGAAAAGCTGCGACAGACGATCAAGTTGCTGATAATACGGACAAGGTCAAAAAGCCAGACAGTATATACATTGGTCGATTCGGCGAATTGCATCCAAGAAAAGCCGATAGCGAAGAAATCCGCAGTGCCGTATTTTTGCTCGAATTAAATTTAGACGCGATAAAACCATTGAGTCGGGGCAAATCCTTTAAGGAAACATCAAATACGCCTGCTGTTTTCCGGGATATCACAGCAGATCTGCCCGAACACATCACTTATGCTGCCGTGCGCGGTTGCATTCTGGCAGAAGGTGGTCAAACCCTCAAAGATGTCGAGCTGGTAAGCACATTCAAGCCGCAAGAAAAAATCACAAGCTTATCATTCAGGCTTCGTTTACAACACGCAGATAAGACCATGACTGCCGAAGAGATCGACAAGCTCATAGATAAGGTAAAAGCCGGGTTGTCAAAAAGACTCGGAGCTACTTATCGGTAACTCGCCCCGAAAAGACCGCTCTCCCAGTATTTTAGAAGGACAAAATTCCTGCAATAGGAAAGGATTGAGAACCTTCATCGGGTATATTGATTTAGTTGAACAGATCGTTTGAGGTTGCGCGCTAGACGCTATGTTAAGTATGCGGGGTCCTTTGTTTTCAATAATCGCGTTCTTCTTGTTTGAAGGCTTGCTTTACGTCGCGCTGAAGTTTCTGCCCGCATATATGCATATGGATACGCTGCGTGAACTGCCTCTCGCAGGCGTTTACGCAATGATCGTGATAATACCGATCATAGTCACAGTCGCGGTCTTTAGAAAGCGCAGTAACGCAGATAAGGCAAAGATCGCATTTACGATGATGGGCTGTGCCAGTCTGCTAGGACTGACAGGAAATTTCATTTCGCAGCAGACGCGGCATTTGACTGATGTTGTGCTGATCTTCAACTGGGTGGAAGGCGTGATCATGCTGCTTGGCGGCATTGTCTGCGGACTTCTAGCATATTTGAAACCGCCAACCGTAGATTTGTCTGAAGGCGATGCTCGGCAACGCATGGACAGCAGTGGTGCTACTCGCAGAATTGCAGGCGATGATACTAAAGCTGAAGCTAGAACAGAAGCATCTAAGTCACAGGTAGAAACCGACGAAAAGGCACCTGTAGTTGCACCGACCTCAACATCAGCTTCGCGTGGTTTAAAAGTACCGCTCGGAACCGGAAACAAAATGCCGGCTATGACCGGACAAGATCTCAAGCATAAAAACGCCATGTCAAATTCCGCGAGCAACCTTCGCGGACTTTTGGACACACTAGCACCTGATGAAGATGTAAAACCAGCGCAGCCCGAAGCTAAGTCCGAAATAAAGCCCGAGGTCAAGCCTGCAGCAGCTAATGCTGCGGAGATAGCGGCGAAGGCTGATGCTATCGCCAAAAAGGCACTTGAAGCTTCAGCTGCTGCTGATGCTAAAGCAGCCGAAAAACCCGCAGTAGCCAACCCCAACGATCCTGATGCACGCAAACCAACAGCCTCTGCAACCGGCATTCCTGAACAAAGAAGGACCACAGCCAGTTCTACAGCTACTAGATTGCAAGCTCAAAAGCGAAAGAGCACAAGCACATTCATTAAGTTGCAGGCACTCTCCTCGAGTGGCACCGGCTCCGCGCGTCCAAAAACAGCTGACACTGCGGGATCCGAAGCAAGTGAGAGCTTGAAATCAATCCTTGATCGGTTGGACAGCTCAGATGACGAGGATATCGATTTCTTTGGTTCAGATAGCCTTCTAGAAAAACCAGACGTTTCAGATAAGCCAGGACGCGTATCGAAAACCTCAATTCCTGCAGCATCTCCACCGGTCTCGAGCAGTGCCGCTCCTTCACAACCGACTCGCCCACTGAGCACCAAGCCAGCGCCAGGAACAGGCACATCGAATAACTCAATGCCGGCTGTCGCACCAGACAGTAATGTGACCCCGGTAACTCCAGCAGCGTCGGCGGCTAAGCCCGCAGCTGCTGCAAAAAGTCCGCCTTCGATGAAAGGTTCCGATACATCTATACCTTCGCTGGCCAACAAATTTACCGCTGGAACTGCGGGAAAACCAGCAGAGGACGCCATTCCGCAAACTCCAGCTCCAGTGGTCCCTACACCAGTTGCGGAAGTGAAAGCAAGCAGTGCAACAACTGATGCATCCGCACAGCCTTCGCTGACCGATATGTTGAATTCAATCAAAACTCCTGGAACTGAACCAGTAGCAGCGCCAAAACCAGAAAAACCATCCGGCGGGCTCGGCGGCTCGACACTCGCCCGAGTAGCAGGTAAAAAGACTGGCATCCAGCTCGGTGGCACATCTGCCACGAATCTGAATCGCATAGAAACGCCAGCTGCTGAACCGATTCTAAACATAAAACCGATACCTACAGCCGAACCAGAAGTTGCAGAAGTAGCAGCAACTTTCGAAGAACCACAATCGGTTATAGACACAACACCAGAACCTGTCGCCGAGTCAGTGGCTGAACCGGCGGCGGAGGTCGTAGCTGAACCTGTTGTCGAACCAGTCTTTGAGACTACTATCGAACCCGTGGCTGAGGCGGTTGCCGAACCTGTGGCTGAGGCGGTTGCCGAACCTGTTGCCGAACCTGTCGCCGAACCCGTTATCGAGACTGTTGTCGAACCTGTTACCGAGGTTGTCGTCGAACCTGTTACCGAGGTTGTCGTCGAACCCGTTGCAGAGCTTGTTGTCGAACAGATCGCAGAACCTGTGATCGAACAAATAGCAGAACCCGTCGAAGACACAGCAGCAACTATCACCGATGAAGCACAGAGCGCAGAAGAGTATGCGGATGCAGTCAGTGAGGCCATCGCCCGCGCCTCCTCTGCGACCACTCCGGTGAAGACTTTGAAGCCCGATACATCATTATCGGGATCATCGGATTTCACGTCATTCAAACCATCGTTCGATGCTCCATCATTTGAGACATACGAATCGACGGCTGAAGATGCAACGATGAACTTCGCGGCAGACCGCGAAGAACCAGCGGAAGAACCTTCAAACACTCTTTTCGAATCCGCTGCCGTTGATAAAGAAATTGAAGACATTTTTTCAAATCTGGTGCCACCAGAAGCGCAGCAAGAAGTCAACGAAGCTACTCTGTCGCACAACAGGTTGCCTGCCATAGACAAGTTGCAAGCGCAGTCCCTTCTAGCATCGACAGATGAACCTGTTGCTAAAGCTAAAGCTGATGCGACGCCTGCGGTCACTGAATCAAAAGCATCTGCAACACCTGAAGTATCTAGCAAACCGGCAGCCGCTACACCACCTGCGGTGGCAGCAGCACCAGCACAAGACAAACCAGAAGCCGCGAAAGTCGAATCTGCAGAAGCTAAAGCTGAAAGCAACACTCTATTTGAAACCGAAGCCGTTGACCGAGAGATTGAAGATATCTTCTCAAATCTCGTTCCACCGGAGGCACAGCAAGAGGTCAACGAGTCGACGTTGTCGCACAACCGACTGCAGGCTATGGATCGTACCGAAGCGAAAGCATTGCTCGGACGCAGTGACGAAGCTAGCGAAGCAGCCAAAGTTGCGAGCATGAACAGCGCAGCAAAGAAAGCAGAATCAGCTGCCCCTGAAGTAAAAACGGTTCCTGAAGCCAAAGCACCAGAACCGGTCGCGGCTAAAGAGCCAGAGCCTTCCGCAGTAAAAGAGTCGACCGAAGCCGAGAAGAAAGAAGGACTGTTCGATCCTTCGCTCGACAAAGAAATCGACGATATTTTCCTCAACCTGGCTCCCGAAGAGGCTCAGGCAGAAGTCAACAACGAGACTCTGGCGAAAGTCAAATCTATAGATCTTCCGTCTGAAGAAATGTCATTTGCACCACCAGACGAGCCCGAAGCAGACGAGCCCGAAGCAGCTAAACCCGAAGTGGCTAAATCGGAAATAGCAAAACCGGAATTAGCAGAAGCAGAAGCAGCACCACCAGCCCAAGCAAAGGCCAAGTCAGAAGAATCATTTGCACCACCGGCGCAGGACGCTGAGAAAGCGAGCACCGCGGACAAAGTAGCTGACTTGCTGGACAGTTTGAGCGATAAATCGGTTGCTGAAGAAGAAACAATCAGCAAGTCTGCTGATGTAGATCTAGCCTCGGCAGAATCAGCTCTGGAGAAAGTCACCTCATTTGTCGCCGAACACACAGCTGCTGAATCGGTGGTTCGAGCCGCTGAGGAAGACACTACCAGTAGTACCGCATCCAGCGAGGAACTTCCATCCACTCCAGTTTCCACTGCTGACACACCAGCCGCATCGGCTCCAGCCGAAACAGCAGCAGGTACAGCGAGTGATACGGCTGTCACACCTGTCGCTAATAAGCCAAAAGAGGTCAAAGAGTTCGGTCGTCTTTCGGTGAAATCAGCAACTGCTGGTGCAGCAAATGAGACTGTCGGAACGATGAAAACAATCGGCAAGCTGCTGATCGATGTGCCTGCCATTGAAAACATCATCAAGAGCGGTGAATCAGGAACGATTGGAAAGAATCTTGCGACAGCTCGCGTAATCAGCACACAGCGCGGTGAGAGCATCAACGCCCTGCTCGAGAAGATCGATGCGTTTCCGGGAATTGCAGGCACGTTGATTGTTGGACACGACGGGCTCGTAATCTCCTCAACACTCAAAGGCGGAAAAGACAAAGACACCATTGGTGCCCTTTCAGTTGCATGTCTGGGTTCGACGAACCTGGGCACCCGCAAACTAGAAATTGGCAAACTAAAACAGATGGTATTCATAACCGACTCCACAATCACCGTTTTGACTGACGTAGAAGTAGGGATTCTGGCAGTGCTGCTCGATAACCTCGCAATCGATAAGATAGACGGCGTCTTGCAAACGATCCACGATACAATTCACGGCTGAAGTCATCGGTTGAAGCTTTATGGCTCACCTATCGATACGGCTTGATTAAGAGTCGGTGATCGTTTTGCGCCTGGCGAGCAAACCATGAAAGAATTTGAATCTAGGACGAATAGCGACACGGAGAATTGAAAAATGACATCACCGTCGAATACAACAACGGCTCTTAAAGAAGGCGACAAGGCTCCCGAATTTACTCTTCCAGCTTTTCCACAGGGCAACGTCAGCCTGTCTGAATTTCACGGCAAAAAGAATGTGATACTGGCGTTCTATCCAAAAGACGACACACCAGGCTGCACGAAGGAGATGTGCTCGTTCTCCGAAGATCTGCCTAAGTTTGAAGACGCCAATACAGTAATCTTTGGTGTCTCTTGCGACCATGTGGATAGTCACGAAAAATTTGCCGGAAAATACAGCCTGAAGCAAACACTACTCGCTGACAAAGATGGCGAAGTCGGCAAAAAGTTCGGCACGATGCTTGAAGGAAAATCAAATTCGGCACGCATGCTTTTCGTAATTGATAAACAAGGAACAGTCAACAAGATCATCAACGGCATGCCGAGCAATGAGGAGCTTTTGACTCTCGTCAAAGATCTGAAGTAAGTCATACAAGCAAAGTGTTGCGGGGACTGGAAGCCAGTCCTCGCAGCCGGCCTTACTAACCTCCGGCCTGATCAAGTGCTTTCAAAACAAGATCTTGCGTAATTACTTCGGGCAAGACAATCGGTCTGGTTGGATTTTTGCCTGGAAAGATCACGTAGAGTGGCACTCCTGAGCGATTAAATTTAGCAAGAATCTTGCCTATAGCCGGGCTTTGGCTCGTATAGTCAGCCTGCATTGTCACCACATTGAGCGCTTTAAGCTTATCGGTGACAGGTTTACTATCGAGAACTGTCTTTTCATTGACTTTGCAGGTAAGGCACCAGTCTGCGGTGAAATCGACAAAAACGGTCTTACCTGAATGCAATGATTTTTCCAGGTCGGTCAAATCATAAGGCTTCCAATCAATCGCGCCCGCTGCTCCACCTGCAGGTGCCGAGCTCAGCTGCTTTACGGGCGTCAAGCCATATCCGGGCAAAGAGCCATAACAGCAATAAAAACTTACTGCCACTACTGATAGTGCGGTAAGCCAGATGCTGTTTTTTCTTGAAGTCGAAGAAGAAAGATTGGTAAAGCTAGCGATTATCCATGCAGCAAAAGAAACTGCCACAAGAAAGGCTATAGCTCTAACTATACCGTCTGTGCCCGTAGTCTGCCCGAGGATATAGAGCAACCAAACAACGGTCGCCATCAACACAAATCCCATAGACTCTTTGAATTTTTCCATCCATACGCCAGGTTTGGGAATAAACTTGAGCATGTCGGGACGAAGTAATAGAACAAAATATGGCAACGCCATACCGATGCCAATCGTAAGAAAGATAAGAGCAATGGTCAACGAATTTTGAGTGAAGGCGAAGCCCAGAGCCGTTCCCAGGAAAGGTGCGGTGCAAGGAGTAGAGAGCACGGTTGCCAACACACCTTTGAAGAAAGTACCAATTAGATCATTTCGACTGGCAAGCTTATCTACTGAACCCTGATTGGGAAGAGAAATATAAAACAGTCCGAACAAGCTCAGTGCAAACAGCAAGACAACTACGCACATACCGATAAGAAATGCGGGTAACTGAAATAAGAAGCCCCATCCGGCACCACCACCAGCAGCGCGCACAGCAATCAGTATTACAGCGAGCAGCATAAATGTGCCTATCATGCCGGCAGTAAAAGACAAGGCATGTTTCTGAATTAGTGCCCGATTCCCGTGAGCTTGCTCGACTATCCCAACAACTTTCAGAGCAATGACCGGAAGAACGCACGGCATGAAATTAAGGATGAAGCCGCCGATCAGCGCGAACAGAAAACACAATGGCAGATTAATCGGTTGTTCACCCTGCACATCGAGCTTCTCATTGAGAAGAGAATCGGAACCAGATTCACCAGACGGAGGTGGCGGCGTATTCGTTGTTCCAGAAGACACAGCAGTGGCAGGCGCCTTTTGCTCTTCACCGCCGATAAGATCGGCGACATTGCCCTTCCAGCCGAGCTTATCAAAGTCAGCAGCGTTATTTGATTTTGCTGGCTCCTTATCCGTTACGGGCAGTGTCAATGTTAAGTCCGCTTTTCCCGGAATGCAAATATCCCTGCAGCAAAGCCATTTAACGAGGGCTTTGATTTTTACAGGTCCCTTCAAATCTGCAGGCGGAGTGATTATAGCGCCCGTCAAATTTGGTTCGTTGTAACCATATGTGGTGATACCAGCATCACTAAATTTTGAAGGCTTTTGCCAGATAAGCTCACTCGCTTTGAAGCCGGGAGGAAGAGTCCAGTCGATTCTGGTTGGCATACCAGCATCACCAGAATCTTTATAATAGGTGTGCCAGCCAGGTTGCATAACCAGTCGCGCCGCCACCTTGAACGGCACACCGGCTTTAATTTGTTGCACGTCTGAGATGAGCGTAGCAACAGAATGGCTGGGGTTCCGCTCGAGTTCAGCAACTGTCGGATCAGAAGCATGGACAGGCGGTACCGTCATGATTAGGACTGGAAAAATCACTGCCAGCACTAATGTTAACGCCGTAAGTAATCTTTGCAGCTTCATGAAAGAGCCTCCAGGCTAGACTTATTGCGGTTACTTCTACTACTCATTTTGGCACCTTTTTAGGTTCTAAAGCCAGTGTGTCTTGCGTCCACTTGCTCCAACCGATAGAGCACTTGCTCCAACCGATAGAGCAATTGTTCGAATCGATCAGGGCAAACCATTCAACAGGGCGATATCCGCATAGACCAGGGCGCTTTTACGCAAGGTCCTCTCCTGGCTGGGATACGCAATTCTGACGAGCCCAAAACGAGGCAGCAAACCTTCCGCCCATTCAAAATTATCCAGCAGCGACCAGTACAAATACCCCTTCACTGGTACACCGCCCTTGATGGCACGATAAACTGCTCTCAAATGAGTGGTTAAATAGTTGATTCTCAATTCATCGTCGATTGACCAGTCGCCCTCGTGCATAGCGGCTTCAAACGCCATAGGAAAGCCATTTTCAGTTATGTAAATAGGGCGGACCGAACCATCGGTATTATACTTGAATGGTGCCATATCGACCGTCAGCGTATGGAAAAGCCCATCCGGATAAGTTTCCCAGCCGAGACAATTTGTCGCAAGCTCAGGTTCATCGGATATAACGCCAAAGATATCTACAGGCCATGCGAATCGAAACTCTGATAGTTCACGGGTGTAATAGTTCAAGCCAATGTAATCCATTGTGCCTTTAAGCTTTGGAATATGACCCGAAAGCTTTTGCACTTCAGGATTGGTGTTTATCGGGTAAGGAAATTTCAATTCGCCTGTTTGAACAGCAAGCGGAAACATCTCGTTGAAAACTGCATTCCTATAAAAGCTCACCATATTATCTAGAGGACTCCATTTACGTTTTGGCATGAAGGGTCGCCAGTGCATAGCGAAACCGATCTGGGCATCACGATTGTAAGCTCTCAAAATTTCGTAGGCTTTAGCATGCGCTTCCAGCATGTACCGAACTGTCTTGAAGGCACCAAGATAGTCTCCGACGTGCCCTGGAGGCCAGACAGCCGCAACGTAACCCTGATAAGCATAAGCAAGTGGTTCGTTGATTGTCGTCCAAAAGTCGACTAGGTCACCAAACTCCTTTGCTGCAAGCTCAGTAAATAATGCAAAAGCGTCGACACTGGCCGGGTTAGCCCAGCCGCCTTTATGCGCCAGCCAACTGGGCAAAGTGAAGTGAAAAAGCGTTACAAAAGTTTTAAAGCCGTCCTTTTTAAAACCGGACAGCAGAGTCCGATAGTATTCGACGGCCTCGCGGTCAAGAGTATAGCTCTTGCCGGCTTCCGGCTCTTCTGGGCACAGTACCGGCCAGTTGAGGCTCATTCTAAACGCGTTGAGATTCAAGCCCTTGCAGATCTCACGGTCCGTAGCATGACGGACAAAGAACTCACAAGCGCTATCCGCGTTAGAGCGGTCAGCTATCTTGCCATCCGTAATAGCCCATGCAGACCAATCTGATAGCCGCTTGCCTACTTCATTCGGATGACCTTCAATCTGAAAATGAGAGGTAGCGGCGCCCCATAGGAAGCCGGTTGGGAATTGACAGAAGTCGCTCTCAGTAATAGTCGCTGCCTCCAATACGATCGGTTTCAGCATTAGCAGAAACCAAGCTGCCTCTTACTAATCTGCCCGTTATAGATTGACTTAACGAGCGCTCTGCGTCTGCGCCATATAATGAAGAGCCCTCATCAGCGAGCGCCTGCAAACATACCTTGGCTAACTTGTATGCGATTTTAATACTTGTTGCGCTGAACATTTTTTGCTTCTTCAGAAGTTTTAACGGCTTCTTTTTAGCGGACGATTTCTCGCACATCGATTACTTGCATTCAGTGTTTGCAGGACATCCTGAAATGCTTTTGCAGAATTTTTATTCTAACTGGCTGCAAGCACAGGGCACAAAATTCTTTCGACCTTTCATTTCGATTACCTTAGCCTGGGATTATCTATTCTGGAAAAACAACCCCCTGGGCTTTCATATTACCAATGTTAGCCTGCAGATTGCGTCGACCGTGCTCCTGTTCTTTATCGTAAAGCGATTGTTTCCAATTTCGAAGAACCGATCCTTTGCTCTGGCATTGGCTGCAGCAGCCATGTTTGCCGTAAACCCTCTTCATCCCGAAGTCGTAAGCTGGATTATCGCCCGGGTCGATAGCGTTGCTGCAACTTTTATGCTCGCAGCGTTTTATCTGCACCAGAGGGGTCTCGGGAAACCGAAGAGTCACCGATTCAAAATACTATCATTCGCCTGTTTTCTCATCGCCCTGATGTCAAAAGAGACTGCGATTGTTCTTCCAGCCGTGCTTTTCGCCTGGCATTTCATCTTCCCAATTCAGTCCGACAGAGCTGACCATAAACCCACAGATCAAGATCACGCCCCTCTTAACAACAACTCGAATGGTTCCGGAAAACAATATAACCTCGCCCAGCGATTTAAAGTCGCTCTGTCTGCAACCTGGATGTATTGGTTGACACTACTTATTTATCTTTGCTACCGGTCTATCGCACTTGGCACCATAATTGGTGGCTACGGCGGAGCTGTAGGCGAAGGCCTGCAAAATTCATTTTGGCACCGCTGGTCGAATCCAGTAGCCATCGAAAAAGTTTTCTTCCCTTTCAACGATGAAGTCTTTCACAACTCGAGCCGCTACAGGAGGCTGCTCAGGTGGACTTATCAGGCAGGAACAATCCTGTTTGTGGCTAACTCATTATTCGCAATACGAAGCAAAAAACTAGCTCTCTACTGGAGCATGGTTCTATTTGCTGGAGCATGGTTTGTAATATCAATGATACCGGCATACCAGGTATGGGATCTCTCGCCAAACTTGCAGGGCGCGCGGTTCATTTACATGGGCACTATTCCTCTTGCGCTGCTCTTCACGGTGATCCTCATCCCGGTCTTCTGGCACGCAGAAAATACGAATTCCGAAATGAACGACCACACTAATTCGGGTGCGGGTGCAAACGGAGAGAACGAAAAAAAGAATGACGCAATTACTCCAGCAATAGGCTCGACACTTACAGCTTTATCAGGGGCCATCTGTATCGCCTACTTACTTATCTGCGCAATCATCACTCAAAAAAACGACTCCGCCTGGTTTCATGCTAGCAAGGGCGTCAAGGCTCTCTACAATGAGATGAAGACCGTTCTGACGACTACTCCAGCCGACAAACAAATCGTTCTGTTGAATCTGCCCTTTCGCTATCAGGGCGCGCACATGCTGTACAACGGTTTCACTTTCGGTGCACTGCTGAGACCTCCGTTCATGGCTGAAGACAATTCCAAAAGGGTGCAGCTTTTCGAGCCTATAGAATTTGGAGATTCTGATTTGCTGAATCTGAGTCGCTTGAAGGCGATTCTAAAAGGTCCGGTGAAACCACCGATTTACAAATGGAACGAAACCGAAAACAAGCTTCTGCCCGTATCAATTAATTGGGAGTCACAAAAAGTAGACTTCAGAAAGAGTGGCACCACATCTATAGGCGCGGGCCAATTGATTTATGCTCCGAAGGTTTCTCTACCAGCAGGCGGTCTCGATTATCTAGTGGTGACGCTGACTGCCAATAATTCGGCGAACTCCGGCAACTCACCTCAATTTGTCAAACTTAGTTGGTCTGGTTCTTCAATGACCTTCGCACCCGAAAACTTTCTCTGGTGCAAACTTAGTCACTACGGTAACAAATTGACCGCCAGGTTCAATGTGTCGGAGCACAAACGCTGGATTGAAACCGGCACCATTACGCGCATCGGCTTCCAGCTATTACCATCTCAAAATTACACAATAGAAGATCTACAGATTGTCTCGGGAGATTTGAAAGACCTTCCCGTTCTTACGGCAAGCACACCAGCGGACAGCAAAAGTGGTGGCATGATACAGGATGAGCTAGGAATGGCGCATCCTCATCGGCAAATTGGATATCTCCATTACGACGCCTCAAAAATTCCAGATGCGGATCACGTGGTACTTCAGATTTCAAAACCAGATTCCTGGTTCGAGCAATCAAGTGATACGTTTAGATCAAATGAAAAGGAAAACACAGAAATCGAAATAAGCCACGAACTGAAAGCTTTAAAGGGAGACCTGGTAGTTATTCCAAGCAGCGAATTGAAAGGTCCCGGGTTCTATGAAATAAGAGTCGGGGCAGCAGCCAAAAATGGCGACATACTGCTCAGCTATTCAGACCCTATTAATTTCTACATTAGCGAAGCGGATATCCATGGCACAAAGTAACCTGCTAAGCGAAAATACGGACAAACAAAATGTGGCGCCAGTTACCCGTTTAGAGCGCCAGTCTTTTGATTTTGCCTCTGTAAGAATCCAGATGATCGTGGGCTTTTTGCTGGTGTCATGCGCGTGCGTTGTTTTATATTTTCCAGTTCTGAAAGCTGGATTTCTACTCGACGATTTCCTGCATGTCGATATTGCAGCACGAGCCTTTCACGGCGATGCGCATGACCTCCTGGCAAACTTCAACAGTAACTGGGCTGGCTCTGACCTCATGAAGAGCTATCGTCCTCTGGTGTCAATGAGTTTTGCTCTCGATTATTTGATCTGGCATGCTAATGCTCTAGGCTACCATTTAACCAATATTATCCTGCTCATTTGTTGCTGCTTGTGCGTTTCATTAATAACCCTCGAGTTAACCGGAAGAGAGGGAAACAGGCTGCTGGCAGCGCCTGCTATCTGGGCGGCGCTGCTATTCGCGGCATATCCTCTACATCCCGAAGCGACAGCCTGGATAGTTGGCAGAGTCGATTTGTTTTGCACATGCTTTTACCTGGCTTCTGTCTTCTGCTTTCTGCGCTATCAACAAAACCTTGAGCGCCGATATCTTTATCTCTCGCTGATCGGGTTCGTTTTATCAATGTGGAGCAAAGAGATGGCCGTCTCGCTGCCCCTCGTTTTAACTGCGGCCAGTATGTTGTTGCCGGTTTATCAATTCAGAAGGCAAAAAAGCGACATCGTAGCCGAGAATTTACTGATGGCGATAAAATTTGTCTGGCCATTCTGGGCTGTACTTGCTGTACTTGCATGCCTGCGAGCATACTTTCTCGGCACACTTATAGGTGGCTATGGAGATAGCGGCATATTGTCTCTTTTAGTTTCCCTCAAATCTTTCTTCGACAGATCTAGCCTGAATAAAATTATCGTTCCAGCATCCGAAGAGATAAGAATGCATCGCTGGCTGCTTGCGTTATGTGGAACATTGATACCTTTAACGGTGGCATTCGGTGCTATCAAAGCGGTGGTTTTCAGATCATCGCTAATGCCATTTTTCTTTCTCGCTTTCTGGACTGGTATAGCATTAGCTCCGACTTTTCAAATCTGGCACATCTATCCCAACCTGGTTGGCAGCCGCCTCTTCTTTCTTTCCTCCGCACCATTATGTATTTTGCTCGCACTACTGGCGCAACCAGCGGCGGAGAGTATCAAGAAAAGATCAACAGCGATTTTTGCCGCCATCGGTATGATACTTTTATCCGCGATTTATCTTGTTTGGACTTACTGCCTGGAGGAAAATCTCCAACCCTGGACAGAAGCAGGCAAAAGGATGACAGCGCTGAGAGATCAGATTGACGAAATAGCGGCAAAAGAGAAAGGTCACGGGGTCGCATTATTGTCGATACCCAGAGATTACAAAGGCGCAGGTATGCTGACCAGACCCTCTTACCTGACGCTGTTTTGCAAGCAACCTTTCCACTCCACAGACCTCAGCCGAGAATTTGCGAGCATAGAATTGCCGGATGCTACCGATCACAGTTATGGAGAGAGGCTCAGAGCGCTCACACGCAATCGCAGCTGTTATATCTGGAACGAAAATGAAGGCAAACTGGTGCCCTGGCAGCACGCTACTGGCCTGGAGAACTTCGCCCTCAACTTTTCCTCCGACAATACCCATCTGTTGACAGTGTCGCCTGCAGACGTGTTGCCAGCACCACCGACTGCGTGGAAAATCAGAGAACCTCAAGCCTCATACATCGAACAATACCCAGATTTTATAAGGGTTTTTCCCGGTATCGACTCCCAGGGACTGACAATTCGGCCAAAACTGCCTGTGAATATAGATCCTCTGAGCGCGCAATTTGCTATTGTTCATTGCGTCATTCATGAACGAGATGATCAAACTCCCGCTGATGGACCCAGACGCGCCAGAAAAGTCTTTTTCTACTGGCAAGGAAGAGACGTCCAGCAAAATATACCAGCCGAATTCACACGACAACTCGAATATCTCGATGAAAGTCTGTACATTGCACCAGTTGGAGAAGTCCCTGAGTGGGACCTCTCAAGAAGGGTAAGCGAGATCGGCCTGAAATTCGCACCAGGAAACTATGTCGTTGACGTTTATTCCATGGACATCGGCTCACAACCAAAATCAACAGTCATCCCAAAATCATTGATCGATACAGCAGCCAGCAAGCGCGAGGTTAACTAAACAGATGTACGTGAACCTTTTCACTGGTGTCCTTGTGAGTGTAGTGACAGTGACCCTGTCGATAATCGGACTGCTAATAGTGCGCAAAATAAGCACTCACTCTAATTTTCAGGAGCACCACGATGTTACCGATCCGATGTTATCTGTCGTCGGAACGTTGTTCGCGATTCTCTTGGGGTTCATGGTGGCAAATTCAATGCAGCGATTCGAAGAGGCACGCTTGAATGTTCAGGAAGAAGCAAATGCCGTAATGGATTTATATCGTCTTGCGGAGGGTCTGCCAAAAGCCGATGAAGACAACCTGCGAGACCATCTGGTCAAATACAACGAGTCAGTAGTAGCTGACGAATGGGTAGAAATGCGCGATAAGAAAATTAGCATGGACGCCTATAAATATTACGATCTGGTGTGGACGGATTGCGCAACATTCAAGCCTAAAGAGGATGCACACAACAACCTGCAACAAAAAATACTGGACTGTGTAACGACTCTGAGCGATTGCAGACGCATGCGCTTGTATTCGATGCACAACGGGCTTCCAAGACCGCTCTGGGGTGCTCTGGCAGCCGGCGGTCTGGCAACGATAGTTTTCACATACTTCTTTCGCATCACCAACATCAAGCTGCAGTGCCTGATGACAGGGCTAGTAACACTAGCAATCTGTCTGAATTTATTTTTGCTCGCTTCATTCGATGACCCATTTTCGGGTGACGTTGCCGTAAGCTCGATACCGTTTGAAATAAATCTCCAGGCGTTCCGTCTGGCAAAGACCGTTAACAAGAACCCCGTTCCTACGGCAAAGTAGAAGCTCAGACTGGGGATGTAGGCAAGTGCTTTGTCACACATATCATCTTCTCGGTCTTCGAGAGAAATGAATCCCATTTTGATGCAATCAATTCCTACAGGCGAAATTTTAGTGAGACAAGCAGGAT
>Ga0182030_10009234_pt1 | contig 20218 bp, 8 predicted proteins | sample 812S3MmetaG_FD_121299 | JGI IMG/M metagenome (GOLD analysis project Ga0182030, IMG submission 121299) | Permafrost microbial communities from Stordalen Mire, Sweden - 812S3M metaG (Illumina Assembly) | ecosystem: Environmental > Terrestrial > Soil > Wetlands > Permafrost | place: Sweden... | reverse complement strand
CTCGGACTGCACACCGACGAACTGGCGCACTGGGAAGAGGTAAGCCGACGGATGTACGTCCCGTTCCACGACGGCCTCATCAGCCAGTTCGAGGGCTACGGCGAGTTGGATGACCTGGACTGGGACCGTTACCGGCGGCAGTACGGCAACATCCAACGCCTCGACCGCATCCTCGAGGCGGAGAACGACGACGTCAACCGGTACAAGGCTTCCAAGCAGGCCGACGTCCTGATGCTGCTCTACCTGATGTCGGCAACGGAATTGGGTGAGCTACTCGACCGGCTCGGCTACCGCTTCAGGCCCGACAAGGTCCCAAAAATGGTCGACTACTACCTGGCCCGCACGTCGCACGGGTCGACGCTCAGCGGTGTGGTGCATACCTGGGTCCTCGCCCGGGCCAACCGCGATCGTGCAATGGAATTCTTCCAACAGGCGCTGAACTCCGACATCTCCGACATCCAGGGCGGCACCACATCCGAAGGCGTACACCTGGCGGCCATGGCCGGCAGCGTCGACCTCATGCAGCGATGCTTCACCGGGCTAGAGACCCGGTCCAACCGCATCATCCTCTCCCCACACTGGCCGAAAGCACTTGGCGTGCTGGCATTCCCGATCCACTACCGCGGTCTGCACCTACACCTGCGGGTCAGCGGAAAGGGCGTGATCATCAGCATGGATCCACGGGGTACCGGCGGAATCGACGTGGAATGCCATGGTCAGGTCAACCGGCTGACTCCCGGCAGCACCGTCGAATTCGTCGGCTGAACGTTGCCACCCGGATCTGCCCGCCGGGCCACACGGTCATCCGATTCTGTTGCAGGCCGGTGATTCTCCCGAGGGCCGGGCTTTCGGCGCCCGCCACGCCGATGTCTTGTTCACCCTGCACGCATCGCTCGAAGACGGCCAACGCTACAACGCCGACGTCAAGGGCCGGGCGAAGTCCTACGGTCGAGATCCAAACCAAATCAAGGTCTTTCCGGCCGCGACGTTCGTCCTCGGCGACAGTGCTGACGATGCGCAGGATAAGGCGCGGCACATCCGCTATCAGCAGGTCAGCGGCGCGGCGGCGATCGCGATGCTCGAGCAGGTGTGGGGCCGTGACCTGTCAGAGTATGACCCGGATGGCCCGCTGCCGGATTTCGACCCGACCGGCGACACCGGCATCACCCAGGGCCGGGTACGGCACGGCGATCCGGTCGCGGTGGCCCGCCGCTGGCGGGAACGCGCCGAGGCCGAGCGGCTTTCGATCCGGGAGCGGGTCATCGCGGTCACCAGCCGGCAGCAGTTCGTGGGTACCGCCGCGCAGATCGCCGACGAGATCGACCGCTACGTCCAGGCCGACGCGTGCGACGGGTTCATCTTGGTGCCACACCTGACACCGCACGGCCTGGATGAATTCGTCGATACGGTGGTGCCGCTGTTGCAGGAACGCGGCGCGTTCCGCACCGGCTATGCGGGCGCGACGCTGCGCCAGCATCTGGGGCTAACGAGTCACTGAGTTCGCCGGGCGACCCGGGGCGTACCGCCTTTCTCGTTTTCGATATTGGATGTGATATATCGCATCTGCGATTTCGGTATGGAAACTCTGACGGACGCTGTGGCTGCTGAACTTCTACAACGAATGTTATGCTTGTACAACGAATGTTATTAGGCACATGGCCAATTGCGAGTCGGACATGGCGCTACTGTTGATACCAAACGGGCGCACCCTACCATCCGTACCGAACGATGTTCTCGGCCAAGGTATTTCGACGCATTCCCTGACCTGATCGCGCACGCCGCTAAACGTGTGGACGCGCATTCCGAGGAGATCCACGGAACCGCTCAACCATGTCGAGCCCGGCCTGCCCTGCGAAAGCGTTGGCGTAGGTCACTTTGAATACAAAGGCGTTGGCGTAGGTCACTTTGAATACAAAGGCCTTTCGGCTCTACGCGACCCACCGTGGAGTGGGAGATTCTTACTACGAAGATAGCTGGGGGGTTTTGGGTCGTGGAGCGTATCGGTCGACTGCGCGAGCAGATGTGCTTGCCGATGCTGATCACCGCGTTGCGGGACACGCAGTGGCGTCTGCGACGCTTCATCATCGCGGCCGTCGGCACCGGATTGGTCTTCGCGCTGACCCTCATCATCACCGGGCTGACGCACGGCTTTCGTGTCGAGGCCCAGCGTGTGGTCGACTCACTGGGGATTGACACCTACCTCATACCAACGGGCGCGGTAGGACCGTTCATTGGTTCATCGAGATTCCCGGAGGCAATGACCCGGGAAGTCGCCCAGCTCCCGGGCGTTCAGTCGGCGATCCCGGTGATCTACAGCAACATCATCCTGCAAGATTCGCGCTCACCGGAAAATGTGAACGTCTACGGTTTACCCGAGCAAGGGATGCCGCCGATCGCGACGGGGCGGGGACCGTCGAATTTTGGTGAGGTTGCCGTGTCGACCACGCTGGGTCGATCCATCGGTGACGACGTCGAGATGGGCTCGCAAAAGCTGCACGTCGTTGGGTTGGTCCACAAGTCGACCACGCTCGCAGGCCAACCCAATGCTTTCGTGACCGTTGCGGAGGCGCAGCGTTTGATGTATTCCGGGCAGCCGGTCATTTCCGCCATCGGTTTGCGCGGCACACCCAAGCAAATACCCGCCGGCTATCGCGTCGTGGATCGCCACGCTGCGGTCGATGACATGGTTCGCCCGCTGCACGGGGCTTACCTGGCGTTTTCGTACATGGCGGTTCTGCTGTGGGCAGTGGCGGCGATGATCGTGGGATCGCTGATCTATCTGTCTGCGCTGGAGCGCACCCGCGACTTCGCGGTGTTCAAAGCCCTCGGTGTCGCCACTCACTCGGTGCTCACCGGGCTGATGCTCCAGGCAGTGCTCGTCGCGGTGGTCTCCGCGGTTCTCGGTGGGCTGCTGGCGGTGTTGCTCGGCCCGCTGTTTCCGATGCTCGTGGTGGTGACCACTTCGACCTTCCTGTCGTTGGTGGCGACCGCGGTGTTCATCGGCCTGTTGGCGAGCTTGGCGGGCGTGTGGCGTGCCGTAGCGGTCGACCCGGCGCTGGCGTTTGGCGGTTCATAATCATGTTTGGGGTTCATAGTCATGGGTGATCTGCGCATCAAAGATCTCGTCGTCGAGTACTCCAACGGTGGAGAGGCGCTCCGCGTCATCGACGGTCTGAACCTGGAGGTCGCAGCCGGATCGCTGGTCATCGTGTTGGGCCCCAGCGGGTGCGGGAAGAGCACGTTGCTGTCGTGTATCGGCGGCATCCTCAGCCCGACCGCCGGGCGCATCCAGGTCGGTGACATCGACGTCACGACGCTGGACCGGCACGGGCTGACCACTTACCGGCGCAGCACCGTGGGGATCATCTTTCAATCATTCAACCTGGTGGCAAGCCTCACCGCACTGGAGAACGTGATGGTGCCGCTGTGGGCGGCCGGGTGGTCTCGGCGGGCCGCGGGCGAACGCGCCGACGAATTGCTGACCCGCGTCGGGCTGCACCACCGCATGACACACCGACCCAGGGACCTCAGCGGCGGTGAGCGGGAACGGGTCGCGGTAGCCCGCGCGATCGCGCTGGACCCACCGCTGATCTTGGCCGATGAACCCACGGCCCACCTGGACCAAGTCCAGGTGCAAGGGGTGCTGCGGCTGCTCCGGGAGTTGGCGGGCGGTGAGCGCATCGTCGTGGTCGCCACCCACGACACCCGGATCCTGCCGTTCGCCGACCGCGTGGTCAGGCTCATGCCGGATGTCACCGCGATCGACTCCGAGCCCGAAACCGTTTTGCTGGCAAGCGGTTCGGTGTTGTTCGAGCAGGGCAGCATGGGGGACTTGGCCTACGTTGTCGCCGACGGCGAACTGGAAGTCGTGCGCAAATCGGCGGACGGGGCCGAGGAGCTGCTCAAGGTCGCCACTCCCGGCGAGTATGTCGGCGAGATCGAGCCGTTGTTCCGCATGGCCCGGTCGGCGACGGTGCGCGCACGTACCGACGCGATCGTGACCTGCTACACCGTGGAGGCATTCCGCAGAATGCTCGAGACTTACACCGAACGTTCTTTCATCGAATCCGCAAAAGCGCCATAGCGCAAGGAAACACCGAGCATAACGACCCACCTGAAGGAGCAGCGCTGCTGTCACAGGTCCGCGGAAAGTGGCCACGTCAAGGCCGATACAGGGAGCGAGAAGATGAGCACTGCCGACAATCACCATGGCGACCGTGCAGCAGATCACGTCGAATCAGGTTGGGAAATACCAGATTACGGACTACTTACAGCGCCGACGCTGGTTGGGCAATTGCAGCATAGAGCCGTGCGCTACCGGGACAAGGATGTGTTCCGCTACTCCCGCGATGGCGAGGAAAATCAAGTCAGCCGGCTGACCTATCAGGACTTGGACGCCCGCGCACGGCGGATCGCGTCCAGCTTGCAGCAACAGGGCGCCGCGGGTGAGCGCGTCCTGGTCTTATGCCCGCCGGGCCTGGATTTTATCGCTGGCTTGTTCGGGTGTCTTTACGCCGGAGCCATCGCCGTACCCGTGCATCCGCCGGTGCGCGATCACCTGGTCCCGCGCGTCGAGGCGATCATCGCCGATGTGCAACCCACCTTCGCTCTGTCCAACACCGAGATGCAGGCGAGAATCAAGACCACGGTGGACGGTCTGGTCAATGGGCCTCCGTTGCGGTGGTCTGTCACCGACGAGGCGGGCGACAACCGGGAGTGGGTTTCACCGGACATCGACGCAGGCACGGTCGCCATGGTGCAGTACACCTCGGGCTCCACCAGCAAACCGAAAGGTGTTGTGCTGACGCACGGCAACCTGGTCCACAACTTGGAGACTATCCGTCAGACGTGGAAGTCGGAATTCGACACCAAAGCAAACAGTGTGTTCTGGCTGCCGCCCTACCACGACATGGGTCTCATCGGCGGTATCTTCGAGACGATCTATATCGGGGGTACCACCGTCCTCATGCCGCCGAGCGCGTTCATCAAGCGCCCAATGCGGTGGCTGGAAGCGATGTCGCGGCATCGAGGCGTTATCACCGCCGCACCCAACTTCGCCTACGACTTGTGCGTCGAACTCAGTACCCCTGAGCAGCGTGCGGCGCTCGATCTGTCCAACTGGTCGACGGCCATGTGCGGCGCGGAGCCGGTGAGTAGCGCGACCCTGCAGGGTTTCACCGACGCCTTCGCCCCGTCGGGTTTCCGGCCGGAGGCGTGGTACCCGGTGTATGGGATGGCGGAGGCGACGCTGCTGATCTCCGGCGGGTCGGACTCCCCGGTACCGGTGGTTCGACACATAGATCGCGTCGCCCTGAGCGAACGCCGGATCGTCGAGGTGGCACCGGAATATCCGAGCGCCGCAACGTTGGTCGGTTGCGGTCGGCCGCAAGGTGGTCAGCAGGTCATCATTGTCGATCCGGAGACCCGACGGCCGTGCGGGGCTGACGCGGTCGGCGAGATCTGGATCGCCGGACCGAGCGTTGCCCAGGGTTACTGGGGAAGGCCCAAGCAGACCGAAGAGACATTCTCCGGGCATCTTGCGGATACCGGGCGCGGCCCCTTCCTCCGTACCGGGGACCTGGGGTTCTTTGGCTCGGGCGACTTGTTCATCACGGGACGCCGCAAGGACCTCATCATCATCCGCGGCGGCAATTACTACCCCGAGGACATTGAGCTAACCGTGCAGGCCTGCCATCCGGCACTGCTGGCCGGCCGAGGTGCGGTCTTCTCGGTCGCTCCCGAAGCGGATATCGCCGAACAGCTCGTTGTCGTGCAGGAGGTGAACCACCATCAGGTGGCTGAGGCCGAACTCACCGGAATCGTCGACGCAATCCGGACCGCGATCACCGAGCACCATGAGATCCAGGCACACACCGTCGTTCTGGTGGAGCCAATGCGGATTCCCACCACGTCCAGCGGCAAGATCCAGCGGTCTGCCTGCCGGCAGCAGTTCCTTGACGGCGAACTTGAGGCGGTCGTTGAATGGCACACACCGCTGCCCGGCAGCTACCCTGCAGCCGCCGGGGTCGCCGAAGGGGAGATGTCGGAACACGGCGGGCGCAGTGCCGCGGAGATCGCGGACTGGTTCGTCTCCCAGCTCTCTCGTGAACTCGACCTCCCGGCAACGGATATCGACCCATCCCGTCCGTTCGCCTACTACGGCCTGGATTCCGTCCATGCCGTCCGGCTGACCGGCGCATTGGAATCTTGGCTCGGACACGAACTTTCGCCCACTCTCCCGTACGAATACCCCACGATCGACCTTCTTTCCCGTCATCTGGCCGGGGACGCCCCCGCCGGCCGCACCGCCGCACTGGCCGGGGACAGCGGCGGCGCGCGGGCAGCCGCCGCGGACGAGCCGATCGCGATCATCGGCGTCGGCTGCCGGTTTCCGGGTGCCGACGGGCCGGCGGCCTTCTGGCGGCTGCTATCGGATGGCGTGGACGCGATCAGCGAGATACCGCCGGACCGTTGGGACGCCGACGCCTTCTACGACCCGGACCCGTCCGTGACGGGCACGGCGGTCACCCGACGGGCCGGTTTCGTACCCGGAGTCGACCAGTTCGACTTCCAGTTCTTCGGCATCTCGCCGAGCGAGTCGGCGGCGATGGACCCCCAGCAGCGTCGGCTCCTCGAAGTGGCTTGGGAGGCATTGGAAGACGCCGGGCAGGTGCCGGAGCGGCTTGCCGGTAGTGACACCGGCGTATTCGTCGGCATCTCCACCACCGACTACGCAGAACTCCGAGCCACCCACCTCGAGCTCATCGACGGCTACTCGGCCACCGGAAACGCATTCAGCATCGCCGCCAACCGGCTCTCTTACTTCTACGACTTCCGCGGCCCGAGCATGGCAATCGACACCGCCTGCTCGTCGTCCTTGGTCGCCGTCCACCTGGCTTGCCGCAGCCTGCGCGACGGCGAGTGCACCATGGCACTGGCCGGAGGTGTGAACGTCATCCTGTCGCCGGCGCTCATGATCAACTTCAGCAAGGCCATGATGATGGCACCCGACGGCCGCTGCAAGACATTCGACGCCGGCGCGGATGGCTTCGTCCGGGGTGAAGGCGCGGGGATCGTCGTCCTCAAACCACTCAGCCGGGCACTGGCCGACAACGATCCGGTCTATGCGGTGATCCGCGGCAGCGCCGTCAACCAGGACGGACGGACGAACGGGCTGATGGCGCCCAGCCGGCAATCGCAGGAAGCCGTGATGGCCACGGCCTACCGCCGCGCCGGTCTTTCGCCCGGCACCGTCCAGTACGTCGAAGCGCACGGCACCGGAACGTTCCTCGGTGACGCCATCGAGGCGAACGCCCTGGGCACCGTCCTGGCGGACCGTCGTCCGCCAGGCAGCCAATGCCTGATCGGCTCGGTCAAGACCAACATCGGCCACCTGGAGGCGGCGGCCGGAGTGGCCGGTCTCATCAAGGTCGCGTTGGCGTTGCGGCACAGGATGATCCCGCCGAGTCTGAACTTCGTCGAGCCCAACCCCGAGGTCCCCTTCGACAGCCTGCCGATGCGGGTGGTGCAGACCCTCACCCCATGGCCGGAAAGCGGTGGCCGAGCAATCGCAGGCGTCAGCGCCTTCGGCTTCGGCGGCACCAACGCGCACGTCGTGCTCACTGATGCCCCGCAGGTTCGGGTCAGCGCGGCCGAGCACGGCACGGCACCGGAGCGAGCCGAGTTGCTGCCGCTTTCGGCGCGCTCCCCCGAGGCCCTGACCGCACTGGCCGGCCGGTACGAGTCGGCGCTGGCATCCGGGGTGGGGCTCACCGACCTGTGCTACACGGCAGGCGCCCGTCGCGGCCATTACGAGCATCGGTTGTCCGTAGTCGCCGACTCTTCCGCCGCGATGTCCGAGTCCCTGGCCGCCTACCGGCACGGGCAGCCGTGGCCCGGGGTCTCCGTCGGGCGGTGCCGTACCGGCCAACGACCCGACGTGATCTTCGCCTTCTCCGGTCATGGCTCGCAGTGGCGCGGCATGGGCCGGCGACTGCTGGCCGAGGAGCCGGTGTTCCGCGACGCCTTAACAGCGTGCGACCGCGCGCTCGAGCCCTGTCTGGGAAGCTCAGTGCTCGAGGCACTGGCCAGGGACGACGAAGAACTCACCGATATCGGCCTGATCCAACCCGCGATATTCGCCATCCAGGTGGCGCTGGCCGCTCTATGGCGCTCATGGGGGGTCGAGCCCACCGCAGTGGTGGGGCACAGCATGGGTGAAGTTGCGGCGGCGCACGTCGCCGGTGCGCTGAGCCTCGAAGACGCCGCACGGGTGATCTGCACCCGAGGCCTGGTGCTCCGAACGATGCGTGGCCGCGGAACGATGATGGTGGCGGAGCTCAGCCTGCCCGAAGCGCAAGAGCTCATCGCTGGCCGGGAAAGCCAAGTCGCGATCGCCGGAAGCAACAGCCACCGATCGACGGTGTTTTCCGGGGATCAAGCGGTTTTGGCGGACCTGGTGCCTGTGCTGCACGAGCGCGAACGGTTCTGCCGGTGGGTCGACATCGATGTGGCCCCCCACAGCCCGCAGATGGACCTGTTGGCCCCCGCTTTTCGCGCCGGCCTCGTCGGACTGCGGGCGACCGCACCGACGATCCCCATGTACTCCGGGGTGACCGGAGACCTGCTGACCGACCGCTTGACGGACGCCGACTATTGGGCGGAGAACCTGCGCTCGCCGGTGCACTTCTCCACTGCGCTGCGGCGGCTGCTGGACAGTGGGCATGATGCGGTCGTCGAGATCAGCCCGCACCCAGTCCTGCTGACCGCTATCCGCGAGGACGCCGATGACATGCGGCGGAGCTGCACCTCCCTGCCATCCATGCGGCGTGACGACGGGGGACGAGCGACCGCGCTGGCATCGCTGGGCACTCTCTACGCCCTTGGTCAGCCAGTCGCCTGGGAGCAGCTGTACCCCTCGGGCAGCCACTGCGTAGCCGCACCCACCTACCCGTGGCAGCGTGTCCGCACCTGGGTGGACGTGGAGAGCATCGTCGCGCCGCCGCACGGCGCCGGCGCCGACCTGCTGCGCGACCGGATGTACCGGCTGCAGTGGCAGCCCGCATCCATCCCGTCAGAGCGGGACGGGTCGAGCCGGCCGGTCGAAGCCGGAAGCTGGCTCATCTTGGGCGACGGCGGGGTCACCACCGACACGCTCCGGGAGCACCTCGAATCGCATTCACAAATGTGTGTGGTGGTCGAGCCGGGAGTCGACTTCGAGCGTCTCACACCGGACAGTTACCGTCTCGACCCGGCGCAACCCGAACATTTCCGGCGGCTGCTCGAAGACGCGTTCACCGACGAGCGGCCACCGTGCCGCGGCGTCGTGCATCTGTGGGATCTGCTGGCCACGCCGCCGGCCGACACGTCACCTGAGTCGCTGGAGTCCGACACCACCCTGGGCCCGGTGAGTGCGCTGCATCTCGTGCAAGCGCTGGCGCTGGCCGGTTGGCAGACCCCCCCGCGGCTGTGGCTGGTGACCGCCGGAGTGCAGGTGACAGATACCTCCAAAACGACCTCCAAGACCGGCACCGAACCCGTATCGATCGCCCAGGCTCCGGTGTGGGGGCTGGGACGCACCATCGACCACGAGCACCCGGAACTGCACTGCACCTTGATCGACTTGTCCGCGGGCGGCGGCCCGGAGGAGGCCCCGGAAGAAGCCTCGGAAGAACTCGGGGCCCTGTTCCGGGAGGTGTGGGCGGATGACCGCGAGGATGAGGTGGCACTGCGGGGCAGCCGCCGCTACATCGGGCGGCTGACCCCCTACGACGAGGCCGAACCCGTCGAGCCCCCCGCCTTCAGGGGCTTCAAAGCCGAAGCCACCTATCTTGTCACCGGCGGACTCGGCGCGCTCGGGCTCGCGGTGGCCGCGTGGATGGCTGAGCAGGGCGCCCGGCATCTGGTCCTGATGGGACGTCGCGGAGCCTCGGCATCGGCGCAGGAGAAGCTGGACGCGCTGCGAGCGGCCGGCACCGAGGTGATCGTCGCAAAGGGCGACGTCGCCACAGCCGACGACGTTGCGGCGGTCCTCGGATTGATCGCCGAGTCGATGCCGCCGCTTCGCGGGGTCGTACATGCGGCCGGAATTGCCGACGACGCCATCGTGCAACGCCTCGACGAGCCGAAACTCCGCAAGGTCATGGCGCCGAAGGTTCAGGGCGCCTGGAACCTGCACACGCTGACCAGAGACGCGGAACTGGACTTCTTCGTACTCTTTTCGTCGGCCGCGGCACTGCTGGCACCGCCTGGGGGCGGGAACTATGCGGCAGCGAACGCCTTCCTGGACGCGTTGGCGTGGCATCGCCGCGCCGAAGGCCGGCCGGCATTGAGCATCGACTGGGGGCCCTGGGCTGAGCTCGGCTTCTTCACACGCTCTGAACTGCAAGGCTACTTCGCCCAGTTCGGAGTCCAGGCCATACCTGCGGCGCAATGCCTGCAAGCGCTGTCGCGTTTGCTGGGACGGTCCGCCACCCAGGTCGCGGTCCTTCACGTCGACTGGGCGCGATGGCAGCCCGACGTGCAGCCGCCGATGCTCGCGGACCTTCGCGTTGCCCCGTCAGGTGACAAGGCGGAAGGCCGTGCGTCCGAGCCGGGAAGCGGGCTCTACGACGCGCTGCAGTGCGCGACACCAGAGGAGCGCCAAGGGATGCTGGAGTCGTACCTGTGTGAGCTCACTGCGGGCAAACTCGGACTCGCCCCGTCGCGCCTGGACATTCAGGCACCCCTGAACAGCCTCGGCGTCGACTCGCTCATCACGTTGGACCTGCGCATGCAGGTGGAACGCGACCTAGGCGTCGTCGTGCCGGTCACCCGGCTGCTGGAGGGGCCGAGCGTGGCCAGTCTCGCCGGTTGGCTCCGCGACCACCTGCCCGAGGTAGCCGCCGGCACATCCGCTACGCAGCCCGACCGGGCGCCGCAGGCGACCGCGCTGGAGGAGAAGGCCCCGCAGGAACCGGACGGCGCGCCGTCACGCGGCATCGACCTGCTCACGCAGGTATCTGAGTTTTCCGATGATGCCGTGGAAGAACTGCTCCAGAGGGTCTTGGCCGAACGAGGAGACGAGCGAGAGCTTGCCGTGAAAGAAGGAAGTAAGTGATGACCGATAAGTCCATCGATATCTCCGGTCTGTCTCCCGAGGGAAAACGCGCGCTGCTGTCCCAGCTGCTCATGGAGAAAGCGGAGGCGTCGGCCTCGGTGTATCCGCTGTCGTATGGACAGCGATCCATGTGGTTCATCCATAAACTTGCGCCGGCCAGCGCCGCCTACACCATCACGTATGCCGCGCGGATCAGCGGCGAGCTCGACGTGCCGGCGCTGGAGCGCGCGGCCCAGGCACTCGTTGACCGGCATCCGATACTGCGGACCACTTACGCCGAGCGCGACGGGCAACCGGTCCAACTCGTTCATCCACAATGGTCGGTGCGGATCGCCCGGCACCACCTCGGTCCCGGTGAGCCCGAGGTCGACGAGTGGATCCGCCGGGAGGCCGATCGTCCTTTCGACTTGTATACCGGTCCGGTATTGCGGCTGACACTGCTAGAGCGCGCACCCGGTGAACATGTACTCGTGTTGGTGGTGCATCACATCGCCGTGGACTTCTGGTCCATCGACGTGATTCTCGACGAACTGCGCATGCTCTACGCCGCCGAGCATGGTGCGGCCCCGCCTCCGCCGCCGGCGGAAAGCTTCGTCGACTACGCCAACCAGCAAACCCGGATGCTCGCCGGTGCCGAAGGCGAGGAGCTCTGGTCCTACTGGCGTGAGGAGTTGGCCGGCGACCTGCCGGTCCTGCAATTGCCCACCGACCGGCCGCGACCGGCTGTCCAGACCTACCCCGGCGCCGTGCACCGATTCACCGTCGACGAGACGGTGGCGGCCGGGATCATTCGGCTAGGCCGGAGCGTGGGCGCGACGCCCTACATGACAACGCTGGCGGCCTACGCCACGTTGCTGCACCGCTACAGCGGCCAGGGCGACCTGGTCATCGGCTCACCTTTCGCGTGCCGCGACCGGGTCGCCGTGGAGGGTCTGGTCGGCTACCTCACCAATCCGGTGGCGCTGCGCGCCGACCTGCATGACGATCCCACGTTCACGGCACTGCTCGGCCGTATCAAGACCAAAGTGCAGGGCGCCCTGGAACACCAGGACTATCCCCTAGCGCTGCTTGTTGAGCGGCTTCGGCCGGTGCGCGACCCGGGCCGCACGCCACTGTTTCAGGTCTCGTTCGCCTGGGAGCAAACGCGCCGCTTCTCCGACGAGCCCGGTCCGGGACTCGGTGGGCTGCCGATGGAGACTCTCCACGTCGGGCAGGGCGGCGCGCCGTTCGATCTGATGGTGGAGATAGCCGAAAGCGGCGGGAAGCTGTCCGGCGTAATGCAGTACAACACCGACCTTTTCGACGCAACCACGATTGAGCGGATGGCCGGCCACTTCGCCACCCTCCTCGGCGGTATCGTCGCCGATCCCGGCCGGCCAGTCTCGCAGCTGCCGCTGCTCACCGGGGAGGAGCTCCGCCAGCTGGCGGCATGGAATGACACCGAGGTCGTCTATTCCAAGGCCCCCGCCTACCTGCACGAAATGGTCGCCGCAACAGCCGCACGCTTCCCGGACGCGGTCGCGGTGACGTTTGATGGCCGCGAGTTGACCTATGCGGAACTCGACAACCGGGCCAACGACCTGGCACACCGGCTGCGGCAGCTCGGCGTGGGTCCCGACGTGATCGTGCCAGTCCTGATGGACCGCTCCGAGAACCTGGTTGTGGCGCTGCTGGGTGTCCTCAAGGCAGGTGGCGCCTTCCTGCCGCTGGACTCCACGCAGCCGTCGCAGCGCATGGCTGCGATGCTGGCCGACGTTTCGGACGCGCCCGTCTGCGTCACCCACGAGCGCAACCTCGTGCTCCTGCCGCCGGAATTCACCAGTCACCGGCTCTGCCTGGATCTGCCGTCGGCGCCATCGGGCGCGGATGCCACGCCCGCTCCCGTCGTTGCCGAAATCACCGGTATGACGCCGGCGAACCTCGCCTACGTCATTCACACGTCCGGTTCCACCGGTAAGCCGAAGGGATGCCTCAACACCCACGCCGGGATCCGTAACCGGCTGCTGTGGATGCAAGACGCCTACCGGCTGACCGGCGACGACCGGGTGCTGCACAAGACCCCGGTGAGCTTCGACCCGTTCGTCTGGGAGATCTTCTGGCCGCTGATCGTCGGCGCCCGGGTGGTCGTTGCAAAACCCGAGGGCCACAAGGACGCCGCATACCTGGTTCGGACCATCATCGAACAGGACGTCACCACGATGCATTTCGTGCCGTCGATGATGCGCCGCTTCCTCGCCGAGCCCGGTGTCGCCGGGTGCACCCCGCTGCGCCAGGTGTTCTGCAGCGGCGAGGCCCTGCCGTATGACCTGAGAGACCACTTCCTGGCCACCCTGGACGCCGAGCTCTACAACCTCTACGGCCCCACCGAGGCGGCGATCGATGTCACCCACTTCCACTGCCAACGCGGCGAATCCGGCACGTTGGTGCCGATCGGGCGACCGATCGCCAACACCCGAGCGCACATTCTGGACGCCCATATGCAACCGGTGCCGGTGGGTGTGCCCGGCGAGCTGTTCATCGGCGGTGTCGGGCTCGGGCGCGGCTACCTCAACCGGCCCGACCTGACGGACGCCGTTTTTGTCGCCGATCCGTTCGGCGGCGATTCTGGGGAGGCCGGCCGGCGGCTTTACCGCACCGGTGACCTGACCAGGTACCTGCCCGACGGCAACATCGACTACCTGGGACGCCTTGACTTCCAGGTGAAGATCCACGGCTTCCGGATCGAGCCGGGCGAGGTGGAGGCCGCACTGGCGAAACACCCCGCGGTGGCCGAAAACGCGGTGGTGACCAGAACGGACAGCCGCGGAAATACCATCCTTGTCGCCCACGTCGTGGGGGTCGACGGCGCCGCGCCGTCGACAGCGGAGTTGCGCCGCTTCCTGCTGGAGCTGCTTCCCGCCGCCATGCTGCCGGCCGTCTTCGAGGTGAAGGACGCGTTGCCACTCACGTCGAGCGGAAAGGTGGACCGTAAGGCCTTGATGGCAGCCGTCGGCGCAACGGGGTCGCAGGAGCCGGCATTCGTCGCTCCACGCACGCGCACCGAGCAGGTGCTGGCCAAGATCTTGTGTGAGGTATTGGATCTGGAACGGATCGGCGTCAACGACGATTTCTTCGCTCTCGGTGGCGCCTCGACCCAGGCCCTGGAGGTCGCGGTGCGGGCGAACGCGGCCGGCCTGGCACTGCGACCGGAGTCCATATTCGTGTACGGCACGATCGCCGAGATCGCCGCCGAATACGGGCAGGTCGCCGAGGACAAGCCGGATCGCTTTGAAAGCCCCGCCGAGGCTGTCGTCACTGCGCCCGCCCCCGAGAAACGGGCGCAAGCCAAACCCGAAGAGAAGCGAAACACGGTGATCGAAAGCATCGGCGTATACCTGCCGGCGCGGAAGGTGTCGACCGCGACGGTCATGGCAGAGTGCGCCAACGAGATCCGCATACCGCTGGAACGCCTGACCGGCATCAAGAACCGACGGGTGGTCGGCGACGGCGAGTTCTCGATCGACCTTGCCAGGAAGGCGGCGACCGACTGCCTGGCCCGGTCGAGCTATCGGCCCGAGGAGATCGACCTGGTCATCGCCTGCAACATCTCGCGTTGCGACGGACCCGGGCACAGGTTCACCTTCGAGCCCAGCACCGCCGCGCGGCTGCGCGATCAATGCGGCCTTGTCAACGCGCTGGCCTTCGACATCAGCAACGCCTGCGCCGGGATGTTCACCGGCATCACCGTGGCGGACGCTTTCCTGCAGACCGGACTGGTTCGGAGCGCCCTGGTGGTGAGCGGCGAATACATCAGCCACCTCACCGAGACCGCGCAAAAGGAAATCGAGGGGCCGATGGACCCGCGGCTTGCCTGCCTGACCCTCGGTGACGCCGGCGCGGCGGTGATCCTGGAGCGCGGGCCCAACAACCGGGTCGGTTTCCACGACATCGATATGGCGACCCTCAGCCGGTACGCCAAACTATGCATCGCCAAGACAACCGAGGGCCCGCACGGCGGCGCCATCATGCTCACCGACTCGGTCACGCAGACCGCAATCGCGGTCAAGCATGCGGTGCCCTACGTCGCTGCGGTAATGCAGCGGCACGGGTGGCGGCCCGAGACCATTGACCACATAGTGATGCACCAGACATCGGAGTCGTCGCTCAACGACGCAGTCATCGCCATCAACCGGATGTTCGGACAGGGCGCAGCCGACCGGAGCAACACCATCTACAACCTGGCGGAGCGGGGGAACACCGCCAGCACGGCGCACTTCGTCGCACTGAGCGACTACATCCTCAGCAACCGGATCAATTCTGGAGACAACGTGGTCTTCGGCATCACCGGCTCGGGACAGACCGTCGGCGCCGCGCTGTATACCTTCGACGACCTACCCGACCGGGTGCGCCGAGGCGCCAGCGGCCAGCACAGCCGCAGCACTCGGACCGACACTTTCCGCAAAGAGGCATTGGCGACGCCCCGCGTCCGCATCGACAGCGTAGGCATCGCTCCCGCTGGGCAATCGGCGCGTCCGAGCTCGATACAGCTCGCGGTTCAAGCCGCAACGGCGTGCCTTGACCGCAGTGGCCTTGATCGGGCAGCACTCGATCTGATCCTCCACGCCGGCGTCTACCGCGACGACTTTCTCAGTGAACCCGCAGTTGCCGCGCTCATCGCCGGCGAACTCGGGATCAACGACGACGCGCAGTCCCCGGACGGGCCCAAGACCCTCGCCTTCGACGTCCTCAACGGCGCGGTCGGCTTCCTCAACGCCTGCCACGTCGCCGCCGGAATGATCGGGGCGGGAAAGGCCGAACATGCGCTGGTGGTGACCGCGGAGATCGAAAACAACACCCCCGAAAGCGGCCATCCGTTAAACGGCATCAACCAGACCGGCTCAGCCATGCTGGTCAGCCGAAGCGACGGTACGGAAGGCTTCGGCCGCTTCATCTTCCAGCACCACCCGGAGTACGGCGGGGCGCTTGCCACCTACACTCAGGAAGCGGACGGCCGGACCTGGCTGCAGATCGACCGCGACCCCGACCTCGCCGGCCTTTACCTGAGCTGTATCCCCTCCGCCGCCAAGGAACTCTTGGCGCTGGAGGGACTGGACCCCGCCGACATCGCGGTCGTGTTCCCGCCGTATCTGTCCCCGGCGGCGCTTGACGAACTGGCCGCCTCGATCGGCATCCCCAGATCACGGTTCGTCGACCTTGCCGTCGACACCGACCCGTTCACCTCGTCCCTGCCGTACGGGCTGGAGCAGGCCCGCCAGCACGGGCTGGCACGGCCGGGCGACATCGCGCTGATCGTGACGGTCGGCTCAGGTATCCAGGTCGGCTGCACCACCTACCGGTTCTGATTCCCATGCTGGCGTTCGTCACCGGAGGAACCGGGTTCGTCGGGTCGAACCTGGTGGCCGCCTTGACCGACCGAGGGATCAGAGTCCGAGTGCTGCGGCGACCAACCTCGTCGCTGGCGGGACTCGATGGCCTGGCCTTCGAGACGTGTGTCGGCGACGTGCTGGACGGTGTTGACACGCTCGCCGCAGCGATGGCCGACTGCACCTGGGTGTTCCACACCGCGGCGATCTCCGCCTACTGGCGCTACCGCGGGCGGAATCGCCTCTACCGCACCAATGTTGAGGGGACCCGCAACGTGTTGGCCGCCGCCTTGCGCGCCGGTGTGGAACGGTTTGTCCTCACCAGCTCGATCGCCGCGCTGGGCGTGCCGGCACCCGGGCGAACGCTCACCGAGGCCGACCACTTCAACCTGCCTCCGCGCAGGTTCCCGTACGGACACAGCAAGCACCTCGCGGAGTGCGAGCTGCAACGCGCGGTCGCCGAGGGGCTTCAGGCCGTGGCGGTCAATCCGTCGGTCGTCATCGGGCCGCGCGACGTCAACCGCACCGAAAGCGCGATGTTCGTCGAGGCCGCGCAGGGACGGTTGCGGGTGGCCGCGCCTGGCGGCACCAACTTCGTCGCGGTCGGCGACGTGGTACAGGGGCACATTGCCGCCGCCGAACGGGGACGCGTCGGTGAGCGCTACATCCTGGCCGGCGAGAACCTAAGCTTCCGTGACGCTTTCACGACCGTCTGCGACATAGCCGGCCGGCCCGGGCCGGCGGTCGTCCTGCCGCGGTGGACCATACCGGTGGCGGCGGCGGCCGTGGGCGCGGCCCGCTTCGTAGTCGGCCCTCGCCTGCCCATCGACGAAAACCAGATGCGGTTGTCGTCTGCTGCCATCTACGCCGACGGCAGCAGGGCCCGCACCGAGCTGGGCGTGCCCTGCACGCCGTTCCGCGCCGCCGCCCAGAGCGCCTACGACTGGTACCTGGAAAACCACTACCTGGGCAAACAGGCCACCATCCCCGAGGCACGCTGACAGCGATGGCACGAACGGTCCACGCGGTTCCCGGCTTCACCGGCGACGTGGTCCATCCCGACAGCGCCGACTACGACTCGGCGCGGCAGGTCTTCAACGGCCTGATCGACAAGCGGCCCGCCGTCGTGCTGCGCTGCCGCTCCCGCGCAGACATTGTCGCCGCCGTCCGCTACGCCGTCGGCTCCGGAGCCGAGATCGCGGTGCGGTGCAGCGGGCACAGCGTCGCAGGACACTCCTCGACCGATGGCGGTATCCTGATCGACCTCTCCCTCATGCGCGGCGTAATTGTTGACCCCGAGCACCACATCGCGGTCATCGAGCCCGGCGCGACCTGGCGCGACATCGACCAGGTCACCGCCCGCCACGGTCTGGCCTGCCCCGGCGGGGTGGTGTCATCGACGGGCGTGGGCGGGTTCACGCTCGGCGGCGGCGTCGGCTGGTTGTCCCGGACATACGGGTTGACCTGCGACAACCTGACCGCCGCGGAGCTGGTGCTCCCCGCCGGGGAGGTGCTGTACGTCAGCGAGTCGCAGAACCCGGAGGTCCTGTGGGGACTGCGCGGTGGCGGCGGCAACTTCGGGGTGGTCGCACACTTCGTGCTCGACCTGCATCCGGTCGATCACGTCATCGGGGGCGTGCGAGCCTACGACGACGTCGACGCCGAGGCCGTGCTCGAACACTTCCGCGCCCAGATGGACAACGCCGACGACCACCTCGCGTCCGTCGTCGACTTCGGAACTGATGAGAGTTCAGGACGCCGCCTGGTCACGATCCTCGGCTGCTCGACAGGCTCCAAAGAGGTCGGTCAGGCCGCTATCGGTGCGCTGCTGCAGGTCCGCGGGGTGACCACCGAACCGGTGATGTCGCTGCAGCGCGAAATGGGGTATCCCACCTGGCAACAGGTCCTCGACCACACGGCCCCGTTCGGCCGGTTGAACTATTGGAAGTCGACATTCCTGACGGAGTTGTCCGACGAGGCGATCCGACGCATCGCGCTGCTCGGGCGACCTCTCCCCACGCCGCAAACACATCTACACCTGATCCGGCTCGGGGGCTTTCCGAGCCGTGTTCCGCCGCAGGCGACAGCCTTTTCGACCCGCAACCATCCCTACATCGTCCATCTGATCACCACGTGGACCGACCCCGCTGACACCGAACGATGTGAGTCATGGGCCGATGAGGCGTACGAAACTTTGCGCCCCCTCGGTCCGTCAAGCGCGTATCTCAACTTCGTCGGCGATGAAGGGCAGGCCCGCATCCGGGCCAGCTTCGGTGAAGTCAACTACCGGCGCCTCGCCAAGCTGAAGGCTCGCCTCGACCCGGACAACCGCTTCGCCCTCAATCAAAACATTGAGCCCGCCACGGATACGTGAACGCAGCCGGCCAATCGCGTTCGACGAAGCGTCGCGCCGTCACGTCGACTTGCTTGATAGCAGAGCACGCGTGGAGTGACGTCGAGATTTTCGAACTCCCGGGATTGGACTGGTCTGCGGTGAATGCAGTGGAGGAGCGGACTCTGGCCGAACGTCTGGCGGGCTGGCAAGAACGCTATCGCGACGTGACGGTGCAAAGGCTCCCGGTTTGTGATCGACCGGCACGCGCACTGATCGAAACATCGGAATCTGCACAACTTCTGGACCTCGGCAGTAATGGGCGAGTTGTTTCGCTGGCCTGCTTTTGGGTTCGGTCAGCAACGGTGTCGTTCGAGCCGTCCGTGTGCCGGTGATCGTGGCGCGCTCGCGGGGCCGAGAACCGATGACCTTGTCCTCTGGCAGCAGGGCTTTCGGCCCTAACCCGCTATACCCGGGGGCCGGAGAATCAGTAGCAGCGTTGCGGACTTCGTAGGGAGGGGAATCCGATGACAGAGGCCACGTCGTCGTTCTCCACATGGCGCAAGGTTGCTATGGCCATCTGGTGCCCACGGAGGGACCAGATGATTTGGGCGACGTCAGATATCGAAGCCTCCCGATTGCTGCAATACATCGATCGCGGTCGTCACACCACCGGACAGCACGTCACGTCGAAACCTTCGCCGTGCGGACGGGTCCGCCCGCCGGCGCGCCCGCTCGGCCGGGACAGCGTGAAGCGATGACCACCAACGTCGGCCTGGACCGCGACACCCTCGACTTGATGCTGGACTCATTGGACGAGTTCGTCGCCGCGGCCCTCCCGGACCAGCGCCGGCTGGAACTCGACCGCGAGGACATCTGTCCGGAGGAGACCATCCGTGCGATGTGCGGTGAGGACCTCGGCGTGCAGCTGGTGTTCATTCCCGAGGAGTACGGCGGCCTGGGGGGCGGGGCGTTTGACTCGTACCGGGTGTGCGAACGGCTTGCACGCGTCGACATCGGGGTCGCGACGGCGGTGTTCGCCACGTTCCTCGGCAGCGACCCGATCCTGGTAGGCGCGACCCCTGAGCAGCGCAAGGAGTGGCTGGGACGCATTGCTGAGCAGGGCATCCTGTTTGCCTACGCCGCCACCGAGCCCGAAGCGGGAAGCGACCTGGCCGCCATGTCGACGACAGCAACACCGGTCGAAACCGACGGCCAAGTGACCGCCTACCGGCTCAACGGTCGTAAGCAGTGGATCAGCAACGGCTCGATCGCCGACGCCTACTCGGTCTTGGCACTCGCCCCTGGCGGCCCGTCCTGGTTCATCGTCGAGAAGGGCACTTCCGGTTTCTCGACGGCACCGCCGGAAGACAAGCACGGTATCCGGCTGTCCAACACCGCGGCGCTGTTCCTCGACGACGTGGT
>Ga0182030_10009232_pt1 | contig 20221 bp, 18 predicted proteins | sample 812S3MmetaG_FD_121299 | JGI IMG/M metagenome (GOLD analysis project Ga0182030, IMG submission 121299) | Permafrost microbial communities from Stordalen Mire, Sweden - 812S3M metaG (Illumina Assembly) | ecosystem: Environmental > Terrestrial > Soil > Wetlands > Permafrost | place: Sweden... | reverse complement strand
CCGCCGCGCCCGAGCATGCCGCCGCGCCCGAGCATGCCGCCGCGCCCGAGCATGCCGCCGCGCCCGAGCATGCCGCTGCGCCTGAAGAAACCGTTGCGCACGATTCGGCCGCTGACGCGGGAACGGTCTCGGCGGCTGCCGACGACTCGGCCTCGCATTTCGAACACGGGCCCGCCCCAGTGCTGCCGGGCCGCGAGAGCGTCCCCGCGGAACGGGCGGAAATGGCGCGCGTCGACGCCGATTTGCTCGACACCATGCTCAACAACGCCGGGGAGGTGAGCATCTTCCGTGCGCGCCTCGACCAGCAAGTCAACTCGATCGATTTCAATTTGGCGGAGTTGGCGCGCACGGTTACGCGCCTGAAAGAGCAGTTGCGGGGAATGGAGATCGAGACCGAAGCGCAGGTTCTCAACCGGCATCAGGATACCGATCCGAGGCGCAACGATTTCGATCCCTTGGAGCTCGACCGCTACTCGGCTTTGCAGCAGTACTCGCGCGCGCTCGCAGAAACCTCCGGCGACGTGGCGAGCATCCAGGGGCTGCTCGAGACGCTGACGCGCGAAGCGCAGAACCTGCTCATCCAGCAATCGCGCGTCATCACCGAGCTGCAAAACAGCCTGATGCGCACGCGCATGGTGCCGTTCCAGCGCCATGTGCAGCGCTTGACGCGCCTGGTCCGCCAGGCGGCGAACGACACGGGCAAGCGAGCGGAATTGGTGGTTCAGGGCGCCGCCGCGGAACTGGACCGGCAGATGCTGGAACGCATGGTGCCGCCGCTCGAACACATGCTGCGCAATGCCGTCGTGCACGGCGTCGAGCTCCCGGAACGCCGCACGGCACAGGGGAAGCCCGACGTGGGCCGCATCTCGATCAGCCTGGAGCGGGACGGCGCCGAGGTGGTGATCGTAGTCGCCGACGACGGCGCGGGCATCAACGTGAAGCTGATCCGCGAAAAGGCCATCGTGCTGGGGCTGGCCGACCCCGAGGCCAAGCTAACCGACGAAGAGGCCGTCCAGCTCATTCTGGAGCCGGGTTTCAGCACCGCGGGCCATCTCACGCAAGCGGCGGGACGCGGCGTGGGAATGGACGTGGTCGCCACCGAGGTCAAAAAGCTCGGCGGCGGATTGTTCATCGATACCACGGCGGGCAAGGGGACGCGCTTCACCATCCGCCTGCCCTTCACCCTGGCGATCAGCCAGGCGCTGATCGTGCGCGTTGCGGAGGAAACCTACGCGCTGCCGCTGGCGACGGTTGAAGGCGTAGTGCGCCTGCCGAGAAACATCGTGGCGCGCCACCTGGGCAAGGACGCTCCGCAGTTCGAATACGGCGGGCAGAAATACCGCTTTCAGCAGCTGGGCTCGTTCGTGGGCCTCGGTCCCACGCGATTGCCCGAATCGGACGTGTCGATATCGGTCGTGCTGATCCGGGCGGGCGAGCATTCCACCGCCCTGGTGACCGACGAACTGGTCGGCAGCCGCGAAATCGTGGTGAAGTCGCTGGGACCGCAGATTTCCGGAATCCGCGGAATCGCCGGCGCCACCATCCTGGGCGACGGCCGCATCGTCATCATCCTCGACATGGGTTCACTGGTTCGCTCCGAATGGCGCGCGCGCCCGACGGAGACGGTGGTGCTCGATCAGCGCGATCGGCGCACCTTCGCGCTGGTCGTGGACGACTCCATCACCGTCCGCCGCGTGACCCAGCGCCTGCTCGAGCGCAACGGCATGCGGGTGCTCACCGCCAAGGACGGAGTGGATGCCGTGTCGCTGCTGCAGGAGAATCTGCCGGACATCATATTGCTGGACATCGAGATGCCGCGGATGGACGGCTATGAAGTCGCCGCTCACGTGCGCAACGATCCGCGCCTGAAGGACATTCCGATCGTCATGATCACATCGCGGGTGAGCGAGAAGCACCGGGCGCGGGCCATCGAGCTCGGCGTCAATGACTATCTCGGCAAGCCCTACCAAGAAAGCCAGCTGCTCGATGCCATCGAGCCGCTCGTCAACCTCCGCAACGCCGTCGCGAGATAGTCTCCATGTCCGATTTGCGCGACGAGTTGTACAGCCTGCTGGTGCCGTTGGCGGGCGAGAGATTGATCGTACCGCGGGCCTGCGTCGCGGAGGTCATCGGCTATCAGGCGCCCGCGGAAATGACCAATGCGCCGCCGTGGTACGCGGGCCTCGTCAGCTGGAACGGGCGCAGCGTGCCGGTGGTGTCTTTCGAGGGCGCGTTCGGCCAGACGCTGCCGAGCGTCTCCAGCCGTACGCGGATCGTGGTCTTCCACGCCGTCGGCGGAAAATTGCAGTCGGGCTACTTCGGCATGCTGACTCAGGGGTTCCCGCAGCTGGTGCGGGTCAACGCCGATGTGGTGCGGCCGGATCCTTCGCGCAGCTTCCCCGAGCGCTCGCCGGTGATCTGCCAGGTGCGCATGATCAATGAGACGCCGCTGATTCCGGATTTGCAGCGCCTGGAGCAGATGATCGCCGAGGAGACCTCGGTGATGCCGATCTGAGCGCTTCGGCAAGCTCCTCCGTGCCCCGCTTCACGGTTCAGTGCAATAAACCGAATACCGCCACGCTAGCGGTGGTGCCGACGAAGACCTTGCCGTCGGCGACGGTCGGGGTGATGAACTTGTTGCCCACGCCGAAGTGGTCCCGGTTGGCGCTCGCCTGGTTGCTGTTGTACAGCTCATGGGCGAGATTGGCGGCGTCGTAGGCGTGCAGGACCGCCGGGTTGGTGTTTTCGTGCGCCCAGAGGATGCCGTTGGACGTGCCGTTGGCTGAGACGCCGGGTGCGGTGCCGGGATACGTGAATTGCGACGCCGTTTGCGATTGCGGAGCCGCGACGAGTTTGGCGTTCGCCATCGAAAAGGCCTTCAATGTCGCGCCCACTTCTCCGTAATACACCGCGCCGTTGAAATAGGCCGGAGTAGACCAGATGCCGGACGGCATGGCGTTGCCGACCTGCTGCCATATCTGCTGGTTGCTGGATGAATTGAACTTGCCCATGGAATCCCGGTTGACGAGATAAATGTTGCCGTCCTTGCCGGCGCCGACGACCAGATGCCGGACGGTGCCGGTCGAGTCCTTCAGATCGGGGAGCAGCATTTCGCCTCCCGAACCCAGGTCCGTATCGTGAGAGGACTCGGACACCTCGTTATACATGGTGAAGTAATCCGCGACAGCCAGCGAGCCGCCGGCGGCGGACAGCTTGAGGAAGGAGTTGCCGTAGTCCTGCTTGTTGGGGAAGCCGTTCGCATCCATCGTGGTTTCAAAGACGCCGTTGGCCGTGAGCAGGTAGATATTTCCCTGCGAATCGGCGGCCGGCCCTCCGCCGCTCATCCAGATCGCAGGTCCCGCTCCGCCGCTGTTCGGAGCGACGTTGAGCACCGCGGTCCGGGCGAGCGTGGCCGCCGAATAGGCGATGACCCAGCCGTAGTAGGGGGTGCCGTCGCAATGCGATGTCCAGCTGGTATAGATCGTGCCGCCCGTGAGCAGCAGCGCCGCTCTTTCTTCGTATTGACCGGGATCGAAGGTACTGCTGCCGCCGGCGGCGGCCGGATACGAGGCACTGACCTCCGTGGGTCCGCCGAGCAGTTCGCCGCCGCCGGCGAGATCGAGCGCGTGCAGTCGCTGGTGATACGTCGACGAGGCGTCCTTGGACATGGCGACCACGTAGAGCATGCCGTGCGATCCCGCGCTCCGATCGATGACCGGAGTGGAGGTAATGCCGAGTTCGGGCGTGACCTGCCCGCAGTTGTGGGTGTCGCTCAAGGTTTCGCCCGCGCCAAGCAGCGAAACGTGCCAGAGAGTGGAGCCGGTGTCGGCGTCGAAGGCATACACCGAGTCATGTTCGGTGGCGACGAACACCACATTGTGCGCCGATCCGGAGATCGCGAGCTGCGATGCATACAGCGGCTGGGCATCGACCTTGCCGTCCACCGCCAGATTTCGCAGCAATCCAAAATTCGCCGACGTCACGTTCGCGAGGGTCAGCGCAGTCTCGGAGGAATTCAGGCCGCTGCGGTTCAGGTCGTTCTTATAGGTGAGGACATCGGTGCCCTTCGGCGCCGCCGCGGCTTGAACCGTCAATTTCGCTTCGCGGCTGGTCGTGCTGCCGCCGGCATTGGTGACGACCACCGCGTAGGTGCTGCCGTCATCGGCCGCCGTCGTTGCAGCCGTGGTGTAGCTGGATTCCGTGGCGCCGGCGATGGACGCCGTGCTTTTCTGCCATTGATAGGTCAGCGGCGCAGTACCCGCGGCGGTGACGGTGAACACGGCCGGTTGCCCGGCAACCACGCTCTGGTCGGATGGTTGCGCGGTGATGGCCGGAGCCGAAACCGACGGCGGCGCCGGCGGCGTGGGCTGCGATGCCGCGTCGGTGTGCCCGCCTCCCCCTCCGCATGCGGCGAGGAGCAAGCAGCCTGTCACGATCGACAACATGGAATTCGCCGGGCGCATAAGCAGCTCGTTTGTTTGGGCCGACTGCGATTACAGCAGAAGACTCGAACCGTTCAAGCGCCGCCGGGGGAAACGCTTGTAGGAATTGGTCTACATATCGCCGAAGTGTGACTGCATCCACACCAGCGCGGCGATGGCGGCGGTCTCGGTACGCAATGTACGCGGCCCCAACCCCATCTGCGAGAATCCCGCCACCCGAAACGCTTCGAGTTCGTCGGGCGCGAAGCCGCCTTCCGGTCCGACTGCCATCACGGCGCGGACGGCGCCGCCGCGCGGCGGTTGCGCCGCGGTGCGCGGCGGCAGAGCGGATTGAGGTTCGAGCACCCATCGCAACGCATCATCCGGCGGCGATTCTCCGAGGTAGTTGAGCAGGGGCCGGGCGGGATCGATGTCCGGCAGGCGGTTACGTCCGCATTGCTCGCATGCACTCTGCGCGACGGCCCGCCAATGGACCGCCTTGGCCAGCGCCTGCGCCTCATCGAGCCTCACGACGCTGCGCTGACTCAAGACCGGGACGATCCGCGAGACGCCGAGTTCGGTCGCCTTCTGCACGATGAAATCCATGCGATCTCCGCGCGGCACGCATTGCACCAGCGCAACCGCAAAGGGCGATTCCCGATCGACCTCCCGGCCATCGCCCACCGACGCCGTCACGCGCGAGCCGCGCACGGCCTCGATCGCCCCCTGGAATTCACGCCCATCGCCGTTGAACAGAATGAGTTCATCGCCGCCGCGCGCGCGCAGCACCTTGGCGAGGTGCGATGCCGTCTCGCGCGGCAGTTCGACGATGCTACCCGGACTCAAGGCCGCATCGACGTACACGCGGGTCAATCGCACGTGGCGAGCTCGATGCCTTCCGCCGCAACCTGGATCATCAGATCGATTTCGCCCTCATCGACGATATAGGGAGGCATGAAATAGACGACATCGCCGATCGGACGCAGCAGCACGCCCCGCTGCAGCGAACGCCGGTAAATTCGCTGGCCGCGCCGTTCAGCCCACGGATAGGGCTCGCGGCTGCGCTTGTCCCTGGCAAACTCGGCGGCGAGAATCATTCCGCATTGCCGTACCTCGACGACATGCGGATGATTTTCCAACTCGCGCCCGCGCCGGCCGAGATACGCGGCCTTCGCGCGGTTGGCCTCGATCGTGCGCTCGTCGGCAAATATGCCGAGGGTCGCGAGGGCGGCGGCGCACGCCAGCGGATTGCCGGTATAGCTGTGCGAGTGAAGGAATGCCGTCAACTTGGTGTAGTCGTCGTAAAAAGCGGCGTAGACGTCCTCGGTGGTCATCACCGCCGACAGCGGCAGATAGCCGCCGGTGAGCCCCTTCGACAAGCAGAGAAAGTCCGGCGAGATCGCCGCCTGCTCGCACGCGAACATCGTGCCGGTTCTGCCGAAGCCGACGGCAATCTCATCCGCAATGAGATGGACGCCGTAGCGTGTGCAGGCATCGCGCAGCCGGGTCAGGTAGACCGGATGATACATGCGCATGCCGCCCGCGCACTGCACCAGGGGCTCGACGATGACGGCGGCGAGCTCGCCTGCATGCTTTGCGAGCAGCGCTTCCATGTGGGAGAACTGCCGCAGCGAGTAGTCCTCCCAGGACTCGCCGGACTCACGGTAGTAGCAATCGGGCGACGGCGCCGTCAGAACATCCATCAGCAGCGGCTTGTACAGGGTCTTGTAGAGTTCCACGTTGCCCACCGCCAGGGCGCCGAGCGTCTCTCCGTGATAGCTGTTGCGCAGGGTCATGAAGCGCGTTTTGCCCGGCTGTCCGCGATTGCGCCAATAATGGAAACTCATCTTGATCGCCACTTCCACGGCGGCCGAGCCGTTGTCCGCCAGAAAGCAGCGCGTCAGGTTCGGCGGCGTCAGTGCGACCAGCTGCTCCGCGAGGCGTACCGCGGGCTCGTGGGTGAATCCGGCAAAAATCACATGCTCGAGCTTGCCCAATTGTTCCGTGAGTGCGGCGTTGATGCGCGGATTGGCGTGTCCGAAGATGTTGACCCACCACGAGCTGATGGCGTCGAGATATCGCCTGCCGTCGAAATCCTCGAGCCAGGCTCCCGACCCGCTGCGGATCGCAATCATCGGCACGGTTTCGTGGTCCTTCATCTGCGTGCAGGGATGCCAAACGGCGCGCAGGTCGCGCGCCGCCAGCGAGGCGCAATCGGTCGATTTGTCAGGTATGGCGTTCATATACCCGGAATTGTCGCATAAGCTAATGCAGGTATCGGTAAGCTCGAGGACATGAAATTGCAGGTCGACATCGACAGCGGGCTGATGCGCGGTGTGAGGCAGGTCGCCTCGCCCAACCGCGACACGCGGCCGCCGGGCGTCGCGGCGGATTTGATGGTCGTGCACGGCATCAGTCTGCCGCCCGGAGAGTTCGGCGGACCCTGGATAGACCGGCTGTTCACCAACACTCTGCCGGCCGAGGTGCACCCTTATTTCGCCGAGGTGGCCGCGCTGCGCGTGTCCTCGCACCTGGCGGTCGCCCGCGACGGCGCCGTCACGCAATACGTCAAATTCACCGAGCGCGCCTGGCACGCGGGACAATCCAACTACCGGGGAAGGGAAGCGTGCAATGATTTCTCGGTGGGCGTGGAGCTCGAAGGCACCGATATGCTGCCGTATGAGCCGGCGCAATACGGCGCGCTGGCGCAGATCGTGGCTGCCCTGTGCGCCGCCTATCCTGGGCTGTCACCGGATCGCTTGGTGGGCCACAGCGACATCGCGCCCGGCCGCAAGACCGATCCGGGGCCGGCCTTCGACTGGCCCCGGGCCCGCAGCCTCATCGCGGCCGCGATGGCGCCGTCTCGCAGCTCTTCATGATTTGGTTCGCCGCCAGACCACCTCGCTGCCGTTTTCGTGGCGGGCCAAGACGCGCGCCAGAACGAACAACAGGTCCGAGAGCCGATTCAAATACTTGAGCGTCTCCGGATGGACGGCCTCGGTTCGCGCCAACGACCAACAGCGCCGCTCGGCTCGCCGGCATACGGCGCGGGCGAGGTGGCAGGCCGCCGCCGCGGGTCCTCCTCCGGGCAGGATGAATTCCTTCAGGGGCGGCAAGGCTTCGTTGAAACCGTCCAGCTCGGTCTCGAGCCGTTCGACCTGCGCCGCGTGGATCATGCGGTGTCCGGGAATGCACAATTCGCCTCCCAGGTCGAAGAGGTCGTGCTGCACTTCCGTGAGACAGTGCGCAATCGCCGCCGGTACGGCGGCCATGCTCAAGATCACGCCGATGGCGCTGTTGGCCTCATCGACGGTGCCATAGGCTTCCACGCGCGGGTCTTCCTTGGGGACGCGCGAGCCGTCGCCGAGTCCCGTGCTGCCGTCATCCCCGGTACGCGTATATATCCTGCTCAGCCGGTTGCCCATCGCTCGAAATCTCCTTGCCCAAGTACGACGGTAGCACAAGGTTTGCTAAGGTGGCGCCATGAGCCATTCAGCAGAACTCAAAGCGGCCCTCGAGGCGGCCGAGCAAGCCGCGGTCATCGCACGCTCGTTATTCCGGCGCAACATCGAAGTGCGCATCAAGGCGGATAAATCCCCGGTCACCGAGGCGGACGTACGCTGTGAAGTGGCGATTCGCGAGATTCTCGAGGCGCGCTTTCCTTCCTATGGATTTTACGGCGAGGAAACCGGAATTCGCGATGAGAACGCCGAGAATTTGTGGCTGGTGGACCCCATCGACGGGACCAAGGCATTCGTGCGCGAATACGCGATGTTCTCCACGCAGATCGCGCTCATGCGGCGGGGCGAAATCGTGCTCGGCGTATCGAGCGCTCCCGAATACGGTGAAATCGCCTATGCTGAGCGCGGCGGCGGTGCGCACTTGAACGGCGAGCGCATCGCCGTCAGCGATGTGTCGACGCTGGAAGCGGCGGCTCTGTCATCGGGCAACATGAAGAGCCTTGCCACGGGCCCGCAGTGGGGCCGGTATGGCGCGCTCATTGCGAGGGTCAGCCGAATCCGCGGCTATGGCGATTTTCTGCACTATCACCTGCTCGCCAGCGGCAAGATCGATGCGGTGATCGAAACCGACGTGAACATTCTGGATATTGCCGCCTGCGCCGCCATCGTCAATGAGGCAGGCGGCTGTTTCACGGATCTCGCCGGCGAACCGATTACGCTTCGATCCAATTCAGTGCTGGCCACCAACGGGCGAATGCATGAACCGGTGTTGGCGGCATTGGCTTTGCAACCAGCCGTGCAGGCATAGCGCCTCATCGGCGGAAATCGCGCCGCCTCAGCGAGCGTGCTGCGGCCAGCGAATTTCGAGCGCCGTGGCCGGGCCGATCACGACCTCGTCCAGACTCGACGCCTGGCGCCACTTATCAGGAGCGAGAACGAGTCTTCCGGCCATCAATTCCGCAGCCTGTTGGGGAAACAGAGGGACTTGAGCGGGATTGCCGTAGCCTTCCGGGAAGCGCGGCGCATCATCGACGACGCTGTATTTGTCGGTGGCGCCCAAGGTATGCAGCAATTCATGGGCTATTACCACATCGTTCTCCCCGTTCATCCGCGGCTCGGCGAATGCGTAGACGATGCCGATGAGGCCCTTGGTAAGCCCCAAGGAGTGCGGCACGGTCGGGGTCAGGGCGGGATCGCGATACAGCACGAACATGCGGATGTCCTCCGGTTCGTGAGCGTGTCCGCTCGCGCGCCAGGCCCAGAACCTGAGCCGGAGGCTCCAGACCGCCGTCGCAAGGAGGCCCGCGTCGGCCGCGCGCTCAGGCGGCTTGTTCGTCAATTCCGGTCTTAGGCGGGTTCTGACCGGCTCATTCGTGGCGAGCCGGTAGCGCTCGGCCTCGCGCGCGAAGAACCGGTCAATGGGCTTGAAGCGTTCGATGTCGAGCGACTCGACATAGGCCCGGGTGACCGGGCTGCCGTCGGCGGCGATGGGATAAATCGCGACGTACAGCGGATCGCGCCAGCGCGTACTGAGATATCCATCCTGCCAAGTCGTCAGGGCGACCATGAGCAGCACGAACAGCAGCACCGCGATGCGAATCATCTTGAATCCGCCGCGCTTCGGCGTGACGGCGCGCGAGGGTGTGCTGCGGCGGGGCCCGGCGCCGCGCGACGGGGTCACTCGGCCGACTCGATACTGAGTTCGCCGAGATCTCCATCGGCGGTGGTGTAGGTCACCAGCATGGGTTTACAGCAGACGGGGCAATCCTCGATGTACGACTGCTCGGGTACGGACAAGTCGAGGGTCAAATTGATGGTTTCCCAGCAATGGGGGCAAGTCGCATCTTGGCCCTGAATGAGGTTCATCGGCGCAATAGTACCTAAGGAAGGGCCGTTTCGGGGGCCGCCCGCAGGCGGAACGCCGCTTAATACGGCCGGGACGCCTTCGCACGCCCCAATCGGCCGGACATTGTGTTCCGGTACCCATCATAACCACCTCCGGGCCGCTATACTTCCGGATTGGCTTATGGGGCATCTATAAGAGGAATCATGGAGCCGACCGATACTTCCAGACCTGATTATTTCCATCGGGTGGTCGATTGCCAGTGGGCCTGTCCGGCGCACACCGACGTTCCCGAATACATCCGCCTGATCGCCCAGGGGGAGTTCACCGCGGCGTACATGGTGAATCGGGAGTCCAACGTATTCCCAGGCATCCTCGGGCGGGTTTGCGACCGGCCATGCGAGCCGGCCTGCCGGCGCGGACGCATCGAGGAGAAACCCGTAGCCATTTGCCGGCTCAAGCGGGTCGCATCCGATCATCGCGACGACATCACGGCGCTGCTGCCCAAGGCACCGCGCGAAAAGAACGGAAAACGGGTCGCCTGTATCGGTGCGGGCCCTGCGTCGCTCACCGTCGCAAACGATCTACTGCCTCTGGGCTACGACGTCACGATATTCGAACAGTACGGCGTCTCCGGCGGTCTGATGCGCACCAATATTCCGGCTTTCCGCCTGCCGGCCAATGTACTCGACGAGGAAATCGGCTACATCGTGGATATGGGCGCGGACCTGCGGTTGAATTCACCGGTCAAGAGCATGAGGCAGCTGCTCGATTCCGAAGAGTTCGACGCGGTTTTCGTCGGTTCGGGCGCGCCGAAGGGCAAGGAACTGGAGCTGCCGGGCCGCCACGACACGGACCGCATCCATATCGGGATCACCTGGCTGGAATCGGTCGCATTCGGCCACATCGAACGCATCGGGGAGCGGGTCCTGATCATCGGCGTCGGCAATACGGCGATGGATTGCTGCCGCAGCTCGCTGCGCCTCGGCGCCAAAAACGTCAAGGTCATGGCACGCAAGCCGCGGCAGTTCTTCAAGGCATCCGAGTGGGAGCTCGAAGATGCGGAACACGAAGACGTCGCCATCGTGATCAACCACGCTCCCAAGTCCTTCGTCACCGAGGCGGGCCGGTTGACCGGAATGATGTTCGAAAAGCTGGAATACATCATCGAGGGAGACGACATCAAGGACACGCGTTCGCTCGGGGAGGTGTTCTTCCCCTGCGACGACGTGATACTCGCGATCGGCCAGGAGAATGCGTTTCCCTGGATCGAGAAGGGAGTCGGCATCGAGTTCGATCAATGGAACGTGCCCAAGGTGGACAAGCTCACATTTCAATCCACGCTCCCGCAGGTATTTTTCGGCGGCGATGCGGCCTTCGGGCCGAAGAACATCATCTGGTCGGTGGAACACGGCCATCAAGCCGCGATTTCGATCCACAGGTTCTGCCAGGATGAACCCATCGAGGAGCGCATGCCGCGAGGCCTCACCTTGTCCAGCCGCAAGATGGGCATGCACGAGTGGGCTTATAAGAACGAATACAACAGTGTCGAGCGGCGCCTCGTGCCCCACGTGGGCTTGGTAGAGCGCTTCAAGAAGATCAACATCGAAGTGGAACTCGGATTTACCGCGGAGGAGGCGGCGCTCGAAGTGCAGCGCTGCTTGAATTGCGACATCCAGACGGTGTTTGCGGCGAAGCTGTGCATCGAGTGCGACGCATGCATCGATATCTGCCCGGTCGATTGCCTGACCATTACGCCGAACGGCTCCGAAGCCGAATTGCGGGCCCGCCTGACGGCGCCGGCGGTCAACCGTTCCCAACCCCTGTACGTCTCGGCGCCGCTGCCGCAAACGGCGCGCGTGATGGTCAAGGACGAAGACGTCTGCGTCCACTGCGGCCTGTGCGCCGAACGCTGCCCGACTGCTGCCTGGGACATGCAAAAATCGACGATCCGCATTCCGCTCGCGATCGATGAGGAGGCTTCCGTATGCCCAGCGTGAGCGCCAACGCCGGCAAGGTGAACGATTTCGTCGTGAAATTCGCCAACGTCAACGGCACCGGATCGGCGAGCGCTAACTCCCTGATCATGAAGGCGATTTTCCGGATGGGCGTGCCCGTGACCGGCAAAAATTATTTTCCGTCGAATATCCAGGGCCTGCCCACCTGGTACGAGATCCGCGTGACGCGGGACGGCTACGCGGCTCGCGCCACGCAGGTCGACATCATGGTGGCGATGAACGCGGAGACCTACTCCAAGGACGTACGGGAGTTGAGCTCCGGCGGCTACCTGATCTACGACTCGACCTGGCCGCGCAGCTCTCTCCTGCAGCGCGGAGACATCACCGTGATCGCCGTCCCGCTCGCCAAGCTGGTCAACGAAAATTTCGACGGCGTGCGAAACCGCATCCTGCTGAAGAACATTGCATACGCGGGGGTGCTGGCCGCCCTGATCGACGTCGATCTCGACGTCATCAACGCGCTCCTGGGGGAGAGCTACGGCAAGAAGCCCAAATTGCTGGATTCGAACACCAAGGCGCTGCGCCTGGGGTACGACTACGTCAAGCAGAACCTGGACTCGCCGCTGCCTCTGCGCGTGGAGCACATGGACAAGACGCGCGGCCACATCATGATCGACGGCAACACGGCCGCGGGATTGGGCTGCGTGTACGCCGGCGCGACGGTCGGCGCCTGGTATCCCATAACGCCCTCCACCTCGCTGATGGATGCATTCAAAGGCTTTTGCGAGCGCTACCGCGTCGATGCAGAGACCGGCGAGCGCAATTTCGCCATCCTTCAGGCCGAGGATGAGCTTGCCGCCGTGGGCATGGTTCTGGGCGCGTCATGGAACGGAGCGCGGGCTTTCACGCCGACCAGCGGGCCCGGGATTTCGCTGATGAATGAATTCGTGGGCCTGGCGTATTACGCCGAGGTTCCGTGCGTCATCTTCGACGTGCAGCGGGTCGGGCCCTCCACCGGCATGCCCACGCGCACCCAGCAGTCGGATCTGATGCTGTGTGCCTACGCTTCGCACGGCGACACCCGGCACGTGCTGCTGTTTCCCGCGAATCCCGAGGAATGCTTTTATATGGCCGTACAGGCCTTCGACGCCGCCGAGAGACTGCAAACCCCCGTGTTCGTGCTCTCGGATCTGGACATCGGCATGAACGATTGGATGTGTCCGGACCTGCAATGGGACGATGCCTACCGGCCCGATCGAGGCAAGATCCTGTCGAGCGAGGAGATCGCAGGCCTCGAGAAGTTCTATCGCTATGTGGATCGCGACGACGATGCGATTCCGTACCGAACGCTGCCGGGCACCAATCCCAAGGGCGCCTACTTCACCCGCGGTTCGGGACACAATCAGTACGGGGCATACACCGAGGATTCGGCCGAGTACCAGGTCGTGCTCGACCGGCTCAAGCGCAAATTCACCAATGCGCCGAAGTACCTGCCGAAACCCGTGACGATCGGCAAAGGCGGCAATGAAGTCGGCATCGTGAGCCTGGGAAGCTGCGACGGCGCCATTCGGGAGGCCCTCGATGTGCTCGGCCGGCAGAAGATCGAGGTCGACTACCTGCGCGTCAGGGCGTTTCCGTTCAACAGCGACGTCGAGGCATTCCTGAAGTCCCATTCGACCCTGTTCGTCGTCGAGCAGAATCGCGACGCGCAGCTGAAATCCTTGCTGACGCTCGAGACCGCGGTCGAGAAGTCGAAACTCTTTTCCATTTTGAGCTACAGCGGATTTCCCATGTCGGCCCAGCCCATCGTCGACGGCATTCGGGCGAAGCTCGCCGAAGCGCCGCGCCTGGCGGCCGTTCCGCGTAAATAAGCGAGTCGCCCATGTCATACATCAACAAGCCGAAAGTCGCCCATCCGTCGCTGCCGACGAACACGCTGGGGCTCACGCGCCGCCAGTACGAAGGCAGCATGTCGACGCTGTGCGCGGGATGCGGGCACGATTCGGTGACGGCGGCGGTGATCGAGGCGTGCTGGGGTTTATCGATGCGCCCGGAACAGCTGGTCAAGCTCTCAGGCATTGGCTGTTCGTCGAAGACGACGGCCTACTTCGTCAGCGGTTCGCATGGATTCAATTCCGTGCACGGACGTATGCCGTCGATCGCGAGCGGCGCCAATGCGGCCAACCGCGGGCTTACCTATATCGGCGTGTCCGGCGACGGCGATTCGCTGTCCATAGGCATCGGCCAGCTGGTCCACGTGATCCGGCGCAACGTGAACATGCTGTACCTGATCGAGAACAACGGGGTTTACGGTCTGACCAAGGGCCAGTTCTCGGCTTCCGCCGACATCGGGACCAAGGCCAAGCGCGGCGACGTCAATTCCTCGCCTCCGATCGACCCGGTGCTGCTCGCGCTCACGCTGGGCGCGACCTTCGTCGCGCGGAGTTTCTCCGGCGACAAGGCGCAGCTGGTTCCGCTCATCCAAGCCGGCCTGCGGCACAATGGATTCGCCTTGATCGACGTGCTGTCGCCCTGCGTGACTTTCAACGACCATGAGGGTTCCACGAAGAGCTACACCTTCACGCGCGAGCACTACCACGCGGCCGTGGAAACCGACTTCGTGCCGAGGGCCGAAGAGATCGCCGTGGACTATCCCGCCGGCGAGTCGATTCCGGTGAGCCTGCACGACGGCAGCCGGGTCATGCTGCGCAAGCTCGACCCTGCCTACGATCCGACGGACCGCGCCGCCGCGTACAACTACATCGAAGCCAAGCTCAAGCAGAACGAATACGTCACCGGCCTCATTCACATCAACGAGAGCGACACGACGGAATTCCACGCACTCAATCGCACCGCCAAGGTGCCGTTGAACAGCATTCCCTACGAGAAGCTCGCCCCCGGCCGCGCGGCACTCGACAAGTTGATGGCCCGCTATCGATAGGTGGTATCGATTACCCGCAGGCCAAACCCCGGCCGGCTTCGTCGTGCGGGCATAGCGCACTCCGCGAGGTCGACCCCATTCGCTGACGTTCAAGGCTGCAGGCGTGCGACCGACCAGGGTGAATTGGGAACGGCGCCGCGCTTCTCCGGCAGGGTTCGGGTCCAACGGGCGCGGTCGTGAATGCGGAATTCTCCCTCCACCCACAGTTCGACCGCGTCGGCATCCAAACGGAAACCGCCCCAATGGGGCGGCCTCGGGATATCTACCGTCACATCACCGGGCTCGTCCGAACCAGGACCCGCATAAGGAATCCCGAAGCGCCGAGCCGTCGCCGCCACGCTTTGCTCGAGCGCATGCCGGGATGGCACCGGTTCGCTTTGCGCGCTGGCCCAGGCACCGATGCGGCTTTGCCACGCTCGCGTGCGAAAATATTCATCGTTCTCCGCGGAGGACAGCGGTTCGACCCTGCCTTCCACGCGCACTTGGCGGTGGCGGTGATCCCAGTGAAATATGACCGCCGCCCGGGGGTTGGCCTCGAGTTCGCGGCCCTTGCGCGATCGATAATTGGTGTAGAAGAGAATCGAGCCGGGCTCAGCATCGATCTCCTTGCAAAGCACGACGCGCGCCGACGGGTGGCCGCGGCCGTCCACCGTGGCCAACACCATGGCGTCGGGATTGGGCTGGGCCGCGTCGAGCCGGGCCTGAGCCAGCCATTGTGCCGCCACGGTCAGCGGGTTGGCCGGCAAGGGATCAGGGAGGGATTCGGTCCACAATGTCTTTATGCTGCTGCTCATATGAGAATGTTAGCCGTGCCGGCGCGCTTGCGGTAGCCGTGAGCGGCAGGTAGAACGGAATCCGCAAAAAACCAGGGGACTGCTTCGATATGAATCTCGATGAATTGCGAACCGCACTGACCGATCTCGACGGCCAGTTGGTCGATCTGGTCGCTCGCCGCCAGGCGCTGAGTGAACAGGTGGCGGCGGTCAAACGCGCCACCGGGCGCCCGACTCGTGATTTCGGACGCGAGCGCGAGGTGATATTGCGCGGCCGCACCGCGGCGTCCCGCCTCGGTGTCTCGCCGGATCTGGCCGAATCACTGTTGCGGCAACTCATATTGTCCTCGCTGGCGACGCAGGAGCATGCGCGGGTCGCCGCCCATGCGCACGGGAGCGGCAAGCGCGCCTTGGTGATCGGAGGTCACGGCAAGATGGGCGGATGGTTCGCCGACTTTCTCGCCTCGCAGGGATTTCGCGTCGCCATCGCGGACCCCAAGGGGAGCCTGCCGGGATTCGACGCGATCGCCGATTGGCAGCAGGATCCCCTGGATTTCGATCTGATCGTTTTGGCAACCCCATTGGGCATCACGGCCGGACTGCTCGGGCTGCTCGCAGAGCGCTCGCCGCGTGGCTTGATCTTCGACCTGGGCTCGCTCAAAACGCCATTGCGCGCCGGACTCGATGCGCTCGTGAAAGCCGGGTGCCGGGTAACTTCCGTCCATCCCATGTTCGGACCGGATACGGTATTGCTATCCGGCCGGCACGTCATCTTCATCGACCTGGGACACAAGGCCGCCCTGCAGGAAGCGCAGGAGCTGTTCGCGCCCACCATGGCCGAGCGCGTGGTCATGGGTTTGGACGAGCATGACCGTCTGATCGCCTATGTACTCGGGTTGTCCCATGCTCTCAACATCGCCTTCTTCACCGCGCTCGCCGACAGCGGTGAAGCGGCTCCGCGCCTGGCCAGGCTGTCGAGCACCACCTTCGATTCACAGTTGGAGGTCGCGAGCCGGGTCGCCGCCGAAAGCCCCGACCTGTACTTCGAGATACAGAGTTTGAACGAATACGGCGGCGAGTCGCTGCAGGCGCTGCAGAAAGCGGTCGAGCAGCTGGTCAACGCCGTCAAGAACCGCGATGCGGCCGGATTCACGGCCATCATGAATCGCGGCAGAGCCTACTTGGACGTGCGGGCGGCGGCGCGCGCAGGGTGACCGCGCGACCGGGGGTTTCGGACATGGACGAGGTGATTCGAGAAAACGAAGATCTCAGGAACCGCATCAAAGAGTTGACGGCCGAGGCCACCAACAACGAAACCATCCTGAAGCGCACGCAGGCCCGCGAGCTTACGCTGCTGCGGGCGGACACCTTGGCGCAGCTGCTGCGCGCCATGGTCGAGGGACTGCGCGAGTCGTATGCCCTCGACGCGGTCAGCGTCGTGCTGCTCGATCCGCAGCATGAAGTCCGGCATTTACTGCTGGCGGGCGGCGACCGGCCGGAGGAGTTCAAGCAGATTTTCTTCGTCGATTCGCTGGTCGGCCTGGCGCCGCAGCTGGCGGTTCTGCACAAACCGTGGCTCGGCCCCTTCGTCGGGGCGGATCATCACCTGCTGTTTCCCGGGGCCCAAAACCTCAAGAGCGTCGCCCTTCTGCCGCTGCCTCGAAAGGACCGCATCACCGGCGCACTGTGTTTCGGCAGCCGTGATCCGGCCCGATTCACGCGGCATCACGGCACGGATTTTCTGGCGCACCTCGGAGCCGTCGCCGCGGTATGCATCGAGAACGCGGTCAATCGCGCCCGCCTGATGCGCGCGGGCATCACCGATTTCCTCACGGGCTGGCACAACCGGCGCTACCTGCAGCAACGGTTGAAGGAGGAGTTGGCCCGTGCACAGCGGCGCGGCGGAACGATCGCCTGCCTGATGATCGATATCGACCGGTTCAAGAGCATCAACGACGGTTACGGGCACCTGGCGGGCGATACCGCGCTCAAGGAGATAGCGCACCGCGTGGAGAGCCAAATCCGCAGCATGGACACGGCGGCGCGTTTCGGCGGCGACGAACTCGCAATCATACTTCCGGATGCAAGCGCGGCGGAAGCTGCGAGGTTGGCCGAGCGCATCCGTGAAGTCATCGCGGCGGTGCCGTTTGCCCTCAACGGTCAGATCGAACGCAGCTTGACCGTCTCGGTGGGCGTCGCCGCGGTCGCGCCGGGACGGCACGAAACCGACTTGAAGGCGGTCGCGGACCGGCTGCTGGCCGACGCCGATGCAGCCTTGTATCGGGCCAAGGCGCTCGGCCGAAACCGCGTGCAGCTGGGCACGGGCTGAGAATCCGCAACGCCGGTGAACCCGTTAAAGGGATCCGCTCAACCCGTCGTCGGGATCTCTTAAATATCTCTATATTTTCAATTACTTATAGCCTGTTCCTTCCAGGCGCCGGGCGTAGGAAAAAATAATAAAATCGCTTCGAACTGGGTTTATATACAGTTATACTATTGGGTGAAACCTGACGTTGAGCCAACGATCTTGAGAAGCGAGGGGACCATGCCTACGAAAGCGGATTCGACCAAGATTGGGCGAAGAGGAACTGCATCCACGCGGAGCGGGGGAGAAGTCGCGCCGGCCCGCATCACAGGACGGCAGCGGAGCGGCGGTAAGTCAAAGATCGGCGCCCCGGAGTTCATATATGGAGTACCGGTTCCCGATGCGCTACACGAAGTAATCGAGAACGAACGAGGCAATCTGTCCAAGGCCGAATCCGTGCTTGGCTGTTTGGCCATCTCGATGGAATACGAGGGCGATCCAATCGACCGGCCGTATTACCCGGATGTCGCGCAGCTGGCACGAGATCTCGTGAGGCAATCCATCAACGGCTTGGATTCTCTCGCGATACAGCGGCGGATGCTGCGGAATAAAATCAAGGAAAGCCAGGATGCGGAACGCATCGATGGCACCTACCGCCTGTTCGAAATCAATCGCCGGTGGATGTCATCGGCGGCGGAACAGGAACAGTCCATAACGGTATAGGAGTTCGATCCAGCGATTCACCAACGAAAAGCCGGCGCGATCCAGCAGCGAGCAGAGTTCGTCCGGTTCGAACTTCCACATGATTTCGGCGTCGATCAGTTCCCCCGCGGCCAACGCCATCGTGAAGTCGAGGGATGCGAGAGTCACGGTTTGAGCCGCGAGGCTCTCGATACGTACCTCATTCCGTTTCAAGCGCGGATCGTATTTCGAACGGTAGCGGAAGTTGTCCATGACGAAATTCCCGTCGTACCGGCGGTTGAGATGATGCAGCATGTTGAGCGTGGAACGAGGACCGAACCCGGCTGAATCGTTGTAAGCCTTGTCGATGAACGAGGCATCCTTGTGCAAATCGGCGCCCAGCAACAGATAGTCTCCGCGGTCCGCGCCCGCGAATAGATGCGCGAGGAGGTCTTCGATCTCTTGGCGCTGCATATTTCCGATCGAACTGCCCAGAAATGCGAACAGTCTGCATCGAGTGCGGCGCGGCAGCGCGCGCAACCCCTCCAGGTAAGTGGTGCCAAGGCAATGGACAAAAAGCTGAGGAAAATCGCAGACCAGTGCGTGCGCAGCTTGCGAAAGCGTTTCGGTATCGATGTCGATCGGATAATAGTCGCAGCGCGCCTCGTGTTCTGCGTACACCTCGAATAGAGTGCGCGTCTTCTCCGCCGTTCCGGCACCCAACTCGACGATGGCCGGGAATTCGCACAGTTGTACAATGTCGCCGGCATGCCGCCGAAGGAGCTCGGCCTCCGCGCGCCGCAGATAGTATTCCGGCGTACGGCATTGCCGTTCGAAGAGTTCGGTACCCGCTTCGTCGTATACGTAGACGGAAGATATCGACTTCGGTGAGGTCATGAAGTTGCGGATCACATTCGGCCCGTCGTGGGCCAATGGATCGTCTGTCGACCTCAAGACAAACCGCACCCGGTCTGCCGCCGCCGAGAGATGAGACACTCCGTTCCCCGCACCGTTATCCAAAGATGCGGCCATCCAATTGCTCAAACATCATCCGGTATTGGCCCAGATAGGCAGCCGCGCCCTCGCGCAACTCGCCGGCTCGCGCGGGCAGCAACTGGAGATAATCTGAAATGCAGCGTTTGGCACCGCTGATATGGCCAGGCTCGTGCACGTAGTGCGCCCGCATGTATTGAAACTCCGGCATTTCCGTCGAGAAGCGGTAATGCGGAAATTTCAGAAAGATATCGTGCCAGGGAACGAACTCCTCGACGCTGGTTGCTTCCGATGCCGCATGAACGCCGAGCGCGTAAGCGGCGGATTCCAGGCGGTACCAGGAGAACAGCGCGTCGCCCAGTTCGAGCGCGGCGGGGACGGCGTTTTCCCGCGCTTCGATTTCCTCCTCCGCAATCCCGAGATATTGCGCAAAATTCCGGCCGAGCTCCACGTGGGTTACTGTCTCGCGCAGACCATACTCATCGACGGCCGCGTCCAGCACATAGGCCCCGATTTCGTGGCCCTTCTTCGGCAACAGCGGAAGCACCTCATCCGACAGCCGTCCCGCAAGGATGGCAATGCCTCCGATGGTGTGCCTGTTGAAGGCAGCCATGCTCGACAGAAACAGAAGCAGCTCAGGCCGGGTCAGCGGGCGCGAAGAAAAATGACGGTTGAAAGAACGCAACGCCTCGAGCGCCGGATGGCCGGGCCACTCCCCGCAAATACTCTCGGCCTCACGGGATCCTCGTCCGCGAAAAACATCCTTGATCGTCAAATCCGGTGCCGTGTCCATGTGGCATTACCTCTTCGACTTGCAGCAGTGTTTGATCGTCAAACAGAGCATG
>Ga0182030_10009231_pt1 | contig 20221 bp, 14 predicted proteins | sample 812S3MmetaG_FD_121299 | JGI IMG/M metagenome (GOLD analysis project Ga0182030, IMG submission 121299) | Permafrost microbial communities from Stordalen Mire, Sweden - 812S3M metaG (Illumina Assembly) | ecosystem: Environmental > Terrestrial > Soil > Wetlands > Permafrost | place: Sweden... | reverse complement strand
CCGTCGAGCAGCATCTGGACACACTTGGCGTTGCCGTCCTGCCACTGCTCGGATTCCATCTCGGAACCTGACGGGTCGAACCAGGTGACGTCCTTGACCTCGAGCTCTTCGTTGAAGGCGCCGGTCAGGAAGCGGCCGCGATGGAACAGCGGCTGAGACTGGCGGATATTGATCAGGCGCTGGGTGAAATCGCGCAGCCGCCAGCCATCTTCGTCGATCGCCTGCCAGTCGAGCCAGCTGATCTCGTTGTCCTGCGCGTAGGCGTTGTTGTTGCCGTGCTGAGTCCGGGCGAATTCATCTCCCGCGAGGATCATTGGAGTTCCGCGAGACAACAGGAGCGTCGCGAGCATGTTGCGCATCTGGCGCAGCCGAAGACTCCTTATATCCGGGTCCGCGGTTTTTCCTTCGACCCCGTGATTCCAGGATATGTTATTGGAATGGCCGTCGCGGTTTTCTTCTCCGTTCGCGTCATTGTGCTTGTCGTTGTAGGAAACGAGGTCATTGAGCGTGAAGCCGTCGTGGGCCGTTATGAAGTTCACGGAGGCCCACGGTTTGCGGCCCCGTTTGTCGAACAGGTCCGGCGAGGCCGAGATGCGGGTGGCAAAATCCGCCAGCTTGCCGGCGTCGCCCTTCCAGAAACCCCGCACGGTGTCCCTGAAGCGATCGTTCCACTCGGCCCATCCGGGCGAGAAACGCCCGACCTGATAGCCGCCCGGCCCGCAATCCCAGGGCTCGGCGATGAGCTTGATCTGGCTCAGCACCGGATCCTGCCGGCAGGCGTCGAGAAAGCCGCCGCCCTCGTCAAACCCGTGTGGCTCTCGGGCCAGGATGGTGGCCAGATCGAAGCGGAAGCCGTCGACCCGCATCTCCTGGACCCAATATCGCAGGGAGTCCGCGACCATCTGGAGGACGCGTTGATTGCTGAGGTTGACAGTGTTCCCGGTGCCGGTGTCGTTGATATAATAGCGGCGGTCGGGCGCGAGGCGGTAGTAGGAGGCGTTGTCTATTCCCTTGAAGGAAAGGGTGGGCCCAAGTTCGTTGCCTTCCGCGGTATGGTTGTAGACCACGTCCTGGATGATTTCGATTCCGGCGCGGTGATACTGCGCGACCATTTCCTTGAATTCATTGACGGTGGGCCGGGAAAGATAGCGGGGTTGCGGCGCGAAGAAGCCGATCGTGTTGTAGCCCCAGTAATTTTTGCGGCCTTTCGCGACCAGATAGTCGTCGTCGACATAGGCATGAGTGGGAAGCAGCTCGACCGACGTGATCCCAAGGCTGCGGATGTAATCGACTATTTCATGGTGCATCAGACCGGCGAACGTTCCGCGATCGACTTCGGGAACGGCCGGATGGCGCATGGTGAAGCCGCGCACATGGGCTTCGTAAAAAATCGTTTTTTCCCAGGGAACGTTGGGGCGGCGCTCCTCTCCCCAGGTGAAGGCCGGATCGATGACCCGGCACTTGGGCATGAAGGTCGCGCTGTCCCGTCCGTCGAAGGACAGATCGCCATCCGGCGACCCGATGGTGTAGCCGAACAGCGCGTGGTCCCATTTCAATTCGCCCACGATCTGCTTGGCGTAGGGGTCCAGCAGAAGCTTGTTCGGATTGAACCTGTGCCCTTCCTTGGGAGCATAGGGCCCGTGCACCCGGTATCCGTAGACCTGCCCGGGACGGACGTCGGGCAGATAGCCGTGCCAGACTTCGTCGGTATATTCCGGCAGCTCGATCCGCTCGAGTTCAGTCGATCCGCTGGCATCGAACAGGCACAATTCGACCCTGGTTGCATTGGCGGAAAACAGGGCGAAATTGACGCCCAGGCCGTCCCAGGACGCCCCCAGAGGAAACGGCCTGCCTTCGAGTACGCGCTGTTTGCCGATCGCCAGCGCGGTCATCGGCACGGTAAGAACTTGCTGATTCATGGTGGCCCCCAGATTTCCAGGTTAACGCCGCATAGCTGCCGAAGTTCATGGCAATGGGCCGCCATTTGCGTTTTTTCGGCCCGCCGACCTGACGGATTCTGGCCGTGGTCGCCGATGGCGGGCGGATGATCGCCGTCGCCGCGGGCGCTGGCGTTGCCTCTCGATATAAGGTGGTTGAATTCGCGGTCTGGAACCGGAGCCCATTCATCGCATTGCCTATCTGGCAGGCACTTTGGAGACGGAATTGTCGCGCTACTTTTTTGACGTGAAGAACGGCCACCGCCTGATCGACCCGGCCGGCCTCGATTGCCGCAATGATCAGGAGGCCAAAGATCGGGCCGTCCTTATCGCGCGCCAGATCGCACTGGATGCGCCGGCATCAAACGGAAGGCATGTCGCCGTCCTGAACAGCGATAGGGAAGAAGTCGGCAAAATACCCATTAAATCCGACTGAGAGAAACAGGGGCCGTCATGGCGGCGGCTGACGGCGATTTCATCACCTGCGGCAACCACGTCGGCCTGAGGAAAACGCGCTCGACAGCTGAAAATTGCTAAGACGGCCCCCGCGCGGCGCTTGCGCGCGTGCGGATTTCACCAGGCCCCGCGCGTGCAGGCTGCGTCAACAAAGATCGCGCCCGGCTCCGCGAAAGTGTTTCAGCTTCGCGCCCGCGGCAGCCGGTTGCCGTTCATGACGATTCCGCCAGGCAACCTCGACGGTACGGAGCCGCTCGGGTTCAGTGCCGACGGCGAGACGCCAGACATGCGCGACACCCGCGGGCGCAACAAGACGGAATTTTGTGCGACGGATGTTGCAACCGAGCCGCGGGCCAAGCTTCTCCCCGGCGGGACAATGTAAACGCCCTGACTGACCGACGCTCTCGCAAGCTTTTGCGCTGGAAAAATACCGTCTTTCAGTGCATTGTCGAGAGCTTGGATGGCCACATTCATGCGGATAACGAGCAGTCGCTGGACTAGGCGGAGCTAAGGATGAGTCCACCCTCGTTGGCCGGCGACGGCGGGGAATTAAACCCGCGCGAGGTATTTTGGGAGGACGACGAACGGGTTTTCTACCGAGCGCTTCGCGGAGGCGCCGGTGGCGACGGAAGCGCCGTTCTTGCTCTGCTTGCTCGCACGGATAACCCGAGGTCAAGCAATCCCAGTCGCCTCGCTCATGAGTATGGGCTGAAGGACGATCTTGAGGAGGCGTGGGCGTTAAGGCCAATGGATCTCGTGCGCGAGCGTGGGCAGACGATGCTCATACTCAAGGACCCCGGGGGCGAGCCGCTCAGTCGCCTGACCGGTGCGCCGATGGAGATTGGAAGGTCGCTTCAACTCGCCGTCGCCCTCTCGGTTGCCCTCGGTCAGCTGCACGAACGTGGCCTCATCCACAAGGACCTCAAGCCGCCCAATGTACTCGTCAATCCCGCCACGGGCCAGGTTTGGCTGACGGGCTTTGGTGTCGCATCGCGGCTCCCGCGCGAGCATCAGTCGCCCGGCCCGCCCGAGTTCATCGCCGGAACCCTCCCCTACATGGCCCCTGAACAGACGGGGCGGATGAATCGCTCGATCGATTCGCGGAGCGACCTCTATTCATTTGGGGTCACGCTCTATGAAATGCTGACCGGCAGCCTGCCGTTTACGGCTTCCGATCCGATGGAATGGGTCCACTGTCATATCGCTCGACAGCCGACGCCGCCACATGACCGCTCGAAGAACGTGCCTGCCGCTGTCTCCGGCATCATCATGAAGCTGCTCGCCAAGACCCCCGAGGAGCGGTACCAGACAGCGGTCGGAGCCGAGCGTGATCTTCGGCGCTGTCTTGCTCAATGGCAGACACAGGGCCGCATCGACGAATTTCGGCTCGGCCAACAGGACATCCCGGACCGCCTCCTTATCGCGGAAAAATTGTATGGACGAGAGTCCGAGATCGACACGCTTCTCGCCGCGTTCGACCGCGTCGTCGCCGGCGGCAGGCCGGAGCTGGTGCTTGTTTCCGGCTACTCAGGCATCGGCAAATCCTCTGTCGTCAACGAGCTCCACAAGTCGCTGGTTTCGTCCCGGGCCGTGTTTGCCTCGGGGAAATTCGACCAGTACAAACGCGAAATCCCGTATGCCACCCTGGCGCAGGCCTTTCAGGGCCTGGTTCGCCTGCTTCTGAGCAAAAGTGACGCGGAGCTGCGCAAATGGCGTGACGCTCTTCGTGAGGCGCTGGGTCCGAACGGGCGACTCATCGTCGACCTGGTCCCGGAATTGAAACACATCATCGGAGATCAGCCCCCCGTTCCGGAGCTGCCGCTGCAGGATGCCCAAGGTCGTTTCCAACTGGTCTTCCGGCGTTTTATCGGCGTGTTCGCGCGGCCCGAACACCCGCTCGCGCTGTTCTTCGACGATCTACAATGGCTCGACGGCGCAACGCTCGACCTTCTCGAGGATCTGCTCACCCGGACCGACATGCAGAATCTGTTGTTGATCGGCGCCTACCGGGACAACGAGGTCGATTCTACACATCCGTTGATCCGCAAGCTGGACGCGATGCGCCAAGCCGGAGCGACTTTGCAGGATATCGTACTTGCACCTCTGGAGCGCGAAGATCTGGCGCAATTGCTTTCGGATTCCCTTCACCGCGAAACCGAATATGCAGCCGGCCTGGCCCAACTGATTCACGAAAGAACGGCGGGCAATCCGTTTTTCGCCATCCAGTTCATATCCACGCTTTCGGAAGAAAATTTGATCACCTTCGATCATGGCATGGCGCAATGGTCCTGGGATATGAACAGCATTCACGCCAAGGGCTACACCGACAATGTGGTGGACCTGATGGTGGGAAGGCTGACCCGCCTTCCGATCGAAACGCAGCACGCATTGCAGCGCCTTGCCTGCCTCGGCAACAGCGTGGGGTTTGTCTTGTTGCGGATGGTCTACCAGGATTCGGAAGCAATGCACGCCCAGCTTTGGGAGGCGGTTCGAGCGGGCCTGATCTTCCGCGCGGAAGATTCCTATCGGTTTCTCCACGACCGCGTCCAGGAAACGGCCTATCTGTTGCTTCCTGCCGAATCGCGTGCCGAGACCCATCTTCGGATCGGACGGCTGCTCGCGGCGCAGACCCCTGCAGACGGGCGCGAAGAGGCGATCTTCGAGATTGCCAACCAGTTCAACCGCGGCTCTCACCTCGTCGCTTCGGTTCAGGAGAGAGAATGGATCGCGGAACTGAACTTCACCGCCGGCAGACGCGCGAAAGTCTCGACAGCCTATGCGTCATCGCTCAACTATCTCGCCGCGGGCCGACGCTTGTTGACGGAGGAGTGCTGGGACCGCAACTACGGCCTCATCTTTTCAATCGAGCATCTGCTGGCCGAATGCGAATTACTGACCGGAGATATCGTGGCGGCGGAGAATCGGCTTTCGATGCTGGCGCAACGCGCCAGGGACGGTCATGACATCGCCATCGTCACGCGACTACGGCTTACGCTCTACACGACCTTGACTCGAATCGACCGCAGCGTGGAGATATGTCTTGAATATCTCCGACGTGGTGGCACCGATTGGTCGCCGCATCCGACCCGGGATGAAACGAAGCGCGAGTACGATCGTATCTGGGCCCTGGTTGGCAGCCGGTCGATCGAGGAACTCGTCGATTTGCCCCTCATGACCGACCCCGGCCACCTCGACGTCCTGGACGTTCTGACCGAGGTCGTGACACCGGCGTTGTTTTGGGACGAAAACCTGTGTTCTCTCGTCATTTGCCGAATGGTGAATCTCAGCCTCGAGCACGGCAACAGCGATGCGGCGTGCTTCGCCTATGTATGGTTTGCCATCATCGCCGGCCAGCGCTTCGGCAACTATAGGGATGGATTTCGCTTCGGTCGGCTTGGCTACGAGCTGGTCGAAGGACATGGCCTGACGCGCTATCAGGCACGTACCTATATGTCTTTCGGCAATGTTGTCCTGCCATGGGCGAAACATGCCGTCGGCGGACGCCAGCTGATACGTCGTGCGTTCGATGTCGCTTACCGGCGGGGCGATCTGACTTTTGCTGCCTATAGCTGCAGCCAGCTGATTACCAATTTTTTGGCGGTGGGCGATCCTCTAACGGAGGTGGAGCCCGAAGCGGAAACCGGTCTCGCCTTTGCGCGAAAGGCGGGGTTCGGAATCGTCGTCAATTTCATAACCGCGCAGCTCGCATTGATCCGGATGCTTCGCGGGATGACGCCGAAATTCGGCAGCCTCGATCATAGGGGATTTGACGAGTCCGAATTCGAGCGCCACCTGGCGAGTAGCCCGGTCTTGATGATCTGCGAATTCTGGTATTGCGTTCGAAAGCTGCAAGGCCGTTTCCTGGCCGGCGATTACGCGGCGGCGGTCCATGCCTCGCTGAGGGCACAACAGCTGCTCTGGACATCGCCGGCGTTCGAAATCGCGGAGTTTCGCTTCTATGGCGCGCTTTCGCACGCGTCAGCCTGGGATTCCGCGACTCCGGACGAGCGAATTCAACATCTTGAGGCTATTGCGGGACACCACCGGCAGCTCGAGACATGGGCGGAGCATTGCCCGGAGAATTTCGAGAACCGCGCGGCTCTGGTAGGCGCAGAGATCGCGCGCATCGAGGGTCGCCTGCTCGAAGCCGAGCATCTATACGAGCTGGCCATCCGCTCCTCGAGGGTAAACGGATTCGTCCACAATGAGGCGGTCGCCAATGAAATCGCCGGACGCTTCTACGCCTCGCGCGGCTTCGAAAGGATCGCGCATATGTACCTTCGCGACGCACGGTCTTGCTATCTGCGCTGGGGCGCCGAAGGCAAGGCACGGCAGCTTGATGAGTTGTACCCGCGGATCAGGGCGGACGAGCCAACCCAGATGGACACCATCCTGGCGCCCGTCGATCACCTGGACCTCACCACGGTCATAAAGGTGTCACAGGCGGTGTCCGGCGAGGTCGTCCCGGAGAAACTGATCGACGTGCTCATGCGCACTGCGATCGAGAGCGCGGGCGCCGAGCGAGGATTGCTGATTCTCGCCCGAGGCGACTCTTACCGGATAGAGGCGGAAGCCGTGACCAGGGGCAATGCGGTGACGGTCGGCCTGCAGCAGGCCGCCGTCAGCGCCGCGGTTCTGCCGGAGTCGGTCCTGCAATTCGTTATCCGGACCAAAGAAAGCGTTCTTCTGAACGATGCTGCAAGCGCGAATCAGTTTTCGTCGGATGATTACGTGCGACGCCGTCATGCGCGGTCGGTGCTCTGTTCGCCGTTGTTGAAACAGGGAAAGCTGATCGGCGTACTATACCTGGAAAACAATCTGGTTCCCAACGTCTTCACGCCGGCACGGATGGCGATCCTCAAGCTGCTGGCCTCGGAAGCCGCGATCTCACTGGAGAACATGCGTCTCTACAGCGACCTTCAGGAACGCGAGGCAAGGTTTCGGCGGTTGGTCGAATCCAATATCATCGGGATATTCATCTGGGGTGAGGATGGTAAGATCATTGATGCCAATGACGCCTTTCTCCGTGTCGTGGAATATGACCGCGACGATCTTTTCGCGGGCCGCCTGAACTGGAGGAGCCTCACGCCTGCGGAATGGCGCGATGCCGACGACCGTGGGTGGGCGGATTTGAAGGCGACCGGAGCGGCCCAACCGCATGAGAAAGAGTACCTCCGAAAAAGCGGCAGACATGTTCCGGTGCTGGTTGGCGCCGCCAAGTTCGAGGAAGGAAGGGACGAAGGCGTAACCTTTGTGCTCGACCTGACCGAAAGCAAAAGGGCGGAAGAGGCCATGCGCGAAAGCGAAATGCGATACCGCGAGATTCAGATGGAGTTGACGCATGCGAACCGCGTCGCGACGGTCGGGCAGCTGTCGTCTTCGATCGCCCACGAGGTGAACCAGCCGATCGCCGCAACGATTATCAACGCGCAGGCCGCCTTGCGTCGGCTGAACAGCCAGCCGCCGGACCTTGCGAAGGTCCGGGAAAATCTCGTTCGCATCGTCGAGGACGGAAAGCGAGCCGGCAATGTTATTGGCAGGATTCGCGAACTCATCAAAAAGGCGCCGTCACGCAAGGATTGGTTGGACATAAACCAGGCGCTTGTCGACGTCATTGGTTTCACGCAAGGCGAGGTACAGAAGAACGGTATCTCCGTACATGCGCGGCTTGCGGAGGATTTGCCGCTTATCCAGGGAGACGAAGTCCAATTACAGCAGGTCACTCTCAATCTGATCATCAATGCCATTGAAGCAATGAGCACGAGTGATGTAGGATCGCGTGACCTGCATATCGCCACCGCCAGATCGAACGATGGCGTGATGGTTTCGGTGCGGGATTCCGGTCCGGGCGTGGAGTCGACGAAGCTGGAACGCATTTTCGAGGCGTTCTACACGACCAAAGCGAGTGGTTTGGGCATGGGCCTGTCAATCTGCCGCGAGATTATAGAAATGCACGGGGGACGCTTGTGGGCGACCCCGAACTCCCGGGGGGCGGTTTTCCAGTTCACCTTGCCTGTTCGCGCGGGGAGTCCGTCCGAAATCGCCTCCGGCGGGACCGGTCACACGGCCTAGGCGCTGCTACGCAAGATTGGATCCGGTGTCTGGTTGCGACGAGGGGAATGCGACGATGGCCGCCGGTGACAGCTTTCCTCCATGCGACCGTTACATGATAGGTGGACTGACGGTCAAATGGCGTGTCCTGACCGGAGGTTTTCTGACCTACATGTTCGATGCGCTCGATTTCATGCTGCTCGCGATGTCGTTGCCGTTGATCATCAGGGAATTCGGCATCACGATGGCTGACGCCGGTCTGCTGGGTACCGCCACGCTGCTCGGGGTAGGGCTGAGCAGCGTCGTGATGGGTTGGTTTGCCGACAACTACGGTCGTCGGACCGCACTGATGGTCGGCATCGCGATTTTTGGCCTCTTTACCGCAGCGATCGGCCTCGCGCCTGGATATTATTCAGTCCTCGTCCTGCGCTTTATCGCCGGCCTCGGGCTCGGCGGCGTCTGGGGCGTGATCGCGGCGTTGATCAGCGAGACCTGGCCGGCGAACCAGAGCAGTAGCGCCGCAGCCTTCGTGTTTTCCTCATGGTCGGTCGGCTTCGGCTCGGCGGCGGTGCTCGCCGGGTACGTGCTGCCGCGCTACGGCTGGCGCCCGCTTTTCCTCTGCGGCGCCGGCGCCCTGCTGGCGGTGCTCTACACCTATCTGTGCGTGCCGGAGTCGCAGGCCTGGAAAGAGCAAAAAAAATCGCGCGAGACAGCCAAAACACCGAACGTGCCGGTCAGTGAAATATTCTCGCCGGCCTTTCTGCGCTTTACCGTATTCGGTACGTTGTCGTCGAGCTTCGCGCTGATCGCCTACTGGGGCGTCAACAGCTGGGTACCGACCTTCCTGGTCAGGGAACGCGGCATGGATATCGCCAACATGTCGATGTTCGTGGTCATGCTCAACGTCGGGATGTTCTTCGGATACCAGGTGTTCGGTTTCCTCGCCCACAAGATCGGCGCCCGCAAGGCGCTGATCCTGAACTTTATCGGCGCTGCCCTGATGGTCCCTCTTTATGCGGCCGTGACCGACCCCATGGTGCTGCTTTGGATGGGGCCGCTGATGGCGTTCTTCTTCGGCTATTCGGGCATTTTCGGTGCGTATTTCGCCAAATTATATCCGATGCATGTCCGCAGCCTCGGTTCCGGCTTTTGCTTCGATGTCGGCCGCGGCGTCTCGGCATTTTCGCCGTTCCTGCTCGGTTTCATCGCGGCGCCATTCAGCCTCGCGGTCGGCATCGGCCTGTGCGGTGGCAGTTTTGCTCTCGCCGGCGTGATGATGCTGTTCCTGCCGGAAACCAGCGACCGGGGGGCGCTCGAAGATCCCACCTATGCCATCGCGGATCTGCGCGAGGCTGGGTGAACCGCGCATTTCAACCCTGTTGATCTGCGGCCGGCCGCCGCAGGCGAGGCTCCGCTTCAAGGCGCCGCTGCGGCGGCAAGCCGACCGCATCCAAAGAAGATCGAGCCGCCCGGTCGATGTTCGGTCTACGAAGCGCGGGCGGAGGCAGCCGGTTTTGCGCTTTGCTTCAGCGCCGCCATCAGGGGGTTCGCGGCCGGGCCCGACGAATGCGGGTTCTGCCCGGTGATCAGCAGGCCTTCGCTGACAACGTGAGACGTCCAGTTGGCCGTCTTCGAGAAGATCGCGCCAAGTTTCAGCATCTCGTCTTCAACGAGGAACGGCACGATTTTGCTGAGGCCGACCTCTTCTTCCTCGCCGTTGGTGAAGCCGGTGACCTCCTTGCCCTTCACCGGGAGCTTGCCGTCCGGTGTCTTGACGTGACGCAGTGCCCCCGTGGAATGACAGAAGATGCCGATTGGCTTGCCGGCGGCGATAAGCGCCGATCACTCATACATCGGTATGAGCGGCATCTTCCCAACGTTGAATGGTCCGGAAAGCAGCGGGCAGACATTATCGCTTTAACGCCGCTCTTGGTGCTTCCAGAAACGCGATAAAGGTCGCGGGGCCTGGGAACAGCTCAGGCTGTTCGGCGCGGAGGCGGCGCAGCTTTCGATCGCTGCGCCAACCGATTCGAGACCAGCCGGTGCCCGCCGATCGAGGCGGATCCTTCCACAAGCCAGGGAGTAGATCATGAATCGTAGCGAGAGAAATTTTGCGGCCCACGAAATTCGTGTTGAACGGCGCCTGCCGTCGTATTGGCGGGTCACTTTCGATCTTCCACCGGTGAACATCTTTGGCCCGAAGGAGACTCTGCAACTGGGCGAGATCATTACGGCGATCGAGAGAGATGAGCAGGTGAAGGTCGTCGTATTCGACAGCGCCGTCGACGGCTTCTTCCTCACCCACTACGACTTCCTGGCGCCGCTTGAGGAGTCGGCAAGGATACCGCCCGGACCGACCGGCTTGCAGGCGCTGCCGGACATGCTGGTACGTCTCAGCCGGGCACCGGTGGTGTCGATCGCCTCGATCAGGGGGCGTGCGACGGGGGTAGGAAGCGAGCTTGCGCTGGCAAGCGACATGCGCTTCGCGAGCCGCGAAAAGGCCATTCTGTCGCAATGGGAAGTCGGCGCGGGTCTCGTGCCGGGCGGTGGACCGATGGCCCGGCTGCCGCGTCTGATGGGGAGAGGTCGGGCGCTGGAAGTACTGCTCAGCGCCGACGACATCCACGGCGATCTCGCCGAGCGCTATGGCTACGTCAACCGGTCCGTGCCGGACGCGGAGCTTGACGGTTTTGTCGATGCGCTGGCCATGCGTATTGCGTCGTTCGACAAGGAGGCGATCGCGGGCACCAAGCGTCTGGTCGATGTCGCAAGCCTGCCGCCCGATGCGGAAATCGAACCGGAGTGGGACGCGTTCCTGGCCTCGCTGGGGCGCCCGGCGACCCAAAAGCGAATCAAGGCACTGATGGAACGCGGGTTCCATCGTACCGGCGACGTCGAAAATCGACTTGGCTTCCACGTCGGTCAACTCGCCAGCTGACGGAGATCGGTGCCCGTCGTCGAACCACGGCGTGGGTTCGACGTGCGCCACCGTCGGAGCCGGAGGAGAGCATGACCACCCGATGGGATAGGCAGTGCGGGACGCATACGACAGGCAAAGTGATCTACACGGCCAAATTCATGCGGTCGGTGGACGCCAAAAGGGTGTCGCCCGCCGTCGCGATGGCCGGCTTGGCGTCGAGGTTTCTTTGCCTGGCTCGGCGCGCCGCGACCGAATGCGTATTGAACCTGCGTCAGAGAATTTCAGGAGGGCCGACGTGGCAAAGGGATATTGGATCACCCTCTATCGCTCCATTTCCGATCCGGCAGCGCTCGCCGCGTACGGAAAGCTCGCCGGGCCGGCCATCGTCGCCAGTGGCGGCCGCTTTCTTGCGCGCGGCCAGGCCGTCAAGGCCTACGAGCAAGGGATCGCGCAGCGCGCCACAGTGACGGAGTTCGATAGTCTCGAACAGGCTGTCGCCGCCCGCGACAGTCCGGCCTATCAAGAGGCATTGCAAGCGCTCGGCAATGCCTGCGAACGGGACGTCCGGTTTGTCGGAGGAGTGGATTGACGCAGATAGAGCCATGCGGGGGCCGGCGTGAAGTCGATTTGGGGAAAGATATCGGGAGCCTGTAGCCGGCGGAAGGCCAAGATACGACGTGAGCTAGAGAAAATCCCTTAGCCGCGCGATCTCGACGATATGTTCCGCCGACAAAATAGCACTGACCAGATCGGATTGCGGCGCGGTATGAATTTCATACAAATGCTGCTGGGATTTAGGCCGAGAAATAAAGTTCTGGATGCACTCGTCGAGAGTGCCGTCAATGATCAAATAAGGCCGCGCGCCGAGGGAGGCGCTGACGCGTTCGCTGTTGACCGACGGCCATTTTCGGAGAGTTGCCGGAGCGTGGAAATCTATTTGAGCCTCTTTATCAGACATCCTTGCCGTCTTTTTCTCCCGCGAGTTTTTAAATTGGTCTGCGCCGCCGATCACGGTGCCGCAGGGCGTCTTTCGGAAATCGGTAAGCCGATTCAGTCCGGCCCCGCCATTTTTGGGTGGCGGGGCCTCTATTCGAGATACCCGACCCCGGTCAGGTTTGAGCCGTCGCTACTTGCCTTTGAAAGTTGGGCAAGTGATGACCGCTGCGCGGCGAACGAGTGTCATGATGGCAGCCATCCCCCCATCGGTTGCGTCCAGTCGGCGTGCCGCGAGATCGCATTGATCTCGAAAGGCAACAGTCCCGGTTGACGTCGGATTGGCGACGACCCGAGCCGACCGAACTCTGGCCGCAAGTAGCGGCATCACGCACGGGGGCTAGCTGCCTGCCTGCGCCGTTCGTTCACGTCTTCGATCTTCTGCGCCGTCTCCAACGTCTCGCGCGCCCGGAGAAGCTGAAAGTCCAGAGTTCCCAATCCCGTTTCCGTCACCAGGTTCGGATGAGGTGAAATCGGGCGGTCGGGTAACAGAACCTCCGAGTCGGTTTCGGCACGGTCTTCCTTGGTGAAAGCAACGCTCAAGTTCAGGCTGTGTTATGCATTTCCGGCCGATTTGCGAGTGCCCCTGTGAAGGGGGCTGTTACGAAGTATGTACTGCGACCGACCGCTGGGGCTCGTGTTCCGGGACGGCGATCAAGTGCCCGTTCGCTGTCTATTGATCGGCGGCATGTTTCAAGGCCGCGGCTTTTGCCGGGCCCACCTCGACCGTGGCGTTGTGAACGGCGCCATCGCGTTCGAACCGGAACTCGAGACGGCTGCCGATGGGCGTAAGGCCCACCAGATTGCGAAGTTGAGCCGCACTCCTGACAGATGTGCCATCGACGGCCTTCACGATGTCGCCCTTCTGCAGTCCCGCCTTCTCCGCCGGCGAACCACTGACGATCTCGGCGATTTCCGCGCCCTGATAGCTTTCCCTTGCCGCCAGGTCGGCACCGAGGTCACGGATGGAAACGCCAATCTGGCCGCGGCGAACCGCGCCATTTTGGACGAGCTGCTCCATGACGCGGCGGGCCATGTTGATGGGCACGGCGAACCCGATTCCGACATTGCCGCCGGCCGGCGAGATGATCGCCGTGTTGATCCCGACCAATTGTCCCCGGAGGTTGACCAGGGCGCCGCCCGAGTTCCCCGGATTGATCGATGCATCGGTCTGAATGAAGTCTTCATAGCCCTGCTTGCCCAGGCCGGTGCGGCCGAGCGCGCTGACAATCCCCGAGGTCACCGTCTGGCCCAGGCCGAACGGGTTTCCGATCGCGATCACGAAATCACCGACTTCCAGCCTGTCGCTGTCTCCCAGCGCGATGGCCTTCAGGTTGCCCTTTGTTCCCTGCAGCTGGAGGACGGCGATGTCGGTCGCGGGATCGCGCCCGACCAGTTTCGCGGCGAACTTTCGTCCGTCCTTGGTGGTGACCTGAGCGCTGGAGATCTGCGCGACCACGTGATTGGCGGTGAGGACATAGCCACGTTCGGCATCGACGATGACCCCCGAGCCGGTGGCCTGGACCTCCTTTTCGAGCTGCCTGGGGAGATCGAAAAATTCGCGAAACACCGGATCGCGATAGAGCGGATTGTCCTCCTTGACCCGGGCGTACACCGAGATGTTGACGACCGAAGGGGTGGTTTCCCTGACGACCGGCGCCAAAGTGGGAATTTGGCCGTTCCTGATGTCGGGCACCTGGGCTGCGGCGGGCGAGCAGGCGATCAGGACGCCAAGCAGGACGAGCCGAGGGAGGCGCCAACCTGTGTTTGCCCATGAACGGTTGAACATGACGATGGCGTGATTGCTTTTTCCGCGGGCGCAGCATCCCTGGTCCGGGCGCCTGCCGGTCAAGCGCCCGAACCCCGGAAGTGTCTCAGCCATTGCGATTGATCGCGATGCGGCGGACCCGGCTGTTGGCTTCGGCGGATTTCGGCGCCGTGATGGTGAGCACGCCATTCCTGAACGAGGCCGAGGCCTTGTCCTCCTCGACGCCATCGAGCGGAATGCGTCGTTCGAAGCGGCCGTAGTAGCGCTCGCTGAAACGACGGGCCTTGTCTTCCGATTCCGACCGCTTTTCGCCGGAGATCGAAAGAACGCCGTTGGCGATTTCCAGGCTGACGTCCTTCTCGTCCAGGCCGGGCAGCTCAGCGGTGATGCGCACCTCCTTGTCGGTCTCGTCGATGTCGATCTGGGGCCAGCCCATCCCATCCAGCCCCCGGGCTGACCAGAACGGTGCCGCATCGAACCCGCGAAAGACATCGTCGAACATCCGATTCATCTCGCGGTGCAACGCCAGGAACGGGTTGACGTCGTTGCCCCGGTGGATGCCGACCTCACGGCCCCTGTTGTTCCAGGGGATCAGATCCTTGATGGCCATAATTTTATACTCCTTTGATCAAGCGGCTTCCGCTGCGGACAGCTCAGTCGCGGGAGCCGGGTGAGATGATGTGAAAGTCCGGCGAGCAAGTCAGGCAGCGGCCTTGCCGTCGATCTGCCGGACGTTCGACGCGGACGAGCCGGCGATCGAAATGCGACGCGGCTTCATGGCTTCCGATCAAAAACGATGGTCGACCGCCAAAGGGGAGCAAAATCGTAACTGGTCCTCATAGCCAAATCCTCCGTTGAGCAAGATGGGTACGAGCAGACGCCGGACACCCCCGGCGCCCGTCTCCGCCGGGCCCCCGAAGGGCGCCCGGACCGCGTGGCGCGGCAGCCAGAAAATTGGAAAAAGCCAATCCGAATTCAAGAGGGCCGCTTGAAATCATTTTCATGCCGACCCGATCCCCGGCGCTTCGTTCCGTCATCCTCCGAAACCCGAGCGGCGGGCCTGACCAGACGTTCGGCGGCCTCCAATGCGGGAAGCCCGCATAGCGCGACCAGCGCAGCGCCGCTCGCCGCGACGGTGTTCATCATCATCAAGACAACGATGGACGGCGTAAACATGGAATCTTTCGGGGCCTAAAGCCGCGCTCCATGCGGCTTCGGATTGCCGGGGCGAGGGCCACGCGGTCCGCCGCAGCCGTCCCCATGCGCCTGCATCGCAGCCTTTATCTTTTCGAATGCCCGCTGCTCGATCTGACGAACGCGTTCGCGGGATACCCCGTACTCCACCGCAAGCTCTTCGAGGCTCGCGGGCTCGTCGGTCAGCCGGCGCGCGGTGAAGATGCGGCGTTCCCGGAGGTTAAGCGCGCCGATCGCGTCATGCAGAATCCGGTGTTGGTAGGTAGCCTCCTGCCGTTCGGCGAAGGCGGTTTCCTGGCTATCCGCGGGGTCGGCAAGCCAGTCCAGCACCTCTCCGGCATCGCCGTCGTCGCGCACGGGCACATTCAGGGAAACGTCGCCATGCAGCCGCCGGTTCATTTCGACGACTTCCCGCTCGGCCACCTCGAGACGCTCGGCAATCAGCCTGACCTGATCGGGCCGCAGATCGCCATCCTGCAGCGCCGAGATCGCGCTCTTGGCCCGCCGCAACTTGAAGAACAGCTTCTTCTGGCTGGCGCTTGCGGCGATCTTCACCAGCGACCAGGATCGAAGGACATACTCCTGGATCGTGGCCCTGATCCACCACATCGCATAGGTGGCGAGCCGAACCCCGCGATCCGGGTCGAATCGCTTCACCGCCTGCATCAGGCCGATGTTGCCTTCGGAGACCAGATCCGTGATCGGCAGGCCATAGCCCCGGTAGCGCATCGCTATCTTGGCGACCAGCCTGAGATGGCTGGTGACCAGCCGGAAGGCGGCTTCGCGATCCCGGTGTTCGCGCCAGCGCTTTGCCAAGGCGAGTTCGTCCTCTGGATCGAGGATGGGATATTTGCGGATTTCGGCCAGATATTTCGATAATCCGGCGTCAACCGACGGAGTCGGTAGTGCTGCAATGTTTGGCATATCGATCGTTCCGGTTCAGCTCAGCGAATTTGGCCGGGACGGGTCGATCGACAGACGTTCGGGATTGCAGGGCGGGAAAAGCCCGTCTCCGGCAGCGTGCCGCGCCGCTTCGACCGGGTCGACAACGATACTAGACCGCCACAAGGGGGCATGTCGCAAGGTCTCATAGCCAAATCCTCCAAAGAGCAAGATGGGTACGAGCAGGCGTCGGACACCTCCGGCGCCCGTCTCCGCCGGGCCCCTGCAGGGCGCCCGGACCGCTTGGCGCGGCAGGCAAAAAATTAGCAAGTCGGTTATCGGGTTCAAGAGGCAAGCCTTGGAATTTTGTCCAAGGGCTAATCCCTGGTTACCCCGTGTCCGGCGCGCTCCACTGGCTGGATGAAGGCGACGGGGCGAAAAATCTCAAGGCCGCGGACCAGCCGCGGCGTCGGTCAACGCCGCCGCACTGCCCGGGCTCGGCCCCTCGCGCAACGCTCAGCCGGCCAGATGGGTCAAATCGGCTTCGGCGCTGCCGGAAAGCCGGGCCAGGCGGTGCCGATGTTCGGCCGCGAGATCCTGGGCCGCGAGCAGCCGCCTGCAATGTTCGATGACCCTGCGCTGGCTCGCCAGCAGGAAGGATCGAACGCCCGGTTCGAGCCGTTCAAATCCGTCGGTCTCGGGCGGCAACCGGAGGCTGGTCGACAACTCGGTCATGTTCGAACGCGATTCCCGATCGGTCCGGAAGCGGCGAGGCCAGGGCGTCGATCTTCGAGGCGGTCACGCCGGCATTCCATTTCAACCATGGCATCGAATCCAGGTACGGAATCGGCGGCAGCGCGATAGCCTCGAACACGTTCGCCGATCGCGGCGTCCGGCGCGGGCCGTCCAGCCCCCAGGCGGCCAGCGACGGCAGGGTCAGCAGCGCCGCCATCGCGGTCGTGAGAAACCACCGGACCGCGCGCCGTCCGACAGTTTTTCCGCGTGTCTGCGCGCGAGGGGAGACAATGTATCGATCAGTGATCATCTCATCCTCCAATCGTTCGAAAACCCGTTTGGCGAAAACGGAGCCCGGACTGCTCAAGCCGGGCTCCGGTCCTGTTCAGAAGTCCGCTGCCGGTGCCGCCGGAGCGTCCGCCTTCCTTGGCCGCTCGGCCACCAGGGCTTCGGTCGTGATCAGCAGCGAGGCGACCGAAGCGGCGTCCTGCAGGGCGGCGCGAACCACCTTTGCCGGGTCGATCACGCCGGCCCGCACCAGGTCCTGGTACTCGCCGGTCGCGGCATTGAAGCCCCAATTGTAGTCGCCGCTTTCCAGCAGTTTTCCGACCACCAGCGAACCGTCCTCGCCCGCGTTCTGGACGATCTGGCGCGCCGGCACCTGGATGGCGCGACGCACGATCTCGACGCCGGCCTTCTGGTCCGGACTCGACGTCGCCACGCCGTCGAGCGCCTTGAGCGCGCGGAGCAGGGCCACACCTCCGCCGGGGAGGATGCCCTCCTCCACCGCGGCGCGGGTGGCATGCAGGGCGTCGTCGACACGATCCTTGCGCTCCTTGACCTCGACTTCCGTGGCGCCGCCGACCCGGATGACGGCAACGCCGCCGGCGAGTTTGGCCAGGCGCTCCTGCAGCTTCTCGCGATCATAGTCGGAAGTCGTGTCCTCGATCTGCGCCTTGATCTGGGAGGTGCGCGCCTCGATTTCCGTCCTGGCCCCGGCGCCATTGACGATGGTGGTGTTCTCCTTGTCGATCACGACCTTGCTGGCGCGCCCGAGCATGTTGAGGGCGACGTTCTCGAGCTTGATGCCGAGATCCTCCGAGATCGCGGTGCCGCCGGTGAGGATCGCGATATCCTCCAGCATCGCCTTGCGCCGGTCGCCGAAGCCGGGAGCCTTGACCGCCGCGATCTTCAGGCCGCCGCGCAGCTTGTTGACCACCAGCGTCGCCAGCGCTTCGCCCTCGACATCCTCGGCAATGATCAGCAGCGGCTTGCCCGACTGCACCACCGATTCAAGCAGCGGCAGCATCGCCTGCAGCCCTGACAGCTTCTTCTCGTGGATCAGGATGTAGGGATCCTCGAGTTCGACCCGCATCTTTTCCGTGTTGGTGACGAAATAGGGCGAGACATAGCCGCGGTCGAACTGCATGCCTTCGACCACTTCCAGTTCGGTGTTGAGGCTCTTTGCCTCCTCCACCGTGATGACACCCACATTGCCCACCTTCTGCATCGCCTCGGCGAGGAAGCGGCCGATTTCGGTATCGCCATTCGCCGAAATCGTCCCGACCTGGGCGATCTCGTCGTTCGAGGTGACCTTCTTGGCGTGCGACTTGAGGTCGGCCACGATGGCGTCCACCGCCAGATCGATGCCGCGCTTGAGGTCCATCGGATTCATGCCGGCGGCAACCGATTTCGCGCCTTCCTTGACGATGGCCTGCGCCAGCACGGTCGCGGTGGTCGTGCCGTCGCCGGCGAGGTCATTGGTCTTGGAAGCGACCTCGCGCACCATCTGGGCGCCCATGTTCTCGAACTTGTCTTCAAGCTCGATCTCCTTGGCGACGGTGACGCCGTCCTTGGTGATGCGCGGCGCGCCGAACGATTTCTCGATCACCACGTTGCGGCCCTTGGGACCCAGCGTGACCTTGACGGCGTTTGCCAGCGTATCGACGCCGCGCAGCATGCGGTCGCGGGCGTCGGTCGAAAATTTCACGTCCTTGGCAGCCATGAGCTCAATCTCCTTTCTCGTCGATGACTGTCAGCCTCTCAAGCGGCCTTCTTCAGCGAGCCGGTCTTTTCGACCACCCCCAGAAGATCGCTTTCTTTCATGATCAAGAGGTCCTGCCCCTCGATCTTCACCTCGGTGCCGGACCATTTCCCGAACAGCACCCGGTCGCCAGCCTGCACCTCAAGCGGTACCAGTTCGCCCTGCTCGTTGCGTGCGCCGGGCCCGACGGCGACGATCTCGCCCTGCTGCGGCTTCTCCTTCGCGGTGTCGGGAATGATGATGCCGCCGGCGGTCTTTTCCTCGGCATCGATGCGTCGCACGACCACGCGGTCGTGCAAGGGGCGGAAATGCATGAACATCCTCCATTACAGTTCAGCGATGTCATAAGGCCGGGGCCGGAACGGCCCCCGGGCGGCAAACGACCTAGGAGCCGCGAAAACCAGATTCAAGGGGCCAGACAAAAAAGCTTTATGGCGACTTTCATCCCCTTGACGAAATCGGCTTCGGCGAATCGCCCGAAAGCAGCGATTACGGCGCCTGGACCTGGGTCGACCAGCACGACACGTTCGGGCTCGGCGGCGACGTCCCGATCTCCACCGCCAATCTGGGTGACGGCTTCGTGGCGCTGAAGGACGGCAGGATGATCACGATCCGGATTCCCTATCCGATCAGCACGGATCGACGATCCGAACGCCGGCTGGAAAGGCCGCGGAATGTGGAGCACCAACGATCCGCTGGCGAACTGAGGTTCGCGGAGAAATTTGACCGCCGCCCGGCCCGTGGCTGCGATGCGTTCGCTCGATCATACGTGTCCGGTGACCGCCTCGCGCGAAGCGGGCGTTCCGACCGGCTGCGTTCAGGTGCGGGCGTTCTACGAGATTGCAATGATCTCGAATTCCTGGCCGGATGGACCGACCACATCCCCGACGGCTTTGCCCATGAGAGCCCGTGCCACCGGAGATACGAAGGAAATCGAACCGGCCTTGGGGTCTGCCTCGTCCTCTCCGACGATGCGATATTTCTGGACACGTCCATCGTCGCGCCTGAAGGTCACCGCGCTGCCGAAGGCAACAGTTTCGGTTGACGTCGGATCGGGGACGACCTGAGCCGACCGAACCCTGGCCGCAAAGTACCGCGCGTCGCGCAAGGGGGTAGCTGCTTGCCGTCGCCGTTCGTTCACGTCTTCGATCTTCTGCGCGGTCTCCAACGCCTCGCGCGCCCGGAGAAGCTGAAGTTCCAGGGCCTTCAATCCCGTCTGCGTCACCAGGTTCGGATGAGGT